>Ga0097691_1000799_pt1 | contig 25288 bp, 22 predicted proteins | sample NGESurdeep072012_8_FD_72858 | JGI IMG/M metagenome (GOLD analysis project Ga0097691, IMG submission 72858) | Arctic peat soil microbial communities from Barrow, Alaska - NGEE Surface sample 210-1 deep-072012 | ecosystem: Environmental > Terrestrial > Soil > Wetlands > Peat ... | reverse complement strand
CTGCATCCCGCGGCACCGCAGTGACCAGCACACCCAACGACACCTGATCCAGCTGAACTTCCCCGCCCCGATCCTCCATGCCCGTGACCGTGCCACGACCAGAGCGTCAAGATCAGCCCGCCACGCCGCCGGACCAGACACCAAAACCCAGCAGCCACAACCCAACCCGAATTACGCTACGTGGCATTGCCCTCTGAGGTGGCGAATCTGCCGACTTTGACCGCAGCCGACAAATCGTGGAACCCGGGCGCCGCGTTGGCGGGGATGAACAGAGGCGACGTCGGAGCATCACCTGCCCGGTCGGAGGTCACGATGGCAGGGTTGAGATCGACGGAGTGCTCAAGGCAGCGCTTGGTTTGAGAACGTTGACGGCTTTATAGGGGCCGGTCAGTCCTGCCGACACATCGAACTGAGCCGGTTGAGTTCGCTGACGTCGGCCATAGACGCTAGAACTGGCCCGCACGGCCCGGTCTGGGGGCCGAGCTTGCGCGCACTTGTGACGGCCAGCTCAAGGCGTTGGCAGAGGACGCGGCCCATCACCAGCTGATCGCGAACGAGAGGAACTGGCGCAGGCCTACGAAGGGCTCGTGTAGTGCTTGAACATGTGGCGGGCGACAACCGCAGGCATTTCGGCGCGCATGTGGCCGTCATAGTCGATTCTCCTTCGGCTTGCCGAACTCGGTCCGGTTCCCATCGGTGCTGCTGACGCCCGCTGGGGGCTGTTCTATCCAGCTCTGGCGATCAGCGAAAGGATCTCGAGGGCGAACCGGCGTGCCTCGTCCAAAGTGGCCGCCACGCCCACATTCTCGGTATGGCTGATGAACACCCGGGGCGCTCCCTCGGCTTGCTGCTCCAGGCAGGCACTGAGGTACTGCTGCCTTCTGCAGCCGTCGGCCATCAGCACCGTGGGCTCGGTTGACAGCTCGACCCGGTGTTCGACCCCCAAGTGGGACTGGTCGCCGCGATACAACCCGGTGGGGGATTCACCGTCCGTGGTGGCGTCTTCGCCGGTCGCCGAAGCGACCTCCTGCCACCCTTCGTGCCAAGTGATCGGTTTCACCACCTGTGGGTACTTCGGCTTCTCGTATTTACGCGGGTTCACTTTCGGACTCCTCCCGGCTTGGCGATCGCTCGACGTCCCGCTCGGCCCTCGAACTTCGGCCAGGGCCCTTCTTCTTGTTTAGACCCATCTGTGGACAGTTGCCAGATATTGGACCCCATTGGATCCGGACCGTATCGATGGGCGCGCCTGGCCAGGGTCGCGCTCATCAGGGCGCAGACGGCGGGGTTCATTCAGGTCTTCACCGAGTGCGTGACCTGCGTTCCATTCTTCGGCGGTGCGGTGGGGTGGGATGGAGCCCCCTTTCGGTAAGGAGCGAGCATGACGGCTCAGCAGACTAGGATCAGGGAAGCCAACGTCAGGGTGTAGCTGTTGATCGTCCATTGGAGGCCGGCGAAACCCGCGTGCAGGTCGTGGCCAATTGCAGGCAGCGCAATGTTGAACACTGTGGCGTCGATCCCCGCCAGGCCGGAGCCGAGTATCGCAGCGTACAGCACCCACCGTCCCGATGCTTGGCCCAGTCTGAGCTGTGCGGAGGAACTCAAGCCTGTTCGCCGATCCAGTCGAGAGCCGCCGCTGCCGTCCACGACTGGTTGCTGCTTCCCAGAGGCTCGCCGGTGAATGGTTCGTAGTACTCTGCGAACGCGAGGTCACCTAGTTGGGAAAGGCCCTCGGATCGCCATTGATCCGCCAGCGCTATCTCCCCGCGTCGTCGCAGAGCCCATGTGAAGAGCCAGTTCATCACTGGCCAGTTCGGTCCGCGCCAGTATGTACGAGGCTGGAACCCCGCTGCCAGGGGCGACACTGTTGGCGGCAGAGCATGAGCCAGGTCCGGATGGCCCGCCCACGCAGGTCCGGTAATGATCTCCTGTTGCCGGGCGCAGACGCCAGGGTCGCCCCCGCAGAGCAGGGCCGAGAACGAGGCCAGTGACTCAGCCGAGGTCCAGGAGCCTGACCGGGCGTCGTAGTCCCGGCACAGGCCTGTCGTGGGATTGACCGATGACAGCACCCCTGCCTGTGCCTTCGTCGCGAGGGCTGGCTGGTCCGCAACCTCGCCCGAGAGCCTGACATCCGCGCCCAGCCGTGCGAGCTCCGAGGCAGCCACAGCCAGAATCGCTGTCATGAACACGTCCCCGACCCTGAAGTCGATGGTCGAGGGGATATCGATGTCGCGGTACTGGACCGACCTCATCTGTGCCACGAGATGCAGGTACCGCTGGTATTCGCGGTCCGTCGGGCGTTGGGATGCATCTTTGACCAGCGCCGTGTCATGACGTCGAAGCTTGACAGGCCGCTCGAGGGTGATCGCGGCGTACGCATCGTCCCAACGAGGCGAGTTGTCCATGCCGGATTCCCAGCCGTGATGGATCTCGATGAGACCGCGACCGCTCGGGTCACGGGCGTCGCTCAGCCATCTGTGCCAGGCCGCGAGCTTGGGGACCGCCTCGGTCGCGAAGGCCTCGGCTTCCTCTGCGTCCCTTCCTCCCAGCCTGCGTCCGGCTTGTAGTATTCGCGCGACGGCGATCGCGTGGACGGGGGGCTGGCAGATTCCGCTTGTCTGGACACCGGCAGGCTTCGCCTCGGCCGCGTCGGTGCCCCAGACGTCTGGACCAGGGAAGTACCCGGGGACATCCGTGAAAACGATGTGCGGGATCATCCCTGTGCTCCACTGGGCGTGCAGGAGCGTTCGCATCTCGGTGATGGCTCGTGGCACCGAGATGCGGGCAAGGCCGATCGCGATGAATGCCGCGTCCCAGGACCATTGATGCGGGTACAGCCGGGGCGCTGCCATCACCATGGTCCCGAGATCGTTCTCGTGCAGAACTTCGATCGCCCGTTGGGCCAGGTACTTTTCGGTGTTCGTCAGTTCACCGGGACGGTGACGTCGCCTTGTTCCTGCAACAGCCGGTCCCAGGTGTCAAAGGTCATGCAGAAGCGTCCACCGAGCCCATATTGGGTCCCCCAGCTGTTCCAGAACCAGACCAGCTGTTTGTCAGCGTCGATCCCGTCGGCGACGATCTCGTGACCGCCGCGAACCGTGGCACCTGCCGTGAGCTGGACCATGCCGGTCTGAGGGTCGGGGGTGTCGAAACTGCTGTACCAGTTCACGCCGGTGATCACAGGGCGCATCACGAGGGCCTGGAGTGCATGCTGGATGCCGAAGGCGTGGTGGTAGGCGGTGATCATGCCGAGCTGTTTTGCTGCCTTGCAGACCATGAGGCCGGAACCGCCCGGATCGTTGGGTGGGTAGGGCTTGCCCTCAATCTTGGTTTCCAGCTCGTAGACCCGGATGGCGTCGCCCTCGTTGAGCGTGGTGGCGCCGTTGAAATCCGGTGCGGAGTCCAGCGCGCCACACAACGCGTTGGCGGTGCATGACCCCAGTTTTCCCTGATCGAGCGGCAACCCGGTCGCCTGATGGGTGACGCTGATGATCTTTGGTGCCAGCCCGGCCTGGAAGTCCAGGGAGCGAGGATCGTGTTTGACGTGACGGCCGAGACGCTTACCTTCGACCTGACCTTCCGGCAGAGTGACCGAGACGATGTTTACATCAGGCATCGCACTTCCCCTTTGATAGTGATTTCAGAGCCGAGGCAGAACTGCTTTGTTGCTATAGAACCCTTTTCCCCCCGAAGGCGGCGCAGGCCACGCTCCGAAGGGGTGTCACCACTAAAGCAAGGCTAGCCTGACAAGAAGGGGAAAAGAAAGCCTGCTCTGCGGCAGCTCGAACGCCACGACCGGTCGTGCCTCATCTCGTCTTTGAACATCCTCGTCTCACATTGCGCCGCGCCGCGCCGACCCGTTCCCCGATACGCACTCAGGTTCGCGCGCTGGGTAGAGTCGCTTGAATGGCTCGTCGAGGAGGAAACCATGGATAGCCGCCGCCAACTGGCAGGTTGGGGCATGACCAACCCGAGCGTCGCGACGGTCCACCCGGCCGGTGACGATGCCCACCTGGTCGCCCTGGTCACCGAAGCCGGTCGTCGGGGGGTTCTGGCTCGAGGGCTGGGCCGCAGCTACGGTGACGCCGCCCAGAATGGTGGCGGCGTCGTCGTGGACATGACCGCCCGTAACCAGATCCTGTCGGTGGACACGGGCACGGCGTTGGTCAGTGTGGAGGCCGGTGCCAGCCTCGACGAGCTGATGCGGCTCCTGCTGCCTCTGGGGCTCTTTGTGCCGGTGACCCCGGGCACCCGGCAGGTGACGGTCGGGGGAGCGATCGCTGCCGACATCCATGGGAAGAACCATCACGTGGACGGCAGTTTCGGGCAGCACGTCGTAGCCATGGACCTGCTTTGCGCCGACGGCAGCATCCGCGAGCTCACCCCCGAGTCCGAGCTGTTCTGGGCCACTGTCGGCGGCATGGGTCTGACCGGCCTGGTGTTGCGCGCGACCCTGAAGATGAAGAAGGTCGAGTCGGCCCACTGCGTGGTGGATACCGAGCGGTGCGTTGACCTCGACGATCTGATGCAGCGGATGGCCGAGGGGGACCATCGCTACACCTACTCGGTGGCCTGGATCGACTGCCTGGCCGGCGGCTCCTCCCTGGGCCGGTCTGTCCTGACCCGGGGCTGGTCGGCGACCCGGGACCAGCTGCCCGCCAAGCTTCGCGATCGTGCCCTCGATTTCCGGCCCAAGCAGCTGGCGGTGGCGCCCTCGGTCTTCCCCAGCGGCCTGCTCAACCGCGCGAGCGTCGCGGCGTTCAACGAGGCGTGGTACCGCAAGGCCCCGCAGGAACGTCGGGGCGAGGTTCAGAGCATCGCGGCCTTCTTCCACCCCTTGGATGGCGTGGCGAAGTGGAACCGGATATATGGCCCCAGGGGCTTTCTTCAGTACCAGTTCGTCGTGCCATTCGGCGCTGAGGACACTCTGCGCCGGTGCATACAGATGCTCAGCGACACGGGGCTGGCCTCATTCCTGGCGGTACTCAAGCGTTTCGGTGAGCCCAGCGGTGGCCATCTGTCCTTCCCCACTCCCGGCTGGACGCTCGCCCTGGACCTGCCGATCGGCGCCGCCGCCCTGGGCGGCCTGCTCGACCGCCTGGACGAGGAGGTTATCACCGCAGGGGGGCGGGAGTACCTGGCCAAGGACTCCCGGCTGCCCGCCTCCGCGATCGGACGCATGTATCCTCGGCTCGATGAGTGGCGCGACGTCAGACGGGCGGCGGACCCCGACGGGGTGTTCACTTCTGATCTGGCCAGGAGGCTACGACTGTGAAAGACGCAATCGGAAACGTGCAACGGGTCCTCGTTCTCGGGGGAACCTCCGATATTGCCCTCGCAACGCTGACGAAGCTGACGGGGGAGCGTCACGGCGTTGCGGTGACGCTGGCCGCCCGTCCCAGCGAGCGCCGGGTCGCCGCCGCGGAGTCCCTGCGGGCTCGCGGCATGCAGGTGAGCGAGGTGGACTTCGAAGCCACCGACCGAACGTCTTACGAGCACGCCATCGCCTCGGCTTTTGACGCTCCAGGCGATGTCGACGTCGTCATGGTGGCCTTCGGGCTGCTCGGCGACCAAGAGCGTGCGTGGCAGGATGTTGACGCGGCGTTGGAGCTGGTCCAGGTCAACTACACGGCTGCGGTCGCCTGTGGCGTCCTGGTCGCCAACCGGATGCGCGCGCAGGGGCACGGCGCCATCATCGCCATGTCTTCGGTGGCCGGCGAGCGCCCCAGGAAGTCGAACTTCGCCTACGGGTCCACCAAAGCCGGAATGGACGCCTTCTACAGCGGCCTGGGCGACTCGATAACGCGAGACGGCGTTCAGGTCCTGGTTGTCCGCCCCGGCTTCGTTCGCAGCAAGATGACCGCTGGGCTGCCGGCGGCGCCGTTGTCCCAGACCCCGGAGCAGGTCGCAGAGCTCATCGTCGCGGGCCTTGTCGCGGGCCGGCACACGGTATGGGCGCCTTCGACGCTGCGCTGGGTCATGTCCGTTCTGAGGCACCTTCCCCGTTCAGTGTTCAAGCGCCTGCCGGTATAGGGCCAACGCGCTTTGGCCACACGCCCCTCGGCCAGGGCTACCCATATACCGAGCTCACCAGGCAGGCCGCCCAGATAGCACCGAAGGCCAGCAGCATCCGGTCGTGAAGGACGATCTCTTCTGGTTCGCCCGCCGCACCGCTGTCGACGTCCACGGAGTACTTGAGCAGTGCTATGACGAATGGGATGATGGACACGACGCTCCACTCGTTCGACGAGGATTGGCGCATCGTGAAAGCCCACAGTGAGTACGTGGTCACCAGCACTCCTGCGGACAGGGTCCACACGAAGCGCAGATAGGTGGCGGTGTAGCTGGCCAGCACCGGACGGGTCACCACTTTGGCGTCCTGGATCAGATTCTTTTCCGCGTACCTCTTGCCGGCGGCCATGAACAGCGACCCGAAGCCGGCGGCGATGAGGAACCACTGAGACAGCTCAACCTGGGTCGCGACGCCTCCCGCTATGGCCCTAAGCAGAAACCCCGAAGCCACGCTGGCGAGCTCGATGACGGGTTCGTTCTTCATGCCCAGGCAGTACCAGAGCTGGACGGCCTCATAAACCGCAACGATCGTGACCATCTGCCAGTTCAGCAGAGCTGAGAGCAGCAGGGCGCCGGGAAGAAGGACCGCCGCCGCAGTCCAGGCTGAACGTAGGGACAGCTCTCCTGAGGCGATCGGCCGCCGTCGCTTGGTCGCATGCGCCCGGTCGGCTTCGACGTCGACGGCGTCGTTGACGAGGTAGATCCCCGATGAGGCCACGCCGAAGGCAATGACCGCGATGACCATTTCCAGGACAGCCTGCGGCCGGAAAGCGATGCCGCCGGCTACCGGGGCGGCCAGCACCAGGACGTTCTTGACCCACTGACGCGGGCGGCACGCCCGCAGGAGAATCCGCGCCCGCCTCACGAGGGCGACGCGCTTCGGGCCCGGGTGAAACAGTGCCCCACTACGGCACCAAGCAGGCTGCCGGCCAGGACATCGCTGGGGTAGTGCACCCCCAGGATCACCCGGCTGGTCATCATCACCGGAATCGAGACCAGAGGGTATCGCCGTCCCAGAAGCCTTGAGAAGGCCACGGCGGCCGCAGTGGTCGAGGCCGCGTGTGAGGAGGGGAAGCTCCAGTCGCTGGGTGTGGCCACATGCACCTGGACGCGCGGATCACTGGGCCGGTGTCGGCGCACGACCCGCTTGACCACGATGCTCAGGCCGTGGGCGCCCACCACGGTCGCGGTGGCTCTCAGCCACGGGCCTCGATGCGCGGGGTCACGTACCGCACCCAAAAGTCCGAGCGCGATCCAGGACAGGGCGTGTTCACCGAGGTGGCTCAGGATGACCGCGCTCCGCTGGATCCCGGGCGAGGACGTCAGCGACTGGATGGTGACCAGGGCGGCGACCTCATGCTCGTGCACGCTCAATGTGACAGGGGACGCGTCTGGCGTCACGTTGGGCTCATCAACGAGCAAGGACTGCAACGAAGTCTCGCGAGGACGGCTGGAGGTAGCGGTAGGGGTTGGCTTGTTCGTCCCGGGTGAGCATGTGAGGAACCGCTTCGCCTTTGCTGGGGTGGGAGTAGGTGATGAAGTTGGTCCACTGCGGGTTGATGTCGAGCTCCATGGCACGCACCGCGCCCGCGTCATGAACGATGTTGGCCAGGGTGCGAACCGACAAGGACGCACCGGCCACGAACACCAAGGAGCCGTCCTTGCGAACCCCCACGGCCGAGCGCCATACGTAGGTCTTGTTGCCCAGGGTCGCCCCCCACGTGGTGGTCGTCGTGCTGTCCACGTCTGGGGTGATCACGCCGTGGTCAACCAGCAGGCCGAGGTTCTGGCGGACGGCGGCCACGTCCGGGCCAGGGTTGGCACCGTTCCACTTGACCACGTCCATGTGGCCGTTCTTGTGGATCACCATCGAGGCTGCGCCGGCATGCAGCGGCACGATGGACTGGCCGTCCTGCCAGTAGCCGCCATTGGCGTCAAGCATGGTGAAGCCCGAGTTGAAGGTCGCCAGCAGCCTGTCCCGTTCGGAATGCGGCACCTCAGCTGGCTGGGACAAGCCCGTGGTGCCGGGCACCTTGTAGCCGGGATGCAGGACCATCTTGACCAGGTTCTGGTTGAGCCATGCCACGCCGACCAGGTAGCTGGTGTGGTCGGCGTCCGGACGCAGGAACGCTGCCTGGATCGCCGGCTGGCCGTGGAGGCTGAGCAGGGACTGCCAGGCGCCCTCGCCGCTCAGGGATGGATGGGCCTGCGAGGGGATCGTCGCGGGAGGAGCCAGGTAAGTCGCCGGCCTGGTGCGGCCCGCAGCCGGTCGGGTCGCGGCGATGCCCGGGATCCCACCGGCAAGGCTTCCGCCAACCTTGGGAGGGCTGGCCTTGTACTGGAGCTGCTCCAGATAGCTGACCGCCCAACCCAGGCCGTGGAACCGGCCCCACTCCGCCAGACGCGCGGCCGTGGTGTCGGTTCCTGGAGCCGTCAGGGCACCACCGATCGACCAGGTGAGCCAGAGCAGCACGACCACGACAAGCACGCCTATGCGGCGCATCCAGTACCGACGCCGACTCGCGCCGCGCACCGCGCGCCGCGAAGGTCGCCGATCCTTCTCGGGGTCTTCGATTCTTAAGTCGCCTCTTGCAGTCAACGAAACGTTCCTCCTTGGGTTTCATTCTCCATGAAGCCAGGCCAGAGCGTAGTCGTGTCCACCAGCGAGCGTCCAAACGTGTCATCGCGCCATGGGCACTGGATCGCATCTGCTTCCGCATGGAATACGGTGAAACACCGCAAAAGGATATCTCCCACGGTAGTGCGTCCCCAGGAGACTCGCCGCCCAGTCAGGGAACCCGAATGTTACTTCTCAGGTCGTGGCAACAGGAGCAGACAGAGCGCTCCGGCGGCGGCGACGGCTTCCGCGACAGCGCTGATGGTCTTCTGCGCGTACCAGATGGGGTCGTACATGTCGGGCAATGGACCGAGGCCGCCCACGTCGACATAGCCATACAGCAGGAGCGCACCCAGGCCGCCGGCCGCGATCAGGAGGGCACACCCAGCGGTGACGCGGCGTCGGGACGTCAGCACCAGCAGCATGGCGATCAGGGCCAGGACGGCTTCGAGACGGAAGAGCTGTCCCTGGCTGATGTGTGGGCTCGCGGCGCCGGTGAGGGTGTCAAAGTTCGGGGCCAGCTGCCAGTGCACGTATGCGTCGACGCCCAGCCCGGCCGTCGTGATGACAGTGATCAGTCGGCGGGTCGTCTTGGAGAGCCTGAACGAGACCCTCTTCTCCTTCGTCGCGACCCCTGCTTGCGAAGTAGGTGAGTGGTCGGCCATCGACAAGCCTCCAGTTCGTTGCCTTTGACTGTGCAACGAGTCGGGCAACGGCAGGGTTCAATGGGGACTACCCCTCGATGCCGAACCTGTCGACCTCGCGGTGGAAGACCATACCGGCCTGGCCACCCAGCAGGGCACCGGCCAGACTGCTGGCTGTGACCACGAGCAGCGCGATGAGGCCGCCAGTGGTCAGGTTCCCTTGACTGACCGGGATGCGCGGAAAGCTGTTCAACTTGCTCAGCACGTCGTACTGACTGCCGGCCAGAGCAGCCACCACCGCCACCACGGCGGCGATGAGCACGGCCCACAGCCACACCGCCATCCCCTGCCTCAGTCCGTCGAACCGAGCCATCCGTCCGGCAACATACCCGCCGCAGAAGTAGGCCACGAACAGCACGATCAAAAGCACGACCGCGCCCACGATGCTGACGGTCTTGGGGTCATGTGCGGCCTGGGTCGCAGCGCTGCCGGCGTCGGTGTGGGTCGCGACGCTGACCGCAGTGCCGGCGGCCGCGACCAGGGCGGTGAGCAACACCGCGGTTCCGGTGGCAGTGAGCCAGCCGAAGAACGCAAGACCGAACTTGACCCCCCCGTATTCTTCCTTCTCCCGCCGCAGGACGTTGCTCAGGGTGCGGGCGGAGTCGTCGGCGGCCTTCTTCTTTCCACCGGTCAAAACCGCCTGGTTGGGCGAAGGGGTGCGTTGGGTGTTCTGGTCAGCGGCTTGGGTGCTCATGTGATGGTCCTTAGGTGATGCGGAGATGGACGGTGTCGACGGTGTCGACGGTCCCTTGGCTGACCAGGATGTGGGTACGTCGAATCGGGGCTCAGAGTCCGGCGCGCATCGCGAGCCCACGAACGTAGGAGGCCTGGCCTGCGTGCTGCAGGTCGTCCGAAAGGATGCTGACGAGGCGCACGGCCAGCGTTACCGGTGGATCCCACGACGTGTCCACGATCCTGGCCAGGTCCGCGTCGGTCAGAGTCTGCAGGTAGGCGATGGTCCGGGCATGCACCGCGTCGTAGTAGCCAGCGAGAAGCTCCGCCTTGACGCGCACCGCCCCCACGTCGGCTGCACTTTGCCGGTAGCCGGTGGCCTCGGGGTCGAAGGGGAGGTCGAAGCGGTCGACCCAGCCCCCGGCGGTCCACACATGCGCCTCGCCCAGAAGCTCAGCGACGTGGCCGTCCTGGACGCGGGTCAGGTGCCAGACCAACCAAGCCATCGTGTTGGCCCCCGGATCTACCCGGAATGTGAGCACCTCGATGCTCGCCCCGTGGAGCGCGGAGTGAACGACCGCGCTGATCCGGCCGAAGGCCTCAGTCAAGAGTTCGGTTGACATATTCGTCCCAACTTAGTGCATGCTGCGCGGAAGGCTTGCGTTCACGCCTTGGGTTCAAGGCTTCCTACAACTTCGCGCAAGAAACACAGCGCGTCAACGAGCCGGCCTCGAATGCCGTGACGTTGTTCGCCCAGATGATCAGCTGGGGGCCGTGGCTGAGCCCGCGTTGCTACGTCAGTGCCGTTACCTCACGGTCGTGACGTAGTAGTTGGAGATCGAGCCGGCGTACGAGGCAGATGGCGCGATGTAGAAGCGGGTGTACACGCTACCCCGCACCCTCATCGCGATCCTGACGCTGACCGCTACGCCCCTGACTGCTGCCCGAGAGGCGGTGCGCCAGGGGCCACTGCCCACCCGGTACTGGAAGTACACCACGGGGGCCAGAACCGGGGAGATGGTTCCGTACACCGACACATAGCTGCCGTATGTCGTCGCCGTGGCGGGGCGGTTTTCGACCGCCCGGGCGATCGAGGTGACTGTTACCGATGGGCTGATCTTGCCCGGTGCGCCGGTCGCAGGCCAGCTCACCCATCGGTAAGTGCCGGAGACGCCATTGGCGAACCGGTAGGACGCTGTGCCGGTCGAGGTCGTGCGCAGGGACTGGATGGACTGCCAGGTCGTCGTGCCTCGCGTCATCTTCTGCAGGGTCACAGGCCAGTTGGCGACCGCCCTGCCGTGCTGGTCGCTCACCCTGGTTGTCGCAGTGATCGCGGTGCCCACCCACGCCGTCGTCGGCAGGGAATGGGTCAACGCGAAGGGGACGATGGGGGCAGCCCAGTTTGCGATGGTCAGGGTGGCCCCGGAGGCATCCTGCGCGACGACCCTGATGGTCAGTTTCCTGGAGGCTGAGGTAAAGGTGGCGCCAAGCGGGATGGAACGGTTGTAGTCGTAGCTGCTGAGGCTCGTCGGGGTGGCATCAAGTTCGTAGCTGCCGCCGCTGGGCGGAGCCTCGGGATCATCTCGCAGTACCCGAACACCCCAGGCCGGTCGCCAGGGATTGCGACTGGCGACCGCGTCCAGGCCCGAGTTTGTCCGATACTCCACGAAGTAGTCGGCGCCGCTGGGATCAGTGATCTTCAGCGTCCTGTTGTCTGTGCTGGTCGACAGCGGGGTGATCCGGGCCGTGGTCACTCCGGAGTCGGCCTCGATCTTGCGGACCGCGTTGGGCAGCAGGTTCATCCCATCGAGGTGGACCGCGTTCAGGCTGCCCTCACCGTAGGTCGATCCGGAGTATCCCATCACGTCGAACAGGTCGTCGTAGGCGTTGGCCTGGCAGCCGGGGAACGCGATGCCGACCATCGCCATGTCCTGGGCGCCGCTGCACCGAAGGGAGTTGGAGTGGTACAGACCCAGGTTGTGACCGAGCTCGTGGGCGAGCAGCGACTGGTTGAGACCGGAGACGAAGACCTCGTTGCCTTCGTATTCGATCGCTCCGACGGTGCCCAGCCCGTAGAAACAGTGGTGAGCATAGGCGGCGCCGGGCGCAATCAGGACGAGGTGTTTGCCGGGTCCGAAAGCCTCGGGCATCCTGGCGAGCGCTTCCTCCCACATCTGGAACGTGTTGGCGAAGGTGCCAGTGCAGCCGTAGGCAGAGCGGTATGCCGGCATGACCTGGGCAGTGTTGAAGGAGACGTTGGCACCTGTCTGGCCGGACCAGTACCGGGACACTGTGGTGACCATCGCCCGAGCCGACGTCTGAGTGATGGCCGGGTCTGCGGTGAGACCGGCCGGGACGACCAGCGCCACATAGACCTCGTGGGTTGACGAGATGGCCGTCTCAACTGGGGCCGAGATCGCCGTGGCTGACACCACGCGCTTCGCCCCGTCACCGGCCGGAACGACCGTGACGGAGACCTTCGTACTATCCTTGGTCGTGGGCAGGGAGCCATCGGTCAGCGGGACGATCTGGGTGCCGACACGCAGAACCTTGCTGGTGTCGTTGACCTTCGTTCCGATAACGTCCGCGGGCTGGCCGGGCGGCTGCTCTCGGATGATGGTCTCAACGATGCCGGTGATCCTCTCAGGGATGGGGATACTGGAGGCAGTCGCGGCCGACACCCCGGGGGCGAACAGGCAGGCGAGCACGGCACCGGGGATGAACAATCGACGATTGCTGACCCGCATCAGAACCACCCGCCCTTGTCCGCCGACTCCGCGTCGGCGGTCCGCACTCTGGGGCGAGGTCAGTGCTCAGAACGCTGGTGCGAGGGGTCGCCGGCCAGATTCCAGTGAGGTAGTTTCAACGTATCGACCGGAGATCCGCCGGTCCCGCGATTGGGTGAGATGTGTTGCATTGAAGCAATGTTCAGCCCGAACGGTGGTACCGAGTCGCCCGAACGGTGGATACCGCGATGGCGGGCGTTGTAGGTTGCCAGCATGCGGATCACTCATCTCGGACACGCCTGTCTGCTCGTGGAGGCCAGCGGGCAGCGCATCCTGGTCGACCCGGGTGCGTTCTCACCAGGCTTCGTCGACGTGACCGGGCTCGATGCCATCCTGGTCACCCATCAGCACGCGGATCACGTTGACCTGCCACGGCTTCCGGCATTGTTGGAGATCAACCCGAAGGCCAGGGTGTATGCCGAGCCGCAGGCTGCCGCCGTGATGGAGGAGGCGGGGATCGGTGCCGAGCACACGGTGGCGGGGCAAGCGCTGACCTTCGGGCCGGTGCAGGTCACGCCGGTGGGGCACAGGCATGCGCTGATCAATGAGGCATTGCCCCGCGTCGGCAACCTGGGTGTCGTGCTGCGCGCCAAGGGGGAGCCGAGCCTGTTCCATCCAGGCGACGCCTATGACGGTGAGCCCGGGCAGATCGACATCCTGGCGCTGCCGCTGAGCGCGCCCTGGGCGGCCAGTCGCGACACCATCGCGTTCGCCCAGCGGATCTCACCACGGCTTTGCGTCCCGATCCATGACGGGCTTCTCAACGCCATCGGTCGCCAGCTCTATCTGTCCCACGTGAAGTCCTTCGGGCCGGAGGGGATGCAGGTGCGCGACCTCTCCGGTGGCGCTGCCTGCGACTTCAGCTGAGCCGGCCGACCTGGATACATCTGAGTGCTGGGATTGCTAACGTCACTACATGCCATCTCGGGGAAGTTCCGCGGCGCTCAGCTTGCGAGGCCTGTCCAAGGCCTTCGGGTCCACCCTCGCCGTCGACGGTCTTGATCTTGAGGTTCCGCGTGGGTCGTTCTTCGGCTTCGTGGGGCCTAACGGCGCCGGCAAGACCACCACCTTGTCCATGGCGACCGGGCTGCTGCGTCCGGACGCCGGCACTGTTCATGTCATGGGTCACGATGTCTGGTCCGACACCGTCCGCGCGAAACAGCTGGTGGGCATCTTGCCCGACGGCCTGCGGCTCTTCGACCGCCTGACCGGCCTGCAGCTCATCTGCTACTCGGGTCTGTTGCGGGGTATGGATCGCGTGCTGGTTGCCGAACGGGCTCACGAGCTGCTGGGCGCTCTGGGCCTCGAGCCGGAGGCCGGGACTCTGGTCGTCGACTACTCGGCCGGCATGACCAAGAAGATCTCCCTCGCCTGCGCCCTGATCCACGCACCCAGGCTCCTGGTGCTCGACGAACCATTTGAAGGCGTCGACCCGATCTCCACCTCGACCATCCGTCAGATCCTTGAGGGCTATGCCACGTCCGGCGGCACGGTGATCCTGTCTAGCCATGTCATGGACCTGGTCCAGCGGTTGTGTGATCGGGTCGCCATCGTGGCCGCCGGCCGGATTCGGGCCGTCGGCACGCTCGATGAGGTCCGGTCCGGCATGACCTTGGAGGAACGCTTCGTCCACCTCGTCGGCGGGCAGACCGACGTCGGGGAGGCTCTGGCGTGGTTGCGCTCATCGTCGAACTGAAGTGGCAGCTGCTGAAGAACGGACTGCGGCGCAGCACCCCTCAGCTGGTTGGACTGATCCTTGGCGGGCTGTATGGCCTGAGCGTTCTTGCGGTGGCGGTTTCGGGACTCATCGCCCTGAGGTTCGCAGTGCCGAGCGACGTCGCCCGGACCGTGGTCATCATCGGAGGCAGCGTGCTGACCCTGGGTTGGGCACTCTTTCCCGTCATCGCCTTCGGCGTGGACGAGACCCTCGACCCCTCGCGGTTCGCAACGTTTGCGGTTCCTCGGGGGCAGCTTGTTCTTGGTCTGCTGGTGTCGTCCCTGGTCAGTGTCCCGGCGGTGGTCACGGCGATCCTGGGGATCGCAACCGTCATCACCTGGTCCCATTCTGTTCTTGCCATCCTGGTCGCCCCGGTCGCGGCGGCGGTGGCAGTGCTGACCTGTGTGGCCCTGAGCCGGGTGACCTCAACGGCGTTCTCGGCGATGTCCCGGCACCGCAGGGGCAGGGAGGCGGTGTCCGTGCTGGTGCTGCTGCTTGCGGTGGGCTTCGGGGTGGTTGGCTCGTCGATCATGAAGCGCCTCTCCACACCCGGTCTGTTGCCTCATGTTGCCGACGTGCTCGGGTGGACACCCCTGGGCCTGGCCTGGTCGGCCCCATCCGACATCGTGGACGGCGCGATCTGGTCCGGACTGCTGCGTCTGGTCCTGGCCGTCATCGTCCTGGGGGCGACCTTGTTGGTGTGGGACTCCTTGTTGCGCAGCGCCCTGGAGAACCCCCGGGGAACAACCGGCGAGCGCGTGTCGACCCGCGATAGGGGCCTGGGGTGGTTCGGCCGGATGCCTGCCACGCCCGGGGGCGCGGTGGCCGCCCGCTCGATCACCTCCTGGCGCCGGGATCCGCGGTACATCAGCTCGATCGCGCTGATGCTCCTGCTGCCGCTGGGTCTCTTGCTCCCCCCGCTCAGCGGAGGCAGCAACCTGTGGTCCCTCGCCATGGCGCCCACCGCCGGATTCCTGCTCGGCTGGAGCATGCACAACGACATCGCCTATGACGGGACGGCCTTCTGGACGCACGTCGCCACCGGGGTGTCCGGTCGAGCCGACCGGATGGGCAGGCTGGCCCCGACAGCGATGGCGGCTGCAGTCCTGCTGCCCGCCTACGCGTCCCTTGGCTGCGCGCTCACCGGCCGATGGAGCTCGTGGCCGGCGTTGTTCGGGGTCGGGCTGGGTTTCCTGCTCACCGGCTACGGCGTGGCCAATGTGATGAGTGCACTGAAGCCGTATCCCGTGCCGGGACCTGGTGAGAACCCCTTTGGGGCGCCGCCGGGCTCCTCGGCCTTAAGGATCGTCGTCCAGGCGGTGGCCGGCACCGCGGTCTTCGTCGTGAACCTTCCTCTGGTCGGTATCGGGATCTGGGCCGTGAGCGGGCACGTCTGGATGGGCTGGCTGTGCCTGGCCCTGGCCATCGTTCTCGGATCCTTGGCCTTGTATGTCGGGACGCGGTGGGGTGCCCGGATCTATGAGCGTCGAGCCCCCGAGCTGCTCGCGGACCTCTCCCGCATCCGCTAGCCGAGCCAGGAGCGGTAGGGAATTCTCGGCTTTCTGGAGACACCGCCGCCGACGGTCAGGTCCAGGTGAGGTCAGGTCTGGTCGGGTCGGGGCTGGTCAACTCAGGGGCGTCGCCGGGGTGTGGGTGGCGCTGGCGCTTCACGGTTCGTGTGCGGAGCGCTAACTTGGGGTGAAGGCCCGCATTTCTGTCCCTGCCGTGCCGAGAGGTCGGGGGTCTGGCTCATGGAGGATGCAAGTCCCAGGTCTGAGTTGGGCGAGATTCTCACGTCTGAGATGGGCGACATCCTGGACATCGTTTCGCACAATCACATACTCACGATGATTCTGCGGGTTCCCTCGCTGGTGATTGTCGCCGCGAGCCCGGGTGCTCACGAGCTGCTCGATCCGCTGGCCCAGCCGCTCATCGGTCACAGCCTGAGGGACTTCACGAAGAGCCATCCGTCGGGTGCGATGCCGCTGCTGGAGTCCGGTCGGATCACTGGTTACGAAACCCTGCAGGTGATCAAGGCAACCGGCCAGCGCCGACGCCTGTGGATCAGCGCACTGCCCGACACCGAGTCCACCGGGTTGGTGATTGCGCTGCTGCTGAAGGCAGAGGGAGCCCTGGCGAACCCACGTTCCCTGGAAGGACCGAGCCTCGTCCTCGCCGGTGATCGGCTCTGGGACGGGCACGTTCGTGGCGCGGGGGCGGAGTCACTGACGCGGCGATCGGGAAGCGTCTGGGTGTGCATGGCTCGAGGTGGCCCGGGTGTTGGTTGGCGTTGATCGGCCGGGCTCGGATGCGGTCGCGCAGGCGCCCACCCTCCCGGTCCCGGGCGATCAGGACTGGTTCGTACCGGTGCCGGTATGCGGGGGCGATGATGCTGTTCCCTTACCTGGACCTGGTTGGCGCCCAAGGGATCTTCGCGACCTGCACTGGTGGCCCGGCCCGCCGGTACGGCGACCAACACGTGTTGACCACTGCGACGTTGGGCTTCGCGTTGGGTGCCGGCACCGTGGAGGCCGCCAAGCACCTACGCCGGGCCGAGGCCGGAGTCGCGGTCGGCTTGGCGGCCACCCCAGCGCTGGGCACGCTGCGGGCCCGGTGCTCGGCCCTGGCCGAGCACTGTGACCCGCTGGGCCTACAAAGGGCGTTCGCCGCGGGGATGCTCGCCGCCGGCCCCGCCGCCGACCCGGTGTACTTCGTCGACGACCACTTCGTTCCCTACGCCGGCGCCCGACCGGTCGCCAAGGGGTGGAACACCAAACGCCGCCACGCCCAACCCGGCCGCGACGACACCCTGGTGGTCGACGCCCGCGGCCGGGCCGTGGTCTTCGCCTCCGGCGAACCGACCGGGCTGGCCTCCAACCTGCCCGGGGTACTCAAACAGCTGCGGCAGGTACTCGGCCCGCACGCTCCGATCCTGCTCGGCTTCGACCGGGGCGGGGCCTACCCGTCGGTGTTCACCACCTGTCGTGACGCAGGAGCGGACTGGGTCAGCTACCAGCGGGCCCCACTGGCCGCCACGACTTCCACCCCCGTACAAGCAACCATCACCCGCGCCGGCTCGCAGGTGATGGTCCTGCTCGCCGACGAGACCGTGCAGATCAAGGGGTACGGCCCCGCCCGCCAGCTCACGTTGTTCGAGAACGAAGCGCCCGTGCTCCAGGTATTGACCAGTGACACCACCGCTACCGCGGTAGGGCTGCTGTACTGGTTGCGCGCCCGGTGGCGGATCGAGAACATGTTCAAATACGCCGCCGCACACAACGGCATTGACGCGTTGGCCGACTACGGGATGGACGTCGGCCCCGACACCCGCAAGGTCACCAACCCGGACCGGACAGCCGCCCGCAAGACGCTGGCAGCCGCCCAGGATGAGCTCGCCACCGCCGAACGAGCACTGCCCCAGCTCCTGGCCGGCGAGGGGACCCCAGCGCAGAAGAACGCCGCGCTACCAAGGGTGCACCGCCGGATCGAGACCGCTGCTGCCGCGGTCGAACACGCCAAGACGGCGCTACGCCCCGTACCAGCAAAGGTCCTGGCCACCGACCTGGACCCGGACGCGAAACGAGCCCGCCCCCATATTGCCCGCCGCGGCCTACAGATGGTGCTACGGCTCCTGGCGTTCAACGCCGAAGCGTGGCTGGCCGAACACTTCAACGCCTACCTGGCCGACCCCAACGAATACCGCGCCATCCTGCGCAACCTGCTCCACCTCGGCGGCCACGTCGACTACACCACCAAGGCGATCACCATCACCCTCGACCGACCAGAGCGCCCCCGAGTCGCCCGCGCCCTTCAGCTACTCACCGAAGAGCTCAACGCCACACCAGCAACCATGCCCGCAGACCAACGCCCACTGACCTACCAGATCGCCGAGGCGTAAACCTCAACACTGAACTCGTCCCTACTTGCGGAGGTCTGAGCCTGATTCCTATCGACCCGAGCCATGCTCGTCTCGCCTGTCAACACCAGCAGATACCTGTTGGCCGGCCCGGCTCAGCGAAGCTGATAGACCGTGATCGCACCCTTGGTGAACTTCGCGACGGCGAACCGAGCAAGGTTCGAAGACACGGGTCCGGCCGACCTGTCGGCGACCAGCCAGCTTGCGCCATACTCGCTGCGAAGCCGGTCGATGGTGCTCGCGCTGGGGTCGGTAAAGACAGCGTCGTTGACGGCGAGGCGCTCTGGGAAGGGCGTCGGGGCAGTCAGCGACTTGGCTGCGCTGGTATATCCCCATCCCTCCATCACGGTGCGCCGGCCACCAAGTCCGCTCACCCAGAACGCCACCTCCAGGCACCGCGTTCGCTGCCGCCCGCTGACGCAGTGCCTGTTGGTTGCGACCACGGCGTCGCTAGGAACGTTCTCGTTGACCCACGCCATCGCTGTGGCGTCGTCAGGAGTGATCGGAAGGTCACCAATGCGGTGAGACACCGCAAGCCCGGTGCTCGAGGTGCTATCGACGAAGTATGTGCCAGAACGGGCGTAATCGTGAATCACGCCTTCGGCCGGTGCACCTATGACAAACGCTGCCAGAACCAGGGCTGACCCCCATCCACGCAGACCCGCAACTCGCCGACGCACCAACAGCCACAGGAGGACCCCCACGGCGATGGCAACGCAAACCAGGGCCATCGGTATGAAGAACGAAACCGCCACCGCAGTGACTTCTTTGGTCCGTCCGGTCAGAGATGGCGTGCTTTCATGCGCGAACCCAACAACAGAGCCACCAATCAGCGTGCCACCCGCCAGGACCATGGCAACGCGGCGGCCGGACCGCACCGTGGCAGGGACCGCCGCGGCCAGGACCCACACGCCGAACACCGAAGCTACCGGATTGGCCAGACGAAGGAAGTACGCCTGGCTGTAGGCCGGGTGAGCCAACACCATGTAGACGACCCATCCCGCGGCGACGAAACCAGCCATAAACCAGGCGGCAGGGTCCTTGTAAAGCCGATGGGTCCCGAACCAGCCGAACGGCACCAACCGGCCGACGTTCGCAACCAACGGCACCAGGAGCAGGATCGCCAAGATGACCAGCGACCGGCCTGTGAGGGTATGCACACCCTCGGGCAGGAGAGGACCCGTCGCGGGGTGGGGACCTGCGCCCGTCATGCTGTGATAGATCGAAATCCACTCGACGTAGTCGAACACGCCGATCTTGGACCCAATGACGCTGCCCGCTACGGCGATCAGGGACACCGGCAGGATAACGGCAATCATCGCCACGACCGATAGTGCTGTCAGCCACTGCCGGCGCCGCTGGACCAGGAGGCTGAGACCGGCCACGCCGGTGCCAGCCAACAGGAGCGGCATGGCGGTGGGTTTGGACCCTGCTGCGGCAACCAGCAGCAGTACCAGGACTGCCCACCCCGCCCGCAGCCTTACCCCGCGCAAGGCCCGGACGATCAGGATCGTAACGCCCAGGACCAGGGGCAACATATAAACTTCGGAGGGACTCGTCGGGAAGATGACCGCCGTCTCGCCACCCACCGGCAGCAGGCTCGTCCCCGTAAAGACGATGATGGCCCACGCGGCGATCGGTCCCGACCACCACCTGCCCGACAGCTCCATGGCCAAACGGGCACCGATCAGTGCTGTGACAGCGAGCAGCGGAATGATCCACAACCGCAGGACCACTGTCGCCGGCGGCGCTCCCGAGACCAGGCTCGCGGCTGCCAGGTGGATGTGGGAGAAGAAGTGGTAGCGCAGCAGGTCACCGGCCATCTGGGGGACTTGCGGGGGGAACGACCTGGTCAGCTCCTCGACGATCGACAGGTGCCAGACGACATCCTTGTCATAGAACCCGCCTGCCGGCGGCAACGGAGACGCGAAAGCAAACGGGCGCACGATAAAGATGCAGGCGGCAATCGCGGTGGCCACGCCCCACGACCACAGACGTGGCAGTGGCTGCGGCGAGCTGATCCGCCAGTGCCGACGTAGACGCGGTACCGCGAGGAAGATCGCCACCACCACAACAGGCCAGAGCCACAGCTGCTGCTGGCGTCCAAGAATGGCCCACAGCACGAAGCACAAGAGCTCAAGCCCGAGACCCGTCACCGCGCCCAAAGCGAGATCTTCAGACCAGTTTCCCCGCGTGCCGACCGTAGCCCTGGCCACCAACAGGCCGGGCAACGTCACCGCGAAGCACCAGTAGGCGCCGTAACGAGCGATGTCCAGAGCGGGCGTGCCAGCCTGCATCAGCACTACGGTCGCCACAGCCAACGTCAACAGCCACGGCAGAGCACCCAGCCCCACCCGCTGAAGGCTAGTCAGGAACTGCATGGGGTCCTGAGCCGCTTCATCTTGCCCCAGATCAGGACTACGGGTTTCATCCATTGTCAGTTCTCTGGCCGTAGTTGGATCAACCGGGTGGTTGGGCAAGATCTTCCCTTCGCTCAGGTCTCCCCGACAACCGCGTGAGCCGCTGGCTTCGGTCTTAATCGTAGCCGCGATGACTGTTCACGTTCTCCGAGCCCGTTCGGTGAGACCACCCCCACACCCTGACCACCCGCAGCAACCTCGCCTCCTGGCTGGGGGAAGCCGGGGACCCGGCCGGCGCCGCCACCGCCTACGCCGAGCTGCTCACCGACCAGCTGCGGGTGCTCGGCCCAGACCACCCAGACACCCTGACCCGCGGCAACCTCGCTTACTGCCGAGGGAAGCCAGGGATACGGCAGAAGCCGAGTAAGCGTGGGTAAGGAAACGGTCCTCGGTTTAGACATGACGGCTGATGACCTCAGCGGGTTTCGCCGCCCCCGAAATGCCCCCGAAATGGCAAGACATGGTGCGACAACGTGAGACTCTGTGGGACGAGCACCGCTTGGCCGAAAGGGGTAAACGTGCTTGTCAGGGGCCGAATAGCGAGGTCAGCGCCCCGCCCGTCTCGTACAGTCTCAGGAGGGGTCGGCGGTTTTCAAGACCGCCGCACTAGGCCACTATGCGAGCCCTCCCGGCTGCGCGGCATACCGATAGCGGCCGTCCAGCAGGGCTAACCGTAGCCGCCTGGCTCAGATCCAGAGTGCCGGGTCGGCGAACATCGCCTCGTAAGGATCTTCGCCCTTGTTGGGGAACCGGATCGTGGCGGGAACGCCGGTGGCCACCGCCCCGGCCGGAATGTCCTTGACGACGACGGAGTTCGCGCCGATCTGCACCCGGTCACCGATGTACACGGGACCGAGAATCCGCGCTCCCGCACCGATCGTGACGTTGTTGCCGATCGTGGGATGCCGCTTGACCCGCTCCATCGAGCGACCACCGAGGGTCACGCCGTGATAGATCAGCACATCGTCGCCGATCTCAGCGGTTTCGCCGATGACCACACCCATCCCGTGGTCGATGAAGAAGCGCCGCCCTATCTGGGCCCCGGGGTGGATCTCGACACCGGTCATCGCCCGAGCGAGCTGGGACAGCAGTCGGGCGGCCAGGCGGCCACCTGGCTTAGTCCACATCCAATGGGTGAGCCTGTGCACCCAGATCGCGTGCAACCCCGGCGAGGCGAGTGCCATCTCGAGCCGGGAGTCCACTGCGGGGTCTCGCTTGATCGCGGCGTCCAGATCCTCACGGAAACGACCCCTTGAGGGCTGTTCGGCCTGGACTTTGGTCGACCGACCGCGCGCATCAGGGGGGGTGGCAGCGCGGTCGATCGACAGATCTCTAGTCAATCGCAAAAGGGCCATGTGCGTTGTCGTTTCAGAGAAATTCAACCCGTTCAGACGAGCAGGTCGGAGAAAAGGATGGTGGACAGGTAACGCTCGCCGAACGACGGAATGATCACCACGATGGTCTTGCCCGCGTTCTCGGGCCGGCGGGCGACCTGGTCCGCAGCCGCTAGCGCAGCGCCAGAGGAGATACCGACCAGCAGGCCCTCTTCCTTGGCGGCACGACGGGCCCACTGCACGGAAGTCTCGGCGTTGATGTCGATGACCTCGTCATAGACCTCACGGTCGAGGATCTCCGGGACGAAGTTCGCGCCCAGACCCTGGATCTTGTGCGGGCCGGGAGCGCCACCGTTCAGGATCGCGGACTCTTCGGGCTCCACCGCAATGACCTGGATCTGAGGGTTGCGGGCCTTGAGAACCTGGCCGACCCCGGTGATGGTGCCCCCGGTGCCGACGCCGGCGATGAAGATGTCAACCGAGCCGTCGGTGTCCTTCCAGATCTCCTCGGCGGTGGTCTCACGGTGGATCTGGGGGTTTGCCTCATTCTCGAACTGGTGGGCCAGGATGCCGCCACGCTCGGCTGCGATCTCCTCGGACTTGGCCACAGCGCCCTTCATCCCCTCGGAGCCCGGGGTCAGGATGAGCTCGGCGCCGAAAGCGGCCAGGAGCATCTTGCGCTCCTTGCTCATCGTCTCCGGCATGGTGAGCACCACGTTGTATCGGCGGGCGGCACCCACCATCGCGAGCGCGATACCCGTGTTGCCACTGGTCGCCTCGACGATCGTTCCGCCCGGCTTGAGCTGGCCGGACCTCTCGGCGGCGTCCACGATGGCCACGCCGATCCGGTCCTTCACGGAGGCGGCCGGGTTCTGGAACTCGAGCTTGGCGGCGATGGTCGCTCCGGCGCCCGCGCTCAGCCGGTTGATCCGGACGAGCGGGGTGTTGCCGACGATGGCCGTGACGTCGTCATAGATGGGCACGTGAACCGCCTTGGGGTGTGAACGGAAGGGTCTGCTGTGGGTCCATATCGACAACGTGAACAAACGGAGCGTTATGTCTATTCCAAGCACAGGTTATGTCGATCTCCCCCGACAGCCAAACTCGGTCCACCCGTTGACCGACCGCGGATGGGGCCTTCGCGTCCTGAGGCGACGCGAGGTTTGCCCGTCCGTACACTCACCGCATGACCTCGCACATGTTGCTGCTCGCCGTCGTCGGCGTCGCGATGACCGTTCTGATCCTGTTCTTCGCGGGCAAGCGCCTGTGGTTCCTCATCCGGCTGGCTCGTTCGGGCAAACCCGCGGTGGGCAGGTTGTTGGATGCGCCCAAGCGGGTGCACGCTGAGGCGTTCGAGGTGCTGGGCCAGCGCAAGCTGCTGAAGTGGACGGTGCCCGGTCTGGCGCACGTGTTCGCCTTCTGGGGCTTCCTGGTGCTGACCCTGACGATCCTGGAGACGTACGGGGCCCTTTTCGTCGCCGACTTCCACATCCCGCTCGTGGGCACCTGGCCGGTGGTCGGCTTCGCCGAGGACCTGTTCACGGTGTTGGTGCTGGTCGGGATCGTGATCTTCGCGGTCATCCGGCTCACCCACAACCCGGCCAAGCAGGGCCGGGAGTCGCGGTTCTTCGGCTCGCACACCCGGGGCGCCTGGCTGATCCTGTTCATGATCTTCCTGGTGGTCGCGACCCTGTTCTGGTACCGCGGGGCGCAGGTCAACACGGGGGCGTTCCCCTTCGCCGGCGGCGGCGCGTTCGCCTCCGAGTGGTTCGGCTCGCTGCTCGCCCCGCTGGGCGAGACGACGAACCTGTGGCTGGAGACCACCGGCATCTGGGCCCAGATCGCCGTGGTGCTGTTGTTCCTGGTGATCGTGCTGCACTCCAAGCACCTGCACATCGGCGCGGCCCCTGTCAACGTCTACACCTCACGCCGGCCGAACGCCCTGGGCCCACTGCTTCCGATCTACCACGACGGCGAGCCGGTCAACTTCGAGGACCCGCCCGATGACGCGCAGTTCGGCAAGGGGCACATCGCGGAGTTCACCTGGAAGGGCTACGTCGACTTGATGGCCTGCACCGAGTGCGGTCGCTGCCAGGACCAGTGCCCGGCGTGGAACACCGGCAAGCCGCTGAGCCCGAAGCTGATGATCATGGACCTGCGCGACGCGATGTTCGCCCAGGCCCCATACCTGTTGGCAGCCAAGGGCGAGCACCCCGGCCTGGGCGAGCTGCACAAGCAGGGCCTGGCCAGCGTGAGCGCCGAGGTGCGCGAGGAGGTCGAGCGCCCATTCATCGGGTCGCGTGAGGGCAGCGAGCACGCCGCCGAGGACGGTTACACCTTCGACGGACACCGCACCACCGCCTCGGAACTGCCGATCATCGACCAGGACGCCCTGTGGTCGTGCACGATGTGCGGTGCCTGCGTCGAGCAGTGCCCGGTCGACATCGAGCACATCGACCACTTCGCCGACATGCGCCGCTACCAGGTCCTGATCGAGTCAGCGTTCCCCTCCGAGCTCGGCGGCCTGTTCAAGAACCTGGAGAACAACCAGAACCCCTGGGGCATGTCAGCCCGCGCCCGCCTGGACTGGGCCAAGGACCTGCCCTTCGAGGTCAAGGTCATGGGCCAGGACGTAACCGACGCCTCCGAGGTCGACTACCTCTTCTGGGTCGGCTGCGCCGGCGCCTACGAGGACCGCGCCAAGAAGACCACCCGAGCCGTCGCCGAGCTGCTCAACACCGCCGGGGTGACCTTCGCCGTCCTGGGCGACGGCGAGACCTGCACAGGCGACCCGGCTCGCCGCGCCGGCAACGAGTTCCTGTTCCAGACGCTCGCCCAGGCCAACGTGGAGGCGCTGAACGAGGCCAAAGCGACCAAGATCGTCGTCACCTGCGCACACTGCTTCAACACGATCAAGAACGAGTACCCACAGGTCGGCGGCCAGTACGAGGTCGTCCACCACACCCAGCTGCTCAACCGGCTCGTTCGTGACAAGAAGCTGATCCCGGTGTCCCGCCCGGACCAGGCCGACACGTCCAACGTGGCCTCGA
>Ga0097691_1000797_pt1 | contig 25319 bp, 20 predicted proteins | sample NGESurdeep072012_8_FD_72858 | JGI IMG/M metagenome (GOLD analysis project Ga0097691, IMG submission 72858) | Arctic peat soil microbial communities from Barrow, Alaska - NGEE Surface sample 210-1 deep-072012 | ecosystem: Environmental > Terrestrial > Soil > Wetlands > Peat ... | reverse complement strand
GCCCACCGCGCAGCCCATGGTCTGCTCCATCGCGACCTGCAGGACCGCCTTCTTCCGGGCCGCCGACGACCCGGGCGGGACCGGCCTGCCGCCGCCGCGCTTCCGCCCGAGCGTCGCGACGCCGAGCCGACCCTTTCGCCCGGCGACGAGGCCCGCCAGTGTGCGGAGCATCGGCAGCGGGCCGCAGGCGAACGCCTGGTCGGCCCATGCCTCGTAGTCGAGGACGAGATCGGTGACGAACCCGTGGTGGCCCACCGACCCGTCGTCCGTCGCGACCACGTACTCGACCTCGTCCGGGAGGAGCGACGAGGGGTAGACCTCGGACGCATCACGGCAGCCGTAGAGCAGGACCACCTGGCGTCCGTCGCGAAGGGCCTCGTCCACGAGCAGCCGGAGGTCGGCGATCCCGAGGCCCCCGGCGACCAGCAGGAGGTGCCGGCTCCGCGGATCGACCTGGAACCCCTGGCCGAGCGGTCCGAGCATGTCGACCGTGTCGCCCGGTCGAAGGTGGGTCAGCCAGGCAGTCCCCCGGCCGACTTCCCGGAAGTGCAGCGAGATCGCACCGGTCGCCGGGTCCGCGGTGTTGATGGTGAACGGCCGGCGCAGGACCAGCCCCGACCAGTCACCGGTCCGGACGTGGACGAACTGCCCGGCCCGGGCGCTGACGGCCAGTGCCGGGGCGTGGTACTGCTGGAGCCACTGGCCCGGCAGAACCTGCCGGCTCTCCTGGAGCTCTGCGTCGACGAGCTGCATCCGGGAGCTCGGAGGTGATGGCGGCGTGCGACTGCCCGGCGGGACGGCGGCCGTCCCGCAGCCGGCGGCTAGCGGTCCTTCCCCGGGCGCGCCGTCTCGTCCGCTGCGGGCTCGTCGTCCTCATCGGCCTCGTCGTCCTCATCGGCCTCGTCCAGCTCGGGAGCGACCGCCGGGTAGGCCTCCGCGATCGCATCGGCGATGTCGCCGAAGACGTCGGTCGGGTCGTAGAACTCCACCAGCTCCTCGGGCGTCGTGAGCTTGCGCCACTCGCCCTCGTCGCCCTCCGGCTCCACCTCGGCGTGGATCTGCCCGGTGTGCGACATGGAGAGCCGCTCATCGTCGTCGTCGATGACGATCAGGTCGCCGACCTGCTCGGCGAGGCCGCCTGCCGCGTGCTGGAACTGCTCGATCAGGCGCGCCTCGGAGAGCTGGCTCCGCTCCTGGAACGTGAGCGCCAGGTCGTAGAGCTTGTGCGCGGCCGACGTCTCGTCGTCGGCGTCCAGCGGCTGGCCCGCTGCCCAGTCGTCGGCGGCCGCCGCGTAGGCGACGTCGGCTTCCGGCGAGACGGACTCCTCCGGCCCGATCCCGGCGACGTTGAGGAGATCGTCGGCGGCGGTCGGTTCCGGCTCCAGGCCGGCAGCCTCCCGGGCCGCCTCGGAGAATGCCGCGTAGATGTCGGCCGGGTTGTACAGCTCCACGAGCTCCGCGCCGCTCTCGATGACCTCGGTCTCGCTGACCCACTCACCGCTCACTTCGTCCTGGAAGCGCGTCCGGCTGCGGAACGTGAGGTCGGGCGCGACGGAAAGGTAGTCGGGATCGTCGTCGATCAGCGTCATGCCGCCGATCTCCCGGATCCGGTCGGCGTTCGCGTCCAGGAACTTCTGGAGCTGCTCGGCCGAACGAACGAGGAAATCCGAGCGCTCGAGGGCGGCGTCGCGGGCGAGCTCGCCGAGCAGATCGGTGCGGTTCGCGTCCATGGCAGGCGCCTCCTTCTCGTATCGGTTCCCGGTCGTCGTCGGCGCCCGGTGCTAGGGGTGGTATTCCAGGTCGGTGCCCATCCGCTCCCGGAGGAACATCGAGTGGTGCCGCTCGAAGATCCACTCGCCGGCCCGATGGCCGAGCGCGCGGGCGGCCTCGTCGGCCTCGAGCTTGTCAAGCGTGGCGTAGTCGGGCAGGTCCATGAGGATCACGTTGTCGAAGTCCCAGCCGTGGGCGACGTTGTACCAGCCCAGGAACCGGATCCCGAACTTCTCCTCGTATTCCCGCACCTGCCGCGGGAAGATCGTGCGCATGAAGAACTTGAAGAACGGGTCGCGCCCACGCCGGACCGAGAAGTACGTCGCGAGCACCGGCACAGCCGTGAGCCCTCCTTCTCCGCCGGCCCTCCGGCGGTTCGCGGATGCACGCCCCTTCGCTTCGCCGCCGTCGGCGGCGACCGCTATTCTCGCACGCCTTCCGACCCGGGCTCGACCGCCGGCGGGGACGCTTCGGCGGGGGCCGCGATCGTCGGCAGCTCGTCCTCGAGCTCGCCGACCGTCGGCGTGGCGCTCGCGAGAGGCCGGCGCCGACCCGTGTCGCGGCGATCCGCAGCCACGAGTCGCAGCAGGAAGATGAGCGTCTGGCCCACGAAGAGGAGCAGGCCCAGCATCACGAAGAGGAGCGCCGCGAGGATCTCGAACGGCCAGTTCAGCGTGACGCCCACCGGGATCAGGACCAGGAAGACGGCGAGGACCGCCGCCTGGAGCCAGAAGCAGCCAAGTCCCGGGCCGCGCGCGGGATCCAGCTCCTGGCCCTTGTAGGCGGGGCGACGCGCCGCGACGTCGGCGGAGCTCCGACGGCCGCCCGGCGTCGCCGGGGACGGCGCGGGATCGGCGGGCCCCGGGCCGGGGGCGGGCGTGGGCGTCACGTCGTCGGTCATGTCGATGGAGGTCCTCGGCGGCCCGGCACGGGCATTCGGCTGCGTCGGCCTGACAATACGCCCGGACCGTCCCCGGCGCGCCGGCTCCGGCGACATGCCGACGACGCCTCAGGGTCGTGGCCCGCGGCAGGGCCGCCCGACCGCTCGCTTGGCCCGTCCGGTACGATCTCCCGCGATGCACGACGAGCCCGCCGACCCGCTCGCCCGCTTCCGCTGGCACCCCGAGCCCGAGCTGCTCGGGCTCGGCGACGAGGCAGCCAGCCGAGGGGCGCTGGAGCGGCTGGGCGCGGCCGCCTGGCGCACGAGCCTGGACTATCTCTACGGCGAGGGCGTCCGGCGCGGGGTGGGCCCGGAAACCTACGCCGAGCTCCGTGAGCTCCGCTTCGGCGCGACGGGCCGGCCGGGCCCTGCGCCGGCCGGGCCGATGCCGGCGGCCCAGATCCTCGCCGAGTTCACCGCGCGGCTCGCGCCCCACCAGCTCAACCCCTATCACCCGGGCGTGCTGTCCTACTTCACGCCGCCCCCGCTGGCGCTGTCGATCGTCGGTGAGCTCCTCGCCCAGTGGGTCAACCAGGGAGTGGACGTCTACCAGGCCGGCCCGGTCGGGTCGCTGGTGGAGGAGGAGGTCAACCGCTGGCTGTGCGACCTGGTCGGGTACGGCGCAGAGAGCTGGGGAGTGCTCACGTCCGGCGGCTCGATGGCAAACCTGATGGCGCTCACCGTGGTGCGCGATGTGCACCTCGCGCGGCTCTCGGCGGCCGCGGCCGCCGGGCTGCCGTCGACCGCGGCGCTGGACCCGGGCCGGCTGGCCGCGGGCGGCGTCGCCGCCTATCCGACCGCGCCTCGCGGTGCCGGGCTCGACGGCGTCCGGGTCTACGCCAGCGACCAGGCGCACTTCACGATCGCGAGGGCGCTCGACATCCTGGGCTTCCCGGAGGGGTCCCTTCACGTGGTGCGCTCGGACGACCGGTTCCGCCTCCGCGGCGCGGACGTGGACCGGGCGATCGCGACCGACGCCGCAGCCGGCCTGGTCCCGCTGGCAATCGCGGCGGTCGCCGGGAGCACGAACACGGGCGCTGTTGACGCGACGGGTGAGCTGGCTGAGGTGGCCGCGGCCCACGGGCTCTGGCTCCACGTAGACGCGGCCTACGGAGGCGCGGCGCTCCTCTCGGCGCGGGACGCGGGGCGCGTGCCTGACCTCGCGCGCGCCGACTCGATCACGATCGACCCGCACAAGTGGTTCTTCCAGGCCTACGACATCGGCGGGCTCCTGGTCCGGCGGCAGGAGGACCTGCGGCAGACCTTCCACCGCGAGCCGGAGTACTACCGCCACGGCGGCGCGGGCGAGGAGCCCGTCCACTGGTACCAGTACAGCTTCGAGGGGACACGGCGGTTCCGGGCACTCAAGCTCTGGGCAAGCTGGAAGCACCTCGGGACGGCCGGCCTCGGACGGCTGGTCGAGATGAACATCGACCTGGCCGCGCACCTCGCAGCCCGGATCGCCGAGAGCGACGACCTGGAGGCGATCCCGGCCGGCGCACCGGAGCTCTCGGTCGTCTGCTTCCGGCACGTGCCGGGCGGGCGGGCCCGCGTGGCTGCGCTCCAGGCGTCCGATCCGGCAGCGCTCGACCGCTACACGGACCTGCTCTGCGCGGCGCTCAACCGGTCTGGCGAGGGCTGGCTCTCGACAACGGTCCTCCGCGGCCGCACGTGCCTGCGGGCCGGAATCGTCAACTACCTGAGCTCGCCGGCCGCAGTGGACGCCGTTCTCGCCACGCTCCGACAGCTCGCGCCGGCGGCGGCCGAGGCGGCGGGGCTCGCCCCGGCCTGAGTCCCCCGGCGAAGTCGGTCAGGGCTGCCGTCGCTCCCGGCCCGCGCGCCAGTCCGCCAGGCGGTACCACTCCCCGATGGCCGGCAGGAACCAGGGACGGCCCTCGTACGGCGCGGGGACCAGCGGGAATCGGAGGGACGCGAGCGCCGGGGCGGGCTCGCCGCCGAGGATCCAGCCGGCCGCCCGATGCCCCATGTACGGGAGGATCGCGACGCCGCTTCCGCAGCAGCCGCTCGCGTAGGTGATACCGCCCATCCGGCCCACGTGGGGCATCCGGTCGAACGTGAAGCCCACCTTGCCGCCCCAGGCGTACGCGACGCGGATCCCGGCGAGCTGCGGGTGCACGCGGAGCATGCCGCGGTGGAGGATCCGCGCCGTCTTCTCCACGGACGAGGGCCAGAACGACGCGCGCCCGCCGAAGAGCATCCGCCTGTCCGGGGTGATGCGCCAGTAGTAGAGGAAGTTCTTCGAATCGAAGAACATCCGGCCGTTCGGGCTGATCTCGTTGGCGAGGTCCTCGGAGAGCGGGTCGGTCGCGATGATGTAGCTGCCGATCGGCATGACGCGACGTCGGAGCTCCGGCGCTGCGCCGTCCGTGTACCCGTTGGTGCCAACGAAGACCTCGCGTGCCACGATCGCGCCCGCTGACGTCTCGACGACGGCGCGACCGTCCGCCTGCGGCCTGATCCGGAGTGCCCGCACGCCCTCGTGCAGCGACGCGCCCGCGCGCTCGGCCGACGCCGCAAGCCCCGCGACGTACTTCGCCGGGTGAAGGCCCCCGGAGCGCTCGACGACCAGCGCCCCGAAGTACGCGTCGGTGCCGATCTCCGAGCGCATCCGGGCGGCCGGGATCACGTGGGCGCGCTCGCCGACCGTCGCCATCGACGCCGCGGACGTGGCGAAGTGGTCCAGGTGCGACGGCGCGAAGGCGAGCTCCAGGTGCCCGGAGCGCACGAAGTCGGCGTCGATGGCCTCCTCGGCGATCGTCGACGCCGTCCACTCGAAGGCGTCCACGGATTCGCGGTAGATCGCCTCGCCGATGATCGCGCCGTGGCGCTCCATCAGCTCGGTCGGGCTCCACTTGAAGCCGGGGTGGCACATGCCGCCGTTGCGCGACGAGGCGCCCCACCCGATCGACTCCGCCTCGAGCAGCACGACCCGGGCCCCGAGCTGCGCCCCGTGCCGCGCGGCCGCGCTCCCGGCCAGGCCGCCGCCGATGACGACAAGGTCGGCCACGTCGGGCAGCGGACGGCCGCGCCGGTCGGGCTGTGGCGGGACCTGGGCCTGCCAGAGCGGACGGTGCTCGAAGGACTGGAGGGGGTCGGAGGATGCCGGCATTGGAGGGGGAGCGTACCGCGCTCAGCGCGACCGCGGAAGCCGGTTCCGGGATGGGGTCGAGCTGCCGGCCGCCCGCAGCGAAACGCCGGCGGGCGACGGGCTCGATGTCGACACGCGCGCTACTCGCCCCTGGTCGCGTCCGCGTACGCCAGCCGACCCTGCGCCATGGTCAGCACGATCCGACCGGGAAGCTCGCGGCCGAGGAGCGGCGTGTTCTTGCCGAGCGACAGGAGCGCCTCTGATGTGACACGCCAGGGGTCGCCGGCATCCACCACGACGAGGTCCGCGGGCGCGCCCTCCACCAGCCCGCGAACAGCGCCGCGGCGGCCGGCCCGGCCACCCAGGACGCCCGCAGGGCCCACGGTCAGGGCCGCCACGGCCCGCGCCAGCGGCAGCCTCCCGGCGGCGACCGCGGAAAGCAGCACGCCGAACGCGGTCTCCAGGCCGCTGATCCCGTTCGCGGCGAGCCCGAACTCCGTCTCCTTGTCGACGGCCGTGTGCGGTGCGTGGTCGGTCACGACCGCGTCCGCCGTGCCGTCGGCGAGGGCGGCCAGGCACGCGGCCGCGTCGGCCGCGCCCCGCAACGGCGGGTTGACCCGGCACGCCGTCGAGTACGGGTGCGCGACGAGGGCGCCATCGGCCCACGGGTCGCGCACCGCGCCGATCGCGTCCACTGCCTCCCAGGCCCAGCGCCGCGCACCGGCGACCCACTCGTCGGTGAAGCCCAGGTGGTGCGGCGTCACGTCGCAGGTCACCGGCAGCCCGGCCGCCTTGGCCCGCCGCACAGCGGCGAGCGCCCCGGCGGTCGAGAGGTGCGTCAGGTGGAGCCTGGCGCCGGGCGCGTCGGCGCGCACCGATTCGAGGATCGCGATCGCCCGCTCCACGGCCGAGACCTCGGCGGCGGCCGGCCATCCCTTGAGGCCGAGGATCGTGGCGACCAGGCCCTCGTTCGCCTCGGCCCCGGCAGTCAGCGACGCGTCCTCCGCGTGCTCCACGACCGGGAGCCCCAGCATGCCGGCATAGAGGAACGCATTGCGGAGGAGGGTTGCGCTCTTCACCGGCGAACCGTCGTCGGAGAACCCCACCACCCCTGCGTCCGCGAGCTCACCCAGCGCGGCGAGCCGCTCGCCTGCCCGTCCCACGGTCACGGCGCCGTGGGCCAGCAGCTCAACGGGAGAGCCCGACGCCGTGGCCGCCCCGGCCACCCGGGCGAGGACGCTCGGCTCATCCGCGGCGGGCGTCGTGTTCGGCATCGCGCAGACCGTCGTGAAGCCCCCGTGCGCGGCCGCGGCGAGGCCGCTCGCGACCGTCTCGGCATCCTCGTTGCCGGGCTCGCGCAGGTGGGCATGGAGGTCCAGGAACCCCGGCAGCACCAGGACCCCGTCCGGTCCGATGCCCTCCGCCTCGGCGCCCTCGAGCCACGTCACCGCCTCCAGGATGCCGTCGCGGACGACGATCTCGCCGGGCCCCTCGCGCTCGCCGACCGGGTCCACGAGCCACGCCCGGCTGATGTCGAGGAGCGGGACCGTCTCGCCCACGCGCAGGTCAGGCATTCGTCACGGCCTCCGGGTGTCCGCCGGCAAGGAGGTAGAGCAGCGCCATGCGGACGGCCACGCCGTTCGTCACCTGCTCGGTGATCACGCTCCGGTCCAGGATCGCCACGTCCGGCGCGATCTCCACGCCCTCGTTCATCGGTCCCGGGTGCATGACGAGCGCGGTCGGCCGCGCGAGCGCGAGCCGCTCGCGCGTCAGCCCGAACCGGGCCGAGTATTCGCGCAGCGACGGGAGCAGCCCGGCATCCATCCGTTCGCGCTGGAGGCGGAGGGCCATCACGACGTCGGCGTCGCGGAGCGCCTCGTCGACGTTCGAGGTGACGGTGAAGCCGGCGTGTCCCGGCGCGCCGCCGCCGGTCCAGCGGCCGGCCCAGGCGTCGAACCCGCGCACGATTGTCGTTGGCCCGCAGATCCAGAGGTCCGCGCCTGCCGCCGTCAGCGACCAGACGTTGGAGCGTGCGACCCGGGAGTGAAGGACGTCCCCGAGGATCACGACCTTCTTGCCGCGGACGTCGCCGAGGTGCGCCCGCATCGTGTACAGGTCGAGGAGGGCCTGGCTCGGGTGGGCATGCCAGCCGTCTCCGCCGTTCAGGATCGAGCCGGAGAAGATCTCGGCCGCGAGGTAGGGCGCGCCCGACGTCGCGTGGCGCATCACGATCATGTCGGCGCCGAGCGCCTCGACCGTCCGGATCGTGTCCACCAGCGACTCGCCCTTCGTCACCGACGAGGACGACGCGGCGATGTTCACGACGTCCGCGGAGAGGTTCTTGGCGGCGACCTCGAAGCTGACCCGCGTTCGCGTCGAGGCCTCGTAGAAGAGGATCGTCACGTTGGTGCCGCGAAGCGCGGGGACCTTCGAGATGGGCCGCGCGAGGACCTCCTTCATGGAGTCGGTCGTCCGCATCACCAGCTCGATCTCGGCAAGCGAGAGGACGTCCACGTCAAGGAGGTGCTTCTGGCGCCAGGCAACATCGGGCATGGTCGGGGTAGTGGGAGCGTTCATGGCACGTCGGTCCGCGGGCGGTCGAGGGGCGGCTCGGGCCGCTCGGGCGGCTCGGGCCGCTCGGGCCGCTCGGGCCGCTCGATCCTGACCGCATCCTCGCCGTCGACCTCGACGAGGGCCACCTTGACCACCTCGTCGCTGGAAGTCGGGACGTTCTTTCCCACGTGGTCGGCGCGGATCGGCAGCTCGCGGTGGCCGCGATCGACGAGGACCGCAAGGCGGATCGCCCGCGGCCGCCCGAAGTCCACCAGCGCGTCCATCGCGGCGCGGACCGTCCTCCCGGTGTACAGGACGTCGTCCACCAGCACGACGGTCCGGTCGTTGAGATCCACGGGGAGCTGCGTGCCCTTGACGATCGGCTGCTGGGCCACCAGCGAGAGGTCGTCACGGTAGAAGGTGATGTCCAGGGCGCCGACGGGGAGCGTGACTCCCTCGTGGTCTTCCACGGCGGCGGCGATCCGGTGGGCCAGGGGAACGCCGCGGCGCTGGATCCCGACGAGCACGAGCCCCTCGGTCCCGGCCTGCTTCTCGACCAGCTCGTGGGAGATGCGGATGATCGCTCGGCGGATCTCGTCCGCAGTCATGATCTGGCGCCCGTCCATCAGGCGCGCCCGCGAGGTGACACGTGCGTCCTCCTTCCCGGTCTCTCCGGACCGGTCCTTAAAGGGTCGCAACAAGGATACCGCGCCAGCGAGCCGAGGAAGCGGTCAACCGGCGCGGGCGCGTGGCGCCAGCGCGACGGTCAGCGCGCGACGACGAGCGGGTCCGGCCCCGGGTCGGGGGCGCCGCTGAGGCTGCCGGAACCACCCTCCGACCAGACGTAGACGCTCAGCGTGCTCCCCTGCCCGTTCTGGCCGGGCGGGCTGGCCCAGGCCAGCCTGTCGCTGGCCAGCGCGAGCCCGGGAAGTGCCGCGATGTCAGCGAGCAGCGTGTCGCCAACGCTCCCGTCCGCGTTCACCGCGAAGAGATTGAGCTGCCCGACCGACGGGTCCGCGGCGTCGGCGATCCAGACGGCCAGGTGGCGGCCCGACGGATCCCAGCGCACCTCCCAGGTGGCGACGCCCGCCAGCCCGGCGGATCCGGGGAGCGGCGTGGCGGTGACCTCGCCGGGACCCATGAGCGCCTGCCAGTCGGCCACCACCAGCCGGCCATTCGTCGGGGTCAGCGTGTCCGTGGCGGGATCGAGCACCTGGTCGCCCGCCCAGAAGACGACGCTCCGGTTCGTCGGGTCCACGACCGGGCGCCAGATCCCAGGGCGGACGATCGGCGCCTGCGCGCCCGTCGAGGGGTCGACGAGGAACGACCCGACCGGGACGCTCGGAGGCATGGACGCGTCCGCGGGCGACGGCGTCGCGCCCTGCGCGGCATCGAGGGTCGCGCTCGCGGTCGCGCTCCCGCTGTGAGCCGCTGGACCCGTGGACGCCGAGGCAGCCGGCGAGGCGTGCTCGGGCGCTGCGGAAGCGGGCGCCGGAGCGCCTGCCGACGGGGAGACGGGAACCTGCGAATCGGGCGACGAAGACCCGAACGCCGAGGCGTCGGGTGTCGGGGACGCAGGTGGCGCGATCGTGACCGGCGAACCCTGCGAGGGCGGGCTCCCGGCCGGCAGCACGGCGCTCCCCAGGATCTGGTCGCCGGTCCAGGCAGAGAACACCGACGCGTGGTCGGTCGTGAGCGGGCGTGCCGTCCGGTCGCCGACGTGCCAGGCGTAGATGTCCGGGCCCAGGGCACCGTCCGAGGGTCGTGCCGAGAAGGCGACCCACTGTCCGTCCGGCGAGTAGGCCGGCGACGCCCCTACGAACGTGACGTTCTCGATCACCGGGGTGGTCACCGCCGCCGACGGGGCCGGGCTCGCGGGCGGGATGCTCACGATCGAGGTCGCCGGCGTCGGCGCCTCCGAGGCGAGCGCCGTCGCGGCTGGTGCGCCTGATGACGTCGCGGTCGGGATCGGCGACGTGGCGGCGACCGAAGCGTCAGGCGCGGGCGAGGCGGACACCGCGGGTCGAGCGGTGGCGGGTTGCCGGGTCGGGGTGGAGCGCGGCCGGGGGGAACCGGTCGGGACGGGAGTGGCTGCTGGAGGAGTAGCCCCCACTCCCGTCACCGCCGGCGTCGGAGAAAGCACCCTGGGTTTCGGAATTGGGGACGAAGAAGGGGGTGTCGGTGTGACGCCGGCATCGCGCGGGACGGTGAACGAATAGAGCGCGTCGCGGCTCACGAGCACCGCGGAGGTCCCGTTGTGCTGGAGCACGACAGCCGACGGCTCGACGCTGAGCGCCACGACCTGCCGCGCCGCGCCGTCGAGCGTGCCGCAGGCCGAGGCATCCAGTCCCGGGCAGACCTCGTCGACCGAGGCCGTGGTGAGGACGTAGCTCCCATCGGTCTGACGCTGCACCCACGTCACCGGTTGCGACGCCACCGCCATCGGCGTCGCGGCCGGGCCGCCGCTGCCGCCGGGTACGGGCGCGACCGGCGCGTTCCCGATCCCGAACCCCGCCAGCGCGAGCGGGAGGAAGACGATCGCGAGGACGGCCGCGACCGCGATCGCGCTGAGCGCGAACGGCACCGACCCCGACGGAGATCGTCGACCCCGACGGGCGTCCTCACGGACGGCCCGCCGAACCTCCACGTCGAGCGCCCGGGAGAGCCGCGCGCCGAGGTCACGGGGCGGCACCGGCAGCTCGTCGCGCAGCGCAAGGATCCTGACGTGGTCCGCCGCAAACGAGTCCGCCACCCGGCGGCACGAGCCGCACCCTTCCAGGTGATCCGCGAGCCACGCGGCGTCCTCCGCGGAGAGGGCGGCCACGAGCCGATCGGAGGCGAGAGCCTTCGCCCTCGCGTGCGGATCGCCGAGGCGGTCGGGGTGGCGCGTCGCGCGCTGCAGGCCGCTCATCCGCGCCCGTTCGGTCGGCTGCCGTGCGGCGCGGGCCGATCCAGCTGCCGTCCGGCAGCCTCGGCCTCGGCGACGAGGACTCGCTCCTCGGCGAGGGCGCGGCGCAGGCTCTCGCGGGCGCGGGTGAGGAGCGCGCGAGCCGCGATGTGCGACGTGCCCAGCGACGCGGCCAGCTCCACGCCGCTCAGGTCGTGAACCTCGGCGAGGAGCAGCGCGGACCGTTGTCGCTCCGGGATCCGGGCGAGCGCTCGCTCGAGCTCTCCGGAGAGCCTGGTGTCCATTGCCAGCCGCTCGGCCGATGGCGCCGCGCCGCGGGACTCTCCCGTCCACGGGATGAAGCGAACGATCCTCCGGCGACGGATCTCGTCGAGCGCGACGCGGTTGGCGATCTGGTACAGCCAGGCGCGGGCCTTTGTCGGGTCTTCCAGGCTGGCGTGCGCGCGATAGGCACGGATGAACGAGTCCTGGGCAAGGTCGGCGGCAAGCTCGGGATCCCTGAGCATCCGGACCAGATACGCGAAGATCTCGCCGTGGTGGCGCGCGAAGAGCACTTCCACGAACGCCCGCGCCGCGATCGGATCGGCCGGCAACGCGGTGGCAGCATCCTCGGAGGACGCGATCGCCTCATCCGCCGCCGGCCCATCGGGCAGGTCCGACGGGCGCCGTGCGTCGCCGGGCAGGGTCATCGGCCAGAGCCCCCAGCGGCGCGCGACGTCAACGACCACGAATGCTCCAGCCCGAAGACAGAATCGCGCGGGACCTCCCCGCGCACCGAACCGTTGACGACGAAGACGGCGACGATGTGACGCGCGGTGCGCGCAGGGAGGCGCGGGCGACGGCCGCTCATCGGCGCGCCCCCGGCGGCTGGTCGGGCCCATCCGCCGTCTCGGGGGAGAGGCGGTTGAGGAGCTGGTCGACCGCCTCCTCGGGGCTCACCGGGTTGACCGGCAGCCCTGTCCCGAGCTCGAGCCCGGCGATCTCGCGCAGGCGTGGGTGAATCTCCCAGTGCCAGTGATACGTGGCGTCCACCTGCCCACCGAGCGGTGCCGTGTGAAGGACCAGGTTGTACGGCGGTCCGTCGAGCTGGGCGAGGCGCCCCAGCACGTGCCGGAGGCCCTCGGCGGCTGAGGCCAGGTCGTCGTCCGTGGCATGCCCGAAGTCCGCTTCGTGGCGGCGCGGCACGATCCAGACCTCGAACGGTGAACGTGACGCGAACGGCGCGAACGCGACGGAGTGGTCGTCCTGCCAGACGAAACGGGTCCCGCGCTCGCGCTCCACGCGGACCGCCCGGCAGTACGGGCACTCGCTCTCGCGGATCATGAAGCGCGCCGCTCCGCCGATCTCCTCCGCGACCTCGTGCGGAATCTGGGGCAGGTCGTACAGGTCCAGGCAGAGATGGTTGGTGCGGGCGCCGGCCTGGCGGCCCCAGTTCTGGAGCACCTGGACATACTCCGTCTGGCCTGCGCGGCCTGCGTCGACGATGGCGCCACGCGCCCCCGCGAGCAGCGCAGCGATGAGCTCCGTCCCCACCGAGTGCAGGGGCCGATGCTCGCCGGGCGGTGCCACGATCGTCCGCCAGCTGCCCGCGGCACGCGCCTGGCTGAGCGCGATCTGGGTCACGCTCTTCTCCTGCTCCCGCGCATCGGCCTCCGTTCCGACCGTGCGGAACGCGAAGTCCTTGAGCACGCGGAGGCGGACGCCGTCCCCCGCGGGGAGCCGGCAGTTCTGGCAGTCCCCGTCGTCGTCGATAGGCTCCGCGGCCAGCGTGAAGCGGTCGCGCTGGAAGGCCCGGTCAACCACGGTCGCGACCCACCAGCCGGTGATCGCGTCGCGGCGCAGCTCGAACAGCCCCGGGGCCATCAGCGGGCACCTGCGGGGGTCGGGATCGGCCCGCGCGCCCGGTCGCCAGACGCGGCGTCGAGGCCGGGCGCCGCGCCGAGCCGTTCGACCAGCACCTCGAGCGCGCGGCGCTCCCCGGCCGCGTCGGCGCCAGGCGGCAAAACGCCGGCAGGCTCCAGGCCAAGGCGCCGGGCGAGCGCGGGGGCGAAGAACGCGGCCGCCTCGGCGACGCTCGCGGTGGTCGGCTCTGCGTCGGCGCGGCTGTCCGGGAAGGCGGCGCGGGCGCGCTCGTGCCAGAGCGAGGTCGAGCGGAGGCCTGGCATCCCGCATGGGTCGATCAAGTCGAAGTCGGCCAGATCGGTCGTGACGTTCAGCGCGATCCCGTGAAAGGCGACCCCTCGGGCAACCCGGATCCCGAGCGCCCCGATCTTGCGGGGCAGCGGCCCCGAAGCACCCACCCAGCAGCCCGGGTGGCCGGCGCGAGGGCCGGCGCGTATCCCGAAGGCTGCGCACACGTCCGCGAGGGCGCCTTCCAGTGCCTCCACGAACGGCCGGACCCCGAGCGACCGGTCGACCTCCGCGGGTGAACCGTCGACCTCCGCGGGTGAGCCCTGGCCGGGCGCGGCGCGCCCGGGACCGGCTGGCGCGAGCCGGACGATCGGGTAGGCCACGAGCTGGCCCGGGCCGTGGTACGTGACCTCCCCGCCACGCTCCACGCGGATCAGCTCGATGCCGCGCGCGGCGAGCAGCGGCTCCGGGGCGATCACGTGCCCGACATCGGCGTTGCGCCCGAGCGTCAGGACGGCGTCGTGCTCCATCAGGAGGAGCTGGTCCTCGTCGAGCGTCCCGTCGGCGCGGGCAGCGGCCAGGGCACGCTGCAGGGCCCAGGCATCGCGATACCCGATCCGGCCCAGCCAGCGCGCGCGGAGCGTGCGGCTGCGGAGCCGGACGGCGCGCCCGTCCGCGCGTGGGGTGCCGGGCTCCTCCATGCGCTCCACGTCGCTCACGATAGCAGCCAGGGCGGATCGTGTAGCCGACGTTCCAGGGGATTCGAGCCGGGGAAGGCCGCCAGGCGGCGCCGAGGTTCCGCCCGAAACTTCAGGATCTCTTCAGGCTCCGGTGGTCAACTACGCATCACGGAGATCGGACACCTCCTCCGAGCCTCCACCTCCGCCGGCCGACCGACCTCCTCCCGGTCACTGGCACCGAACACGGACCCGCGTCGCCCCCACACCGGGCGGCCGGGTCCGTTTCGCGTCTCGCACAGCCCAGACGAGTATCTCGCCGCCGAGGAGACGATGACCGTCGATGACGAGTGGAGCCACGACTCGTCGACCTCGGCCGCGCGGAACCGGTCATCGGGCCGCGCGGTCATCGGCCGCGCGGTCATCGGCCGCGCGAATCCTTGACGGGAGTGCACTCGAGTGCATACACTCGAGTGCAGGCAATCCTGGCGTTGCTCGGCGGCCTCGTCCGGCACGGACGGCCACGGAGAGGACGCCAGGACAGCGGATCGGAGCCGCGGCCCACTTCCGACCAGGAGAACTGATGAAGGCGCTCGCTGACCGCGAGGTCTGGTTCGTAACTGGCAGTCAGCACCTGTACGGCGCGGACGTGCTGCAGCTCGTGGAGGACCATTCCCGGCAGATCGCCGGGGCGCTCGACGCATCCGCGGCGATCCCCGTCCGGGTTGTCTCGAAGCCCGTGGTCACCAACTCCGAGTCGATCCTGGCGCTCTGCCTGGCCGCAACGACCTCACCGAATTGCGTCGGCGTCATCGCGTGGATGCACACGTTCTCGCCGGCCAGGATGTGGATCGCCGGTCTCCAGGCGCTGCAGAAGCCCCTTCTCCATCTCCACACCCAGTTCAACCGCGGTCTCCCCTGGGGGGAGATCGACATGGACTTCATGAACCTCAACCAGTCAGCGCATGGCGACCGCGAATTCGGGTATCTCGAGACGCGGCTCCGGCATAGCCGAGCCACGGTCGTCGGCCACTGGCAGGATCCTGAGGTCCTTGACCGCATCGGCACCTGGTCCCGGGCCGCCTGCGGCTGGCAAGAGGTCCACCGGCTCCGGCTCGCCCGCTTCGGAGACAACATGCGCCAGGTCGCCGTCACCGAGGGCGACAAAGTCGAGGCGCAGATCCGGCTGGGCGTCCAGGTGGATGGATACGGCCTGAGCGATCTCGTCAGCTCGGTCCGGGCGGCGCCCGACGACGCCGTGGATCGGGTGGTCGAGGAATACGAGTCCCGCTACACGCTCGCGCCGGCCCTGAGAGCAGGGGGTAAGCAACGCGCCGCCCTGTCCGAGGCGGCCCGGATCGAGGTTGGCCTCCGCGCATTCCTGGAGGCAGGCGGCTTCAGGGCGTTCACCGACACCTTCGAGGATCTCGGCGAACTGGCGCAGTTGCCTGGCATCGCGGTCCAGCGGCTGATGGCCGACGGGTACGGCTTTGGCGCCGAGGGGGACTGGAAGACGGCTCTCCTGGTCCGCGCGATGAAGGTCATGGCCACGGGCCTGCCGGGCGGGACCTCGTTCATGGAGGACTACACGTACCACCTGGTGCCGGACCGGCCGCAGGTCCTGGGTGCCCACATGCTCGAGGTCTGTCCTTCGATCTCGGCCGAGACCCCGTCATGCGAGATCCACCCCCTGTCGATCGGGGGGAAGGCCGATCCTGTCCGCCTCGTCTTCACGGCGAGTCCGGGGCCTGCGGTCGCCGTCGGTCTGCTCGACATGGGCGAACGGTTCCGCCTGATCCTCAACGAGGTCGATGTCGTGAGCCCGCCGGCGGACCTGCCGCGCTTGCCGATCGCCCGCGCTCTCTGGGAGCCCCGTCCCAGCCTGAAGGTCGCCGCGGAGACATGGCTGCTGGCGGGCGGTCCACACCACACGAGCTTCAGCACCGCGCTCCGGCGCGAGCATCTCGAGGACTTCGCCGAGATGGCCGGCATCGAGCTCGTGACGATCGGGGACGGCTCGTCGGTGGCGGAGATCAAGAAGGAGCTGCGCTGGAGCCAGGCCTACTACCAGCTCGCACGGGGCCTATAGGCGCCGGCGGGGTATCCGGCGGCGTGATCGGACACCGCCGCGTTGAGGACGCGGGAAGGGAGGAGGAGGCGGGACGAGGTCGAAACCGGCGGGAGAGCCGGCCCGGCGACCGGGTGACCGGCCCGGGCATGGCTGCCGCCATTCCAGCTCCAAGGCAGAAGGGAGGTCTCTGCCGAGACAAGGACTCGTTCGCAGATCGGCCCCGGGAGTGTCCGGGCCGGAATCGGAGGTTCTGAGGAGGAAACGGATGACTCGATCTGGGATGCACCGGCAGTGGCGGTTGCCAGCGTTGGCGTTTGCAGTCCTGCTGGTGGTCAGCGCGTGCAACTCATCCAGCAGCCCGTCGCCCGCGGCGAGCGCGGCCGGCGCTGCCGGCGGCGCATCGGCTGCGCCGGTCGCCGCTCAGTTCTGCGCTGGGATGAAGATCACTTTCTTCCCCGGCGGGACGCCCGGCGGCGGCTTCGAGACGGTCGTCTACAACGGCGCAAAGGCTGCCCAGGCTGCCTTTGGACCCGACGTGACGTACCAGTGGTCCGACTGGGACCCCAACAAGATGGTCACCCAGTTCCAGCAGTCAGTCGCCACGAAGCCGGACGGGATTGCCGTCATGGGGCACCCCGGTGACGATGCCTTCGATCCGCTGATCCAGGATGCGGAGAAGCAGGGCATCCTGGTGACAGTCATGAACACCGAGCTGCCGAAGGCCGAGGCCCAGTTCGGGCCCAGTGGCATGGGCTACGTCGGCGCAGTGCTGCACGACGCCGGCGCGTCGCTCGCCAATGAGGCGATCAAGCGCGACGGCCTCAAGTCGGGCGACGAAGTGATGGTCTGGGGCCTCAAGGCCCAGCCGGGCCGCGGCGAGCGGACGCTCGGGATCACCGACACGCTCACGGCCGCCGGCATGAAGGTTGACTACTACGAGATCGACGACGCCACCAACAAGGACGCCGCCAACGGCGTGCCGACCTTCACCGGCTACATCTCCTCTCACGCAGGTGTCAAGGCGATCTTCATCGACCATGGCAACCTCACCTCTGCCATCCCGACGTTCATGAAGGCCGCGAACCTCAAGCCCGGCAGCATCTATGCCGCCGGTTTTGACATGTCGCCGGCCACCGTCCAGGGCATCCAGGACGGCTACATCAGCCTGGTCATCGACCAGCAGGAGTACCTCCAGGGCTTCATGGCCGTCGAGCAGCTCTGCCTGACCAAGAAGTTCGGCTTCGGCGGACTCTTCATCAACACGGGCGCGGGCTTCGTTGACAAGTCGAACATCGACGCCATCGCTCCGCTCGTGACGGCTCAGATCCGCTAGGCAATGACCGTTTCGCCTGCCGGCGACGCCGGTATGACGGCTGGCGAGCGCGAAAGCGCTCGCCAGCCGTCGCAAAGCGCCAACCCGATCGTCGCCGCGCTGGAGCCCACGGCGGCGCCTTTGCCGAAAGGCGAGAAGCGGCTCGAGCTCCGCCACATCTCGAAGTCGTTCGGAGGCGTCCACGTCCTCCACGACGTCAGCCTCGATCTCGGGGCGAGTGAGGTCGTCGGCCTGCTCGGCGACAACGGGGCGGGCAAGTCAACCCTCATCAAGATCATCACGGGGGTCCACCGCCCGGATTCGGGCGAGATCTTCTTCGGGGGCAAGCGGGTCGAGGGTCTGACCGTCCAGAAGGCACGGGAGCTCGGCGTCGAGACCGTCTACCAGGAGCGCGCGCTCGCCGACCAGCTCCCCCTCTGGCGCAACATCTTCATGGGCCGTGCCGTCGCCGGTCGGCTCGGCTTCCTCAAGGTCGGCGACATGCGCCGGATGACAGCCCAGCTCATGAGTGAGTCGATGGGCTTCACCTCCGCCGTGCTGACCCCGGACACCGTGGTCAAGGGGCTGTCCGGCGGTGAGCGGCAGGGCCTGGCAATCGTGCGGGCGTTGCACTTCCAGGCCGACATCATCATCCTCGACGAGCCGACCATGGGCCTCTCGCTCAAGGAGACCGAGAAGCTGCTGCGGTTCGTGGAGGGCATCCGGACCGCCGGGAAGTCGGCGATCTTCATCGACCACAACATCTTCCATGTCTACTCGGTCGCGGACCGGATCATCGTCCTCGACCGCGGGCGCGTGGCCGGCCAGTTCCCGACCTCACGCTACTCGCTGGAGGAGCTCCTGGACATCATGCGCGAGGTCGCCGCCGAGGGAACCTTCACCGAACAGGAACGCTACCGCGTGGCAGACAGGCCACCCACGGCAACGACCGCGGCCGGCGAGGAGCACGAATGAACCCCGCCGTCGCCACGACGACGCCGCCGCGACCCCGCGGTCGCCTCACCGCGTTCACCAACGCCTGGGCGTCCCAGATCGGCATCACCGTCGCGTTCCTCGCGCTCTGGCTCGCGTTCGTCGTCCTCGCTCCCAGCACGTTCCTGTCCGACCGCATCTACCTGGCCTTCGCCCAGACGGTCCCGTACATCGCGATCGTCGCCCTGTTCCTGACGATGGTCGTCATCGCCGGCGACATCGACCTCTCCTTCCCGTCGGAAATGGCCCTGGGCATGGTCGGCTTCGTCTTCACCTGGCAGGCGACCGGCAGCGTCGAGCTCGGGGTCCTCGCGGCGCTCGGCGTCGGCGCCCTGGCCGGCCTGTTCAACGGTCTCGTCGTCACGTACATCGGCATCCCCGCGCTCGTCGCGACGATCGGGAGCTGGTACCTTTTCCGCGGCCTGACCCTCGTGCTCGTGAACGGCAAGAGCTATGCCTTGGTCACGGCCAGCACTGCCCCGTCGTACGACTTGCTCGTCGGGAAGCTTGGGGGCGTCGTCCCGATGGAGTTCGTCTGGCTCCTGGTCCTCGCGGTCGTCGCGTGGGTGCTCCTCAACCGCCACCGGCTCGGCCAGAACGCGTACGTCACCGGGGACAACGGCCTGGCTGCCGGGCTCATGGGCATCCCCATGCGCCGGACTCGCATCCTCCTGTTCGTCCTCACCGGGGTGGCGGCGGCGCTGGCCGGCCTGATGAACAGCTTCCAGATCGTCAACTTCTACCCGACGATGGGCGACGGGTTCCAGCTCCCGACGCTGGCCGCCGTCTTCGTCGGCGGGACCTCCGTGTTCGGGGGCCGAGGCACGATCTATGGCACGTTCCTCGGCGCGTTCATGATCGGCGCCATCCAGGCCGGAATCGTTGCCGTCGGCCTGACCGACTACTACACAAACTTCATCTATGGTGCCGTCATCCTCGCTGCGGTTGCGGTCCACGCCCTGCTCCGGCGCCGGTTCGAGTAGAGATGGCGGCTGGACAGCCGGCCACGGGGCCACGTGACGGCGCACCGGCCAGGCCGGCGCTGGAGAAGGGAACCGACCGGCCACCGGGCCGCGCCCGGCCGGTGACGATGCGGGACATCGCGACCGCGACGGGCGTGTCGCGGAGCACGGTCTCGCGGATCCTCAACGACGTCCCGCTGACGGTCGCGATCGCGGCCGGGACCCGCGAGCGTGTCCTGGCCGCCGCACGTGAGGTGGGCTACCGGCCCAATCCGCTGGCCCGGGCCCTGCGTGGGGCGCCGATGATGCTCCTCGGCGCGATCGTCCGTGACATCACGGACCCGTTCTTCGCGGGGGCCATCGAGGCCGTCTCGGCCGAGGCCCGGGCGCTCGGCTACAACATCGTCCTGGGCCACGCGCACGCGGAGGCCACCGAGGCGCACGCCCTGGCGGCCATGCTCGAGGCGCGCCAGTGCGACGCGATCCTGCTCCTGGGCGACATGGGCGACCAGCCGCGCCTGCTCGACGACCTGCGCGACACGCACGTGCCGGTCGTGGCCCTGTGGCAGGGCTCGGAGCTCGACCTGATTCCCGGTGTCAGCGTGGACAACCGGGGCGGGATCGCGACGGCCATGGCCCACCTCAGCTCCCTCGGGCATCGTCGGATCGCGTTCGTCGGCGGTCGGTTGCTCGGCGATATTCGCGAGCGCCAGGAGGCCTACACGGAGGCGCTCACCAACCTGCTTGGCGAGGTCCCGCCCGGCTACGTCCAGCAGGTGGCCAACACGCCGGGCGACGGCGAGGAAGCGTTCCGCGCGTTGATGCGCCTGTCGCCGCGACCGACCGCCATCGTCGCGTCGACGGACGTCCTGGCGATCGGGATCCTCCGTGGGGCCCTCGTCCTGGGCATCCGGGTCCCGGAGGATCTCTCGGTCGTCGGGTTCGACGACATCGCGATGGCAGCCTTCACCGTGCCGGCACTGACGACGGTGCGCATGCCGATGGCCGAGATGGCCGCGGCGGCGGTCGCCCTCGCGGTTGGCGCGACGGGCCGGACCCCGGGCAATGGCGCGGGCGACGGCGGCGAGGTCGCGGGCCGCGGACCTGCGGGCGGTCGAATGTTCCGGCCCGGGCTCGTTGTTCGCGAGTCGACCGCGGCCTGCCCGGTCGACCCTGACCCGGTTGCCCGCCAGCGGCCGCTCGAGAGCCATGACTGGGCATCGCCGCGGGAGAAGGGCGCGTAGGCATGGATCTGGCCGAGCTCCGCGAGCAGGTCTGCGAGGCGAACCAGGAGCTGGTCCGGGCCGGGCTCGTGACCCTGTCATTCGGCAACGCCAGCGGTGTCGATCGCGACGCGGGCGCGCTGGTGATCAAGCCGAGCGGCGTTGCATATGCGCGGCTGCGGCCGTCCGAGATGGTCGTCGTGAATCTCGCCGACGGAGCCGTTCGCGAGGGCACGTACCGTCCATCGTCAGACACGCCAACCCACCTGGCGCTCTATCGCCGATATCCGTCGGTCGGTGCCGTCATCCACACGCACTCATCGTTCGCGTCATCGTGGGCACAGGCCGGGCGGCCCATTCCGTGCCTGGGGACGACCCACGCGGACCACTTCCACGGACCCGTCCCGGTGACGCGGGCACTCCGTGCCGAGGAGATCGACGGAGAGTACGAGCGCGAGACCGGCAACGTGATCATCGAGACGCTCGACGGTCTCGGCCTCGACCCGCTCGAGATGCCGGCGGTGCTTGTCCTGTCGCACGGCCCGTTCACCTGGGGCGCCGACACGGCCGAGGCAGTGGCGAACGCGATCGCCCTCGAAGCGGTCGCGGCGATGGCCTACCGGACCACGAATCTCGAGGAGGCCGTCACGCCGATGGCCGCCCTCCTGCAGGAGCGCCATTTCCGACGAAAGCACGGGCCGGCCGCTTACTACGGCCAGCCAACCAAGCAGGGTTGACGCGGACAGTCGACCGCACGAGCTGCCAGGGAGACGAACGATGAGCCGCAACCGCTACACGATCGGCGTGGACTTCGGCACGGAGTCGGCCCGTGCTGTGCTCGTGGACGTCGCCAACGGCCGCGAGCTCGCGACCGCGGTCCACGAATACGCGAACGGCGTCATCGACGAGCGGTTGCCGGAGCCGGACCAGGACGTCGTGCTCGAGCACGACTGGGCACTCCAGGATCCGGCCGACTACATCGCCTCGTTCAAGGATGCCGTGCCGCGCGTCCTGGCCGAGAGCGGCGTCGATCCGGCCGACGTGATCGGCATCGGCATAGACTTCACCGCCTGCACGATGCTCCCGACGACAGCGGACGGCACGCCGCTCTGCTTCCTCGATGCATACCGTCGCCAGCCGCACGCCTGGGTGAAGCTCTGGAAGCACCACGCGGCACAGCCCGAGGCGGATCGGATCAATGCCCTTGCCATCGAACGCGGCGAGCGGTGGCTGCCGCGCTACGGCGGCAAGATCTCCTCGGAGTGGTTCTTCTCCAAGGCGCTCCAGATCGTCGCCGAGGCCCCGGCCATCTACGCCGCGGCAGACCGGCTCATCGAGGCTGCCGACTGGGTGATCTGGCAGCTCACCGGCGTCGAGACGCGCAACAGCTGCACGGCAGGCTACAAGGCGATCTGGTCGAAGAGCGAGGGCTTTCCGCCCAGCGCTTACTTCGCTGCCCTCGACCCGCGCGTCGAGAGGATCGTCGATGAGAAGATGTCACGCGCCATCCTCCCTCTCGGTACGCGCGCCGGCGGGCTCACCGAACGCGCGGCGGGCTGGACGGGACTGCGCCCGGGCACCGCGGTTGCGGTCGCCAATGTCGATGCCCATGTCGCCGTCCCCGCCGCGACCGTCACGGAGCCGGGCACGCTCGTCGCGATCATGGGCACCAGCATCTGCCACATCGTGCTCGGCGAGCGCACCGCTGACGTCGAGGGCATGTGCGGCGTGGTCGAGGACGGTGTCGTGCCCGGGTTGTTCGGGTTCGAGGCCGGCCAGTCGGGCGTCGGCGACATCTTCGCCTGGTTCGTGGAGAACGGCGTGCCGCCCGAGTATCACGAGCGCGCCCGCCGCCAGGGGCTGAGCGTCCACGCCGTGCTCGAAGCGGAGGCCGCCCAGCTCGCTCCCGGCGAGACGGGCCTCCTGGCGCTCGACTGGTGGAACGGGAATCGCTCAATCCTCGTCGACGCCGACCTGACCGGACTGCTCGTCGGAGCCACGCTGGCGACCCGGGCCCACCACATCTACCGGGCGCTGATCGAAGCGACTGCGTTTGGGACACGGGTGATCATCGATTCGTTCTCGGCGCGCGGCGTGGCCGTGGACAGGGTCGTGGCCACCGGCGGCCTTCCGGAGCGCAACAAGCTGCTGATGCAGATCTACGCCGACGTCACCGGCCGCGAATTCCGCGTCGCGGCCTCACAGCAGACGAGCGCGCTCGGGTCGGCAATGTTCGCCGCGGTGGCCGCCGGCGCGGAGACGGGCGGGTACGCGACGGTGGTCGAGGCATCTCGGCAGATGGCCCGCCTGCGCGACGAGAGCTACCGCCCGAACCCCGACCACCGCGCCGCCTACGACGAGCTCTACCTCGAGTATGTCCGCCTGCATGACCTGTTCGGGCGAGGAGAGGTGGACGTCATGAAGACGCTGCGCCGCCTGCGCGGGGCGGCCGGCCGGGCAGCTGCGCGATCGGCCCAGCCGGCGGCGTCCGTCGTCGCGGACTGACGGTCCGGTTCCCTGGGCGACGTCGTCCGGGCGGTCCGGGACGCGGGAGTGACGGAATTGACGACCGGGATCGTGTTCGATGTCCGCGAGTTCACGATCCACGATGGGCCCGGGATCCGGACGACGGTCTTCATGAAGGGCTGCCCCCTGGCGTGCACCTGGTGCCACAACCCCGAAGGGCTTGACCATGCCCCGCAGGTCATGCGTTCGCCGATGGGCGACCGAACGGTGGGACGGCGTTACGAGGCAGCGGAGCTCGGCGAGCTCCTCTCTCGGCAGGCGAGCATCCTCGAGTCCAACGAGGGCGGGGTGACCTTCTCCGGCGGTGAACCACTCGCACAGGCCCGGTTCGTGGCGGAGGTCATCGACCTTCTGCCGGGCGTTCACATCGTGGTCGACACGTCCGGCTTCGGCGGGAAGGACGCGTTCATGGCGCTCGCCCGACGCGCCGACCTGGTGCACTTCGACCTGAAGGTGATGGATCCGGTCGCGCATCGCCGGTGGACCGGCCAGGACAACGCACCGATCCTCCGGAACCTGGCGCTGCTGGCGGAGCTTGGGCGACCGTTCGTCGCCCGCGTCCCGCTCGTGCCCGGAGTCACCGACACGAATGAGAACCTGACGGCCATCGCAGCGGTCGTGGCATCCCAGCCGACGCTGGTGCGGGTCGACCTTCTGCCGTACAACCGCGCCGCCGGCGGGAAGTACCCCGCCTGCGGGATGACATTCCTGCCCGGCTTCGACGAGGACCGACCCCCGAACGTGGACGTGCGCCCATTCCGACGGGCGGGCATCGAGGTGCGAGTCGCATGAACGAGAGGCTTGAAGGCCTCCGGGCGAGGACCCGCGACGGCCACTATCGCCGGTATCGCCAGCCCGGCGGGCCCGATCTCGTGGCCGAATGTAATCACGAGCGCCTTTCGTGGCCGAGGCGGATGGCCCGCCTGACCCGCCGGATGTGCGAGGCCGAGCGTGTCGTCATTGAATCTGACGAGCTCATCGTCTTCACCCGGACGCTGACGACGGTCCCGCCGGTCTACTCGGCCGGGGACGAGGCCGCGCTGACCGTTGGGCGAACGCTTCACGAAGGCGGCCTGATCAACAACGTGTGCGCCGACTGGGGGATGGCGCTTGGGCAGGGCCTCCTCGGTCGGCGCCGGGTGGCACGCGAGACGCGGGACCGCATGGCATCGACCGGCCACGCGACGGTGATCGAGTTCCTCGATGCCGCGGTCGAGACGATCGATGCCGTGCTCGCGCTCTCCGCACGGTACGCGACGGAGGCGCGCCGGCTCGGCAAGGTCGATGTCGCGAGCGTGCTCGAGCGCGTCCCGGCGGAGCCACCGCGCACGTTCCATGAGGCGTTGCAGGCGCTCCGGATGCTTCACGCGGTCGTGTGGCTCTCCGGGCACCACCACGTGGGGCTCGGCCGTCTGGACCAGTACCTGTGGCCCTACCTTGGCGCCGATCTCGCGGCCGGAACGCTCGACACCGCGGCCGCCGAGGAGCTGCTGGCCGAGTTCTTCATCGCGCTCAACCGCGACTCCGACCTCTACCCCGGCATCCAGCAGGGTGACAACGGCCAGACGATCACGCTCGGGGGGCTGACGCGCGACGGGCGCGCCGCGGAGAACCCGCTCACGTGGATGGCGCTTCGGGTCGCGCGGGACGTCGGGCTCATTGACCCGAAGGTCAACCTGCGGATCACGGGCGAGACCGAGCTCGCGCTTCTCGAGCTGGCCAGCGACCTGACCCGCAAGGGCCTGGGCTTCCCGCAGTATGCGAACGACGACGTGGTGATCCCCGCGCTGGCCGCGCACGGCTATGCGCTCGAGGACGCGCGCGACTACACCGTGGCCGCGTGCTGGGAGTTCATCATCCCCGGCCGCGGCATGGACGTGGTCAACATTGGCGCCGTCTCCTTCCCGGCGGCCGCCGACGTCGCGGTCCGGGAGGGGCTCGCCGAAGGGGCGACGTTCCAGGCCATCCTGGCTCGAACGGGCGCCGAGACCGGGCGCCAGGTCCACGAGCGGACCGCCCCGTACGAACGGCTTCTCTGGGCGCCGGCGCCCTACTACTCCGCGCTCATGACCGGGGCCCTCGAGGCCGGCGTCGATCACGGCCAGGGCGCCCGGTACCGGAACCTCGGGATCCACGGCGCCGCCG
>Ga0097691_1000796_pt1 | contig 25332 bp, 32 predicted proteins | sample NGESurdeep072012_8_FD_72858 | JGI IMG/M metagenome (GOLD analysis project Ga0097691, IMG submission 72858) | Arctic peat soil microbial communities from Barrow, Alaska - NGEE Surface sample 210-1 deep-072012 | ecosystem: Environmental > Terrestrial > Soil > Wetlands > Peat ... | reverse complement strand
GGATCACCGCGGTCGAAAAGCGCGCGGTGCGCGAGTCGGCGGAGTCGGCGGGCGCGCGCGAAGTCTATCTGATCGAGGAGCCGATGGCGGCGGCGATTGGCGCCGGACTGCCCATCACCGAGCCGGCTGGCAACATGATCGTCGATATCGGCGGCGGCACCACCGAAGTCGCGGCGGCTGCTAGACCGGCTCGCTCGCGGTTCCAGCGTACTTGCGCTCCTGCACTCCCCTAACGCACGACGTCAAATGTGCCGTGGTCGTGCTTATTGGCTTTGCAGCCGAGTACCTTGTATGCACCCTGCATTTCGTTTATCGAGACGAGCATGCCAGTCGCGTTGAGGTGGCAACCCTTGCTTCCTCCTCCTCCGACGTGAAGCACAAACTTCACGTCACCGTTAGGTTTGACGGTTCCGGTAAAATTGCCGCCACCGAAGCTGGAAACCCACGTGGCAACCCACGGTCCCGAGAGATGCTTGGCGTTCTGACCGATCGTGAGGTCGATGCTTCCGCCACCGAGTTGAGCATCTGCGATCATACCCGACCAGTCTCCCGAGACGTCCGGCACCATCTTGAGTTCGGGTACGGCATCAGTCTGCGCCGCATCGTCACTCCCGTCGTCCCACGATTGTGCCCATGCGGCGACGCCGTCAAAGTGGCCATGCCTGACGAACCCTTCGACACGGTCAACCGCGAATAGTGCGAGCGTTACGCCCAACAACGCTATGCTGATTTTTCGAATCATTTTCCCCTCCCCGGCGATTCAATTTGCATTTATCACGGCAAATTCGGGATTAGAATCACACTAATCCTCGCGCGATTCAAATGGTGACACGCCGCTACGTCGGGCTTCACACGTCTGTGGGCGGACTTGTCGAATCACCTAGCGGCGGATCACGGCGCGTCTGGTCGGATGGCTTCGAGGTGTTCGTGCCGCTGCGGCACGAACCGGGGCACGCGCAAGTCGACTTCGGCGAAGCGTTGGCGGTGATCGGCGGGGTGGAGCGGAAGATCCACTTCTTTGCCATGGACCTGCCGCACAGCGACGCCTGCCTGGTGCAGGCCTATCCGTCGGAGAGCAGCGAAGCCTTCTGCGAAGGGCACAACGTCAGCTTCGAGTTCTTCGGCGGGGTGCCGTGCTCGATCCTGTACGACAACCTCAAGCTGGCGGTAGCGTGCATCCTGGGCGATGGCCGGCGGCAGCGGAGGCTTCATGCTCTGACACTGGCCAATCCGCTGTTGTGAGGGCGCTGCCCCTGAGCGATCCACAAATGTTCGCTACTAAACGGTCGCAGCTTGTCACGATCTCGTTCAACAGATTCAGATAAGCAAGAAGATGCGCCTCATGCAATTCTTCTTGCCGATCGAAGAAACTCGTCTCGAAAACCACTGTCTTCGCGGAGGCCTCACGCACGCTCGCATCGCGATAAGCGAAATTTGTTTGTCCTCGATGTGGAGACTCACCGCATACTCGCGAAGAAGCCTCTCGAGACTGATCGCGCATCCTCTTGGAAGTCCGATGTGCTGCGGCAGCTCCTCCGCGCAAGCGATCACTCGCGGCGTGGTCGCCGTCGAAAAACGCATGCTCTGCCTCTTGTAGAACTCGGGATTCTGGAAGGCGGCCAGCCGCTTCATCTGGTTGAGCAGCGGAGATGGCAGGCCGGCCTTCTCCACGAATAGCTTCTGGGCGAAAACGGAATGCACCCTCGGGGGAAGCGGCTCCGTTATGGCAACCGGCTTGGGCCTTCCGGAGGGAAGTCGCGTCCAGGGCGCGGCTTCTTGCTCGTCAACGCTCTCAGCTAACCGCACTCCAATGATCGAGTCCTCTCGACTCGCCTCGCGGGCGATCAGCTCCACGGCGGCCGGATCGATTCGCGCCAGCGAGGCGAGATACGTCCACTGTTCGTCGCCTGGGTACGGCTTGAGTTGCTGGTCGATGAAGACGGAGTTACCTTGCTGCCTGGGATGGTGTTGCAGGGGCAGCGCGATCAGGTTACCGAATCCTCCACGCGGCATTCGGTAAGACGTCAATTCCGGTTGTGTGTGGCGAATTGCTGATTCTGGGGAAATCAGTAATTCGCCACACACAGGTTCCCGTACCGCTTGCGGGCTGGAATGGAGCGGCGGGCATGTCCTGCCGGTTGTGGTGGAAGCCTGAAGGATGGTGCCATCCTCGGCGCGCCGGGGCGGGAGTATGGTTTCCCGCTTTTTTCCCGGCTCAAGAGACAGGGAGAAAGAGTGGTGCGGGCGGAGCGGGCTTACCGCTGGACGCGTTCTCTGGTCAGGCCGCGACCTGCCGCTGTATGAAACGGGCGGCACCGGCGAGACGCTTCTCGGCGAGTTGGCAGTAGCCGGACTCGAGTTCGATGCCGAGATAAGAACGGCCCGAGAGAGCGGCTGCAACGAGGGTGCTGCCGCTGCCGGAAAACGGATCCAGTACCAAATCGCCGGGGCGTGAGAAGGTCTCGATGAGAGGTTCGAGAATGCTGACCGCTTTCTCGGGTTCACAATTGGCTAAATCCGTGGGCATGAACTTCGAGGACCGTCCGATCCTGAGATGTGGATTCGAGGTGGCGAGCATTCCCGAAGCGAGAGCTTCTGAAACAGACTTGATGATCACGGCTCCCGCCGTCGCATTGGCCATCGAAGCGAAGTGGTCGGAATCTCGATACGACACGGTAGCAGAGTGGCGGCAAAAGGTTTCTCGCGGAAATCTCGCTCTAGATCACTGGCTCAAACTTATTGAGCCATTTTCGGAAGCAGCTTCTCACGATGTGAATGATCTAATTTATCAGATGTTGCACCGGTGTGCCTCGGCCTGCGCGGCAGCGGGGACCGAAGGGACAGCTGGGCTGGTATACCAAGTGTTCACAGGCGGGCCCCATCAGGGGGACTTTTACGAAGAGGATCTGAAGAGCTTTGTTCGAGTCATTAGGCCCAAACTGAATCTGAGAGTGGCGCTGCAGAGGGTCGAGGCTACGCCGACGGCTCAATACCGCGACCTGCTTCAATCCCTGCCGGAAGATGGAAAGGAGAGAGCGCAGTTGATCCGCGCTGCGGTTAGGAGCGGTGAGCTGTTCGACTTCAAAGCCGCAATGCCGATACGACTCGCGTGAACGATTCGCGGTACGCGACGCAAATGCGGCAGCGGAGACGAGCGGCGGCGAATCATTCGGATGCAATATCTTCCGCGTTTGAGCGACGGAAATCGGTTGAAGTTCCTCGCGGCGACGGGATACTGTTACCACCGCTCAGTCAAGGAGAACCATAGTGGACCTGGACAAAATCATCGCGGAGTTGAAGCGTGAAAGAGAAAAGATACATGGGGCTATCACTGCCTTGCTTGAAGGCGTAGGCGTGAGAGGCAAAGGCCCTACTCGAAAAGCCGCGCGTAAGAGGCGAGGCAACATTACCCCGGAAGGGCGACGCCGCTTGTCGCTGGCGATGAAACGACGCTGGGCAGAACGGCGGGCGAAGAGTTTGTACCGCAAGACTGCGGTGCCAAAGAGACGCGGGCGACTCACGCCCGCCGGCAGAAAGAAGCTGTCCGAAGCGATGAAAAAGCGCTGGGCGGAAAAGAAGGCAAAAGCTTCCTGAGAAGGCTCGTAAGGGAGCCATCTACACGGTTCGAAAGAGTCTCCCAAGCCGAAATGCTCGGACGGCCAAAGCCTCATCCCCATAGTCAGGGTCATATGACCTTGGACAACATGCGTGAGATATTCAACCGCGATCTCGAAAACATGCGCGAGAAGGGAATCGTGAGAAAGTAAGTCGGCGATGCGGGGAACTCTGCGATTTCGTTTAGACCAGCTACAGGTGCGTTGCATGCCGAGACAGTCGCTGCGCGGAGTCAGCGGCTATCGCAGCGCGGGCGATTCCGCGCAGCATGCCGGCGAATATCAGCCGATGCAGCGGGAAGATCCCGTACCAATACGCGATTCCTGGCAGCCCGACCGGATCGAATATTGCCGTCTGCCTGATCGATGAACCGCTCCCTTCCGCTGCGACCTCGAAGTCGAGCCATGCGCGGCCCGGCAGACGCATCTCGGCTGCCAGCCGTAGCTGACGCGGGGGATCGAACGTCTCGACACGCCAGCAATCCACCGCGTCTCCAAGTTCCAGCGACTCAACGTCGCGTCTGCCGCGACGCATCCCGACGCCTCCCACCAGCAGATCGATGAAACCGCGTAAATGCCACAGCCACTCGCTGTAATACCATCCTGTCGCGCCGCCAATGCTCTGTATTGGCGCGAATGCGCGCTCTGGCGGTACATCGACGTGCACCACGCGCGAATCGACGAGACGGTTGCCGAATCTCACTCCGCCCCAGTCGCGCGGCTCGCCGGCGGCGGACATCGCGTCAGACCATCGCGTGCCGCGGAAATCGAGATCTTCATTGCACATCGCGAGCGCGATCGCTTCGCGCATTCCCCGCGGCCGGATTGAAAATACTTTGAGCGCGGTATCATCGCGGACTATCGTCGGATGGATCATGCTGTCGATAAGCTTGCGGCCAACGCGCGCATACAGGGGCGTCACCAGGCCGAGCCACAGGCTTGAGAGCCGCGGAGTAAGAACGGGCACGGGAATCATCAGGCGGTGCAGCCCGCGCTGAAGCGAGTACTCGCGCAGGATGTCGCCGTAGGACACGATGTCGGCGCCACCGATTTCGTAGATTGGACTGCCCTCGACCTCGAGGTTCCGCGCCGCAAGCAGGTAATCGATCATATCGCTGATAGCGATTGGCTGCGCCTTCACCGCGACCCATTTCGGCGTGATCATCACCGGCAGACGTTCCGCCAAAGCGCGCACCATCTCGAACGAGAGGCTGCCGGACCCAATGATAATCGAAGCGCGGAATTCGATTACCTGAACGCCTGACTCACGTAACACTTCTCCGACCTCATGGCGGCTTCGCAGATGCGTCGAGAGTTCGCCACTGCTCTCACCGAGACCGCCCAAGTAAATGATGCGCCGCACGCCTGCTGAACGTGCCGCGGCGGCGAAGTTGCGAGCGCCCTCGCGGTCTTTCACTTCGAATGAACCCGCCGACCCCATCGAATGAACCAGGTAGTATGCGGTCGAAACGTCACGGAGAGCCGGCTCAAGACTTGCGGGATCGAGTACGTCGCCGGGAACGATCTCAGTTTTAGCGGCCACGCGCGAGCGCAGGTAATCGGGCCGGCGCGCCAGGCATCTCAACGGAACTCCGGCATTCTCGAGCGCTTTCAGCAGCCGCCCGCCGACGTATCCGGATGCGCCAGTGAGCAGCACAACTGGCCGGTCTGATGCTGAATCTGTCATTGAAGTTTGCCGCGAGCGACTGCCGCATCAAACGTGGTTGCGAAGCATCAGCTCCTTCGGGTGTGGCTCGAGATAAACCTGTCCGCGAAGGTAAGCGACGTCGAACTCGCGGACGTGGTGCTGAAACAGAGTGATTGGCGCGATCAGGGGCACAAACCCACGGCGGTAGTCGTCGATTATCGCGATGAGTTCGGCGCGCGCCGCCATTCGAAAGAACCTTGACGAGGGCCTGCTCAGGAAGCTTTTGCCTTCCTTTCCGCCCAGCGCTTTTTCATCGCTTCGATCTGGCCGCCTGAAACCTCGCCGCCCAGCTCCTCTCGGGACGTCCTCCGTCACCGTTTTCAAAGTTGCAACACTTCCATTACGCGGCCTGTGCCGCAATGATGCGGTGGCGCGGAGCGCAGACCGATGCCAGCAGGCCTGTGATTTCGGCGTCGCTGACTTGCCGCGCCGTTCTCATCTCCGCCTCGCGCGCGCCTTCACGTGCGATATCGTTGAGCGAAATCGCGCCAACCGGGTGTCCCCCGGCATCGAGCACCAGCAAGCGGTGGACTTGATTTTGCTTCATCAACTTTTCTACCGCCGCAACGTCGTCCTGCGGCGCGCAGGAAAAAACCTCTTTCGACATCGCGCTGGTGACCAGCGCGCCGGTCAGTGGCACTCCCTGGATATATGCGCCCATGCAAATGTCGCGATCGGTCAGCACCCCGATGGCGCGACCTTCCTTGTCCACTACTGGAACGCATCCGATATCGTGTTCCCACATCATCTGCGCGGCTGTGTTGAGGGTGTTGTAATCTGCGCAGCACTTGACGTCCGTAGCCATTAAATCCTTCGCTTTCATTATTTCCGCCTCCGTCATGAGGCCACAGAGCCCGGCGATTCAGAATCGCCAGGCTCGCCGCCGGCAGCTACTTCTTGGAAATCTCGACCTTCTCTTCCGTTTCGGCCTTGATCGGCACCTTTTTGGCCACCGTCTCCTTCGCCAGCGGAACAGTAATCTCGATCACCCCGTTCTTGAAGCTGGCTTTGATCTTGTCGGTGGCTGCTCCTTCCGGCAGACTCATCCGCCGCTCAAAGGCCCCGTAAGAGACCTCGCGGTGCAAGTAGTCCTCTTTCTTCACTTCTTGCTCGCTCTTGCGTTCGCCTTTGACGCTGAGGACGTTGCCGAGAATGGTGACCTCGAGGTCTTTGAGCTCAAGGCCCGGCACGTCTGCGCGCACGACCAGATTGCCATCCTTCACGTAGCTCTCGACCGCCGGCGTGAACAGCTCGTCGTAGTTATCCTCGAAGTCCTCGAAAAGGCGCGGGGACGGCGATTCCCAGCGTCGCGCCATCCGTTCGAGCTCCCGAAAGGGCCGCCATGGTAAAAGTGCTCCCATTTTTCTGTCCTCCGTTTTGACTAGAGTGTGTGACGGGATTTGTGTGACGGGAATGGATGTGTCGTCACTGAGTTTAGCAACCAACAGCCATCCCTCAACGCATTATACTCCCTTATCCAAGCGAGGTTTCCGAACGATCGCTTTCTAATGTCACCCGCGGCACGATTGCCGCGGCAGTTGCCCCAAAAGCGATACTGCGGCCACCCCCGAATCGGACACCGGTGGTATAATTCATCGAGGAAACCTGTCGTATTCTACCGAATTACAAAAACACTCAAGGGAGATATTGATCATGCAAGATCAGGCATTCTTCAAAGATGTGATGGGGCGCATCGGATGTGACCTGCGTCGCGCGGAGGGGCTGACCTTCGCGGTCTTCCAGGAACTGCGCGATCGGATCACGCCGAATGAAGCGCTGCATGTCGCCGCGCAACTCCCCAAGCGCCTCAAGATGATGTGGATGTCTCTGGAGCACCCCGATCGCAAGGTCCGTCGCGTCAGCGGGGATCAGTTTATATGGGAAGTGCGCCGGATGGCCGGACTTACCGATGATGAGGAAGCGGAACGTGCGGTATCGGCCGTTTTCGCGGGATTGCAGAGGTTGCTCAGCAGCCCGACAGGCCAGGAAGGCGAGGCGTGGGACGTGATGAGCCAGCTTCCCAAGGATCTGAAGAAGCTGTGGGCGCAAGCGCAGCGCCAGCATCAGACGGTCAATCCATCCGGGGTCTAGGCGCGTTTCATCTTCGGCGTCGATGGCGTCATCAACCATCTGCGCGCCGCTCAAGAGTAGCCGCATACAGGAAGACAACCATGGAGCGACAACATCCAGATGAGCACGCAAGGATTCCCTCTGATTCGATTCTGCTCGAAGGCACGCTGACTGTACCCCGAGGCGCTAAAGGCATCGTGCTCTTCGCGCATGGGAGCGGCAGCAGCAGGCTGAGCCCGCGCAATACTTATGTCGCCAACGCGCTGCAGAAAGCGAGCATCGGCACTCTGCTCTTCGATCTTCTCACTGAGGATGAGGCGGTCGATCGCGAGAATGTTTTCGATATCGATTTTCTCGGCCATCGCCTCGTCGACGCGACCAGATGGCTCCGCTCGCAAGCGAAATTCGCGAAATATCCGATCGGATATTTCGGCGCGAGCACCGGCGCCGCCGCCGCGCTGGTCGCCGCAGCACGCGATCGGTCGATCAGGGCGGTCGTTTCTCGAGGAGGCCGCCCGGACCTGGCGATGAAATGCCTTCATCGGGTGAAGGCCCCCACTCTTCTCATCGTTGGCGGCGACGATAGCGCAGTGATCGAAATGAACCAGGAGGCGTTCGAAGAACTCAGATGCGAGAAGGCGATGAAGATTGTTCCAGGCGCGACTCATCTGTTCGAAGAGCCGGGAACTCTCGAGGAAGTTGTGAGATTGGCGCGCGATTGGTTTGCGAAATATCTGACAGCTGACGCGGCGGAGCAGGAGGCGCCGTTCGATTGTCCCAACGACGATGAGGGCATCGTGTTCGCTGACCGCGTCGAGGCCGGCCGCAAACTCGCCGCGCACCTGCTGAAATACAAGGATCGGCAGCCGGTAGTTTTGGGTGTGCCGCGCGGCGGCGTACCGGTCGCCCTCGAGGTCGCGCGCGCGCTCAAGGCGCCGCTCGACGTAATAATCGTTCGCAAGCTCGGCGCGCCCGGGCAGCCGGAGTTGGGCGTCGGAGCGGTGGTGGACGGCGACCATCCTGAGACGATTCTCAATCGCGAAGTAGTGAGCGCGCTGCGAGTTTCGCGCGCCTATCTTGAACGCGAGATTCGCAACCAACTGAAGGAAATCGAGCGGAGAAATGTCCTGTACCGTGCTGGACGTGCGCGCATCGAACTGAAGAATCGCACCGTGATCGTCGTTGACGATGGAATCGCGACCGGCGGATCGATACGCGCTGCGCTGCGCGGAGTCCGGCAACAGGCGCCCAGGAAAGTCATCCTCGCGGTTCCGGTCGGACCCGCCGATACCATCGCGTCGCTGCGCGGCGAAGTGGACGAAATCGTATGCTTGAGTACGCCGGCGACATTCTTTGGAATCGGCGAATTCTACAGAGATTTCCATCAGTTGGCGGACGGCGAAGTTATCCGCCTGCTGGAACTCGCACGGCCACAGCAACCATCCGCCCAGGCGCAGCACTAAGCGAGTGCGCCCGCAGGAGAGGAAGTCATGCTTCATCGAAAAAATCTTTGGCTCGCAATCGTGCTGCTGACAGCCGGCTTTGCTGCCGCATCAGCCAAGGCTCAACCAGTAACAAAAACGAATTACGCCAGCGCGCAGCAGGTAGAGTCCGCATTTCGCGGGCATAGCTTCATTCTCGGCGATGACAATCAGATCGCCGACGTGAGGGCGCCGGATTGGAGCGCGGATCGCTCCGTCAAACTTCCCTTCTGGTTTGGAACGGGACAAATGGTGCCGCCTGAATATCAGCCGGCGAAAGGCGACTACTACGTAATCAGCGAGTCATGGATCGTTCGCAAACTCGCCGGCAAGGAGTTGCTGATTCGGGCCGGCAGCAAACTTCAGAAACCCGATGCCGTGCTCGTCACCACCAAGACTCGCTACAAAGGGTTCGGTATGATTCTGCCGACGATAGTGCAGTACTCCGGCACGCGGAGCTTCACGCGTGAGGACGGCACCAAGGTCGATATCGCGGTGCTCGACGAAGTATCGCTTCCCGCGCAGTGGACCAAGGGGGGCCGGATACCGCCGAAGTACGCGCGATTCATGGTGAGTCTGGCGGAGAATCGGCAGTGGAAATTCTGATTGCGCCGAAGCGCTGACTGGTTCGCCAAAAGAACGCGTTTTAAAGACTATGCGGCGCGGTTGCCGGGCGGATTCGAGCCACGGCGATGATCAAGAGAGGTGCAATCGATGATCCGATGTCTCATGGTGTATCAGCGAGATGGCCGCTACCACAGAAATGCGGAGGCTGAAGTTGAAGATTGGGAGGAAATCCTGGACGCGGTCGAAGGAGAGCCCCAATTAATCGAAAGCATCGAAGGATGGCCTCCCTACACGCACGTGTATCGCATCCCCGATGGTTCGGTCTATCTCGTCGCTTCCGGAACTCAAGACTGACGATAGTTTCACAACCGCGTAAATGCTCCTGTCCCGTTTCAGACATCGAAAATTATGCGTGAATGCCATCCGCCGGGTGAGTTTTCAACCATCAGTTGATGATAGGTGACAGCTTTGATTTCACCGCGAAATGCGTGGCGGGCCGGGTCGAAAGGTTCGCCTCGAAGCGTCACGCGGATTGATCGGCCGGCCTCCTTGACTGAAGCGTCGCGCCAGATGAACCCCTCCACCGTGAAAAGAGCAAGCAGCTCCGTGAGCAGGTCATGCATAAGATCGAGATCGGGTTCGGCCTCAACTGCGATCTCCCGCTGCTCGATCTCCGCGACGCCTGCCGTCTCGACCAACAGCGCAGCCAAGGCGATGGCGGCGCGGCGGAACAACTCGCCGCGAGTGGGAGCATCCAACTCGATACCGAGGTCGCCGGTGTGCTCGAACTCGCGAAACAGAGCGGCGTCCTCGGTCTGTGGCGCAGTCGGTTTCGTCGGCATCAGCCCTTGATGACGGCAAACGGCTTGAGTCTGGCGACCCGCCGAGTTATGCGTGCGGCTTCCATGACCTCAACCACCTCGGCGACGTCCTTGTAGGCGTGCGGCATCTCCTCGGCAATGCCGGCGCGGCTGTGGGCTCGGACGGTAACACCCAGCGCCTTTAATTCGGCGTGCAGGTCGCGCCCGCCGGCCTCTCTCTTTGCTTTCATTCTGCTCATCAACCGCCCCGCGCCGTGGCACGATGAGCCGAAGGTCTCGCGCATGGCAGTTTCAAGGCCGACCAGCACGAACGAATAGCGGCCCATATCTCCAGGCACCAGCACGGGCTGTCCCAACGGACGCAGCGCCGCAGGCAACGCGGGATGGCCGGGGCCGAAGGCGCGGGTGGCGCCCTTGCGATGCACGCAGACGAGCCGCTTTTGGCCATCCACACTGTGCTCTTCGAATTTGGCGATGTTGTGGCAGACGTCGTACACCAGCTCGAAGCCCAGTTCTCTGGGCGCGATCGAGAGCGCTTCCAGGAAAGCCTGCTCGGCGAGGTGCATCATTACCTGCCGATTGCACCAGGCAAAGTTCGCGGCGGCGGCCATGGCGCCGAGATAGGCTTGCCCTTCCGGCGAGCTGATTGGAACGGCGGCGAGCTGGCGATCGGGCAGGTTGATTCCGTAACGGGCCATCGCGCCACCGATAAGTTTGAGATAGTCATCGCAGGTTTGGTGGCCCAGGCCGCGCGAGCCCGAATGGATCATAACCGTGACCTGACCGAGTTCGAGTCCCAACGCATCGGCAAGCTTCGAGTCATAGATCTCGTCGATCCGGCTGACTTCGAGAAAGTGATTGCCCGAACCGAGCGTGCCCAGTTGCTTCGCACCGCGCTTGTAAGCGCGCTCGCTTATGCGGTCGGGGTCGGCGCCCGCGAGCATTCCGCCTTCTTCGGTATGTTCGAGGTCGCGCTCGGTAGCGTATCCATTGCGCAGCGCCCACTTCGCACCTTCGCTGACCACTTCCTTGAGTTGCTCAATCGACAGTCCCGGTATCGCACCCCAAGAGCCGACTCCGGCCGGAATCCTGGCGAAGAGCGCGTCGGCCAGCCGATCTATTCGCGGTTCGACGAATTTGAAATCGAGGTTCGTGCGCGCCAGGCGCACGCCACAATTGATGTCGTAGCCGACCCCTCCCGGAGATATGACACCTCCACGGGCATCGACAGCCGCCACGCCGCCAATGGGGAAGCCGTAGCCCCAATGGATGTCGGGCATCGCCAGCGAGTAGCCGACGATCCCCGGCAGACAGGCAACGTTGGCAACCTGCGTGAGGGCCGGGTCTTCGCGCATTCCCTCGATCATCTTCGCGCTGGCATAGACTCGTCCGGGCACCCGCATTGCGCCTGTTTTCGGAATTTCCCACAGATGGTCGCTGAGTTTGATCAGATCCATACTTCTGTCTCAGACAAATCATCCGTTCATGATTTGTTCGCGATCATCGGTGGCTCAGGAGTTCGGTCATCGACTCGCCAACGTTCAGGCGACTCACTGTCTCGGCGAGCATGGGCGCCAGGCTTACCACCTGCAGCGTTAGCGAACCGTGCTCCGGAGTTGGCAGACTATCGGTCACCACGATTCGTTTCAGCGGCAAAGCTGAAAGCCGGCGGATCGCGGGGCCCACCAGCAAGGCATGGCTGGCAACGACCGTGATCTCGGGAATGCAACCGGCGGCGATCATGGCGGCCGCGGCAGCCTCGATGGTGCCGCCGGTTGATATCATGTCGTCCACGATGATCGGCGCACGTCCGGCGACCTCGCCAACTATTCCATGCACTCTTACTTCTTCGCCGCTGAGGCGGGTCTTGTGGGCGATTGCGATAGGCCGCCCCAGCAGTTCCCCGTAACGTTCGGCGAGCTTGACGGCGCCCAGGTCCGGCGCGACGATCACACTGTTGTCAGTGACTAATTCCTCGATCGCATTTGCAAAGAGCGATACCGCGCTCAGGTGCTCGAGCGGGACGCTGAAGAATCCCTCGAGCGAAACGGTATGAAGATCGAGGGCTACAATTCGCCCGAAGCCTGCACCTACCACCAGGTCCGCGATCAGGCGCCCGCCAACCGCCTCCCGCCCGTTTGCCCGGCGATCCTGACGCGCATATCCGAAGTACGGAACTATGGCAGTGAGACGGGATGCACCTGCCCGCCGGCAGGCGTCAGCGAGGAAGAACAATTCCATCAAGTGACGGTCCACGGGAGGACCGGTCGGTTGAACCACGTAGACGTCGCAGCCGCGCACGCTTTCTTCTATCTCTGCGTGCAACTCGGTGTCGGGAAAACGGTTCAGAACCGAGCGGCAGACCCGGGTTCCGAGCCTTTCGGCAATAGAGTCAGCAAGCGACGGGTTTCCGGAGCCGGCTACAACAATGAGATTCATGTCAGTTCATCCGCAAATCTAAATTGTTCATTTGCTATGAGCATCAGCCGTGCCAATCTGGCGAGCAGGGCAGGGGACTTCACGTCGAGTGCTGAAGTTTGGCATAGGTGATGCCGCTGGATACAGCAACGATTCCGATGGAAACAAAGCTTAACGGACGCAGGCGGCGGACGCTCATGCCGAAACATGCCGGTCGATTGAATCCCAGAGCAAAATAGCTTGCCGCCATGGTAAGCTCGTAGAGATCGGTGAGCAGAGGGATCTCGCTTGGATCGAATCGCAGGTCGATTGGCATATCGGTCCTCCATCAGATCTCCCAAGAGAGTCAATCTTTAATGATTTCCAGGACTATCGAAAAGCCGAAGCGCGGATGGGCGGAGCGTGTTCGGAGTCATCTATCCGCCGCAGGTTGCGCTGGTCGGTTTCGGCAAGATCGTCGAGCGCCCGTTACCTGCATTCGCGCACCAGGTAGAGAGAAAGGGAAGACGGGAGGAACCGCTTTAAATTGGCGCATCCGATGCAACTTCAGCGGACTGTGTCTCAAAACTCGACGCCCAGGATGGTGAATTCAAATGCAGCGCCCCGTTCAAATTACCTCACGTGATTTTCAATTAACCCCAGCCATGGAGGCGCAGATCCGCGAACGCGCCGACGACCTTCAGCTCTACTTCCCGCGGCTCACCGGATGCCACGTCGTGGTCGAGGCGCCGGTTCATCACCACCGCAAAGGAGGCCCGTTCAACGTTCGGATCGATCTCCGCGTGCCGCGTGCGGAGCTCTCCGTCAACCGGCAGTCGGGCGATGATTTGGCGGTCGCGATCAGAGATGCATTCGATGCCGCCCGGCGTCGCCTCGAGGATCATCTTCGCGAGCTCAGGCGCGACGTCAAAGTACACGAGCTACCGTCGGTTGGCCGCGTTGCCCGCATTTTCGCGAAAGAGGGCTACGGCTTCCTCGAAACGCCGGACAACCGCGAGATCTATTTCCATCGCCACAGCGTCCTCGACGAGCATTTCGACGATCTGGCGCCCGGAACCGCGGTGCGCTTTGTCGAGGAGGAGGGTGAAAAAGGTCCGCAGGCGAGCACCGTCGCGATCGCCGGAGGCAAGCGACCCGGTCCCTCCTGAAAATTCCATCGCAACCGGAATATCAGCAGATGCGGTAATAGCTATCGAATTGTATCCTTGTCTCGGGTTCGTTCGGATCAGCGGTAATGGGAAACCTTCTTCAAGATTCAATGGCCGCTGCGAAGGAATCGCGAGGAGCCGTTACTCGAATTCGCGGTTCGGTGGTTGATGTTGAGTTTCCAGCGGAGGGACTGCCGCCGATAAACGATGCGCTCATCGTCGAGTCCGATCCTGATGCTCGACTTGTGGTCGAGGTGCAGGAGCACCTCGACCGACGCACGGTTCGCGGCGTCGCGATGCAAAACACGGCGGGTCTGCGCCGCGGCGCGGTGGTCCGGCAGACAGGCGCTCCGATTCAAGTGCCGGTCGGGGAAAAGGTGCTCGGCCGCCTGATCAACGTGATTGGATTTCCCATCGATAATCTTGGAGCCTTCGAGTCCGACGTTAAGCGCTGGCCGATTCATAGAGAGTCGCCGTCGATAAACCGTCAAGATCACAAGCGCGCAGTCTTCCGCACCGGAATTAAGGTCGTTGACCTTCTCGCTCCTCTGGCCAGGGGAGGCAAAGCCGGGATGTTCGGCGGCGCGGGCGTTGGCAAGACCGTGCTGATCATGGAACTTATCCGCAGCACGGTCGAAGAGTACTCCGGCATTTCAGTGTTTGCGGGAATCGGCGAGCGTTCACGCGAAGGCCACGAACTACTCGCCGAGCTGCGCAAATCGGGAGTCCTCAACCGAACCGCCCTGATCTTTGGTCAGATGAATGAGCCGCCCGGCGCACGCTGGCGCGTGGGCCTGACGGCATTGACCGTCGCCGAGTATTTCCGCGACGTAATGCGCCGCGACGTTCTGCTCCTGATGGACAATGTGTTTCGCTTCGTACAGGCGGGATCGGAAGTGTCCGGCATGCTCGGCCGGCTTCCTTCGAGGGTCGGGTATCAGCCTACGCTTGCGACCGAAATCGCTGAGCTGGAGGAGCGAATCGCATCCGTCGCGGGTGCGTCGGTGACGGCCGTCCAGGCGGTTTACGTACCCGCCGATGATTTTACCGATCCGGCCGTGGTCGAAACCTTTCGTCACCTGGACTCTTCGGTCGTGCTGTCGCGCGATATGGCTGCGGAAGGACTTTACCCGGCGATCGACCCCTTGGCTTCGACCTCGGTGCTGCTCGACCCACGGGTTGTGGGCGCGGAGCATTACTCAGTCGCTGAGGAGGTGCGTCGAACGATTGCACGCTACAAGGAACTCCAGGAAATCATCGCGCTCCTCGGCGTCGAAGAGTTGAGCGCGGAAGACCGCAGAATCGTGGCACGCGCGAGGCGGCTGGAGCGGTTTCTCACGCAGCCCTTCATGGCCACCGAGCAATTCACCGGAATCACGGGGAAGTCAATCGCTATCGAGGACACGATCAAGGGCTGCGGCGCGATATTGTCGGGTGAAGGCGACGAATGGGCGGAAGGCTCATTCTACATGGTTGGCACTTTCGAGGACGCGCGTCAGAAGGAGCTCGCTATGCGCAAGGCGCAGCCATGAGCCGATGCCAATGAAGCTGGTAGTCACCACGCCCACCGAGATCGCGGTCGATGAAGAGCCGGTGCGCTATGTTCGCGCCGAGGACTCCAGCGGTGCGTTCGGAATCGAGCCTCGCCACGCGGACTTACTGACCACGCTCGCGATCTGTGTTGTGAGATGGCGTGACGACCGGAACGTCGAGCATTATGTTGCGGTTCGCGGCGGCGTGCTTCGCGTTCGAGAGGGGAAAGTTGTCGAGATCGCGACGCGCGAGGCAGTTGTCAACGACGATTTGGGGCATCTGCGCAGTCAGGTGCTTTCGGCGATGGTGAAGAACGTGGAGGCGGAGCAGTCTGCCAGGTCCGGGGCGCTGAGGCTGGAACACGCGGCGATTCGTCAGATCTACCGCTACCTGCGGCCCTTGGACCGCCCGGTAAAGACGAAGCCGCAAGAGTAACCGCTGGACTCTCGCGTGGTGAACGGAAAAGAACCCGACGATCGCAAGCGCAAGCGCGAGGAGCAGCAGTTGGAAGAAGCCGTCGAGCGCGCGCAGCGCAGACGCGAGCACTGGTTGCGGACCGGCGAATGGCCGCTCGGGCGGGCGCTTGCGATGATGGGCCGGTTCGGCTGGGCCATGGTCGTACCGATTCTGCTGGGCGCTTTTGCCGGCCGGTGGCTTGACCGGACTTTCAACACCGGAGTGATGTGGAGCGCAGCCTTGGTCTTCGCAGGAGCCGCGCTGGGGTTCTGGGCAGTCTGGAAGGCGATGAATAGCGAATGATTGATCTGATTTTTCTGCGAGTTCTGCCGTACTGCGCGCTGGGCGCTTTGCTCGGGGTCGCGTACTTTTCTGCGCTCGGTTTGAACGTGCGCCTTTATGCGGGCTCCGGGCCCGCATGGAGTGCGCCGCTCCTGCATCTGGCGCGGCTGCTCCTGATCGGCGCGGTCTTCACTCTCTGCGCCCGCCAAAGCGCGTCCTCGTTACTGTCGAGCGTGGCCGGTTTTGAGCTGACGCGGAAGATCGCGGTCAATCGGCAGATACTCGCGCTTGGTGGGAAGTCATGAACCAATCGCCACTGGAGACCGCCGTAGTCTTCCATGCCGGTTTCGTCCCGATCACCAGCGCGGTTGTGACGACGTGGGGATTGATGGCCGTGCTGACGCTCGGATGCTGGGTTGCGACGCGCGCCCTTCGGGTCGAAGCGGGTGGCTGGCAGACGGTGATCGAAACAGTCGTGTCGGGAATCGAGGAGCAGATTGCGGCGTTACTAGGTCGCGACGCAGCCCCGTTCCTGCCGTTGCTGGGAACTCTCTTCATCTTCCTGGTGGTCGCGAATCTGTCCGGGATCGTCCCCGGGCTCAAGGCGCCGACCGCGTCGATAGAGACCCCGGCCGCGCTTGCCTCGATCGTTTTCCTGTCGGTGCATTTTTACGGTGTGCGGTTCCAGGGCCTCGTTCCGTATCTGAGGGGCTACCTCAAGCCGAATCCGGCTTTGCTGCCGCTCAACGTCCTGTCCGAGATTACCCGGTCCTTTTCTCTGGCGGTGCGTCTGTTCGGCAACATCATGAGCGGCGAACTTGTGATCGCAATCGTTGTGACGCTGGCGGGGCTGCTGGTGCCGATCCCATTTATGGCGCTGGCGATGCTGGTCGGGCTGGTGCAGGCATATATCTTCAGTGTTCTGGCTGCCGTCTATATCGGCGGCGGCATCGGCGTAATTGCGAAGTGACGGAGGTTGAATGATGACGGTTCAGATGCTGAGCATAATTGGCGCGGTGATTGCCGTTACGGTCGGCTCGATCACGCCGGCGCTTTCCGAAGGCCGCGCAATCGTGGCCGCGATGGAAGGTATCGCGCGTCAGCCCGAGGCCGCAGGCTCGTTGGCGCGCACCTTGTTCGTCGGCCTGGCGATGATCGAAACGATGGCGATCTACTGCCTCGTGGTTGCGCTGCTGCTTTTGTTCGCAAACCCGTTTGCGGTGCGATGAATTTCAGTTGGTGGACGTTCGCGCTGCAAGCGGCCAACTTCCTGATTCTGGTCTGGCTGCTCCAGCGCTTCCTGTTCAAGCCGGTCAAGGCGATAGTTGCCCGGCGCAAGGAGGAAATTTCGCGTGCTTTGGCCGAAGCGTCGGCGGAAAAGGAAGATGCCGAGCGGCTGAAGCGAGAGCTCGAGGCAAACAGATCCCAGATCGCGGCCGAGCGTCAAACGATGCTCGACGAGGCGCGGGCACAACTATCAACCGAACGCCAAAGGATAGTCGAGGAGACCCGCAGCGAAACGGAAAAGATCAGGGGCCAGGCCGTGAAACGGCTCGATGAGGAGCGCATCGCCGCCGGCAACGAGCTGCTCGAACGGACCATCGCGTTGGCGGCGAACCTTGCCGAGCGGCTCTTGCGCGAACTGGCCGTCCCATCAATGGAGCAGCCATTTCTTGGACGAGTGATCGATTATCTCGATCGGCTGACGGCGCAAGAGCGCGCCACGCTGCTCTCGCAATCGAGTGCGGGCGCCCTGTTGGTAGCAACCGCCCATCCGCTCGGCGTTCAGGAGCAATCGCAGTGGCATGAGCAACTTGCCAAGCGGCTCGGCGCAGACTTTAGCCTCAAGTTCAGCGCCGACCCGACCCTTATCGCCGGTGTCGAAATCACATTCCCGAACGCGATCCTGCGTTTCAACTGGCGCGATAGCCTGTCAGCCGCACTGAAAGAGCTCCACGCGAATGAACAGCCTCGCTGAATCGGTAACAGCTCGCCTGTTGAGTGCGAGCCGCGTGCTGAGCGAGCTCAAGGTCGAGCCTCGGCTGGACATGATTGGGCGGGTAGAGCGAGTCGGCGACGATGTCGCCAGTGTCCGCGGACTGCCGGAGGCACGACTGGGCGAACTGCTGCTCTTCGAGCGCTCCAACGGAGGCGAGCCGGTCGCGGGCATTGTGCTTACGCTCGATCCTGACTTGATCGGATGCGCGATGCTTGGGACGCCGAGCGGAGTCGGAGCCGGCAATCTGGTACGCGGGACCGGAGCGGTGGCGAGCGTGCCGGTTGGAGAGAAGCTCCTGGGGCGTACCGTAAGCGCGCTCGGAATTCCCCTTGACGGGGGACCACAAATCGATGCGGCGAGCGTCGAGCCCGTGGAGAGACCAGCGCCTGCTATCATCGATCGCGACTTCGTTGACACTGCGCTTAACACGGGCCTGCTGGTGATCGACGCGATGTTGCCGCTGGGCCGCGGGCAGCGCGAACTGATCATCGGCGATCGCGAAACCGGGAAAACCGCCATCGCGATCGACACAATCATCAATCAGCGCGATACCGGCGTTATCTGTATCTACTGCGCGGTGGGACAGAAGACTTCGTCTGTCAACCAGGTGATCGATGCTGTGCAACGCTACGGCGCTCCGCAGCGTTGCATCTTTGTCTTCGCACCAGCCGACGACCCTCCCGGCGTCCAGTGGCTGGCGCCATATGCAGCGTGCACAATGGCAGAGTATTTCTCGGAAAGAGGCGGCGACGCGCTGCTGATTATCGACGACCTCAGCAAGCACGCAGTGATCTATCGGCAGTTATCGCTCCTGCTGCGCAATCCGCCGGCACGTGAGGCTTATCCTGGAGATATCTTTTACATCCATTCCCGGCTTCTGGAGCGCGCGGCAAAGCTAAGTCACGAGCGCGGAGGAGGATCTCTCACCGCGCTGCCCATCGCGGCGACCGAGGAAGGCAATCTCTCCGCATACATACCGACGAATCTCATTTCGATCGCCGACGGGCAGATCGTTCTCGATCCGCGCCTGTTCCACGAAGGACAAAAGCCTGCTGTCAATGTCGGCAAGAGCGTGTCCCGCGTCGGCGGCAAGACCCAATCGCCGGCCATGCGCAAGCTCGCTGAGACCCTGAGGCTTGAGTACGCGCAATTCCTCGAGCTTGAGATTTTCACCCGGTTCGGAGGCATGGTGGACGAGCGTACGCACAATACAATCGAGCACGGTCGAAGAATTCGGGCCGTTCTGACGCAGCCGCAATACGTGCCGCTCTCATTAGCCCATCAGGTGGCTTTGCTGGTGGCGATTGACGAAAAGCTGATTGACCGGCTTCCCGTCGACAAGCTCGCCGAGTTGCGAACGGCGATCGGCGAGTGGCTCAATACACAAGGCGGCGAATTTGGCCGCCGACTCAACGCAACCGGCAACCTCGACACCGATGGGCGCGCGGCGCTCGTGGCGGCGATTACAGAGCTCGTCGAACGACTGACTGTCCACGCGACTGCGTCAGGCCAATAGAGGATGGCGCAGGAAAGGGAAATCGCAACCCGCATCGCGTCACTCGATGAATTGCAGGAGATTGTCTCGGCAATCCGCGCGATCGCCGCATCGCAGATGCAACAGGCGTTGCGGTCGCTGGAAGCAATTCGCCGTTACTCCGAGATGGTGCGTGAGGCATTGTCCGATGCCGCAAGGTTGGCGCCCTCTGACGGTGCGGTCGCCTCCACCGCGGGACTGTCCAGCTCCGCGATGATCGTATTTTGCGCTGAGCACGGCTTGTGCGGCGGCTTCAATGAACACCCGCTGCATGTCGCGGAAAGTGCCCTGGCGGATCGCGCAGCCAGGTCTGTGCTGATCGTAGTCGGATCGCGCGGGGGCCAAATTTGCCGTGAACGCGGATTAACGCCCGATCTGGTGCTGCCGATGGCAACTCATTGCGCGGGCGTCACGGGCGCGGCTCGGCACGTTGCGACGGAGGTCTACCGTATGTTCAGTGATGGTCGAATTGCGGGGCTTGAAGTCGTCCACGCGCAGCAGGCAGGAAGTCAGTTCCCGCGCATCGAGCGGCATCGACTTCTGCCGCTCGAGATGCCGGTTGTCGAAAGGCGCGCGTTGGCAATGCCGCCTCTGATCAACCTGAGCCCACGCCGTCTTTTCGACGATATCGCCGGCGAGTACTTCTTCGCAGCGTTGGAGAACGCCGCAATGCAATCCTTCTTCAGCGAGAACGCAACTCGTTTCCGCACGATGGAAGCCGCGCATCAAAACATTGGAAACAAATCCCAGGAGCTTACAAAACTTGCGCGACGCGTCCGGCAGGAGGCGGTGACGGCGGAGATTCTCGACCTGATCAGCGGTACCGAAGCTCTTCATCCGTCTGAAAGCCAGGTCGGCGCGGATGCCGGCGAAGCCACTGCTACATCGTGAGAACCAATGGTGCGGGAATAAAAATTATAGAGCGATGAAGAAAGCACTTATTGTTGTCTTGATTGTGGTCCTGAGGGGCGGGGCATGGGCGGCGGCCTCCTCGTCGGGGAACGCGCCGCCGCTGAGAGTGGTCGTTTACGTCGACCCGCCGTTCGTCGCCAGAACCTCGACTGGTTTTGGCGGCTTTGCAATCGAACTATGGGAAACGATTGCGGCGGCGAAAGGCTGGAAGATCGAATACGTGGAAGCCAAGACGCTGCCGGAACTAATCGATATGGTGAGCGAAGGTCAGGCGCAGGTGGGGGTGACCGATCTTTTTATCACCAGCAGTCGTCTCAAGAAAATAGATTTTTCCCAGCCCTACTTTGAATCCGGCCTTCAGGTGATGGTCAACTCCAACCGCAGAGCCGGCCTTGCTGATCTTTTCAGTGGCCTATATGCATGGGGCCACCTGCGAATCTTCGCCATCGCGTTCGGCGTCATGATTGTAGCGACACTTGTACTGGCGATTTTCGACCGCAGACTGGACCCCGAATTTCCCCGTGACTGGCTGAGCGGATTGGCCGAATCATTCTATCACGTCATGTCGACGTCCGCGGCCGGCAGTTCATCTCACAAGCGTTTGATAGCCGGACCTATCGGCCACTTGCTGGCAGGGATCTTTCTGGCGTCCGGCGTGATCGCGATCGCTTACCTCACATCGAGTATGACCAGTGTGATGACGGTCGACAAAATCCGTGGTCAGGTAGTCAGCTTTCAGGATTTGGCGGGGAAAAAGGTGGGTAGCATCGCGGGCAGCACCGGCGAGGCCTACTGCGAATCCGCAGGGTTTGACACGCAGACTTTTGACGGCCTCCAGGGCGCCGTTGGGGCGCTCACGAAGCGGCGGGTTGATGCGATCGTGTACGATTCGCCAAGCTTGCGATATTACAGCAAACAGCATCCCGACCTGCAGCTCAACGAGGTTGGTGCTGTGTTCGAGCCCCAGCAATACGGATTTGCTCTGCCGTTGAACAGCCCGATTCGCAGGGCGATCGATGAAGAACTGCTCAAACTAAGCGAAGATGGGTACACGAACAGCCTCAATCGGAAGTATTTCGCTGATACCAGATAGACTACTCAAAAATAGTCCGCACCTTGTAGCGGACCTACGATGGTCCTTGAATCGTTCCTATAATAGTGATTGTAACTATTCTGCGCTGCACAGTCCCTCACCCCGGGCGGCGCAAGCCGCTGGCCGGGCCCGAGTGAACGGGCCGGGAGGAAGAAGAACGGATGGACGCACTTACGGTTCATCGTCTGCATTTCGCGTTCACCGCGGTATTCCACTACCTGTTTCCCCAGCTCACGATGGGCCTGGCGCTGCTGCTGGTCATCCTGAAGACTCAAGCGCTGAGGACGGGGCAGGACTGCTACAACCGCGCCGCCCGGTTCTGGGGCCGTATCTTCGGGATCAATTTCGTGATGGGAGTGGTCACCGGGATCCCGATGGAGTTTCAGTTCGGGACCAACTGGGCGCTTTTTTCGCGCGCAAGCGGCGCCGTCATCGGCCAGATGCTCGCGATGGAGGGGATGTTTTCATTCTTCCTTGAATCGAGCTTTCTCGGCGCCTTCCTGTTCGGGGAAAGGCGCCTTGGACCCCGCCTGCACTGGCTCAGCGCCTTCCTGGTGTTCCTCGGCGCATGGCTTTCCGGCTTCTTCATCGTCGCGACCAACGCCTGGATGCAGCATCCGGTCGGCTACCAGCTTTTGCCCGACGGCCACTTCGCGCTGGCGAGCTTCTGGGCGTTGCTCCTGAATCAATGGGCCTGGTGGCAGTATATGCACACCATGACCGCCTCGGTGGTGACGGCCAGCGTGGTGATGGCGGCGCTCGGCGCCTTCTACCTGCTTACCCGCCAGCACCTCAAGTACGGACGGATGTTCGTCGCGATGGGGGTGACTGCCGGGCTGCTCGCCTCCTGCATCCTGATTTTCCCGACCGGAGACGTCCAGGGCAGGAACATCGCCTATTACCAGCCCGTCACGCTGGCGGCGATGGAGGGACAGTTCACCAACGAACGCGGCGCGCCGCTCATGCTGGTAGGGCAGCCCAACATGAGCGAGAAAAAGCTCGACAATCCCATCTACCTGCCGCGGATGCTGAGCTTTCTTACCTACCGGCGATGGAAGGCCGAGGTGAAAGGCCTCGACGCCTTTCCCCAGGACACTTGGCCCGACAACATCCCGCTGCTCTACTTCGCCTACCACATCATGGCGGGCCTCGGCACAATCTTCGTCGCGGTGCTCGCGCTTGCGGCCTTCATGCTCTGGCGCGGGCGGCTTTACGATACTCCCCTGCTGCTGTGGGCGCTGATGCTGCTCGCGCCGTTTCCCTATATTGCGACCACCGCCGGATGGTTAACCGCGGAGGTCGGCCGCCAACCGTGGGTGGTCTTCGGCCTGATGCGGACGGCCGTCGGCAGCTCGGTCGAGGTTTCCGCGGGCAACGCAATGTTCACCCTGATCGGCTTTGCCGGGATGTACAGCCTGCTCGCGGTGCTGTTCCTGTTCCTGCTCTACCTCGAAGTGGATCGGGGACCCGAGGCGCCGGCCGACGAGCACGGTGCGGCCAACGAAAGCGGCAGCGGGTCCGCACTTGCGGACGATTGAAGGAGGCGCATACGGAAACGCTCTGGTTCTGCCTGGTGGCGATAATGATCGCCGGGTACGCCGTGCTCGACGGGTTCGATCTCGGCGCCGGCATCGTCCATCTCTTCGTCGCGCGCTCCGACGCCGAACGCCGCTCGGTGCTGGCCTCGGTGGGCCCCGTATGGGACGGCAACGAGGTCTGGCTGGTGGCCGCCGGCGGCCTTCTGTTTTTCGCCTTTCCCGCGGTGTATGCCTCGGGGTTCCAGGGATTTTATCTGCCGCTCATAATCGTGCTCTGGCTCCTCATCCTGCGCGGCATCGCGATCGAGTTCCGCGACAAGGTCTCGAGCCTGGTGTGGCAACCGTTCTGGGACGTGGTGTTCGCCGGCGCCAGCGCGATGCTCGCGATCTTCTTCGGCGCCGCGATCGGCAACCTCGTGCGCGGCGTTCCGCTTGACCGCTCGGGCTTCTTCTTCCTGCCGCTGTGGGCCAACCTGCGTCTGATGCCCGCGGCCGGAATCCTCGACTGGTTCACGATTATCGTCGCACTCGGAAGCCTCGCCGCGCTCACCGTGCATGGCGCCCTGTGGGTCGCGATGAAGACTGCGGGTGCTGTCGCGGCGCGCGCCCACCAAGCCGCCGAGATGGCGTGGTGGGCGGTGCTGGTCATCACCGCGCTCCTGGTGATCATCGTTCCCGTGGTCCAGCCGCACGTCAGCCACCGCTTCGCGGACGCCCCTTGGGGATTGGTCTTTCCGCTCGCTGCGGCAACCGGGATGTTCGGGATGAAGCTGTTGAACGGCGCCGGGCGCGCGACGGGCGCCTTCCTCGCCTCCTGCCTGTACATCGTCGGGATGCTGACGAGCGCGGCGTTCGGCCTCTATCCGTACCTTTTGCCGTCGAGCACCGATCCGGCCGCAGGGCTTTCGGTTTACAACAGCGCCGCCGCAACCTACGGCCTCACCGTAGGCCTTTACTGGTTCATCCCCGCCATAGCGCTGGTCGCAGTCTATTCCGTCTTCGTGTACCGCCGCATGGTGTAGGCGGTTGACAGGTTGACGCAGAGCGGTTCGCATCAGACTGCGTCATCCGCCAACCAGTCAGAGCAAAACGCGTTATCTCCGAAGGCGGGTGCACTCGCCGCTGCAGCTCCACGCCCGCTTTTGTCGCGCAATCGTGGAGATCGAGATGGCGGAGGATCGCGAGCATCAGAGCACGGAAACGCGGGAGGGCATTTTTTTTGTCACTGGCGCGACGTTGATCCAGCGCATGTCGCTTGATAGTTCGGTGAGCGTATGCTATAAGGGTTGCTTAAGGCCAGAGAGTCAAGATATAAGCTATGATAACCCGCTAGGGTACCCGGTTCATCACCGAACGAAAAAGCAGGGCGTTCTCTTTACGAAGGAGGAGAAGATGACTCGCAAACCGACGTTCACGATACTGTGGGCAGGGTACGCAATGGTGGTGCTGGCTCTAGTCATCGGCTCTCGCACCGCATCAGCACAAAACGGAAACTCAGGGACGGGAAATCAACACTCCTGTACTTACTTCCCATACCCATCTGGTGTGATCCCACCTGATTTGAATGACGAGACAAACAGGGTCAACGGTGAAATCGATCTCATTGAAGCAGAGGCTCTTGCAGAATGGCAGGCACTACCAATCAACTCGGGAACCGCAATGCGGCAAGTCCAACTGCTTGGGAAGATCGAACTCTACGACAAGAATCTCTCGGTCAACAGAAATCAGGCCTGTACTTTCTGCCATATGCCCTACACGAGCTTCACCGGACCAATCTCATCAGTGAATGCGATGCCTGTCGCGTATCCTGGATCGGTTCACTATCGGTTCGGCAAACGCAAACCAAATGCGTACGCGTATTCACCTCTTTTCCCAGTGCTCCGTTACAACCAAACCCAGGCAAATTTCTATGGCGGCAACTTCTGGACGCAATGGTGGTGCTGGCTCTAGGCTCGGGCTGGCAGCCTGCCAGAAGGGCATCCCGGTCGGCTTCACCACCGCCGCGGCTTTGGTCAACGAGCTACACGAAGCACGTGATGAAAAGCGTCTGCTGCGCCTGCAACGCCAGCTCGCCGGTTACAAGCTTCTGATCGTCGACGAGCTGGGATACGTTCCGCTGTCACCGACCGGCGCCGAGTTGCTGTTCGAGGTCTTCAGC
>Ga0097691_1000793_pt1 | contig 25437 bp, 20 predicted proteins | sample NGESurdeep072012_8_FD_72858 | JGI IMG/M metagenome (GOLD analysis project Ga0097691, IMG submission 72858) | Arctic peat soil microbial communities from Barrow, Alaska - NGEE Surface sample 210-1 deep-072012 | ecosystem: Environmental > Terrestrial > Soil > Wetlands > Peat ... | reverse complement strand
AACGGCTGAAAGCGCCTTCGCAATCGCGATCACGAGTTCCGCCGACGGTTCGGTTTACGCCAATGCGGCTGACCCGCAGATTCCAGCACAGTTCGCCGGGGTGATCGGAGCGATTGTGGGCCTCGACAACACCCTTCATTCGCAGCCGGCCGGCATCAGGCCCCCGGGCGCACTCCATCCGGCGCCGCTGTCACCCGCCAAATCGGCGCCGTCGGCTCTTTCGATCCATGGGGCTGGCGGGACATCCGAGCCATGGTGGGCAATCGAACCAGCGGCGTTCGTGGATCCTGATTACAACGGCGGCCTCGGCCTAGCCTTCGGTCCGGCCGATATTTACACTTTCTATGACGAGACGCCGCTCTTGAGCGGCGGAACCAACGGCGGCGGCGGCGACTGTATAGCCTTGGTCGAGGATTCAGACTATCTGGCCGCGGCAGTTACCCAGTTCGATAGCACCTTCTCGCTGGCCGCGATGACTCCCACCCGCGTTCTGGCCGACGGTACCAGCGTCACGAATCGCGACGTATCCGAAGCGTTGCTCGATATTGAGTGGGCGCACGCGGTCGCCCCCGGAGCGCCGATCAGCGTCTATATCGGGAATAACGCCGCCTCGTCCGTGAACGGCGGACTGTTCGACGCCACTCAGAAGGCGGTCAACGACAACCTGTGCGGCGCGATCAGCATCAGCTTCGGATATTGCGGCGGATCGAGCACGTTCTACACGAGCACGCTCGATACGGTGTTCGCGAAGGCCGCCAGCCTGGGGCAGTCGGTTTTCATTTCTTCGGGCGATCAGGGGGCGGCAGCCATCGTCTTCAATGGCACCTCATGTGTGGCGGGGACCTCGCGCAACGTCAATGAGATGTCGGCCGACACGAATGTCACCAGCGTCGGCGGCACGGAATTTACGCCCAACTACAACGGGAGCGGCAACGACGTCGGCAACGTTGCCGAGAACGCGTGGAACGACAGCGGCGCGGGTACTCCGGGCGCGGGCGGCGGCGGCGCGAGCGCATACTTTTCCAAACCGTCCTACCAGACGCCGCCGCTTACGCCCAGCGACGGGAAGCGCGACGTTCCCGACATCGCGATGGCCGCAAGCTGGTATCACCCAGGCTTTTACGCGGACATGGATAACAGCGGCAGCGCGCAGATGCAATGTTGCTGGGGCGGCACCAGCATCGCCGCACCGATGTGGGCCGGATTGTCAAAACTGATCGCGCAGCTCGAAGGCGTCCGCCTGGGCAATATGAATCCGCGCATCTATCAGCTCGGCGCACTTGGCAACACGTCGCAGTCGGGACTGCGCGACGTGACTTCCGGGAACAACAGCTACAATGGCGTGACCGGCTTCAACGCCGTTGCAGGATACGATCAGGCGACCGGCTGGGGTTCGGCCGACATGGCAACCTTCGCAGCCGCCTTCACGGGATGTGTCAGGAATTTCGTGTTTGAGTCAGTGGTTATTGATTAGTCAGTAAGAATAAATCTGTCCTCGAATTGGATCGCCATCTGGGCCTTGGCAGCTTGCCACATGGTGGGGGGATTTTTCCAGCGCGCCTGAACGTTACGCAGTACCAACCAGATGAGTTTGGTGGCCGCCTCCTCGCTGGGAAAATGGCCACGGACTCGCACCGCCTTGCGGACCTGCGCGTTAAGGCTCTCGATGGCATTGGTGGTATAGAGGATTTTTCGCAGCTCGGGGGCGAAGGCGAAGAACGGAATCACCTGTTCCCAATTGCGCCGCCAGCTTTGCGCGATGGGCGGATATTTTTGCCCCCACGGTCCGCGGTCGAAATCCTCCAGCCGCTCGCGCGCCATTGCAGCCGATTCTGCCTGATAGACCGGCTTGAGCGCCGCGGCCACCATCCGGTGTTCCTTCCACGAAGCGAACTGCATCGAGTAGCGGATCAGATGGACGATGCAGGTCTGGACCAGGGTTTTTGGAAACACCGAGGTTATCGCCTCGGGGAAGCCTTTGAGTCCGTCGACCACGGCGATCAGAATGTCCTGGGTCCCGCGGTTGCGCAGCTCGGTCATTACCCGCAGCCAGAATTTCGCACCTTCGGTCTGCTCGATCCAAAGCCCAAGGATTTCCTTGTGGCCCGAACAGCGCACCCCAATGGCCAGGTACACCGCGCGGTTGTTGACCGTGCCCTCGTTGCGGATTTTGACCCGCATCGCGTCAAAGAAAACGATTGCGTAGGTCGCTTCCAACCCCCTGCTCTGCCAGGCGCCGACCTCCTCGAGCACCACGTCGGTCACTGCACTCACCAGGTCGGGAGAGATCTCGGTCCCGTACAGTTCGCCGACATGAGCCGCGATCTCACGCGTCGTCATCCCGCGCGCGTACAGTGCGATGATCTTGTCGTCGAAGCCGGCAAACCGCCGCCGGTACTTGCCGATCAGCACCGGGTCGAAGCGCCCGTGCCGATCGCGCGGAATCGACAGCTCCAGCTTGCCCGTGTCCGTCAGCACGGTCTTTGCCCCGTAGCCATTGCGGTGATTGCCGGCTGCTTCCTCCCCCTCCCCGCCCAGATGATGGTCCATCTCGGCGTTAAGCATTCGCTCTGCCAGCCGCTTCTTCAGTTCGTCAACCAGACCCCCACTCTCGAATACCGTCGCCGGATCTCGTCCCTCCAGCAGTTGGTCCACCACCTCGTCCGCGATTCTGCCTTCCTTGTTCGCCGCCATACCGTCCTCCTGCCCTTATCGCCTTCATTGTATGACTCACGAACACGAAATTTCCCACACTCTCCTCGAGACCGGAACTTCAGCGTTTTTCGTGGCCCGTGAACTCGCGCGGCTTGAGCTCAAGCCGTAGCGATCGATGCGCATGAGGTCAGGCGCAATGCGCACCGGCCCGAGCAGAAGGGCGATACGCGCGACGTGCTCGAGTTGTGCGAAGGTCTGCGCCGAGGCTTTTATCGTTCGTGGTTCACGTGCCCAGTCCCGCGATCAGCGATTTGCGCATCCTCATTATCCCCCCGCCGCCACCTCATCCGCATCCAGACCGCCGAGGTCAACGCCGTCAAACGGCTACTGCGCGGAGTCGGCCTAAACCGCGGGCCCGCGGCAGCCTGCGCACGGATGCTCACTGGCAGCGCTTTGCTCGCCGGCGACGTCGTCCCCGAAGAACTCAAAGAGCATGTGCGCCATCAATATGCGGTACGCAGCCAGGCTGCCGAGCGGGTTCGCGCGCTCGACCTAAGTCTCGGCGAAAGCGCGTGCGGGCGGCGCGAGGCGTCAAACGAAACGGTCCGGGGCGTGGATCCGATCGTCGCGCTCAGCGCGATCGTGGTCTCTGCCGATGGCAGCCGCTTCGAGATTGCCAAGCACGCGGCCATTTACAGCGGGCTGGTCGCAGGTACTTTTCAATCAGGCGAGCGTGACGCTTATTGCCACGTCGCCAAGCGCGGATCGGCTGAATTGCGCGCGATGCTGTGCGAGGCGGCGCATCATGCGAGCAGCTTACAACGAGCGCTTTGCCAAGACGGAGCTAGAATGCCAGAAAACGGCGAGTCAATTAGAGCACCTCCGCATAATGCCGGGGGGGGAACCGAATGCGCGCGATGCTGCGCGAAGGTGGCGCATCATGCGCGAAGGCTACAAGGAGGGCTTGCCAAGACGGAGCTAGAATGCTAGAAAACGGCGAGTTAATTGGAGCGCCTCCGCATAATGCCGGGGGGGAAGCGAATGGGCGAGATCCGCAGGTTACAGCGAGCGCTTGCCAAGACGGAGCTAGAATGCTAGAAAACGAGACTCAAGTTAGGGGCCTCCGCATGGTGCGGGGGGGCGGAAACCATCGCGAGAGAATCCAGGAGGAATGTATGAAACGGATCGGCAGTTTAACTTTAGCAGCATTGCTCGGAGTTGCGGTCTGGTACGCAGGTCCGGCATTGCGAGCAGCACAGCAGCAAGCGTTCGCGCAGGAGATCAATGCAATAGCGCAATCCGATGGTGCTTACCTTCTGAGCTACTACGACACGTCGACCGCCTTCGGCAAATCGGAGGGCGGCTACGGCGGAGCGGGTCATTCGGGAGGCTCCGGCGACGCCTTGGTCCGTATCGTGAACGCCGGCAACTACGAAACCGTTGGGATGGGTGACGTTTGCGCGAATATCTATGTGTTCAACGATATCCAGGAAATGGAGGAATGCTGCCAGTGCGATCTATCCGCCAACTCGTTGATGACCTTTTCCGTGATAAGTGACCTGACCTCGAATCCGCTCTTCAGCTCCGAATCTACGGAGGCTGGCGTAATCAAGATCCTAGGCACTAACCCGATATCCGCAGGGCCGTCGCCGGGTGCCTCTCGCTGCAGCATCGGCGCTCCCGTGTTGGCCGGCTCCAACTCCACCATGGGTGTCCCGGTAGCGGGAACGCTGGCTGAGGGATTACATGCATGGATCAACCATACCGAAACGATGGCCAGCAATCAGGGGGGGTTCACGCCGCCCTGGGGGTTCGTGACCAGCACGTCGGTCGAGGAGTTCGCACATTCCGAGCTCGACGCGGGTGAATTAGCCCAGCTCAACCTCGAATGTGCATTCAATTACGCGCACGGCTCCGGGCATGGAATCTGCAAATGCGGGCTCGGTGACTGAACCGATTCCTCGCGTCTAAGTTAGGGGGCATTGCCGCCACATTGGTGGCGGCAATGCCTTGTTCTTCTCGTGTGCCGGCGAAATGAGCTTGAGTTTTGCAGCAGCCGTGGTGTAACCTGTCACTTGAGGCGTTATATTTCGCATTCAAGGCCACTTTCTAGGAGGGAGGGTCCGTGAACAAAAGTGAAGCATAGAACCATTTTAATTTTAACCGGATTGATTTTTAGCGTTTTGGTTAGTGCAGGGTGGGCTGAGGATGTGGACAACGGCAGCCAGGTGGTCGCAGAGATAGGCGGCCAGAAGATCACTCTGGGTCAGGTGCGTCAGAAACAGCCGGCGCGTCTCCTAGAAGGAGAGAATACTTACTATCAAGCCGAGCGAGACGCTATCAGCGAAGTTCTGGATCAGGAACTGTTGACGAATGAGGCACGCAAAGAAAATCTGACCGTCGATAAGTTATATGATCGTCAAGTCAAGAGCCGAATAAAGAGTCCGACCGAGGCCCAGCTTCAGTTCTACTACGACACGCTGGGTGCGAGTCAGTCATTCGACGCGCTCCGCCAGAAGATTTCGGATCGAATTGTGCGGACACAGGAGAAAAAGCTCCTTGGGGACTATGTGGCGTCGTTACGCGCCAAGGAAAATGCTAGGATTTTGCTCCAACCGCCCAAGCTCGAGGTGACACTTGGAGATGCCCCTGTCAGCGGCTCGAAGGACGCCTCTGTAACCATGGTCGAGTTTGCCGACTTCGAATGTCCTTACTGTCGGCAGACTGAGCCGAACCTCCAAAAGCTGCGAGAACAATTCCCCGACAAGCTCCGGATTGTTTACAAGAACTTTCCGCTGCCGATTCACAGCCACGCGCAAAAGGCGGCCGAGGCCGGGCTCTGCGCCGGCGAGCAAGGCAAATTCTGGCCTTATCACGACAAGTTGATGGCGCAGACGCCTCCCGAACTCGAAGTGCCACAACTCAAGGCCCTAGCCGCCTCCCTCAAACTGGACACTGCTCGCTTTGACCAGTGCTTGGCTTCTGGAAAGGAAGCGGCGGCTGTCAGTCACGATTTTGAGCAGGGAAAAAACCTCGGGATAAGCGGAACGCCAAGTTTTTTTGTCAACGGTTATTTTCTGAGCGGCGCAGCTCAATACGATACGATGCGAGACCTTGTCGAACAGCAGCTAGCGCCGGTTCCCGCTCAAGCTGCCGCTTCCGGCCATGGCCTCCCGAGTTCGGCTAGGTAAGGGGTAGAGAGCGCTTAGGTCACAAGCGGATAATGCCGTTCGGCTCGAAGGCCGGTTTTGGAAAAAGAAGGCGGGTGCAAAGCGGCCGCCGTTTGAGCGCTGTATGGTGACGCCATGTTGCGCCCCAACTAAACTTGATGAGTGGTTATATATGAACCTGCGTTTGAATTACTTGTTGGTCGCTACATTAGGTGTGATGTGTGGGGCTATCGTCTCAGGCCATTTGTCGACGACCTCGGTTCTGGCCACGCAGAGTGGTCAAGATACGCTAACCGCCCGGAAAATCGTTATAGTTGGAAAAGACGGCAAGCCCCGAGCTACGATCGGGGTTGAGGATGATGGGGCTGCGGATATAGTGCTCTACGACGGCAGTGGAACAAAACGGGTTGGCCTCGGCACGGATGCAAAAGGTGCCAAAAGAAAGGGCGGCGCTGGGTTAAACCTTTTCGACGAGAATGGCAAAACCGTCCGAAACAGACTCTACGTCAGAGACAGTGACGGCTCAACGGGCCTCAGCCTTAACGATCGATACGGGCAGCCGCATGCTGGACTCGCGATCAACGCCCTTGGCACTCCCGCGTCGCCGTAGGGAAGGTCAATGTATCGGCGGACCGTCGAAAGTAACGCCGCTCTCGCTCCGGAAGGATTTAAGTTCCCCGTGTGAGTAGGTGAGCAGAGCGAGACATATATGACCGATATGACCGAGAATGGTCCCGGAGCAAAACTGCGATTACGGAAACAGTGATGACGGGGATCCGTCACCTGACGAGGAGGCTCAGCATTGGCGCGTCGGACTCGGTGGGCGGCGCTCATAGCAACGCTTTGCCCGACCTACGCGGATTCATGACCTAATTTTTTTTCGTGAATACGTCCATGTTCGAGGTCCTTTTGGCTTCAGGTCGCCGCCAGGCGGATCGCCGCGGCGGGCACCCAAGAAATTGACAACAACAATCGAGAAATACGGTTTAACCTTCCTGTCTAGTGTCCTGTAACAGAAAGATGGTTAGTACTTTGATCTGGTCCTTACTGGACACGGCGCTACAGCTCTGACTGTTACAGGCCACTAGGGCCTGCATCCGGATCCATTGGATTGTAACCGAGCTGGCTCCCTAAAAGGCTGATCCCGTCCGGCCTTCTTTCGAGCGGCTCCGGGTCGTCGAAGAGTCTAAAGAGAATACAGCCGCTTGGCACCGGACGACATCGTCGGAACCGCAAGATCAAAGTTAACGGCTCAGGCACGCGCCCAGAGGCCGCAGCCCACTCGTTTGCCGGGAACGACCAGGGTGTCACTGTTCCGGGCGGCGCCGGCGCTAGTTGTGCTGGCGATCATGGTAGCCGATTCGGGTCGTTTCGCCGACCCGGATTTGTGGGGGCATGTCCGTTTCGGTCAGGCCGTTTTGAGTCAAGGCCACCTGATCCCGCACGATCCTTACTCGTACTCGGCGCCGGGCCACCTCTGGCTCAATCACGAATGGCTCAGCGAAGTGATAATGGCTTGGCTCTACTCCATGCTTGGCGTGCCGGGGCTCAAGCTAATGAAACTGGCCTGCACGACCGCCACTGTCGCGTTCCTTGCCGCCGCGGAAGCGGAAACGGCAGCGCCGTTAGCCGTTCAAGCTGCAGTCCTAATTGCAGCGGCAGTGATCATAGGCCCACAGCTCCAGTTTCGGCCGCAGCTGTTCACTTTCGCCCTTATGAGTGCACTGCTCGCGCTCCTTGCTCGGCGCAACTATCGGGGGTCCAGCCAACTTTGGCTTGCGGTTCCGATCCTTGCACTATGGGCCAACCTCCATGGCGGTTTCATAATCGGTTTGGCCGCCCTTGCCGCTTTCAGCGCCGCGGCCACGCTTGAAGACCGAATCACAGGTCGGCGGTGGAGGCGGCCGGCGGTTCTGTGGCTGACCACCGCCCTCGCCACCCTTGCGACACTAGCAACCCCCTACGGAGTCGGAACCTGGGACGCAGTGGTCCATGCGCTTGCGAACCCGGTCACGCATTACGCCATCAACGACTGGCGGCCCTTGGTCCCCGCGTTAATTGCGCAATGGCGCGCCGGAGGTCTAGCGGTCGCCTTTCCCCTGCTCGGCGTGATTATGCTGGCGGCTTCAGTGGTTTCAGTCGCGCTGGCACCAAATGGCGGTGATGTTCCCCTCATTGCAGTCGCAGGCTTGATGGTCGCCGGCGCTTTCGCGGCACTCCGTAACCTGGCACTGGCAATCATCGCGACAAGCGTGCCGCTGGCACACCATCTGGCGCTCGCCCTGCAACGCGCGCCCGAGTCTCGCAAGCGACGACAGCAGACCGAAGCATCTTCCGTCGGCGCACGCCTGGGGTGGGCGAGTCAGCTGGTTATACTGGTCCTCAGCTTTCAGGTGGCGTGGGGAACAGGACTATTTTCAAAGGGGCTGGACGCGGCCGTGTCCTGTCCGACAGGAGCGGTTAGCTTTATGAAACAGCACCAGCTGCATGGCAATGTGCTGGGCGAGTTTGATTGGGGCGAATACCTCATCTGGCACTTGGCGCCACAGTCGAAGGTGTTCATCGATGGCCGCTATGACACCGTATATCCAGCCAAGATTATCGAGGACTACCTTGATTTTGCATCCGACCGCCCTTCAGCCGAGCGGGTGCTGAAAATTTACCCCCACGATCTCGTTATGGTCCGGGTCCAGTCGCCGGCCTTCCGGCTGATGTCAGAAAGACGGGACTGGAAGCTAATCTATCGCGACGCCGCGGCCGCGCTCTACGCACGTTCGGATTCGCGGACCGCCAGTCTATTCGACTCACCGGTCACATCAAGCACCGCGCCAGAAAGCTCGTTTCCTTAACACCCGCGAAGAAGATCCTTTTCCTATAATAGGCAAGCCCGAAACAGGGTCGAAGCGCCTAACAAACATTCGAATGTAAACGAGGACAGCCAAAAAAGTCCCTGCATCCGCCACGGCTGGAACGTCGATCACGATTCCACGGGCGCATGCGGTGAGGGATGCTCCGCCTTAGTCTTTGCGAACCCGGCGGGCTGAGGCAGGCGGAGACCGGGACCGAGGTCACCAATGTCTGCGCTGCAATGGGCGTGGGCGAACAGACTACCGCTGGAAGAAGCAGTACCGTGGACTGAGTCTTGGCGTCGAGGATTACCGCCACGGGATCCTGTCGCTTCCCGCCACGCTCAACCCCAAGACTGGTGTTGGAAGTATCCTGACATCTCTCACCGCACTACCACTACCAATCCATAGTGTTGCAGTTCACTGGCGATTTCCGTTACTCGGCGCGTTATCAGGGATCATGATGTAGGGCGGACCAATGCCGCGAATCATATGATAATTAGCCGCCATGGTCCTTCGGAGTTCCGGCCACCACAAGTCATGATTTCTATATCGGATCGCCCTCTCAAGAACAAAAGCCGCGATCTTGCGCTCCGCGATCTCCCTGAGCAGCGGGCGGTCGTCGAACAGTTTATGAGCGTGAAGTGGCGAAAGGAGATAGAATTCGAGAAACATAATCTGGCGGTTGTCAGGCTCTAGCAACAAATAGGGGTCGTCAGTGGCTATGGTGCCGCGTAACTGATTCAAGCGGCGCAGGGCCTCGGGATCCCAAGCAGGCGCTCTTCGAGCGAAACAGCACGGCAGGCTTCCCCGCGAGAGGTCAGCGAGCGAGGACACCACGTATTTCAGTCCGAACTGGGTTCTTGGAACGTCTGAAACCCTGAGCTGAAAGAACAGAGCCAGCGTGAGCGCCGTCGCAGCCAGGCATTTGTCAAGTTTTTCTCGAGGATAGCGGAGGAGAAGGTCGACCGCTTCGGCTGCCAGGATGGCGGCCGCGGCCAGCACGGGTAGATAGTAGTAAACATTGCTGCCCCAGCGAAGGCACGAGATTAGGTCTTGGCTGAGCGCGGTCAGAAAGAAACAGGCCGAAAGCTCCTTCCCCCGTAACGCCCGCACCAGACCGACTGCGGCCAGAGCAAAAATCGCGAAGTTGTACTCCCCAGTGAGCCAAAGAAACTCCAGCGGTGCTGCAGCGTCGTACCATCCCGAGAGCCCCCCGAAACAATTGAGCAAGTAGTAGGGAAAGATCAACTGAAGGGCAAAGACGCCGAAGAGCACCGAGAGCGCCCAAACAGCAACCAGCTTTACTGCGCGACGGGGCCTAGCGCCAAGCCAACAGAATAGCGCTACAGCGGCAATTCCGGCAATTTGATTCTGCTTGGTGAAGAATGCCGCCGAAAAGGCTGCAACCGCCCCCCACTCGACGGCGCGGCTGAAGAGATACAGTCCGGCCAACTCGAACGCTAGGGCGAGCATGTCAGTGCGAAACTCAAAGCCAAAGGGTTCGAGCAGAGGCGAAAGGGCGAACATGAACGCGCCCAGCAGCGCTGCGCCGTAGCTGGCGTTATAACGTCGGGCAAGAAGAAAGATAAATCCGCAGACACCCATCGTAGCGCAGATCGTTACGAGCCGGCCCGCCTCAAGCGTGCCCATCGGAGTGCGCTCGAAGATTTTGCTTACAACGCTGGCCAAATATAAGGACACAGGGGGCCGATTGTTTGGAAAGTATGGAGGATTGCGAAAGTCAGGATAGGGCGTCCGTCCAATGACCAATTGATAGGCTGACCACGCGTCCTGCGCGGGGCCATAGTCCCAAAGTTGCTTGGACCAAATGCGAACGGTCCAACCCACAATTCGGTAGGCTAACACCGGCAGAAGAGCGGCGATCGCCACAGCGTGGCCTACATTCGTCCCGTATGGCGGCGTGCTTTTCGGCAAAATGATAATTCGCCCTGATTACCGGTCACATCCAGCGCGGCACCTTCGACAGAGTTCCATCTGGAGCGCGCGATTACGCGTTACCTCGGCCACTGGAACTGCAACGCCAAGCCTTCCGCTGGATCAAAAAAGCCGCCCAGATCAAACACGCCATCCGCCAATGTTGAAATCATTTGCGGTACTGAACACTACCCGAAGATTCTGTCTCTCTGGAGGATTGTCCAAATCACCAATGTCGGCACGAAGACCGGGCGCGAGAGCGGCGGCCGACGCGGACTGGCAGAACGAGAAAACAAAGCATCATAAGTTCCGCCACCGCGCACCCAAAGTCGTGGAGCCAGATCTTTCCCGAAGGACACGGTAGCCTGCCCACGCGAGCATGACAATGGCAAATTGCCCGTGTGGATTTTCATGAAACTGGACATGGACGGGCTTGCGTTCGGCGATTGGGTACTGTCTGAATTAAGAACACTGGGATTGGGAAATTGAGACACTGGCCGTATCGGTTCCTCAAAGACTCGATTGCCCCGGTCGAATCGACTCGATCCCCGCGTGTTGATTTCTAACTGGTTATTGTGGCACGCTTACGAAGCGTAGGCGCTCGATTGGATTTGTCATTTGGCGAACGCTCGACTAGCCTCATAAGCTCAAAAGGGGAACCAATCTATGCGCGGCTACAGATTGGTAACTTGCGTGGCTGTCGTTGGGTTGTGCGTCCAAATAGGGATTGTGGCGGGTTGGGCGGCGGGTACGTGATGGCGTGAAATTAAGACACTGCTCCCGATTGGGTTCGGGGTTCAGCTTGTTTTCCATCTGTTCGGACGTTGCCTTGCGCCACCTGCCTGACGTTCCACCGCTCCGACTCTATCCGAGTGGATTCCACGCACTTTCTTTGCCCGGGGGAAAACGGCTTGCCTGTTTAGGTCAGATCTTGGTAGATATGAGTCCAAGGCAAGTAACGAGGCCTCAACTGTCTGAGCACGGATCTCCAGCAGAATTGAATTCTTACTCGAGAGTTCTGAAGTATCTAGGCGCCGTGCTCGTCATAGCCGCTCTGATGGCCGGTGTGGGCTTGCGCGTCGTAGGGCTTGACAGAGTGCCTCCAGGCCTCTATGCCGACGAGGCCTGCAATGGCTATGATGCGTATAGCATCCTACTGACCGGTCGTGACCACCACGGCAACTTCCTCCCACTCGTGTTTCAGGGGTTCAACGATAACCGCATGCCCCTGTTCGATGGAACGAGCAACATGCTTGTTGCGCACACTCGGCTTCCAAACAACGATTACAGATGGAACACGATTTCATCATCCGGCACCGGCGAACTTTACGGGAACAACATCAGAACGACCTGGACTTGGCACTGCGAGGCGCAGTCACCCTCGACAGTGTTGCCTGGGCCGAGCCCTCACGGAAACTCGTATGCCCAAGTTTATTTTGTGACCAGCCCACTGAAAAACAATGCCGACCGAGGCATTTCTTTATTGACCCCGAACTTTCACGATCGAGGCCAGGGAGGGAGCAGTGTACGAATCATCGGCTGCAAGAGCGCCGGATTTGGCTCTGAGACGGTCAGAAACGGCTCGCACCGGCCAATCACCGTTGCCCGGAGCCGGGCGTGATTGAGACCGAGCGGCGAACTTGACAACGAAGTCACCACGGGCGCATAACCTTGCTCGGGTTTGATAAAGGAAAACAGGCAGCCCAAATAACTAACGAGCTGTTACTCAGACACAACAATGCGGACATCTCTCCTCTCCGGGCAGCCTGGATCAAACCTGGTTTCGCGAACCAACCTCTTTTGCTATTGAGGAGCGCGGCAGGTTGATGTCGGTACTTTTTCTCGCCGCCGCAATTTATCTGTATTTATCTTTCCTCGGCTGGGGTTTGACCCGTATAGCACTACCTCGAACGCTGAGCCAGTATCGAGCATGGTTCGCTCCCTGGACCGGAATGATGCTCGCGGCGGTGCTGGGAGTTCGGCTGAGTCGCTTAGGAATGGGAGCCGCCGTCGCCATCTATCCGATTACGGTCGTAGGCGCCGGGTTTGGAATTTGGAGTGCCCTGCTGAAACCTCGATCGCTTCCGAGGCGCGGCATTCCGCTGAGCGCCTTCGTGTTTGCATGCCTGGTCACGCTTCTTTTGGCCTTATATCCCCTACTTTATCTGCATGATGGCCCGACCACCGTGTCTCTTGGCAACACTGACCCTGGTTATTACGCGGCGGTTGCTCGTTTCCTCGAGGCTGGAAGCATTCGCCGCCCTCCGGTTTGGAACGTTAGTCATCCGCTAGCTTGTTTAGTCGACTCCGGGCTGTTCCCGAAGGTGCGTCCCGGAACGTTTCTACTAATCAGTCTTCTCGCCGGGCTCTTCCACGTGCAGGCGTATGAGATTCTTACCGTTCTGCTCGCTGTCGTCGTAGCGGTGACACCACCGATGGTCGGAATCTTTGTCAGAGTTGCAAGCGCAAATCGGTTCGCCGCTCTCGTAGCCATGTTGATGAGCGCACTAAGCGTAAATCAACTCTACTTTTTCTATCACGGCTTTGCCGGTCAAATCTTTGGTCAGGGTTGTTTGATTATTGCGTTCATTCTTCTGTGGAAAGCAGAAACTGACCAGAAGCATTGGTTTTCGTATGCATTCGCGCTGGGCCTGACAGTGTGTGCGATGCTCGAGCTGTATCAGGAGGATGTACCGCTCTTTCTGATCCCCTGCGGTGTTTACTTCATACTACAATTGCTGATCGCGAAGACGCCAAGGTGGCGTCTAGTGTGTCGATATGCCCTCGTCGTTGGAATCGTGTTTGCCCTTGATCCTTTTGCCTTGTGGTACTGTTTGGTCTGGCTGTGGAGCATCCGCGCGCTGGTAGCGGGTTGGCCGATACTGCGCTGGGCACTTCCTACGGACATCATCGGGTTGGCGAATGTTTATCTGCCAGGTATGGGCGAGCGCGTCGCGGCGATAGCCAGTATACCGGTGGGCTGTCTTACTCTATGGGGATTTCTGCACTGGCGCAATCCGCGTTTGACTCTTTCAGTAACCGCAGTCCTATTGGCGTTGCTCTTCTATGCATATGCAAGTCGACATTTCTCCTATGGTTATCACAAGCTTGCTGCTGACCTCTCGTTCTTGCTGATTGGTGCTTTTGCGACGGGAGTTGCGCAGGCTGTGAAAGGTCGCCGTGGTTTTCTGGTCGGTCGCTATGCACCCGGTGTAGCGCTAACCTTCCTTGCAGCGGGATGCTTCCTCACAGCCATGCCGCTGATACAGGCGATGAAGCGCACGCAACTGTTCGTAGGCCCCGATCTGGTGGAACTGACAGCCATCAAGCAGTTGGCAGGAAACCACTCAATCCGCCTCATTGAAGACAGATGCTGGCAACAGTTGTGGGCGGTATATTTTCTCGGCCCCATTCCGACTCTGGTGGTGCATCCCAGTATCTACTTTACCAACGCTGGCATTCCCGCCGCGGACTTTCAGAGGCTGACGGGCCCTCTCGCGTCTCCTAACGTTCTCACCCTGGTTTCTAAGTCGTCTCCTAGGCTTCATATGCTCGCTCCCTCTTTCGCTCCCTCTACCAAGTACTTCAGTCTGCCAGAGCAGGCGCCTTCATCAGCGGACCGGGTGGTCCTGGTTCCTAGTTCCATCGGCCCTTCGTGGGCGGTGGCGCCCAGTTCTGAACAGAAACGTGTTCTTTGGCAAAACAGCACGTACTTGCTTCTTGGTCCTGAATCCCAGCGGCAGGGGCTAGGTCTTAGTGGCCAGACTGCTGACGGATGGATTACGAGTGAAGGTTTAACACTCGACGTACCCGGAGAATGGGTTCGGCTTCGACCTATAATTCAGCTGAGTGGGCGCACGATTCTCTTCGAACACCTCGGCGGTAACCCCAATGTGAACGCGAAACTGTATTTAGCAGGGCAGTCGCCGAAGGAAGTCCCTGCAACGATCAATGCATATGCTGGCGACTATGCACTTCGCATCGAACTCAATCCAGCAGATCTACCCTCCGATGGAGAGGTTCACTTAAAGATATCATTCGACAAGTACTTCGTCCCCGAAGAATTAGGTTTGAATTCAGATGCTCGCCGCCTCGTAATCATGATGCCTGAGAAAGTTAGTCTCCTCTAGCAAGCGTTCAGCTATGGGAGTTCAAACCATAGAGCATCGGAAGCGAGCTCTCCTCCTCGAGCAGCTTGAGCCGCCTAATCTCTCGCACCGGCCCGCAGTGCTACTCCTCAGGGCGCACCTCGATAATCACGGCTAAACGGAATCAAACTCGCGTTGCCTGGTCCGCGCAAGCATTTCACCTTTCTCCAAACACGGAGTTGAGACTAGCCCGCCCAGCCGATTTCGACAAAAGCGGGTTCCGATCCACCTGTGCTTACCGAGACCTCCGATCCGCGCGCGTTGTGGCTTTTCAAAACCTGAGCCGCGCGAATGGAGACACAAAGGGTTGTCGCTATTGAAAAAACCTCATCCGGGGTATACGCGCGGGTCGAGGTATGGTAATGAGGCGGCTAATGGTCGAGTTCCTGACTCAACTGCTGCTTGCTATCCGGTCGCTGTTCAAGATGCGAGCGCGACTTGAAGGCGAGAATCTCATCCTGGCTCCGGCCTCACCAAGGGTGCCATTCCCACCGCTTGTGCATCCGGCGAAGTCCTTGCTGCCGACGATCTTGATTACCCCGAGTCTCAGGGGTGAGGAGAATTGCGGATTGGAGGTTAGCTCGGTGATTGTTGAGGATGCGCCTTCGTCGAATTCCTGCGGCACCTCACTGGAAGGAGAATTGCGTCCTGGCGACCGAGAAAGACCGGAACGAAGGCAAATGCCATTAAAAAAATCTAGCACCGCAAATGAACAAGAGTCGATCGAAATGAGCGTAGTTATTCCCTGCCTGAACGAGGCAGACACACTAGCTGGCTGCGTGAGCAAGGCACAGCGAGTGATACGCGAGAATGGCATTGCGGGTGAGGTCATCGTGGCGGATAACGGCAGTACCGATGACTCCGCTGACATCGCAAAGCGCATGGGTGTCAGAGTTGTTCCAGTGGCACCGAGAGGCTATGGAAGCGCGCTGATGGGAGGAATCGCTTCCGCCCGGGGCAGATTTATCATCATGGGAGATGCTGACGGCAGTTACGACTTCGAGCAAATTCCTCGCTTTCTGGATAAGCTGCGCGAGGGTTATGATCTGGTGCAGGGGTGCCGGCTGCCTGCGGGTGGCGGTACGGTTCTGCCTGGGGCAATGCCATTCTTGCATCGATGGGGGGGGAACCCGTTGTTTTCGCTGATAGCGCAACGGTGGTTCCACGCGCCTGTCCATGACGTCTATTGCGGTATGCGCGGCTTCCGTCGGGACGCCTACGAGCGGTTGGATCAGCAGTGCACCGGGATGGAGTTTGCGACTGAGATGATCGTGAAGGCCAGCCTCTTCGATTTGAAGATCGCTGAAGTTCCGATCACACTACATCGGGACGGGCGCTCGCAACACGCGCGCCATGTTAGGACCTTCAGCGATGGGTGGCGCACGCTGCGCTTTTGTTTGATCTACAGTCCACGCTGGCTGTTCTTCATTCCGGGCACGGTACTCATCTTGCTCGGATTGCTGGGCTACGGGCTGGCCCTGCCTGGCGTCACGGTCCGCGGCGTGGGCTTCGACGTCCATACCCTGTTGTTCGCCAGCCTAAGCATTTTGTGCGGCTATCAGGCCATTCTATTTGCGATATTTACCAAGATGTTCGCGATAGGTGAGGGTCTGATGCCCGAAGATCCACGGTTCGGTCGCTTATTTGACTTTGTAAATCTCGAACGAGGACTCGTTGTCGCCGTTATCGCCTTTCTGATTGGGCTCGGACTATTGTTGGCGGCTGTAAACCAGTGGCGCCTGGCCGATTTTGGTCAACTAAACTACGCTGTCACGATGCGCTGGGCGATCCCTGGAGTGATGCTTACCGGATTGGGCTTTCAAACCATACTGTCGAGTTTCTTTATCAGCATCCTCGGAATGCGACGACGGATCATGGACGAGCCCCATTCGAGATAAACTTTGTGCGATGCACACAGCGAGGCAACCCGTCTCGGTGTAGTGCGCATGGGCCCCTGACCGCGCGCCTTTATGGTGGGTGCTGGAGGCAACGTACGGTTCACAGCAATTTCACTGCCGGCGGCGCTGGCCGCGGTCGATTGACTTGACTTTGTGGCGGTATCCGCAGTCCGGGGCGAGCTTCTGTAGGCACCCCACGAGGCCGAGCTTTTGGCGATCATCGCGGCGGGCGCAGATATAAGTGTTGGGAGCGGACCAAAAGGAACGCGTCGAGGTAGGGCCTAAGCTAGGTCTCGGGCTGTTGTTCGGTCTCCTATTTCTACTGATCTGGGTCGTGACGCGAGTCGAGTTCGTCCCTCTCTGGGGCGTGACGCGAGTCAAGTTCATCCCTCGTTTTGGTTTGCGGGTCGTCACACCAGCGGCGGTGTCGGGCGACGAACCACACTACCTAATAGTCGTCAACAGCCTGCTGTTCGATCACAGCCTTGAGGTGCAGCACCAATACTCGCGGGTTTCGCCGGGTAGATACAAGGCAGGTGCACCCTTCCGGATCGTGCCGGCCCTACCGGATCATCACACCATCCTTGAAAGGGACCAAAATGAACGCGGTCGAGGAACCTGCGGCACTCTCGGAAGACGTGCTGTTCTTATGGGTTCGACCGGGATGTCCGTGACCAGCGCGGGCATCCCAGAGGAGCTTTGGATACCGAGCTTCCGTAATCTGAATTCGTCCGTTCGCCTGCATCGCGCGGGGTTGATCCGATTTGACATATGTAAACCGGAATTTCCTTTTTAACTGACTTATACGCAATGGCCTTTTTTTGGCCAAAGTGTTAGTTCAGCCCGAAATGGAGAGAGGGCGCTCTCCGCTAGCGAATATTCCGCCCTGCGGGTGGGGCTTGAAGGTTGAACACGAGAAACTTTCCGACTAGTGACTCAGGTGTTGTCAGTTGTTGGTAGTTGTCTTCAAGGTGGCGCAGAAGTTCGGGGTAATCCGACCTCAACTCGAAAGGAAAAACAATCCCCGCAGCCCGAGCCTTCCACGGCTGCTCAAATCCATAAACAAGCACCACCTTATCCCCGTTCAGCATGGTCTTAAAGTCTTCGACGGACCAGACTCCGTCTCGCAACGGCCGATTGCCGTAAAAGAACTCCTGCGGATTCTGCCCCGACCAGACAAGGAGGGCCACGTCATTGGGCCCGGGCGCAGCTATTTGGATCGCTTGACCTAGTTCGCGAGTGGAAACGTGAGCACTACCTTTGGGTGGGAACAGCCTGCGGTAAGAAGCCTGTGAGGTCCAGCTGGTAAAAAGCACTAAGAAACACACAACAGCAACTTCTCCAATATGTTGTTTTTGACCCCACCGATTAAGCACCGAGATCATTGCATCCAGCCCGAGCGAGGTGGCAGCGGCCAAACCGGGGGTCAACGGAGACCACCACCACTCGTGGAGGTAGACGCCTTCGCGCCCAATCGCGACGTGCAGAAGACCCCAACTCAAAAGTATCAAGGTGACGGTCGTCCCAGGACGGGATGCCGCCCTCAACCGCCATCCACGTAGGATTATCCAAGCGCCGGAGGCGATAAGAACGGGAAGCGTATGCATGCTCAGGTTGAACTCGAGCGCTTGCTTCAGCCAGCTGCCAGCGGTGAACTCCAACTTGCCAAATCCACTACGGCCCAGAAAAACAGGGATCATCCAGTCCCAACGTGCATGGGTCGCCACCGCGATGTAGATGTAGAGGGCCGTAAACAGAGCGCACGCAGCCAGACAGAAGACGAAGATTTGAGGCCACTGCCCGCGAGGTCTCGTAAGCAAAAAGTGCACTAAGTAGACAGGAACGATGATGAACGCTGGCCAGTCACTCGCCCCGGCTAGGGCAAAAACGGTAATCACGAGGACAAGGTTTCTGCTGGACGGGTCCCGGTGAAAGTTTAGGTAGGCCAGCACCGATAAGACGGTGAACAGAACGAGAGGCTGGCCGACCACCTCGGCAAGGCCGCCATAGTAGAGGTTTATGGGCAGGGCAGCGTATACCGCTGCGGCGATGACACCGAGTCTCGGTGAGCCGTGACGGCATAGCAGCAAATAAAGCGCAAAAGCGGTCAGGACGGTAAACGCCGCCGTCGGTAGCCTGGTTTGCCATTCACCAACGCCGAAAAAATGATAAACCCCGAAAATCAGAAGGGGAACGAGCGGGGGGTGATCCCTGTAAAAAAAGACAGGGGCGTCAGGGTTGCGTCCCATCGTGAGAACCGGCATCCCATGGGTTTCAGTCCATGCATAGTTGAAGTAATTACGGGCCATGACTCCGTAGGCGGAGCCGTAAGCCTCAGGATCGTATTCGAAAGGTCGGTCAAGGACCAGTAACCGAAAACATCCTGAAAATAAAAGAATCGCAACCAGTCCAAGAGCAAGGTGCCTCGCCTCGAAATGCTCGCCAGGAGATTTTTCCAGAATTTCCATTTTACCCAGGGATTTCCATTTTCAATTCTGATTCACCCTCGCCCCGGCCCCAGCGGGTTTGCAAACGCAAAGTTCCAGCCCGGTTTTGAGTGCGCGAAGGCCTTCCCAGCGCGCCGCGATGGGCCAGGTCTGCCTCGCATTGGCATAAAACGCCCGATACTGGCGCGCTTCCGACCGAGTTCTCTGACACGTATCCCATACCCCTCCCTATCCCGCCACCGAACTCTGCCCGCGCTCTGCGGGCCGCCTTATCCCGCCGGCGACGGCAGCGCCACGATCTTCCGCAGCATGCCGGCAAACAGCCGCCGGGTCAGATGCCCCTCGGCCAACTGCAACCAGTAGTAGCGCGCATGTTGGATGAGCCGTCCCCCGGTCTTCACCAACCGCTGCTGCAAGCTGGTCAGCGACCACTTCCCGATCGGCGCGGGCAGCGCCAGCCGCCGCCACAAATTCCCGAGGTTATAGGCGATCAAACTCAGCCACAGCCGCACCTCGTTAGCGCGAAAGCGATGGCAGGAAAGCCGCGTCATCGCGACCGCCTGCTTGCCCTCTTTAATCCATTGTTCCGCCGTCCCGCGCTTGTTGTAGAAGCGCACCACCGCCCGGCTTGAAGTCCCAAGATTGGTCACGATGAAGCCCACGCGGGGGAACAATTCGCCGCAATGGAACTCGACCTTCGCCTACACCGCCCTTTCCCTATTTCCACACCTGCTGGTTGTACCTCTTGAAGAGTACTTGGAGTTGCAGGGCGCGGCCATCGGCCACGCCGACCGGCGCGAACCGCTGCGGGCGTATTTGACTGGGCTGTTGCTTGCGGGTGAGCGCAAGAGCGTGGAGCCGATGGCTGCGAAGATCGATCCACGACACGTCAGCGCGCGGCACCAATCGATGCATCATTTTGTGGCGCAGGCGCCATGGGACGAACGGGTGGTCATCGGGGTGGCACGCGAGTACGCATTAGAGCAATTGGAGCGGCACGGGCCGGTGGCGGCCTGGGTGGTGGACGATACCGCCTTGCCTAAGAAGGGCGATCATTCGGTGGGCGTTGCGCGGCAGTACTGCGCACCGCTGGGTAAGCAAGACAATTGCCAGGTGGCGGTCACCGTCTCGCTGGCCAACGCCAGCATGAGCGTGCCGTGCGCCTATCGTCTGTATCTGCCGGAGTCCTGGGCACGGCAGCGGCCACGGCGTCGAACTTCGGGCGTTCCTGACGAGATCGGGTTTGAAAAAAAATGGCAATTGGCACTGGCTCAGATCGATCAGCTGCTGGCCGACGATTTGCCGCGGACGCCGGTGGTGACGGACGCCGGCTACGGTTCGGCGAGCGAGTTTCGCGAAGGCCTCAGCGCGCGCGGCTTGTCGTACGCTATGGGGTTATGCACGAGACCACGGTTTGGGCCCGGGGGTACCGACCCGTGCCGCCGCCACGTCGCAGTGGTCGCGGTCGGCCAGCCACGCGCTTGCGGCGCGATCCTGATCATCGGCCAGTTTCGCTGCGGGCGTTGGCCCGGAGCTTGGACTCCAGCAGTTGGCAACCCGTGCGCTGGCGCGAAGGCACCAAGGGGGCAATGCAGTCCCGTTTCGCGTTGCTCGAGGTCCGCGTGGCCCATCGCGACTATCGGCGAGTGGAACCACGAGTACCGGAATTGCTGTTGATTGAGTGGCCCAGCGGAGAATCCGAACCAACCCGTTACTGGCTCTCTACCGTGCCCCGGCCGGTGGAGCTCGCGGAGTTGGTCCGGTTGGTCAAAATCCGCTGGCGCATCGAGCGGGATTTTCAGGAACTCAAGGACGAAATCGGGTTGGATCACTATGAAGGCCGCAGCTGGCGCGGATTCCATCACCATGGAGCCTTATGCATCGCGACCTATGCCTTCCTCGCGGCCGAGCGCGCTCGGCTTTCCCCCCAGCACCTGCGCACCACCAACGTCATCGAGTCGCCGTTCGCCACTGTGCGGCTGCGCGAGCGGGCGACCAGGGGCGCAGGCTCGAGAACCAAAGGACTGCTGATGGCGTTCAAGCTGCTCGACATGGCCGAGCAAGGCTGGCGGCGCCCCGATGGCGCCAGCCTCTTGCCGCTGGTTCGTGCCGGCGCGAAATTCGTCGATGGAGTTCGCCAGGACCGACCGAAAAACTTTACTCACTCAAGCGACAACCAACCCAGGGAAGCCGCCTGATCATGTCCAGCCGATCCACAACATTTGACAATTACTCACAGGCAGGGACAGCCGGTAATTGTATTGTTATCCAGTGAAACCTGGCCAGTGCTCGCAAGCGCTCTGCCGGTAACCGTTGCGCCAGAATCCAACGTTATTGACGCTCCAGCCATTATGTTTCCATAGAAGACACTGCCCCCCCCAATAGTCGCTGAACTGCCAACCTGCCAAAAGATGTTGCAAGGATTGACGGCGCCAACGAAGACAATATTGCCGCCGCTCGAGGTGGTGAGTTCGGGGTTGCCTCCGTCCATCTGGAAAATCCACACAGAACTCGCGTCGCCTGTGAGCGTGAGGGTCCCTGCCGTTAATAGAAACGAACTATCGGTGGCTGAGGACTTGTAGACGCCGGCGACGAGGTTCTGCGTGCCCAACTGTTGGGGTATGCTGGTCACCGGGGTTGCGCCCATCGCCGAAGTGATCGCGGCGGTCAATATGTTTTGGCCGTTGTTCGCGTTACTATTGGCGACGTCTGTGAACCCGCTCACAACCGGGGCTCCAGTCACGCTGGTACCCGCATACAGCCCAAGATTCCCATTGATTGCAGTAGAGCCAGTGTTGGTGATCGTTGTGGCAGCCAGAACCGCGTAATCGCCCAAACTGCCAAGCGGACTTGGAGTCGGGTTCGGATTTGGAGTCGTACAAAGGTTTGGCGCAACTACAACCGCAGTTGGCGTCGCCGTGGGCGTTGCTGTCGCGCCAGTCGCGGTTGCGGTTGGGGTTGCGGTCGCGCCAGTCGTAGTCGCGGTTGGAGTCGCGGTCGCGCCAGTCGCGGTCGCAGTCGGCGTTGCCGCCGTGGCGGTCGCAGTCGGCGTTGCTGCCGTGGCGGTCGCAGTCGGCGTTGTCGCCGTGGCGGTCGCAGTCGGCGTTGCCGCCGTGGCGGTCGCAGTCGGCGTTGTCGCCGTGGCGGTCGCAGTCGGCGTTGCTGCCGTGGCGGTCGCAGTCGGCGTTGGTGTCGGGGGCGGGGGCGGGAGCGGGAGCGGGGGGGTCAGGGGGAAACCACAAGTGCAGATTCCATGCCCCGAGCCGTGCAAGTTGATGAATTCGCATTGGTTGAAGAGGTTGTTAAGTTCGCTGGTGTCGATTTTGGAATCCGCGAACTCCTCGACCGACGTCTTAGTTATGAACCCCCAGGGCGGCGTGAAACCCGCCTGATTGCTGGCCATCGACTCGGTATGGTTGATCCAGGCATGCAATCCCTCTTCTAGCGGCGCGGGAAACGTCTCGCTGCTCGGGCAGAGAGAGGCTTCGTCGGGGCCCACTGCTAACGGTTGGACGCCTACGATCTTGATTACGCCAGCCTCCGTAGATTCGGCGGTGATGAGCGGATTCGAGGTCAGGTCATTTATAACGGAAATGGTCCTCAACGAGTTGGCGGATAGATCGCATGAGCAGCATTCCTGCAATTCCTGTACATCGTTGAACACATAAATATTCGCGCAGATGTCACCCATGAGTGCGGGGCTGGTGAAATTGCCTGAGTTCACGATACGGACCAAGGCGTCGCCGGCGCCTCCCGAGTGACCAGGCCCGCCGTACCCGCCAGCCGATTTGTCGAAGGCGGTCGACACGTCGTAGTAGCTTAAAAGGTAGGCATCTTCGGAGGCCGGAATTGCCTGAATCACCTGCGCGAACGCTTGCTGCTGCGTTCCTACCCACAGCGAACCCAATGACCAAATCGCAACCGCGCTGAAGGCCGCTGTCAACAGCCTGCCGAACCGTTTCAGAGGCGACTTCATTTTCCCTCCCTCAGGCTAGTGCTTCCAATCTCCGCAGGGCCGCACCGGCAAACGCGCAGCCTCACCGTTACTTTACTTGACAATTCGTATATACGAAATGGCCTCTCTTTTCAATGGCGGGGCCGGCGATGTCCCGTTGGGCGTTGAATTTGAAGGCAGCGGCGACAGTTGGCAATGCTACGCGGCCTCCACAGTTGCGTCAAGCTGCGAGGCTTGCGCACGCAGGGCGCGAGCGAGCAGCGGCAAGTGGCGATAGCCCTTAATGCGGTGAAAGCCTTGCTTGGCGTGGAGCGGGCCGGCCGCGGTCCAGCGGCTGATCATTTCACCCGCGCGCCAGCGGGTGACGTTGCGGCTGATGCGGCGCGCGCTGCCCATGAGGTTCTCGATCGCGTTGGTGGTGACCAGGAAAGTTCGCAGCGCTGGCGGCAAGCCAAGTTTCAGCACGGTCAGAGTTTTCTCCAGCCCCTCGCGCAAGCTGGCCGCCGCGCCGGACTCGCCGTTGCGCTCCAGCCATTGGATGAGGGTCTTGAGCCGGCGGCGGGCCAGTTCGGCCGTCTCGCCGGCCCATGCCTGGGAGAGCGCGCGCGGGACGTAAGCCTTGCGGTTTTGGAGAGGTGCCGCCACAGTTGCATTGATGGTATTCCGCTTGTCGAGGAACTCACCACAGTGTTTACATTTCTTGGCAGATGCCAATATATGTTCGGAGCAAAATGGGCATCTGATGGTCGCGTCGGGAGCGAGCGGTGGCCCCCCATGGGCGCTGTGCGTTTGCGACCCGCTCACCTGGTTTTCGTTAGCGTTGCGAGTTGGCGGCACCTGCCCCGTAGTCACCGGAAGCACGTCTTCGGCTTGGGATTGAATCTCGTCGGTCAGAAGTATGGGTGACGTGGACGTATCGTCCCCAGCTTTCGGATTCATCGTGACGCCCCCCGCCGTAGCTACAATGCTACGCGCTTGCAAAAGCCCTCGACAGACTGCCGCACATCAGCATCTAAAGCAAATGATATAGCGCCCGGCAAAATGTGCACCGGATCGCCCCGTAGCAATCGACCGTGCAAAGACCCGGAGAGGGCGTAGGGGTGGTTCGTGGTCAGTGACCACGATGCCCTGGGGCGGCGCAGACTATCAAGCACCCGCCACGATTCGGCGCGCCTACGTCCGCTGCGCTTGAAGTGTCTGCGCAGCTAAAGCAGCGATGTCGGCTTAGTTTCTCCGCCGCGCGCTCGTGGAAGTTGAGGCACTTTCTAGCCACTTTTCACCCCCAATCGGTGATCCGAAAGAAATGCTCGAAGCCAGCGAAGTGGCTCTGCCGCATGGTTTTAGTGGTGGTGGGCCGTTGGAGACTCGAACTCCAGACCCGCTGATTAAGAGCCACGAGACTAGCTGCCCTGCGAAGCCAGCACGGGCGGTGAACCCCTTTACGTTCGCGCCCGACCCCTTGGGCTGTGTTTATCCTTGCAGCATCGGCAAGTTAAGTGGCAAACTGACCGAGTGACCGATTTTATTAATGATCGGCCGCCTACATGGAAGTCTACACGAGGCACTGAGGAAGCGGTCGGATCAGCGAGACTGACCAAAAAGCCTTGAAAATACAACGATTTTTGAGGCGCGGAGAGGTGGCCGAGTGGTCGAAGGCACCAGATTGCTAATCTGGCGTACTGGGTAACCGGTACCGAGGGTTCGAATCCCTCCCTCTCCGCCAACGAGTCCCCGGGTCTGCGGATTCTCTGCTCGAATCAGCCAAATAGCGCGCGATTGCGGCGTCATTTGCAGGTTTGGCGGCACCGGAGAAAACCACTTTCGGGCCGTTTGCGGGCACGACGCGGCCAAAGTCTCTGTTGGCAAGTGAGGCGGTTCCATCCGTGGCGGAAGCGCGACACGCTCGATTCCGGACGACTCTCTTTGCCATCATGTGCGGAAGTGATCGAACGTAAGCGGACTACGCGATTCCCACGGCTTGTTCTTGCGCGGTCCAAAGGAGAGGAAGTTCGATCCGTTCGGCCAAGGCCTCGGCGGTGAGCTCGGGCGGCTGGTTACCTGCAACTATCGCCTCGACAATCTCCGGTGCCGGGAACGCCAGCCGCGTCAGTCGTCTGACGTAGCGGTCTGCGACCCCTTCGCGTTCAGCGATCTCTGCAACTGACTGCGCTCTGCCCGTCAGCAGGTCTTCAGACGGATGTGTTGCAACTTTGGCGGGGGTGGCTGGTAGTCTGAAGAGATCGTGAAGAACGCAACTCGACCGGCAATCTTCAAGTGGCGGCAGACGGCGCCGGAGCTGATTCTTTGTGCCGTGCGCTGGTATCTTCGGTACTCGCTGTCGCTCCGCGATGTCGAAGAGTTGTTCGCCGAGCGCGGTCTG
>Ga0097691_1000792_pt1 | contig 25455 bp, 26 predicted proteins | sample NGESurdeep072012_8_FD_72858 | JGI IMG/M metagenome (GOLD analysis project Ga0097691, IMG submission 72858) | Arctic peat soil microbial communities from Barrow, Alaska - NGEE Surface sample 210-1 deep-072012 | ecosystem: Environmental > Terrestrial > Soil > Wetlands > Peat ... | reverse complement strand
GCTGCACTGGTCCGGCCGTGCTCCTGCCCCGCCAGCGATCCAAGCTAACCGGGGTGCTCAATGTCGCAGTTGGGTCAAACTCGGAAATACTCGCTCCGAGCACATATAGTCCGCGTTGCCTCTGAAAGCGGACTCAAGTCGGACATCGCTGCAGGTCCGTTTCGTGCCTGCCAAAAGCCGACATCGTCGGTCGCGCGAAAAACAGCTCCGGGCCGATCTCGCCCTGCTCGAAAGGCGCGACAAAGATGCCGTCTGGACGTCGGGCCAGCAGCCGCGCCAGATTTGTTTTGCGCAGACTCAGCGGCAGTTGCCGCAAATCGTCGCCACCAAGCGCCAGAACATCGAACGCACAGAGCTGCACCTCCATTCTGGCGTGAATGCAGGCCATTGAAATCGGAGATGCCGTCAACCCCAAGTAAGACAGCCTCACCGTCGATGACGAATGAGGTCACGCGGTTTTTTAGCGCCGCCTCCACGATCATTCCGCGCGTCGGCACGCACGGATCGAATTGTAGTTTGGGCATGGCATTTAGATAAGCGGGCGGCGAGTTTTTTGCCAGTCTTCGTGTTACGCCAGCCGCAACGTGAGCTGCCGTTCCGGGCCGAGATGCCGTTCAACAAATCGCTCTAGCGACGATGGCAACACATCCACCGGCAAGGTCGAGGCGGCGCATGATCTCGCACGCAACATCTTCCGACGCATCTTCGGCCCATCGTTCGGCAGTGTTGAACGCCACGACGCGAACCGGGTTGCTGTATTGGCCGGACATTAGATCGAAAAAAGCGCCCGGCCCGGGAGGGCAAGTAATCTGATGCTCGTCGGTTGCTACTTTTGCTGAACACGATTCAGATAATCGATAACAGCGAGAATGCGTGTTCGCACGACGACTTCCGGGCTTTGCTCCGGCCCGGCCATCTTCCAATAATACGGATCAACACTGTGAGGCAAGTTGATAATGGGGTTGAATCGTTCCCCCCAAATTGGCATTTCACGAGTGCCGTGAGCGGGAATTGTTTTCAATCCATATATGGTTTCATAAAGGGCGTTCGTAGGAAAGACCCCGTTGTTGTTCTTGGCCAACATCGTCAAATCGGGAGGCGGTATCTTAAGCTGGTCGCTGACCGGCCCTTTGCCCTTTGCATCCGTACCATGACAACTCGCGCACGAAGACTGAAATTCTGACTTACCGATGTCGAAGTCTTCAGCCTGAGCTGCAGCAGCGAAACCAGCGGTAAGACTGGTAATTATCAACCATTTTACACCACATTTTATCATGTCGCGCTCCGACGCTGGCTAGGAAGACCTTACTACTAGCCGCTTTGCCCCCCGACAGTTTGACGCACATCAAGACCGGCTTCCGGCTTAGGCTTATGAACGACGTGCAAGCAGTCGGGCGAGGTTGGTCTTGCGCAGCTAGAGCGGAAGCGCGCGCATATCTTCGGGCCGTCGCTGGCTCGCCGCAGCATGACGCCGTCAGTTCTCCATCGCCTCATAGATCAACTGCTTCACTGCCTTCTGGATGCGCTGGCGCTCCGAGGGAGTCTGCTCTAGTAATACGAAGAACATGTCCTGCTTACGGTCGATCACGAAATAACAACCGCTGGCGCCGTCCCATTTCAGTTCGCCGAGATCGCCCGGCGGCGGCGGCTTGGCGTTGCCTGGATCGGTGCGCACGGCGAGGCCGAGCCCAAAGCCGAAGCCGTCGCCTGGAAAGTAGAAATAATCCCGCTCGACGCCCGAACCCGGCCCGACCTGATCCGTCGTCAACAGCTTGAACGCCTTGGGACTGAGAATGGCCTTGCCCTCGTATGTGCCGCCGTTAAGCAGCATCTGCGCATAGCGCGCGTAGTCCGTCATGGTCGAGACCATGCCACCACTGGCGAACATCATCTTCTTCGGAATGGTCGGGTTGTTTTCGCGCCCCACCCGGAAATCGCTGTCGTTCGGCATCGGCTGGGCGAGCAGCTTCTGCTTTTCCGGGTCCGTGACGAAAAGGCCGGTGTCCTTCATGCCGAGCGGATCGAGCAGCTTTTCCCTCTCGACCTCGATCAGAGACTTCCCGGATACGATTTCCATGATCCGCGCCAAGATGTCGGTGGAATGGCCATATTGCCAGAGTGCGCCTGGTTGATTGTGCAGCGGTAGTTTTGCGATCCGCTCAGCGAACTCGGCGAGGTCGAAATCACCAGCATAGAGATCGGCAGCCTTATAAGCCTTGCGGACCAAGCTATCGCCATAGAAACCGTACGTGATTCCGGAGGTCTGGCGCATCAGGTCGAGCACGGTCGGCGGCCGGTTCGGCGGAACCAGTTCGAGCGTCTTGGTGCCGTCGTCGACTTTCTTCTCGACGCCGACCTTCACATTTGCAAAGGACGGAATGTATTTTGCGATCGGGTCGTCGAGTGAGAACTTGCCCTCATCGAGCATCTTCACTGCAACCACGCTGGTAACGGCCTTGGTCATCGAGAACAAGCGGAAGATTGTCTGGTCGGTGATCGGCGCCTTCGACACCACGTCCTGTACGCCGAAGGATTCGTGATAGACTGCCTTGCCGTGCTGTTGGATCAGCAGGATTGCTCCGGGAATTTTCCCCGTCGTCACTTCGTTACGGAAGAACGCGCCGAGCTTTGCCAGCTTGTCCTTGTTGAAATGTGCCCCCGCGGGAATTTCAAAAGTCCCCTCGGCCCAAGCCGAAGGTGCAGCCGCGACTAGCAGCGCGCCACAGGCAAGCAACCGCAACGCATGAAATGGTTTCATCACCCTCTCCTGATTGTGCCCGAGTTTAGCGTTCCGCTCAATCGGCACAAGGGCCGCCGAATTGCACAAAGCGCCTGCGCATGCAGCGCGGCGCTGGTGGAAGTTTGGCCGGACATCCGCGCCCCAGGCTGCCGCAGGCTTGGCAGATGAAGCGCGGCTCGATGTCGGGCAGCCGGACCTCATCCGGCCAAGGGTCGCCGCTGATCGCGGTCCAGTGGGAGCAACGGAAATCGGAGCAATAGATCAGGAGACCGCGCACGCCAGAGGCACGCATCTCTCCGAAGGTGATCTTCTGCTGGCGGCTGACTTCGGGCATGGCCCATGATTCCGCCGATCGCGCATCGAAGGAAGCCGCTGGATATTGGGCCGTCGCCACGTGGGCACACAAAGCGCGCCCCGCCGTGCGAGGTTAGACTCCGTGATCGAGCATGATCCGCATCGCCACGCAACCCATGATGCCGTGCACGACATAGAACGGATAACTGATTGCCGCTAGCAGCGAATAGCAGTCAGTCTTTCGATTTGTCACCGCGTTCGGCTCTTCTGTCCTGATCGGATCGCCTATCATTCTGGGATCGGCGTTCACCTATTAATCGCTTTTCTTCTTCCGAGCGTGTGTCGGTCCCGGATCGTCTTTCCTTGGTGGCTCGCCTATCCGTACCCGACCGCTTCTCATCGTCGCCCATCGTGGTATCTCCACTGGTTGCCGAGAATCATGTTGGATGTGTGCAGACTATCGTGGGTTGTACGCCAGCGAAAGCCGCCCGCGAGGGCTTGGCAATCGGCGCTAATCAGTCAGCCGGAAAAAGCTTATCCGTGGCTTTGTCCAAGTGCTTATCGGCGCCGTGCGCGTTCGCAAGATGGCCAACCAGCTCACCGGAAAGCCTGTAAATGTTGATGCCTTCTAGGTCGTAGAGCTTCTTTCCCTTGAGATCGAAGATAGCGGTGCCACGGACGATCGCGACGCCACGGCTATTGAAGATGTTTCCGTCCATAGGATAACTATTTCCCCTTCGCCTTCAGCTCTTGGTGCGTTGGCGGCAAATAGGGACGTTCCAGATCGGCTATCCGAACACGAAATCTCCCGATCAACTGAAGCGCATTCTGACGGTTTGGCCCTGGCGGAAGCTTGCGGACGGTCGCTAATAGCTTCCCCGCCATTTCTTCCAGCTCTTTCAGTCTCGCCGTACTCATTTCCGATTCGCCTTCGATGTCTCTGCGCGAGAGTTGGTCGACGGCGTTTGCGCCCTCAAGTCTGCCGGCATGAATATTCCCCCGCGCCATTCTGGGTTTAGTCACATAAGGCCCGTACAGTACGTCGCGCCGCCGTTCCCCAATCATCCACAAAATAAGCGCGAAACCCAAAACAAAAAACAGAACCATAAGGATATCGAGGATCATTCTAAGCCCCGATGCAATGTGTTTTAGTCCCTTGTCACTTTGGCGTTTTCGCCTTCAGCCCGACCGGCCGTCGCGCTATTCGTTTGGCTTATGCATCGTGCCAATGCCGACTGACAATCTTGATGACTTTCTCGGAGGCTTCGAAGCGGTTTCCGGCGGCCTGATGTCAATAGATTTTACCAATTTTTTCCCGGGCGCTTCATCAATGTAAGTCACTTCGAGCTTATCTGCTTTTGCAAGGGTATTCTGCGCCGGGCTCGCTGCCGCCACTGTCCGAGCGGGCGAAATATCCCCGCTGTCGGACATTGACATAGCAATCCTCAGCGAAGTCGCCGCACCGAGACCGATCAAACAAAAAAGAGCGAGCCAGACTGTTCTAATCATCGACGCACTCCTACTGACTAAAATCAACCGCCACAATTCTGCTATGAGTCCGTTATGCGCTCCAAAGCGGACGTTACCTGGGTCTGCTTGCGGCGTACGCGGGTGACGCGCAAAAGCCTGGTTTCGCCCGTTTCGCGGTGCAACTGGTCGACCAGACGCGCAAGCGTATCTTGGCTCGGAACCTCTGAATGGCCGGAGGCAACGAGCAGACGATGCAACGCCGAGATCGGGTCTTTGCCGTTCCATTTGTTATCGTGCACGAGCGCCAGGACCGCGTTCCTCAGGGACTCGGTTTGCTTCGTCGGCCTACCATTGATCTTCAATTTCAATCGTTGTGACGGCCATCTGCCCTTGGCGCGTTCCGATTGATACCAACCGTCAAAGTCGCTTGCTCGCACAACAAGTAGCCCAACAGTCAGAAATGCGAATAGCTTCTCTTTCCCATCAGCTGTCTTGAGCGAGGGCCGGATCGGGTGATCAGGGAGGCTACCCCGTGAGGCTATTAGCCGCTTAACAACGGGCACCGGCACTGCCACGGGCTCAATCTTCTCCGGGGAGCACACTGCCAAGCTATGATCTTCAGATCGGACTTGAGGCTTGGCGAATACATAAATCGCCAATTTCCCTTTCACGGCCGCAGCCCTGAGGCGCCGTCCTGCCTGCTCTCTCCAAGGGCCAAATCGAAGTAATAGTTTCTTATGGTCCGGCTCCTGCTTGATGGCCGCCACTGGATCTGGACGCTGCAGCCCGCCCCACATGCCGGCAGACAGCCGGTTGACGGCGCATGAGATCCGCAGAAAATCTTTGGACGGGTCATTCATTGTTTGCTCACAGGGCGTTTCGAACTGTTCTGGATCGCCATAGTCATCCCAGAGCTGTCGGCAATGCACGCTTGTTGATCGCGGCACTAGGCGACCCTCCGGATAGCGTTCCGAGAATTGGTTGAGGTGTCAGCCACGATCTGGACAACATGAGCGCCCCAGCGTTCCAACGCGTGATTGCGTTCGTCGAGAAAATCATGACGCTGATAGACTGCGGCGACACCAGAGATCGTTCCGGATTGGTGATTGAGGATTTTGTCGGCGACGTGCGGTGGGATGCCAAGGCGAGCCATCCCGGAGACACAGGTTCGCCGCAGATCGTGTAGACGCCAGTTCTTTACGCCTGACATGTCATCAAGCCCCCGCTTCGCAAGGGAAAATCCTTGAAACGGTGTGGTCCCATGGAAAGAGAACACTAAGGGTCCTTGCTTCTTCATCCGCTTCAGGACGGCGATCGCTTGAGCCGAGAGGTGGACGGTATGCTGTTTCGCGTTCTTGGTGCGGGCCTTCGGCAGCGTCCAACTTCTTTGGCCAAGATCAAACTCATCCCAGGTCGAACCCGCGACTTCTTCGCGGCGTTGTCCGGTCAGCGCCAGAAGTTCAACGATTCCGCCGTATGGGCCACCCATGGCTCTGGCGGCGAGGATGACTTGGGCCAGTTCAGGGTCAGTGAGCACCCGGTCGCGGGCGACTTCCTTGGCAGGGAGAGGAACACCGTCCGCCGGCGATTGATCCAGAACGGCCCGGCCGACGCACCAGCGCAGAAAGGTCTTGATGGTCTTCAGGGCCTTGTTAGCAGCGACCGGAGCGCCACGTTCGTCGATTGCCGAGATAACATCAACAACATCACGCTTGCTGATCTCGTGGATGCTCTTGTGACCCCAGACCTTGCCGACCTCCCGGCGTAAAAGGCGAGATATCTCACCGGCCGAGCGATTCTGCGAGACGTGCTGGGCAATGAAAGCCTCCAACAGCTCATCGACGCGATCGGCCACGACCCTTTGCTTCGCTGTCCGCTTCTCAGCGGCGGGATCTCGCCCTTCCAGCTTCGCCGCGAAAACCCTCTGCGCAGCCACACGAGCCTGATGAAGGGTGACCCGCCCGAAGACCCCGATCGTGTACTTGCGCAAACTCGATCCGGCCCCACCATTCCGATACAAAACGACGAATACCTTGCGACCCTTTGGTGTAACCTTCACGCCAAAGCCCGGGCAACCGGCATCCCAGTAGATCGTGTCCGATGCAGGTGTTGGCAGCGAGTCGATCGAGTTCTTGGTCAACTTGACGCGCGGCATAAACGAAACTCCCGTCAAGTGGTGCTACCTGCAATTCAAATAGGTAGCACGCGGAATGAAATGACAGGAACGACGGTGACCCTACATCCGCATTGGCGCAAGCAAAATCAATGTGTTATGAACCAGCAGCTATCAACTTCCATCTCCGGGAAACTCGTTACCGAGAACCATGGGAGAGGGAGCGCAGTTTTCGTTGCCGAAGTTTCGGAGCGACACTCGGCACCCATATAATCGCCTCTGTCATCGCGTTAAGTTGACAGCGAGCCCCGCGCCGGACGCTGGTGCGCCGACCCAATCCGCACCACAATCCGGCGCCATGGTGATATTGTCCCACATTGAAGACGGCCGTTTTGCATGTTCATGAAGTTCCTGTTTGCGATTTTAGTATTTCTCCTGCCGGCAATGGCGGAAGCGGCCGACATCACCGGCACTCCGAAGATCCGCGAAGGCGATCAGATCGTGATCGGCAACAGCCGGATCCGTCTCGGCGGGATCGACGCGCCGTCGGTGGATCAGCTTTGCCTCAACAATTCAGGCGAGCGCTGGACCTGCGGCGTCGCCGCGCGCGACGAGCTGATCAAGCACGCCGACAACAAGACCTGGACCTGTCATGTGCGCTCGACCGACCGCCGCGGCCGACAGGTTGCGAGATGCGAGGTCGACGGCGAGGACATCCAGAAATGGATGGTGAAGAGCGGATGGGCGCTGTCCTATGTTCGGGTTTCCCATGATTACGACGCCGACGAAAAGGCCGCGCGCGACGCCAAGGCCGGCATGTGGCAGGGCGCCTTCATCGCGCCGTGGGACTGGCGCGTCCGCAACAAGAAGACGGTGATTCTCGGGGCCGCCAAACCACCCGCCAATGCCCACGCGATCCTGCTGGCGTCGGCTTCGGGATCGGTCGCTCCCTCGCCCGACTGCACCATCAAGGGCAACGTCAACAGCGCCGGCGAGTGCATCTATCACAAGCCGACCAGCCGCTGGTATGCGCAGATCAAGATGCAGATCAACAAGGGCACGCGCTGGTTCTGTTCGGTCGACGAGGCCGAAGCCGCCGGCTGCCGCGAAACCAGACGATAGCGTGTTTTCCTGGCCGTCCCCGCCGCGTAAAACCTCAAGCCGAATCCTGCGCATGCGTCCTGACGCGCTTTGATTTCCCGCCCGGCCATGCCAGCATGGCCCGCCACAACAACAAGGAAGAGCAACAATGGTCGTTCGCGCGGGCCGGGAATTTCTGGCGATCCCCGGACCCACCACCATGCCCGACGAGGTGCTGCGGGCGATGCATCGTCCTGCGCTGGACATCTATTCCGATCAGATGGTCGATATGACCGACAGCCTGCTGCGCGATCTCAGCAGGCTGTTTGCCACCCAAGGCCGCTCCTATATCTACATCGCCAATGGCCACGGCGCCTGGGAAGCGGCGCTCAGCAACGTGCTGTCGCGCGGCGACAGGATTCTGGTGCTGGAAAGCGGCCGCTTTGCCATCGGCTGGGGCAACGCCGCGGCCGCGATGGGCGCCGAGGTCGAAGTGCTGAAGGGCGACTGGCGCCGCGCGGTAAGACCGGCCGAAGTCGAAGCGCGTCTGCGGCTGGACAAGGATCACACCATCAAGGCGATCCTGGCGGTGCAGGTCGATACCGCCTCGGGCGCCGTCAACGACATCGAAGCCATCGGCAAGGCGATCAAGGCCGCGGGTCATCCCGCGCTGTTCATGGTCGATGCCGTCGCCTCGCTCGGCTGCATGCCGTTTCAGATGGATGCGTGGGGCATCGACGTCGCGATGTCCGGGTCGCAGAAAGGCCTGATGGCGCCGCCCGGCCTCGGCTTCGTCGCCGCCAACGACCGCGCCCGCGAGGTGCACAAGACGGCCGGATTGCGGACGCCCTATTGGGACTGGACCGAGCGCGAAGGCGAGGAGCATTACCGCAAATATGCCGGCACCGCGCCGGTGCATCTGTTGTTCGCGCTGCGTCAGGCCATCGACATGCTGTTCGACGAGCAGCTTGCGAACGTGTTCCTGCGCCATCGCCTGCTGGCCGAAGCGGTGCGCCGCGCCGTCGCGGTCTGGGCCGAAGGCCAGGTGCTCGGTTTCAACATCGCCGAGCCCGGCGAGCGGTCGGACACGGTCACGACAGTGATGATGTCCAACGGTCACGATCCGGTCGCGCTGCAACGCTATTGCAAGGAGAAATGCGGCGTGGTGCTCGGGGTCGGGATTGGCGAACTCGCGGGGCAGGCGTTCCGGATCGCCCATATGGGGCATGTCAACGCCCCGATGATTCTGGGCACGCTGGGCGTCATCGAGGTCGGCCTCAACGCGCTCGATATCCCCCACGGCAAGGGCGGCACCGAAGCCGCGATCGAGTGGCTGGGCGAAAGTGTAAGTCCCTGAGCGCTGCCTGAGCCTTTTCGGCGCTGGATTTTTAGTGCTTATACTGATCGGCAAAAGCCGGGCGCGCATTCGGCAAAAGCATGTCCTCGGACCTGATCCGAGGTTTGCGACCGGAATGCGCGCAAAGAAATAGCTGGAGGAATTTGATTGGCGTCCGTTGAACTGCGCGGCCTGACCAAGCGATTTGGATCGCTTGCGGTCGTCGATAACGTCTCGCTGCGGATCGACCACGGGCAACTGGTCTGCCTGTTAGGCCCCTCGGGCTGCGGCAAAACCACGACGCTGCGGCTGATCGCGGGATTCCTGGAGCCCTCGGACGGCGAGATCCATGTCGGCGATCGCCTGGTGTCCTCGAAGGCGAAGACGCTGCCGCCCGAGCAGCGCAAGATGTCGATGATCTTCCAGAGCTACGCGCTGTGGCCGCACATGACGGTCGCGGAAAATATCGTCTATGGGCTGCGCTTGCGGAAAATCGACCGCGCGACCATCACCAGGAAGCTCGAGGTGATACTCAAGGCCACCAAGCTCGAGATCCTCGCGCAGCGCTATCCCGGCGAATTGTCGGGCGGACAGCAGCAGCGCGTGGCGCTGGCGCGGGCGCTGATCGTCGAGCCGGAGACGCTGCTGCTCGACGAGCCCTTGTCCAACCTTGACGCCAATCTGCGCGAGGAGATGCGGTTTGAAATTCGCCGGCTGCACGACGAATACCGCTATACGACGGTTTACGTCACCCACGACCAGTCCGAGGCGATGACCACCGCCGACCTGATCGCGGTGATGAATGCCGGAAAAATCGATCAGCTCGGCACGCCGGAAGATATCTATGACCGGCCGCAATCTGAATTCGTCGCGCGCTTCATCGGCGCAAGCAATGTGATCAAGGGCACCGCCCGCGACGACACTCATATCTCGTTTGCCGGCGCGACCCTGCAGGTGGTGGGGGCGAAACTTACCCCCGGCCAAAGCACTGTCGTCGCGATACGCCAGCACGACATCCAGCTTACGACCCAGGCGCCGCAAAATCAGCCGAACGCGGTCAGGGCCACGGTGACGCGCCAGGTCTTTCTCGGCGCGAGCCGCGACTATATGGTCGAGACGTCAGACGGCACGACCTTGCGCATCGTTACTTCAACGGAAAACGCCGTCCCCAGGGGCACCGAGGTCTGGCTCACTCTGCCGCCCGAGCGCTGCCGAGCACTCAGCCGATAACAACAAGCGAACAGGAGGACGCGATGAAAAAGCCCGGACTTTCCAGACGCGACATTCTGCAAACCTCGCTGAAGGGCTCGACCGCGCTCGCGCTCGGAACCGTGTTCGCGTCGCCTCTAAAAGCGGCCGCACCCGAGCCGGTCGCGATCACACCTGACCTGGTCGCGGCCGCCAACAAGGAAGCCAAGGTGATTTTGTATTCCTCGATGGACCTTCCGGTGGGCGAGAAGCTCGGCAAGGCATTCGAGGCGAAATATCCGGGGATTGCCGTGCAGATCGAGCGCTCCGGCTCCGAGCGGCTGTTTCAGCGGGTCGATCAGGAATTTGCAAGCAGCATCCGCGCAGTGGACGTCATCAACAGCTCGGACGCCTCGCACTTTATCACATGGAAGAAGAACGGCTGGCTGGCGCCGTTCGTCTCGGACGACATCGCGCAGCATTTTCTCCCCGAATATCGCGATCCCGACGGGATGTTTGCCACCACGCGCATCTGGCTGTCGTCGATCGCCTACAATACCAATCTCGTGAAGCCCGCCGACGCACCGAAAAGCTTCGCGGATCTGCTCGATCCGAAATGGACCGGCAAGATGGTCAAGGGCCACCCCGCCTATAGCGGCACTATCATGACTGCGACCTTCCAGCTGGTCCGCGAGCTGGGCTGGGAGTACTTCGAGAAGCTGGCGAAGCAGCGCGTCATGCAGGTGCAGTCATCGACCGACCCACCGAAGAAGCTGGCGCTGGGCGAGCGCGCCGTGATGGCCGACGGCAACGAATACGGCATCGTTCTGCTGAAGGAAGCCGGCCAGCCGGTCGAGCCGGTGTATCCGACCGAGGGTACGCCGACCATCTCGGGACCGACCGGAATATTCGCGACCGCACCGCATCCCAATGCCGCACGGCTGTTTCAGGACTGGCTGCACACGCGGGAGACCCAGCAATTTTTCATCGACTTTACGGCGCAGTATTCGGTTCATGCGCAGGTGCAATCGAAGGCGGGTCGCCGCAAGATTTCCGACATCAAGCTGATGAAGGAGGATGCCGCCGGGGTCGAGAAAATGGCGGAAGAGATCAAGACGCGCTATGCGCGGCTGTTTCGGGTGTAGATATGCTTAGCATCACTCTCCATTGTCATTCCGGGATGCGCCGCTTGGCGCAGGCCCGGAATCCATACTCACGATCGTGGTTATGGATTCCGGGCTCGCTCGCTTCGCCCGCGCCCTCAGACGCGCCAATTGGCGCGTCGGGGAATGACGAAGTGATTTGGCAGGCAACATGACCATCACCGGCAGCATCGACGGTACGCGCGGCAAAATCGACTGGACCAAGCCGGTGCTGTGGCTGTTCGCCGCGTGCATGGTCGTGCTGATCGTGATGCCGCTGTCATGGCTCGCGGTCTACAGCGTCACCGACAAGGCCAATCACCTGACCCTGCAGAACTTCGTCACGCTGTTCACCGATCCCGATTTCCTCGATCCGTTGCTGACCACCGCAATTATCGCAACCACGTCCGCCGCGATCTGCTGCGTCGTCGCGGCGCCGATGGGATGGCTGGTGTCGCGCACCGATATGCCCGGACGGCAGTTCATCCGCGCGCTGGTCACGGCCTCGTTCGTGACGCCGCCGTTTCTCGGCGCCGTCGCCTGGGAATTGCTGGCGGCGCCCAACAGCGGATTGCTCAACCAGCTGTTTCGCCTGGTGACGGGCGCCGAGGCCGACGAGCATCTGTTCAACATCTATTCCATGACCGGAATCATTTTCGTCATTTCCTGCTACACGTTTCCGTTCGTGTTCGTTCTGGTCGCCAACGCGCTCGATAACATGCCCGGCGAACTCGAGGATGCTTCCGCCATCCTCGGCGGCAAGGCCTGGACCACGGCGCGGCGGGTGACGATCCCGCTTGCGCTCCCTGCCCTCGTCGCCGGCGCGTTGATCGCCTTTCTGCAGGCGATGACCCTGTTCGGCTCGCCGGCGATCCTGGCGCTGCCCGCCGGTTTCCACACCATGACCACCAAGATCTGGAGCCTGTTCCAGTATCCGCCCAAGCTCGAACTTGCCGCCGCCGCCGCGGTGCCGCTGCTGCTGCTGACCATCCTGCTGCTGCAGGCGCAGAAGTTCATTCTCGGACGCCGCGGCTATTCCGTGGTCGGCGGCAAATATGGCGCGCCGCGCCGCGTTGAAATGAAGAAGTGGCGCTGGGCGGCGCTGGCGTTCTGTCTCGTGGTGCTGCTCAATCCGGTGTTCCTGCCGTACTTCGCGCTGCTCAACGCCGCCTTCTCGCCGAACGCGACGACGCTGGTGATGCCGTCGACGTTCACGCTGCATAACATCGTGTTCGTGTTTACCGAACTGTCGGCGACCCAGCTTGCGCTCAAGAACACCGTGATCCTCGGCACCGCGACCGCGACCATCGGCACTATTCTCGCGCTCGTCATCGCCTATGTCACGACCCGCCGCATGATCGCCGGCTCGCGCATACTCGGCTTTCTCGCGACAGCGCCGGTCGCCGTTCCCGGAATTGTGCTCGGTGTCGGGCTGTTCCTCAGCTATACAAGGCCGCCATTCGTGCTGTACGGCACGCTGTGGATCCTGCTGATCGCGTTCCTGACCATCAACCTGCCGTCGGCCTATCAGCAATTGCAGGCGGCGTTCGCCACCATCCATCCCGAACTCGAGGACGCCAGCCGCATTCTCGGCGCGACGCGGCTGCAGTCGCTGCGCCAGATCACAGCACCACTGCTGCGCACCGGCGTGATCGCGACCTGGTGCTTTATTTTCATCGGCGTGATGCGCGAGCTTTCCGCGGCGATCGTGTTATTCACCTCGCAGACCAAGGTGCTCAGTGTGCTGATTTACGACCTCAACGAAAGCGGCGATCTCGCCGCCATTTCCGTGTTGGGCATCGCGATGCTGGTCATCACCTTCGCGGTGGTGCTCGCCGTCAACCAGATCCCGGTGTTCGGCACCAGTGCCGCCGCCCGCCTGCGCAATTAGCTGACCTTGTTCGGACTGATGCGGTTGATTCCTCATCGTGCATCCTTCGAGATGCGGCGAAGACGCCGCTCCCCGGGGATGAGGCAGCCGAGCTACCGTTCAATATTATCGATCCGGTAAGCCCCGACCTGCGCCTTGAGCCGTTCGAGCGACGCCGTCGGCGCCGCGCGGTCAACGAGATATTTTCCCTCCGCCAGCCAGGAAAGAACCTTCAGATCGATCGCAGGCGAATGATGAATCACGTCCGCATAATTGTTGAGGTCATGCGTTATTTCTTTTGCCGCGCGAAAATCATGAAGTTTGACATTCGGAAACTTCAGCAATCGTGGAAACGCGTAGGCGGAGAAATCGTAGACGATCTTCAGCGTCGCCGGGGAGGCGTCCCTCATTGCCACGAATTGCAGGATGGAATAGGGAGGCAGGTAGATGTCGAATTTCACGTCCGGGTTTTTCGCAATCAGATCGATCGCGTCATGTTCGAAAGCCCGGACCATGGCGTCGTAGTCATAGCCCACGGCCAGGTAGGCGCTACGCACCGGGTCCGTGATGCGCCTGAAGGCGCCGACCGCCTTTCCCGCGTTGTAGGCCCTGGACACGTCGAAGTCGGGTTGCAGGCTATTGATGTCATCGACCCCGGCAATGGCAAATTTGAACAGGACGTCGGTCGTCAGCCGCGCCACCATTGTCTCGATCGGCCTGATCGACCGCGCCAGTATCCAGGCCGACTCGCGCGCCATCGCGCCGCTGAGAAGGTAGCCCGCGATGCCCCGCGCATTTCTCCGATAGAGATCAGCCGGAAGATAGACGTTGGAGTCGATGTCTGGCGTATCGAGAAATATCCAGTCATCGACCTGCCAGATGACCCGCCGGGGATGACGATCGAACGCCGCGGCCAGCACAAAACTCTGCTCCTGCGAGTTCGAGCCAGCCATTGCCAGCTTCAGCGACCGCACGCCGAGCAGCCGGTCGATATCGCTCTGCCGGAAGTGGATCGCGAGCGATGTGCCCATGAATACCGTGTCGAATTCCTGGCTGCGGATCAATCCTGCCGTCCTGCATACGAGTGTCCGGCGAATACATCGCGGGAAAGAAGCGCGCGGGCCGGAAAAGCTGCAGCGGATCGACTATGAAATCAAGCGCGGCCGCCACAAAAATGATGAGTCCGCTCATACAAAAAAGCCGGATCAGATTCCTGGCTGGCGTGCTCATCAGAACCTGAAGTAAATGAATTCGCTGTGCTGCTGGATTCCAAGAATCCCGAAAGCCAGCACCGCCGCGGTTGCATAGAGAAACATCGGGCGCCTCTGCCAGGCGCCGAGCGCCTCACCGACCGTTCTGTTCTTGTGATCGTAGCCCATGATCGCCTGGGTGTTCGGAGCGAGCCACGCTATCGCGGCATAGCCAATAATGAATACGATATGAACCATTTCACCGCGGCCGAATGCGATCTGCGTGGGATCGGCCATCCTCGACAACACATACACCGCAGACGATATGCTGTCGGCACGAAAGAATACCCATGCGACGACGACCGATAAAAACGTCAGAATGAACGCGGCGGCATTCGCCGCACCTTCAAAACGGAGCGCAATGCGGGGCCCAAAATTGTTCCAGGCGTGATTGATGCAGAGGTACGCGCCATGCAGCGCGCCCCACGCGACGAATGTCCAGGCAGCACCATGCCAGAGACCACCGAGCACCATCGTGATCATCAGGTTCACATAGCGCAAGGTGCGGCCATGCCGGTTACCGCCGAGCGGAATATAAAGATAGTCGCGCAGGAACTGCGACAGCGTCATGTGCCAGCGCCGCCAGAAATCGACGATGCTCGTGGCCTTGTACGGTGAATTGAAATTGAGCGGCAGGAAGATGCCGAACATCAACGAGATTCCGATTGCCATGTCCGAATAGCCGGAAAAGTCGAAATAGAGCTGGAAGGTATAGGCCAGCGCGCCGATCCAGGCCTGATCGAACAACGGCGTGTTTCCGCCGAACGCGGGTGCGACCAGCGGCTGGATGCCGTCGGCCAGACAGGTCTTCTTGAACAAGCCGATCGCGAAGATGATGAGGCCGCACAGGATCAAATGCGCATCCGGCCGTTTTGCTTCCGCACGCTCGAACTGCGGGATCATATCCCTGTGGTGAAGAATCGGCCCTGCGATCAGATGCGGAAAATATGTGACGAACAGCGCATAATGCGGCAGCGCGTAACGCGCGACATTGCCCCTGTAGGCGTCGACCAGGAATGCAATCTGGGTGAAGGTGTAGAATGAAATCCCGACCGGGAGCAGGATGTCGAGCGTGAGGCCGGTCGAAAAGATCGCATCGAGGTTGGCGGCAAGGAAGCCGGCATATTTGAAGTAACCGAGCACCAGAAGATCCGCGGCGACGCCGATCGTCAGGACCGTGAAACGCGGGACGATGCGCTGCCTATTTGTGATCAACAGCAGGCCGATGGCATAGTTGAACGCGACCGACGCCAGCAGCAGCAGCAGCAGCACGAACTGCCAGTTGCTGGCCGAGTAGAACACCAGCGACGCCAGCGCCAGCCATATCACGGCAGCCAGATTGCCAAACCGACCCAGCGCGAAATAGCCGATCAAGGCGATCGGCAGGAACAAAAAAATGAACTGATAGGAATTGAAGAGCATTAGCCCTTTCTCGGGACGAACCGCAAAGCCTAACCATACAACCCGGCGGTCAACAAGCCGTGCGCGGCACTGGCGCAATGGCGGCAGTTCTGGCAATCCGCTTGTTAGAGCCGATATGGCATTGGGACAGCGCCGTAACCGCTGTGAACGAGGACTTAGGTGACACAACCGATAAACACAAAGGGCTCCCGGCCGGCGCCAACAGCGCCGCGCCGCCCGCATTCATTCACCACCCACGGCATCACTGTCATCGACGACTATGCGTGGCTGAAAGACAACAACTGGCAGGAGGTGCTGCGCGATCCCAGTGTCCTGCGCGCGGATATCCGCAGATATCTCGAGGCGGAGAACGACTACACCGAGAGCCTGCTCGGCCATACCGCGGCCCTGCAAAAAACGCTGGTCGCGGAAATGCGCGGGCGGATCAAGGAAGACGATTCCAGCGTGCCCGCGCCGGACGGTCCCTATGCGTATTTGCGCAAATTCCGCGAGGGCGGCCAGCACGAATTGTTCGGCCGCTCCCCGCGCAACGGTGGCCAGATCGAGATCGTCCTCGATGGCGATGAACTCGCGGCAAATCACGAATATTTCAAGTTCGGTGGCAGCAGGCATTCGCCCGATCACAGGCTTGAAGCCTGGAGCGCGGATATCAACGGCTCGGAATATTTCTCGATCCGCGTGCGCAACTGGGCTGATGGCGCGGACCGCGACGACCTCGTCGAGGAGACCGACGGCGTCGTGGTGTGGAGCGCAGACTCCACGGCGTTTTATTATGTCAAGCTCGACGACAGCCATCGCCCGATGCAGGTCTGGCGGCATCGCCTGGGTACGCTGCAGAGGGACGATGTTCTGGTTTATGAGGAGCAGGATTCCGGCTGGTTCACGGATATCCATGAAAGCGCCAGCGGCCGTTTCTGCGTGATCGCCGGCGGCGACAGCGAAACATCCGAGCAGCGGCTGATCGATCTCGCCGACCCCGGTGCGCCCCCGCGCCTTGTCGCGGCACGCGAAACCGGCGTGCAATATTCGGTCGCCGATCGCGGCGACGAACTGTTCATTCTCACCAACGCCAATGGCGCGATCGATTTCAAGATCGTCACCGCGCCGCTCAACTCGCCCGAGCGCGCCAATTGGCGCGACCTGATCCCGCATCGCGAGGGCGTCTATATCATCGATATCGAACTCTACGCCGGTCACCTGGTGCGGCTGGAGCGCGCCAACGCGCTCCCCGCCATCATCATCCGTGATCTCAGCAACGGCGACGAGCACGCCATCGCGTTCGACGAGACTGCGTATTCGCTGGACACCATGGGCGGCTATGAATTCGACACGACGAATTTGCGCTTCTCGTATTCGTCGATGACGACGCCATCGGAAATCTACGACTACGACATGGCGAGCCGGACTCGCACTTTGCGCAAGCGCCAGGAAATTCCTTCCGGACACAACCCCGCCGACTACGTCACCACCCGCATCATGGCGACCTCGCATGATGGCGCAGAGGTGCCGGTCTCGATTCTGCATCGCAAGGACTTGGTGCGCGACGGCGCCGCGCCGCTGCTGCTCTATGGCTACGGCTCCTACGGCCTGGCGATGCCGGCGTCGTTTTCCGCCAATCGCCTGTCGCTGGTCGATCGCGGCTTCGTCTACGCCATCGCCCATATCCGCGGCGGCACCGACAAAGGCTGGGGCTGGTATCTCGACGGCAAGCGCGAGAAGAAGACCAACGGCTTTGACGATTTCGCCGCTTGCGGCCGCGCACTGATCGACGCCGGATACACCGGCGCGAAACGCATCGTCGGCCATGGCGGCAGCGCCGGCGGCATGCTGATGGGCGCGGTCGCCAATCGCGCCGGCGAATTGTTTGCAGGGATCGTCGCCGAAGTGCCGTTCGTCGACGTGCTTAACACCATGCTCGACGACACCCTGCCGCTGACGCCGCCGGAATGGCCGGAATGGGGCAATCCGATCAAAAGCGAAGCCGACTTCAAAACCATCCTGTCCTATTCGCCTTACGAGAACATCGCGGCGAAGGATTATCCGGCTGTTCTGGCGATGGGCGGCCTGACCGATCCGCGCGTCACCTATTGGGAACCGGCGAAATGGATCGCGCGGCTGCGCGCGACCATGACAGGCGGCGGCCCGGTATTATTGCGCACCAATATGGGCGCCGGCCACGGCGGCGCGTCCGGCCGTTTCAACCGGCTCGACGAGGTCGCGATTGCCTACGCCTTCGCGCTGTGGGCGGTGGGATTGGCGGAGCAAACTGGGGTGTGACGGGATGGATATAGAGTGCGCGGCCAATTGCCGAAATTCGTCATGGCCGGGGCTACCGCCCCCTCGGCTTCGAACCGGAAGCGCAATGCAGGTGATGGCACCTTCTCCATTGACGATCTAATCGGTGGCGAAATTTCAAACCCGTACAACTACGGCGTGAGGCGCGAGGTCGACCGTTGCGCCTCGATCGCGCAGGTTCCCTGCACGCCGCCAAGCGCGCGAATCATCGCTGCAAGGGGAGGCCCAACAACGTCTGCCCTCCACCGTGCACCTGGAACGCTTCCGAGACATCGTTTTGACAAGATCACCACGGTTTTTTCCAAGGAAGTGCTTGCGCGAGACCGGCAACAGCTTCACAACCACACATTGACTCCATCGTGTTCGCGGAAGGCTGGCCGTGGCGAAAATTCTGATCGTGGACGATGACAGCGCCGTCCAGGCGACCATAAGACTTCTGGTCGAGCGGGCAGGCCACAGCGTTGTCGGCGCCAGCGATGGCCGCAAAGGGCTGGCGATATTCGAATCCGGAGACTTCGATCTGCTGTTTCTCGATATCTTCATGCCGGGAATGGACGGCCTGGAAACGATGAGGCTGGTTCATCAGCAGCAGCCGCTGATCCCGATCATTGTGATCTCCGGTCATCCGCTTCCTTCGGGTTCAGGTTCAGGCCCGGATTTCCTGACCATGGCAACCAAGCTTGGCGCGGTCTCCAGCCTGCAAAAGCCTTTCAGGCCGGCCGCGCTGCTGGCGGCCGTTGCGAGTTGTCTTGAAACCGCAACGCGCCCACCGCCGCCATCCATCGCAGCCGGCGACGTTGCTTCCGGCCCGTGATGCCAGGAAAGCCTCGCCCGTTCTGCACAGCTGCCCGCCAGGGCGGTACGGAAACGGCGCTAAAGCCAAGATGACGCTTACGACCAGACTAGCCATCGCGATGATCCTGCTGGTCGCGATCGCGGTATCCGCGGTCGGATGGCTGAGCTATCGCAGCCTCGAACAGATGCTGCTGCCGCGCGTCCTCGAGCGCATCGAGGCCCATTCGCAGCTCGTCGCTTCCGACCTGCAATCTTACGTGCGCGGGGCGCGTTCAGACGTCGCGACCTTTCGGTCCCACGCGGCAGCGAATGGAATGGTCGTTGCACATTTCAATGGCGGGATCGATCCGGTCGATCGCATCTCCGAATCGGCTTGGCGCGAACGTCTGCTGACCCGAGTGGCCGCGGATCTCGGCGCCAAGCCGGCCTATTCGCAATTCCGCTTCATCGGCATAGATGACGGCCAGCGCGAGATCTTTCGTGTCGACCGTTCCGGTCCGAACGGAGCGATTCGAGTCGTGCCCGACGCGGAGTGATCGGCCCCCACTGACTGGTCCAGTTGGAATGTTAGTGCATGGGCGGCTTGGGCGCCAGCACGGGCGGCGTAGCTGGTCGGGGTTGCGAAGCCGACCGCGCGGTCATTGCGGGCACGAAGACCTCCGGGGCTGGTGGCCTATAACCCAGCGAGCCGTGAGGGCGGACGGTGTTGTAATGGCGACGCCAACTTTCAATCACGATCCTGGCCTCGGCCAGCGAGTAGAAGATTTCGCCGTCCAAAAGCTCGTCGCGAAGCCGCGCGTTGAATGACTCGATGAAGCCATTCTCCCATGGGCTACCTGGCATGATGTAGGCGGTCTTCGCACCCACCGCCGCGATCCAGTCTTGCACCGCTTTTGCAATGAACTCCGGGCCATTGTCGGAACGAATGTGTCCGGGCACGCCACGAAGGATAAACAGGTCCGACAGCACGTCGATGACGTCGATGGATTTCAGCCGTCGCGCGACGCGGATTGCCAGGGTTTCATGCGTGAACTCGTCGATGACGTTCAACATGCGATACTTTCTCCCATCATGGGTGCGGTCCTCGACGAAGTCATAGGACCAGACATGGTTGGGGCGCTCGGCGCGCAGGCGGACGCACGATCCGTCGTTGAGCCAGAGCCGGCCCCGTTTGGGCTGTTTGGCCGGGACTTTCAGCCCCTCGCGCCGCCAGATCCGTTCGACCCGCTTGTCGTTGACGACCCAGCCCGCCGTTGTCCGAAGCAGCTCCGCGATCTTCCGATAGCCATAACGGCCATACTGGCGGGCAAGTTCGACAATGTCGGCGGTCAACCGTTCCTCGTCGTCTCGCCCCGTGGGAACGCGGCGTTGGGTGGACCGGTGCTGCCCGAGCACCCGACAAACCCGGCGCTCGGACAGCTTCAGCTCGGATCGAACGTGGTCGATGCAGGCGCGGCGGCGCGCGGGGCTTAGAAGTTTCCCCGTGCCGCCTCCGCGAGGATCATTTTGTCCAAGGTCAGGTCGGAGACGGCGCGCCGGAGCCGAGTATTCTCCGCCTCAAGCTCCTTCATCTTCCGAACCTGATCGCTCTTCAGGCCACCGTATTCCTGGCGCCATCGATAATAGGTCACCTCGGTCACACCAATCGCACGGACCGCGTCCGCCACTGATTGGCCCTGTGATACCAATACATCCACTTGTCGCAACTTCGCGACGATCTCTTCCGGCTTGTGGCGTTTTCTCGGCATTTTGGTCCTCCTGTTTGCCAAAAGACATACCTCGGGGTGGACCAATTCAATGGGGGTGGATCAATCCCTCCAGCCACCCGCAAACCGAGCTCTATTGGGGCAACGTCAACCCCATTGGCGTGCGGGCCTGCTACAATGAGGGAAAGCGCAGCGCGGAAACCTTATTCTTCGATTATCGGCGAATGCACCGCCTCACCATTAAGGTCGCCCGGATCTTCAACACCTACGGCCCTCGGATGCTCCCGGACGACGGCCGGGTGGTCTCAACATTCATCGTTCAGGCGCTGCGAAGCGAGCCCATTACCCTATTCGGCGACGGCCGGCAGACCCGATCTTTCGCTTATGTCACCGACGTCGTCGATGAGCGCTTGTCCGGTTGCAGGCGACACCAAGCGAGGTGACCGGACCAATGAACATCGGCAACCCGGACGAGGTCACTATGCGCGACCTTGCGGAGCGCATTCTCTCGTTAACGGGGTCGCGCTCGAAAATAATGTTCCTTCCGCTGCCGCAGGATGATCCGCGTCAGCGGCAGCCGGATATCGCGCTCGCCAAAAAGACGCTGGCGTGGACGCCGCTTGTCAGGCTGGACGAGGGGTTGCGCGAAACGATCGCCTATTTTCGAAAGATCGTCGGTTCCTGACGCGGCGGGGGAAGCATTTGCGGTCCGAACTGGAACGCGAGGCCAAGCCTGAACAAGTCGGCCTTTGCGCTCACGGTCTCAGGCACTCCCGGGACGATATTGAAGATGTTTGCAGAGCCGAGATCGACGTGCAGATATTCGAACTTCACAACCCAATCATTGCATCGCAGCGAAACGACGCGATGTGCCATGAACAGACATTCTCCCATTAGGTATCTTGGTTTCCTGCATGGTCTAGGCGACGCGGTGGCCGGGCGCATCCCAGGTACATGTAAGTCATCTGTCGCGGGCCGTGCGCATACTCGGTTCGAAGTTCGGTCAGATCGAAGCCAGCCGAGCGCACAAGATCGTCTATCTTGCGGTCCAGGTGACAACCGCCGGCGATATGGCGCCACACAGGGGTGAGCCGGCGCTGCCAGCGTTCGACTCGGGGTTCAGGTGAAAGCCCGTGCTCAACGAACAGAAGTCTGCCGCTTGGGGCAAGGACCCGTCGCATCTCGCGTAATGCAGCCAGCGGGTCCGTGATCGAGCACAATGTCCAGGTCATCACGATCGTGTCCACCGTGTTGTCCGCAAGCGGGATTGCAGTCGCAGACCCCTGCAGGAGTTCGGCACGGATACCGGCCGTGGCAGCTCGTCGGCGTGCGATCGCGAGCAAACGGGGCGAAGGGTCGATCCCGAATACGATCTCGACCTGCTTGCCATACAGCGGAAAGTTCAATCCAGAGCCGACCCCAATTTCGAGCACCCGCCCGCTAGCGGCGGTAACCACCTCGCGGCGATACTTCTGGAGCTGGTGCTGCCGCATGACCAGATCGAGCAACGGAGGAAGAACCCAGCGGTCATAGAAATTCACGAGAACCTCTCTGCGCGCCAACGGCCTGCAACCAATAAGATAATCCGGAGCGACCCCTCAGCAACATCTACGACGCCGCTCCCGAAGTCGTTCCTCAGATGCTACTTGCGGCGCCTGAGATCAACGATCGGCAGGTTGTCAGTCGAATAATGGAGCGGGGCTTTGCTAAGCTCATGTTCGAGCGCTCGGTGCCGCCGTCAAGATCAGCAATATGGTCTGGTTTCGGCACGATATTCTTCGAATCCGAACCCGAGAAGACGGAAGCTTAGGCTTCTATTCAATGGCTCTCAGTCCATTTGCGCCAATGCGTCGGCTGAATGTCGATGTGCTTTTTATTTGAAGCATCGACCCATTCGGCTCCATTTTTGTGACACGGGTACCCTAGCGCCTGGACGATTCCATCATAGTCCATGACGCAGACTTCAAGGTCTCCGACAGATGGCGCAATTGAAACGGGCAACCATTCTCGGGACAACGAATGAATATGGGTCATGATCAGCACTCCCCACACAAAATGATGCAGATATCCAATAGCACGTTGGATTGTAGCTCGTTTGACCTGCATCAAGGTCCTTTGGTCGAAACAACCGATTTTACATTCTGCGATAGATATGATGCGGGGTGGAAATTTCCGCTCACCTCCGGTGCTCCGGAAGCGCTGCCATTGGCTACGTCAGCGCGCGTGTCGACTGGGGCGAGGTTGTCGATTTCAGCCACGAATAAATTCTCGGGCCGGCGACGTGCAATTTGTATTCGATAATGCGAGGCGGGCCAGCCAAATGGGGAGCCGAAACAGCGGCCCGTCTCATCGTAATTGGCTGCTGCAAGGCGGCTTCCCATACCGCTTTCTGCTGGTTTGGCCGGCTCCCGCCGCTCCTCCGGCCCCCCGCGCCGGTCAACGAAGTTTGTTGCCTTGCAGGCCGGTTACGACTAAAAGCCCTTCTTCAACGGAAAACATAAGCAATGGCCCATAATTTCGCGATCAACGACGACGTCCATCACCAGCTGCAGGGGCCGCAGGGTCGCGCCGTCATCAAGCAGCGAAGCGTCTATACCATCGTCACATGCCTGCCGATCGAGGCGGACGGACGCCCGCGCTACCGCATCAAGAGCAAGACCGAGAATGTCGAGCGCGTGGTGACCGAGGAGCAGATCAGCCGGCTGGATTGATCGGGTCGCCGTTGTTTTATTAGCGTTTTGTCATGTTGCGCGGATTCGCTTGCTATTTTGGGTAGAGCGTTGTAAAAGGCCTTCCATTCGAATAGTCGATTTGCCTTGTTGATCGCGCCGAACCGGCTCTACTCCCCAAGACATCGCTGAAATCGGATCAAGCTCGCGCGAAGGTTCGTGCGGACACAGCGCACATTTGCGCATCTTGGAGAAGTTAAATGTCTACCGGAACAGTTAAGTGGTTCAACGCGACCAAGGGCTTCGGCTTCATTCAGCCGGACGACGGCGGCAACGACGTGTTCGTGCATATCAGCGCCGTCGAGCGCGCAGGCATGGGCTCGCTCAATGAAGGCCAGAAGCTTTCATACGAATCGAAGCTCGACAGCATGCGCGGCAAGACCAGCGCGGAAAACCTTCGCGCCGTCTGACGCCAATCGATGTGAGATTTCCGCGGATGTACCGGGATCTCCAGATTGGCGCCCCGTTTTCTTAGGGCGTAGCGACATCACGATTTTGGCCCGCCGGTGCAAACCGGCGGGCTTTTTCGTTGTCCGGATAAGGAAGATGTGCGTGCGTCGGCGACCGACCGCACATGATGCAACGGCCTATTGCGCCTTGTCGTGTGCCCCTATGCCGACCGCCTTGTAGTCGTAGGTCGGATAGAATTCCGTGCGATAGCTGCCCCAGGCTGTGTTCTCGAGTATGCGGTTGACCTCGCGCAGCCGGGACGCCGGAAGCCGCAGCGTGACGACCTGTCCGATCCCCATCATCACATACCAGCTTACGACTTCGATGCCGGCAGGGGGAAAGGCTTTGTAATAGCCTTGCTTTTCAAGCTGCGCGTTGAGTTCGCTTAAGGGGCGCGACTGGTCGTGCTTCAAGAATATGGTGAGCAGAACCGCATTGTCGGCCGTCGGCGCGCGTTTTCGGCCGGCGCTGTCGTTTGTGCTCCGGCGCCTGAATTGAACGTCAAAACGCCAGCCAACGCCGCCATCGCCATCAGTGATCCGATCCCTCGACCCATCGCCATCTCCCTTTTTTGAACGTCCGATCACGTTTGCAGAATATTTCGGATCGCAATCATTGCAGACTAACGGCGTGTGTAAACCACCGCAGGCGGTTGTCTTGCCAAATGTGAAGCATGTCACATCCGGTCGCCGGGTTCGGCGCTATCCATGGTGCCGGCTGGGGCCTCCCACATCGAGGACGGGACAAATGAAAACGCGGCGGATGGCATATTGGTGGTTCAGGTTTGTCGTCTCAGGGCGGTTCCTCGGGAAATTTCTGAACTTGCGGCGCGTGAGGCGCCCATAACAGCCTTGTCGCGAGACAGCCTTGTCGCGAGAATGTCGGCAATCGAGCGCCGCGTTCTGCCGGATGTCGATCGCAAGCTGCTTTTCTAGGCGCGGGATTTCTCGGGCTGGCCGACCAGTTTCTTGCAAAAGGCCGCTCCTTCGCTCATCGCATCGCGCCCCTTCCACGCCAGATAGGTCAGGCGTCCGGACAGGGATTGATGGCTGCGCAGGCGGCGCGATCCCAGGACGTGGCCGACGTTGGCGGGAAACCGGGCGACCTCGGCTTCCACCAGCGCGGCGATCGAATTCATCAGCTGGTCGAGCCGCCTCCCCCAGTCGGACTGGTCGAGCCGGTCGATACGAACATGCAGCGCGTATTCGGTGTCGTAGATTTCGATCAGAATTTCCTTGGCGACGAGCACCCGGTTGTTCTTGAGTGCAACGCGCAACGCCGCCCGCTTGTCTTCCAGTCGATCGAGCACCATCGAGACCACGATCGCGTAAGGCGTGGCGGCGACATCCGCGGCATTCTTGCTTGGCGCCGCCTTGGTGGCGAGGCGGATCAGGTGCCAGGGGGTCTTGAGACGCTTGGCCACCAGCGCCAGCGCGAAGGGAATTTCTTCGGCGTGGTTTTTTCTGAACGCATGCAGCAGCCTTGTTATTTTGATGACCTTGGCGTCGTGGAACTTCTGGATCGAGGGCGGCAGCGTTTCATTGAACTTGGCCAGCGCGTCGCGCGCGCGCAGCA
>Ga0097691_1000791_pt1 | contig 25464 bp, 25 predicted proteins | sample NGESurdeep072012_8_FD_72858 | JGI IMG/M metagenome (GOLD analysis project Ga0097691, IMG submission 72858) | Arctic peat soil microbial communities from Barrow, Alaska - NGEE Surface sample 210-1 deep-072012 | ecosystem: Environmental > Terrestrial > Soil > Wetlands > Peat ... | reverse complement strand
TCGACGCTCGTTCCGGCGACACGGTGTTGACATCCGCCCACATTCCCGACCGTTACGGCGCGGGAATATCATATGCGGGGATATCCGGGGCGACGATATCAGCGCAGGTAGCGCGTGACACATGGTCGTCGCTGAACGGTCTCGGTTCGGCTGATGCGCGCGCAGTCGACGCGTGGGATACCGGCCTCGGCATCGAGGCATCAGGCCCCCGCATACTCGAGCGAGTGGTTCTCCTCCGGCTCGGTGGCCGCTACCGCACGCTTCCTTTTCTCGCGGCTGGCGCGGAAGTGAGGGAGCTGTCATTCGCCGGTGGGTTCGGCGCTCAGTTCTCGCGAAATCGCGCGGCGTTCGATGTCACGCTACAGCGTGCTTCCCGTTCTACCGACGCGTCGGCCAAAGCCGGTTCGGTGAGCGAGCGCGCCTACACCCTGAGCTTCGGCCTGCGCGTTCGGCCGTAATTGCGATGAGCGAGCCGGAAAAGGGCACGTCGCCACTGATTCTCGTGGCCGATGACGTTCCGGCGAACGTGGAGCTGCTGTTCGACCAGTTGAATACCCTCGGGTATCGTACGATTGCGGCTTACGACGGTCCCTCCGCAGTTGCTGCCTGCTTCGAGCACTCGCCGGATCTCTGCATTCTCGACGTCTCGATGCCGGCCGGTGACCTCGGCGTGGATACACGATCTACCGGGTTCGAAGTCTGCCGCCGAATAAAGCGCGATCCGCGAACGTCGCGCATTCCGGTCATATTCGTCACGGCTCTCAACGATACCGGCGACAGAGTCAAGGGAATCGAGGCCGGCGGTGACGACTTCCTCACCAAGCCCCACAACCGCCTCGTCCTCGGCGCGCGGGTCCGGAGTCTGCTCAAGCTGAAGGCTGCGACGGACGCCCTGGAGAACAGCTACCGGAAGCTTCGCGAGCTGGAGAAGGTGCGCGATGATCTGATGAAGATGATCGTGCACGATCTGAAGACTCCGCTCACCTCGGTGTTGGCGACTCTCGAGATGCTGGGGGATGGGGATTTTGGTCCCTTGGGCGATCGTCAGCGTGTCGCCGTCGGCGATGCTGAAGGGAAAGCGGAAGATCTGCTGGCCTTGATCGAGGACATTCTCGAGGTCGCGCGAATCGAGGAAGCGGCGGTGACCCTGACCTACTCTCCGATTGCGCCGGCGGCGTTCCTCGCGGAGCTGTTGCACGAGTGGACTCATCGCTTCCAGCAGGAGCACACGACGGCGAAGCTCAACGTCGATGACGAAACGCCGATTTTCGAGGCCGACAAGGCCCTTCTCAAGCGCGTATTCTCGAACCTGATTCAGAACGCGGTGACCCATTCGTCGACGCCGATCGAGCTGACTATGAGCGCGCGCAAGACGGCGGACGGCCTCTTGTTCACGATTACCGACAACGGTCCAGGGATTCCACCCGAGTACCATGAGGTGATCTTCCGCAAGTTTGGACAGGTGGTGGGCCCGAACGCGCCGCGCGTGCGGAGCTCTGGTCTCGGCCTCACATTCTGCAAGCTCGTCGTTGACCTTCACGGCGGCATGATCTGGGTGAAGAGCAAGGAAGGGGAGGGCAGCTCCTTTTACATTCAGCTTCCACTCAAACCGGCCGGCCGCGGTGCGGCCGCAGTCCCGGACGCGTCTTGAAGTTCTACCTCCGCACTCACGGCTGCCGCGCCAATCAGTATGACAGCGAAGTGGTGCGCGCGATGCTTCTGTCGAGTGGCGCGCTCGAGGCCAGCGGACCAGAAGACGCCGAGGTTGCGATTTTCAACAGCTGTTCGGTAACCGCTGCGGCGGAGGCCGAACTCCGCAAGGAAATTAGGCGGGCAGCGCGAGTCAACTCGAGTTTGCGAACGATCGTCATGGGATGTGCGCCGGGACTGGCTTCGCGCGATGAATCCATCAGTCCCCTTCGCACGTTGCCGACAGTCTCTGACCTGATTGCCGGCGCAGACCTTCCCGGGATCGCCGCGGCCGTGGGACTCTCCCGGGAAGCGGCGTCGCGGACACGCGGCGCACAGACGGGAGCGCGCGGATTGCTGCGGATCCAGGATGGGTGCGACGAGCACTGCACGTTCTGCATGACGACGATTGCCCGTGGGGCAAACCGGTCCCGGCCGGCTCGGGAGCTTATCGACGAAGCGACGGCGCTTGCCGCAGCGCATCCGGAAATAGTTCTGACAGGAATCCACATTGGCGCATATGGAGTCGATACCGGGAACTCTCTTTCGTCGCTCGTGGAGAAGCTGATTTCCAGCGTTCCCCAGGTGCGCTTCCGGTTGTCGTCGCTCGAGGCGACGGAAGTCGATGACCGGCTGCGCGAGATGTTCGCTGATCGCGAGCGGCTCGCGCCGTACCTGCACGCGCCACTCCAGTCGGGGTCGGACCGTGTGCTCAGGCGGATGGGGCGGACATGGTACACGGCCGCCACCTACGAGTCGAGCATCGAGCGAATTGTGTCGGGCAAGGGCGCCTTTGGTCTGGGAGCCGATATCATCTGCGGTTTCCCGGGCGAGACCGAAGAGGATCATCGGCAGACAGTGATGCTCGTTGAGCGGCTGCCGTTTACGTCGCTTCATGTATTTCCGTATTCACCGCGTCCCGGCACGGCGGCCACGCGGCTGGGACGTTCGGTGGGTTCGGAAAACGTCCGGCAAAGAGCTGAGGAATTGCATGAGATTACTCGCCGTAAAAGTCAGTTGTACAACAGTTTGCGTGCTGGCACTTCAGCCGATATAGTGGTGATCAAGGCGGGGGAGGGGCTTACTGAAGATTACCTTTCAGTTGCCGTTCCCGACCTCCAATTTCGGCGCGGCCACCGGTTTCAGGCCATTCTTGCTTGGCAGTCCGGACAACTCCGCGCAACGTCAACCCAGGCACTCTCCGCATGACCAGCCCGCTCGAGTCCACGGTCTACATCGAGACCTACGGATGCCAGATGAACGTCAGCGATTCCGAGCTGATTCTCGGCAAGCTTGCTGCGTCGGGCTACCGCCAGGTGGGTGCGCCGGACGGCGCCGACGTCATCCTCGTGAATACATGCGCAATTCGTGATCACGCCGAACAGCGCGTGATCGGACGGCTCGGCGAGATGAAGAGCAGGATGAAACCCGGGGCGATAGTCGGTGTCACGGGCTGCATGGCCCAGCGCCTCGGCCCGCAGATTCTGGAACGGGCCAGTCATGTCAGTCTCGTGATCGGCCCCGACGGTTATCGGTCCCTCCCGCTGCTGGTGGAGAACGCGCGCCGCGGCGCACGGGTGAGCTCCACTGATTTCGACATGGAGGAGCATTACGAGGACTTCACTCCGCGGCGCTTCGACCGCGTGAAGGCGTGGATCCCGGTGCAGCGAGGCTGCGATTACCGGTGCACCTACTGCATCGTTCCCACCACGCGAGGGTCCGAGCGCAGCCGGCGGCTGGAGGATGTCGTCCGCGAAGCGAGGAACGTCGTGGACGAAGGAATGTCGGAAGTGGTGCTGCTCGGCCAGACGGTGAATTCATACAACGATGGCGAGCACGACTTTGCCGATCTGCTGCGCTCCGTCGGCGCGGTGGACGGGGTCAGGCGGCTCCGGTTCACGAGTCCACATCCGAATGATTTCAGCACGCGCGTGATCGACGCGATGGCCGATACGGCCGCCGTGTGCGAGCATGTCCATCTGCCGATGCAATCGGGCTCCTCGCGCGTCCTCAAGCGAATGCTCCGGCGATATTCGCGAGACCAGTACTTCGAGTGCGCCGCGCGGTTGCGGGACGCGATCGGCGGACTTTCACTCACCACCGACATCATCGTCGGATTTCCCGGTGAGAGCCAAGAGGATTTCGAAGAGACGCTGACCGCCGTCCGTGAGGTTGGCTTCGACGACGCATACACATTCAAGTTCTCTCTTCGCGATGGAACTCCGGCGACGCGTTTTCCGGAGAGTGAGGCCGTGCCTGACGATGTCGCGAGCGACCGGTTGGCGAGATTGATCGATACCGTCCGAAGCGGCGTACGCCGCCGGAATCTCGGGCAGCTCGGGCAGCGGCGAGAGGTGTTGATCGAGAAGGAAGCGCGGAGGGGGGGATTGCTGCAGGCGCGGACGCGGGATTTCAAGACGGTCATCATTCCCGGCGAGGCGTCGCTGATCGGCACATACGTCACCGTCGAGCTTACCGGAACCACCGGGTCGACGTTCACCGGAATCGTAGTCCGCGAGCGCGCTCCTCTTCCGATGGCGGGGTAAGGCTTTCTTGCGGGACGCGCCGGTGAGCGCGTCCTCGGGCACGTCGCTACCGTCGAGCGAAAGCTCCGGACGCGCTGCTGCCGCTCATTACATCCGCATATCTCTGCTTTGTGCTGGCGCTGCTCGCCGGCTACTCAGGGCTGGCGCCGCCTGCAACGGTCATCTCGGCAGTCGCTCTCCTATGGTCGGCATGGCGACGTGACAGAGAAGTTGCGGGCCTTGGCCTTGTTGCAATTGGTGGACTGACGATCGCACTCCTCTCGGGGAGTCCCGCGCGAGGGCTCACTCGTGAGGAGCGCAGGGCAGAGGCGGGCGCGATCGCAGCGACCGCCCTCGGTCGCGCTCGCGATCGCGCTTCCCGGTCCATCGAGACCGTATTCGGGCGCGACGCTCCCATGGCGAAAGCGCTGCTGATTGCCGATCAGCACCAGATATCGCCGGAGATGCGCGACCGCTATGCGCGGGCCGGGATCATTCACATGCTTTCGATCTCCGGACTACACGTCGCGGTGATCGCGAGCGCCATACTGGTCCTGCTGCGCCTGGCGCGCTTGCCGCCGGCGATCGCGGCTGTCGTGTCGCTGCTCGTGACGGCGGTCTATGTCGGAGTGATCGGCGCGCCGGCTCCCGCCCTTCGCTCTGCTGTGATGCTTGGGTTTGGAACCGTGTCCAGACTTCGGCAGCGGCCCACATCGCCCTGGGCTTCGTGGGCGGTGGGCGCAACTGCTCCGCTCGTCCAGCCGCGAACGGCTCTCGATCTCGGTTATCAGCTCAGTGTGGTGGGGATCGCCGGACTGATCGCCAGCGGATGTCTTGCCCGCCGACTGCTGCTGCCCCGCCTGTCCGGCGTCCGCCTCGCGATCGGCCGTGAGCTGCTCACATCCGTCATGGCGACGCTGGTGAGTGCACCACTCGTCACGTGGTACTTCGGCCGGCTCAGTATCATCGCGCCGTTGGCGAATCTGGCTGCCGGCCCGGTGATCGGCGTGCTTCAGCCAACGCTTTTTCTCGCGCTTGTCTGCGCGCCGCTTCCATGGCTTGCCCATTTTATCGCCGCGGCGGCTCACCCGCTGCTCCGGCTGTTCGACGGCATAGCCGCGGCCGCCGCGGCGATTCCCGGAAGCTCAGTCGACGTTGCACCGACGCTTGTCGCAGCCGTTGGCGCAAGCGGCATGGTGGCCGGGCTGGTCGTGGCCAGTCTGTCGAGATATCCCGGCAGACCGCTCGTTGTTGCCACGGTCGCGATGGCGGTGGTCGCCTGGGCTCCGGCAATTCACTTTCCGTATTCCGGAGATGTCGAGCTGCACGTCCTCGACGTTGGCCAGGGCGACGCGATTTTATTGCGCACGGACAAGGGCCGCTGGCTGCTGTTCGACGCGGGGCGTATCTGGAACAGTGGTGACGCCGGCCGATCGACTGTCATTCCGTATGTGATGCGCCGCGGCGGGTCGGTCGAGTCTTTCATTCTTTCTCACGCCCATTCCGATCACGTCGGCGGCGCGGCGAGCGTCTTCCGCGCATTGCGTCCTCACACTTTCTGGGACGCCGCGTTCGCGCAGGGAAGCGAGGTGTACGACAAATCGCTTCGTGCGGCGCGCGATGCGGGAGTCGAGTGGCATCGTGTTCATCCCGGAGACGAGCTCGACGTCGATGGAGTGGCCGTCGAATTCCTGGCTCCCGATTCGGCCTGGACGGCTTCACTGGCCGACCCGAACGAGGCGAGCACCATCGCGCTTGTCCGCTTTGGCGCGGTGCGCTTTCTGCTTGTCGGAGACGCCGAGCAGGCGGAGGAGGGTTGGCTGCTGGATCATGCCCGCTCGGCGCTTCACGCCGATGTTCTCAAGGTTGGTCATCACGGCAGCTCGACGAGCAGTGGCGACGAATTTCTTGCTGCCGTCCACCCATCGGTCGCAATCATATCCGTTGGCGCGGACAATCCTTACGGCCACCCCAGTGCAGACGTTCTGGCCGCCCTTGCCCGTGCGGGGGCGCGGGTCGTGCGTACCGACAAGCTGGGGACCATCGTCGTTCGCACGGATGGGCGCAAAGCCATACTCGAAGCGGAGGGTCGCCGTTGGAATATCTCACCGGGCTCGGCAGGGCACTGACAGGCGAGCCTTTGGCTCTCCCGGACGGTCTGGCGCGCGACTATCCTGAACTCTCCTCGCTCCGCCTCAGGCGCGGCGGCTTGCCTCCCCGGGTAGCCGGGTGGTTTCTCGGCCAGGCCAGCGTTGCAGCCATTACGCTTGGCCGAACCATCTTTTTCGGGGCTCGCGCGCGCCTGGACGCTGAGCTTCTTTTGCACGAGCTTCGCCACGCCGAGCAATTTGAGGAGCGCACGAGCTTCCCCCTGCGTTACATTTGGGAGAGTTTGCGCCGCGGGTATCATCAGAACCGCTACGAGGTGGACGCGAGGGCGTACGCCTCGCGGCGTCTTGGGCAGGCAGTTCGCCCCCTCCCGTCGAGGAAGCCTAACGTGAAGCATACCGACACCTCAGTCGTTACGATCGAGCGGTTCATCATCGAGCAGGAGAAACTCCACCCCGAGGCAACGGGCGAGCTCTCCGGCATCCTTTACGATATGGCGCTGGCGGCAAAGATGATCGCCAACAAAGTCCGCAGCGCCGGACTCGCCGACGTCCTTGGCGCGACTGACGGCGTGAACGTCCAGGGCGAAATTCAGGAAAAACTGGATGTCATCGCCAACGAGATAATCATCAAGGCGTTCGATCACAGCGGCTGGTTGTGCGCGATGGCTTCGGAAGAAGAGCCGGACATCATTCACATCCCCGAGAGATTCCGCTGCGGCAAGTACTGCCTCTTGTTCGATCCCCTCGACGGCTCGTCCAACATCGACGTCAACGTACCCGTAGGGACGATTTTCTCGGTGGTCCAAAAGATCATGCCTGGGCCTCGCGGCGAGATGCGGGACCTGCTTCAGCCTGGAAGCCGGCAGGTCGCTGCTGGCTACGTGATTTACGGGTCGAGCACGATGCTTGTCTATACGACCGGGCAGGGCGCACACGGGTTCACTCTCGACCCGTCGATCGGCGAGTTCCTGCTGTCGCATCCCAACATCAAGACGCCCCACTCCGGCCGGTATCTTTCCGTGAACGACTCATATGAGCGACTGTGGGATGAGGACGTTCGGGCACTGATGCGCCGCTATCGAGGTCTCGACGGCGAACGGACAGCGATGAGTGTCCGCTATGTCGGCTCTCTTGTCGCCGATTTCCACCGCAATCTTCTTGGCGGTGGGTTGTTCGCTTACCCATCCAATCAGAAGAAGCCGCGCGGAAAGCTGCGCCTCCTGTACGAGGCCAATCCACTCGCCTTCATCGTCGAGCAGGCGGGAGGCGCCGCCATCAACGGACGCGACAGGATTCTGGACATCGAGCCTCGCGACCTGCACGAGCGAACGCCGCTTTATGTCGGGAGCAAGGGTGACGTGGACATTGCGAAGGCGATGCTCGCCGGCGTGCCCACCGAAGAGCGGCCACTAGCCGCCCTATGAGCGACGGCGGCGCGCCCGCCGAGAAAACGTCGCCTTCGGGAATTCCGGTAAAGTCTGCCTACCATCCCGAGGCTCCGCCTCGTGACTATGCGAAAACGCTGGGCGATCCCGGCGTGTTTCCATTCACGCGCGGCGTCCAGCCCGACATGTACCGGGGCCGGTTGTGGACAATGCGGCAGTACGCCGGGTTCGGGACGGCGCGCCAGACGAACGAGCGCTTTCGTCACCTTCTCTCTGCAGGGCAGACGGGTCTCTCGGTGGCATTCGACCTTCCGACGCAGATGGGGCTCGACTCCGACTCGCCCCGCTCGATTGGCGAAGTCGGACGCGCAGGAGTGGCGATCGACACAGTGGAGGACATGCACGCCTTGTTCGATCAGATCGACCTTGGCAGTGTGTCAACGTCGATGACCATCAACGCCACGGCGGCGACGCTGTTGGCGATGTACATCGTCGTTGCCGAAGAGAACGGCGTAAAGCGGGACCGGCTTTCCGGTACCATCCAGAACGACATTCTCAAGGAATACATCGCTCGGGGGACATACATCTATCCACCTGAGCCCAGCCTGCGGCTCGTGTCCGAAACTTTCCGTTTCTGCGCCGCCGAGCTGCCGAGCTGGAATCCAATCTCCATATCTGGTTATCACATCCGCGAGGCAGGCGCGACCGCGGTTCAGGAGCTGGCGTTCACGCTGGCCAACACCATCGAGTACGTGTCCCGGGCAATCGCCGCCGGACTGCCGGTGGACGTCTTTGCCCCGCGCCTTTCCTTTTTCTTCGCGTCGCACAACGATCTTTTCGAGGAGGTCGCGAAATTCCGAGCGGCAAGGCGACTGTATTCGCGTATCATGCGAGACAGATTCGGTGCTTCCGATGCGAGCTGCCGGATGCGTTTCCACATCCAGACTGGCGGTGTGACGCTCACCGCGCAGCAGCCGCTCAACAATGTCGTCCGCGTAGCAATGCAGGCGCTCGCCGCGACGTTGGGCGGAACGCAGTCGCTTCACACGAATAGCTACGACGAAGCGCTGGCCCTTCCAACCGCCCAGGCGGCGACCCTCGCCCTCCGCACGCAGCAGATCATCGCTTTCGAGTCGGGAATCACAAACACTGCCGATCCCCTCGCCGGCAGTTACTACGTCGAGTATCTCACCGACGAGCTCGAAAAGCGCGCGCTGGAGCTCATCGCCCGCTCTGATGCGCTCGGAGGCGCCGAGGCCGCAATTGGCGAAGGGTTCTTCCAGGAGGAAATCGGCAGAAGTGCGTACGAGCACCAGTTGCGTGTGGAAAGCGGCGAGACAGTCGTTGTCGGCGTCAACCGATTTACCGACGATTCGCCGGACCCCGTAATTCCTGCTCCCGACTACACCGGCCTCGAGGCGGACCAGGTTTCTGCGTTGGGTGAGCTCCGGAAGCGACGCGACGGCCCTGCCGTGGCGCGGACGCTCTCGGCTCTCACTGAAGGCGCAGGTGTGCTCATGCGCGACGATGCGGAGCGGCCCCTCATGATGGAGCTGATTATGGATGCCGTCCGCGCTCGAGCAACAGTTGGAGAGATTGCGAGCGCGCTTCAGACGGAATGGGGGGCGTACCTTCCCCGGGCGTAGTCAAACAGCCTCAGCTGACTCGCAGCTCGCAAACGACGCTTCCGGCATCCCGGATCTGTGGGTTTCTAGGTTGACTTTGTCCGGATTCGCCTTGAGCCCCCTCTCTCTCACGGGTAACTTGAACACTCCCGACACCTTTCTCTGCAATAAAGAATGCCGCTGTACGAATACCGCTGCGCCAACGGCCACGATTTCGAGAAGTTCTACCGCTCGATTGGAACCGCTTCCTCCGAAGCGACATGTCCGGCATGCGGTGCCATCAGCGTGAGAGTCATGTCGGCGGCTGGCCTCGTTTTCAAAGGCTCGGGGTTCTACATCACCGACTACGGCAAGGACGGGAAGAAAGCGGAGCGCGAAGCGGCAACGGCCAGCTCGAAAAAAGCCGAAACGGCGGCAACCGCAGCTGCCAGCAAATCGGCGAAGACGGCCGATGCGGCGCCCTCGGCAAGCGGCGGCAGCTCCGCCGAATCGGCGCCTGCGACAAAGGCAAAGGACGCATCGGCCGCATCGACCCCGGCGGCTTCGCCTGCGCCGGCGGCTTCAGCCGCAAAGACCAAGACATCGGAATGAACTCCGAAGAACGGATACGCGCCGAGCTCGTAAGAGCGGCGCGTGAGCTTGGCGCGGCCCACGATGTTGAGCCGATCATCGAGCGACCGCGGGATCCATCGCTGGGCGACTGGGCGACCAGTCTCGCAATGATGCTGGCGCGCCCCCTGCGAAAGCGCCCGGCGGAGATTGCCGCCGAGCTGAGAGACCGAATGCATCTGACCGATGCCGGCGTGGAGCGGGTCGAAATAGCGGGCCCCGGCTTCATGAATTTCTGGCTCGACCGCGCCTTTGTGGCTGAGGGCGTGCGCGAGGTTATCGAGGCAGACGAGGCTTACGGCCGCAGCGACCAGGGCAAAGGCCAGCCGGTGATAGTCGAATTCGTCTCCGCAAATCCAACGGGCCCGCTGCACGTGGGTCATGGGCGGCAGGCCGCGCTTGGTGACGCCATCTCGACTCTCCTCGAGGCAACCGGGTGGAATGTCACGCGCGAGTTCTACTACAACGATGCGGGCGCGCAAATCGAAAACCTCGCGGCGAGCGTTCGCGCCCGAATTGAGGAGCTGAGCGGCCGCGAGGGCGTTATTCCGGAAGGCGGCTACCACGGCGAATACATCCGCGAGCTGGCAGAGCGGTTCATTGCCACCCACGGACAGAACGGAGCGCCGGCCAACCTGGGCGAAGTGAGAAAATTCGCGGTCGCCGAACTGCGGCATGAGCAGGATCTCGACCTTCAGGCCTTTGGCGTGAGCTTCGACAATTATTTTCTCGAGTCCTCGTTGTACAGTGACGGCAGGGTGAAGGACACGGTAGAAGCTCTGGTCAGCTCCGGCAAAACATACGAGGACAACGGCGCTCTCTACCTCCGCACCACTGACTACGGCGACGACAAGGACCGGGTCATGAAGAAGAGCGCCGAGCGGGGCGGCGAGTTCACGTACTTCGTCCCCGACGTCGCATACCACGTCACCAAGTGGCAGCGGGGCTTCCATCGCGCTATCGACGTTCAGGGCGCCGACCACCACAGCACCGTCACCCGCGTCCGCGCCGGACTTCAGGCGCTCGCGATGGGAATTGCTCCCGAGTACCCGGAGTACGTGCTCCACCAGATGGTGACGGTGATGAAGGGCGGGGAAGAGATGAAGATCTCCAAGCGCGCCGGGAGCTACGTCACGGTGCGCGATCTCATCAATGAAGTGGGGCGCGATGCGGTGCGTTTTTTCTTCCTGATGCGAAAGAGCGATTCACAGCTCGTGTTCGACATCGACGTCGCCGTAAAGCAGTCCGAGGAGAACCCGGTTTACTACGTGCAGATGGCGCACGCCCGCATGTGCGGCATTTTCCGCGTTGGAGAAGTCGACCTGGAGTCGTTTTCCACCGCCGGCGTCGACCTGAGCGAGCTGATGGAGCAGGAGGAGCAGCAGCTCATCAAGGCGCTCACCGATTTTCCCTCGGTCGTCGAAGGGGCGGCGGCGGCTCTCGAGCCCCAGCGTCTCGTGACGTACCTCACGGAGACCGCCCGGCTGACGCACCTTTGGTATCACAAACACCACGTCCTCGGACAGCCGGAAACGATCATGCAGGCCCGGCTCGCGCTTGCTCGCGCGGCACAGATCGTCATTCGCAATTCGCTTCGCATCCTGGGAATTACCGCTCCGGAAAGGATGTAACCGGCTCGGCCTTCAGAAAAACCCTCAAGAAATACTCAATGCCCGTACTTGTCGTTGGCTCCGTGGCGCTGGACTCCGTCGAAACGCCTTTTGGGAAAGCGGATGACGTGCTCGGTGGATCGGCCACTTTTTTTTCTGCCGCAGCAAGCCTTCTCACGCAGGTCCAGCTCGTGGGCGTTGTTGGCACAGACTACCCGATGCAGAAGCTCGATCCGCTGGCCGCGCGAGGGGTGGATCTTGCGGGCCTCGAGCGTGCCAACGGCCAGTCGTTCCGCTGGAGAGGCCGCTACCGCCATGATCTCAATTCAGCCGAGACGCTGGAGACGCATCTTGGCGTCTTCTCGCGGTTCAGTCCCAAGATTCCCGAGCAGTTTCGCGACGCGCCGTTCGTCTTTCTCGGAAACATCGACCCGCGGCTGCAGCTCGACGTCCTGAATCAGGTGACGCGGCCTGAGCTAGTCGCGTGCGATACGATGAATTTCTGGATCCAGAGCCGACGGCCTGAGCTGCTCGAACTGCTGGGCAAAGTCGATCTCGTGACGCTCAACGACGGCGAAGCGCGGCAACTGTCGGAGAAAGTCAACCTGGTTCAGGCGGCCAACTGGATAATGGAGCTTGGTCCGAAGCACGTGATCATCAAGAAAGGGGAACACGGCGCCCTGATGTTCAGCCACGGCCACGTTTTCTTCGCTCCCGCATATCCACTGGAAAGCGTGTTCGATCCGACCGGTGCCGGTGATTCCTTCGCGGGCGGCTTCATCGGCTATCTCGCGCGTTCGGGCGATCTCAGCGAGGCGGGGATGCGCCGTGCGGTGGTGTATGGGTCAGCGCTTGGCTCGTTTGCCGTTGAAAAATTCTCGACCGAACGCCTGATGAGCCTGACGCGTCCCGAAATCGACAGCCGGGTTCGACAGCTGCGAGAGCTCACTGCGTTCGATGAGGAGCTTCCCGAGTGAGCACCGGCGCGCTCCGCTACCGGAGTGCGGGCGTCGACACGGCGGCGTCCGACGAGGCGAAGGCGCGCATAGGCAAGCTCGTATCATCCACGTTCACCGAGGGCGCCCTTGGCGGTTTCGGTGGCTTCGGCGGGATGTTCCGTGTTCCATCGGGAATGCACAAACCGATTCTCGTCTCCAGCGCGGACGGGGTCGGCACTAAAATTCGCGTCGCCATCGAAGCGAACCGGCATTCGACAATCGGCAACGACCTCGTGAACCACTGTGTCAACGACATCCTGGTTCAGGGGGCAGCGCCGTTGTTCTTTCTGGACTACGTCGCGTTTGGCTCGCTCGACGCCGCAGTGCTCGAGGAAGTGGTGGCGGGAATGGCGGCGGGCTGTCGTGAGAACCACTGCTCGCTCATTGGCGGCGAGACCGCTGAGATGCCGGGTATCTACACTCCGCCCGACTACGATCTCGCCGGGTTCATCGTTGGCTGCGTGGAGGAAAGCGAGATACTGGGGCCGGCACGCGTCCAATCCGGCGACGTCCTGGTTGGGATCGCGAGCTCGGGGCTTCACACCAACGGGTATTCGCTGGCGCGCAAGATCGTCTCCGAGCGTCTGCGGCTCACGCCACGTGACGCGTTCCCGGGGTCCGGCCACTCCGTCGAGGAGGTGATGCTCACCGTTCACCGCTCTTACCTCGCGTTGCTGCAGCCGCTGCTCGACAGGATTCATGCGATGGCGCACATCACGGGCGGCGGCCTCCCGGGCAATCTCGATCGCGCGCTGCCTGCTGGAATGAGCGCCGTCGTCGATACCGCCAGCTGGGCGATCCCCGACGTTTTCGCCCAGCTTCAGAAAGCCGGAGAGGTTCCCCGCGAAGAGATGTTCCGGGTATTCAACATGGGGGTGGGCATGGTCGCCATCGTTGCTCCGGAAAACGCCGACGCGATCGTTCGTGCGGTGGATGCAGCCGGCGTCGGTGCGTGGGTCATGGGGGAAGTCAGGCCGGGGAGTGGCGACGTCATCATCTCCTGAGCAGACCGCCGACGAGCGTTTCATGGCCCGCGCCCTGGAGCTCGCCAGGCTGGGCTGGGGGCAGACAACGCCCAATCCTATGGTCGGGGCTGTTGTCGTCCGTGACGGGGAGATCGCTGGCGAAGGCCATCATGCGCGAGCAGGAGAGTCGCACGCGGAAGTGATCGCGCTCGAAGCCGCCGGAACGCGGGCGCGCGAGGCGACGCTTTACGTCACGCTCGAGCCGTGCAACCATCAGGCAAGAACGCCTCCATGCACCAACGCGATAATCGCTGCCGGAATCCGGCGCGTAGTGGCCGCCGTCGGCGATCCCAACCCCGCCGCCGCAGGCGGAGCAGAAAAGCTGCGCTCCAACGGTATCATCGTTGATTTTGGCGTTCTCGAAGCGGAAGCACATGAGCTGAATGCAGCATTCCACGCATCCTTCGCTCTCGATCGCCCGTGGATCACGCTCAAGCTTGCGGTGTCGCTCGACGGCGCCATCGCCGACGCCGATCGAACGCGAGGGTGGCTTACCGGACCGCTCGCCCGCGCAGAAGTACAGCGTCTGCGGGCGGCGAACGATGCAGTGGCGGTGGGAATTGCCACTGCCATTGCGGACGATCCACTGCTGACGGCGCGCGTCGATCCGCCACCAAGAGTTCAACCGACGAGAGTGGTGTTCGACAGGCACGCGAGATTGAGTGCGTACGGGGCACTGACTCGCACTGCCCGCGAAGTGCCGACGATCATCGTTACGACTCCAACAACGCAGCTGCCCGCCGATCTGGCCAACGCCGGCGTCGAGGCAATAAAGGCGAGCGATCTTCATGGCGCCCTCGTTCAGCTTAAGGCGCGCGGAATTGCATCTCTTCTCGTGGAGGGAGGGGCCGGACTGGCGGCGTCGTTCCTCAGTGGGGGCTGGGTGGACAGAATGATTATCTTTCAGGCGCCGATAGTCCTCGGCGCCGGATCGCTCGGCGCATTCTCGGGAATTGCGGCGCACGATCTCGCCCACGCGCCGCGATTCCATGCGCTTCGCGTCCGGCGCTTCGGGGATGACGTGATGACCATCTATTCGCCGCTCGCCTGATGTTCACCGGGATCGTCGACGACGTTGGAGTCATAGAGGATGTGACGACGACTTCCGCAGGCCGGGAGATCAGAATTCGTTCGTCGTACACGGATCTCGCGGACGGCGAGAGCGTTGCTGTGAATGGAGCATGTCTCACTGTGCGCGAGAGAGGCGAAGGCTCGTTCGTCGTGGGCGCAGTCGTGACGACTCTGGGAAGAACGACAATCGGCGGGTGGGAGCGAGGGCGGCGCGTCAATCTCGAGCGGGCGATGCGCGCAAACGACCGGCTCGGAGGCCACATCGTCCAGGGACATGTGGACGGGGTAGGAATCGTCGCTGCGGTCAGCCGCGTTGCCGATACGGTGCTCGTGGACATCGACCTGCCGGATTCTCTCGAGGAGATGGTGGTGCCGCACGGATCAGTGGCGATAGACGGCGTTAGCCTCACCGTCAACGCCATAACAGGCAGTCGGTTGCAACTGATGCTCATAGAATACACCTTGAAACACACGGCAATTGGTGATCTGGTGGCTGGCAGCCGCGTGCATGTAGAGACCGATGTGATAGGGAAATTCGTTCGGCGCCTGGTGGCGCCATACACAGATACCTGACTGCTGGCGGGGTCGGGAGAAAGGAAAAGGCAATGGAATTTGGAACGGTAGAGCAGGCGATATCCGACGTAAAAGCCGGGAAGATGATTCTCGTGGCAGACGATGAGGACCGCGAAAACGAGGGCGACCTCATTTGCGCGGCGTCGCTCGTCACTCCCGAGCTGATCAACTTCATGATCCGGAAAGCAGGTGGCCTGATCTGTCTGGCACTTACCGGCGAACGGGCCGATCAGCTTCGCCTGCCGCAGCAGAGCCAGCAGAACACCGAGGAGCAGCGCACGGCGTTCACCGTCAGCATCGACGCTGCGCATCGGTTTGGCGTGACTACAGGCGTCAGCGCGCAGGACAGGGCGCGGACCATTCAGGTCGCTGTCGATCCGGCGGCTGTGCCGGCCGACCTGCGCCGGCCCGGGCATATCTTCCCGCTGCGGGCCCGCGACGGAGGAGTACTGCAGCGCGTCGGCCACACGGAGGCGGCAGTCGACCTCGCCCGTCTCGCCGGTGTTTATCCCGCCGGCGTCGTATGTGAAGTGCTGAACGAAGACGGCACAACGTCGCGCCGGCCGCAGCTCGAGCGCTTTGCCGCCGAGCACGGCCTGACCTTCATCACCGTTGCCCAGCTGGTCTCTTATCGCCTCCAGTCAGAGCGGCTGGTGCATCGTGTTGCGGAAGCGCGACTGCCCACGGAAGTCGGTGTGTGGCGCGTCATCGGGTATCGCAACGACGTCGACAAGCACGAGCACATTGCGCTCGTTTTCGGCGAGGTGGAGCACCTGAGCGAAAGCGTACTCGTACGGATGCACTCGAAATGCCTGACCGGCGATGTATTCCACTCGCTCCGCTGCGACTGCGGCTGGCAGCTGCACACGGCGATGGAGATGATCTCGAAGGAAGGGCGCGGCGTGATCGTCTATCTGGATCAGGAAGGGCGCGGAATCGGTCTCCTCAACAAGCTCAAGGCCTACGAGCTTCAGGACACGGGTTCCGACACGGTCGAGGCGAACGAGCAGCTGGGATTCAAGCCGGACCTCAGAAACTATGGTATTGGTGCGCAGATACTTCTCGATCTCAAGCTCAAGAAGATTCGGCCGCTGACGAACAACCCGCGCAAGCTCATCGGACTCGAGGGCTACGGTCTTGCTGTCGAAGACCGCGTGCCGATCATCCAGCCGGCGACGGCGGAGAATTCCGACTACCTCGACACCAAGCGCGACAAGCTGGGCCACCTGCTCGCGTCCTGAATGGCGGAGCTGAGCGGTACGCCGCGAGGCGAAGGCCGGCGCGTCGCTGTCGTCGCCAGCCGATTCAATGAATCCATAACGCGTGCGCTGGTTGAAGGTGCGCTCGACGCTCTGGTGCGTCACGGAACCAGCTTTGACGACATCGATGTGCTCTGGGTTCCCGGAGCATGGGAGCTGCCGCTCGCCGTCAGGGCGGCGATGGCCAGTGAGCGGTATGACGCAGTCGTCGCGCTTGGCGCGGTGATTCGCGGCGACACGCCGCACTTCGACTACGTCGCCGGCGAAGCATCGCGGGGTCTCGCCGACGCCGCCGTCGAGGCGGAGATCCCGGTGGGATTCGGATTGCTGACATGCGACAACCTCGAGCAGGCCGAGGCCCGCGCCGGCGGCGTTCACGGCAACAAGGGCTGGGATGCGGCCGTTGCCGCGCTCGAGATGGCCGATCTGATGCAGCACCTCGACGTCACCGATGAGACTTGAGACACGGGGGCGTGCTCGCGCACTGCAGGCCCTCTACGCATGGGACGTCCGCCCAGGGCAGGACCTCGCAAAAATCGCGTTGAGGGTCTGGGACGACCTTGCCGTGAGCCCTGAGGAACGAAAGTTCGCCGGGGCAATCGTCAAAACGGTTGTCGGCTCGCAGCGGCGGCTTGACTCCGCTCTGATGGACGTGACGGACAACTGGCGACTCGAGCGCATCGGCGCGATCGAGCGATCCGTGCTGAGACTGGGGGCAGCGGAGCTCGAGCAACGCGAGACACCTCCCCGAGTGGTGATTCAGGAAGCGGTGCGTCTCGCCGAGCGGTTTGGCAGCGCCGCGAGCGCGCGATTCGTCAACGGCGTGCTTGACGCTTACGCGCGGCGGGCCGGCGTTCTTTAGTGCGAATCCTCGTTCTCAACTGGCAGGATCGTGAGAACCCACAGGCGGGCGGGGCAGAGCTTCATCTCCATCAGATTTTCGGGCGGCTCGTGGCTCGCGGACACAGCGTTGATCTGCTGTGCAGCGGATGGGGCTCCGCTCCGCGACGCGCAGTCGTTGACGGCATCGGCGTCCACCGGGTCGGCTCACGTCACAGCTATCCGTTCATGGCGCATGGCTACTACCGCCGACACTTGGCGTCATCGGGCTACGACGTCGTCATCGAGGATCTCAACAAGGCACCCCTCTACACCCCGCTGTGGAAGATCGATCGTCTGGTGGCGCTGGTGCATCACCTCTTCGGTGCGACAGCGTTTCGCGAAACGGCGGCTCCATTGGCTGCCGCGCTCTGGCTCGCCGAACGGCCAATTGGCCGTCTCTACCGAAATGTCCCGTTCGAGGCGGTGAGCGAAAGCACTGCCGACGACCTGGTGATGCGTGGCATTCCGCGCGAGCATATCCGCGTCATCTACAACGGGGTCGATACAGCCGCGCTGACTCCTGACTACTCGGTGCGGTCGCCGGCGCCGCTTTTCATTTACATCGGGAGGCTCAAGCGTTACAAGGGCGTGGACATTCTGATCCGCGCCTTCGCCGCCGTTGGACACGGCACCGCCACGCTCGAGATTGCCGGGAGCGGCGATTACAGGCCGGAGCTCGAGAAGCTCGCGCGCTCGCTTGGGGTGGAGACAAGGGTCCGCTTCCCGGGATTCATTCCCGAGGTTGAGAAGCTGAATCTGCTCCGTCGCGCGTGGGCGGCGTTGCTCGCCTCTCCCAAGGAGGGATGGGGCATAAGCAATCTGGAGGCGGCGGCTTGCGGAACGCCGGTCATCGCGAGCAACTCTCCCGGTATCAGGGAGTCGGTCATTGACGGCGAGACCGGAATTCTCGTCCAGCACGGAGACATTCCGGCGATGGCGGCAGCAATGCAGCGGCTCGCTGCTGCACCATCCGAAGTTCGGGCAATGGGCGAAGCGGGCAGGCGTTTTGCCGAAGGTTTCGGCTGGGAGCGATCGGCCGACAAAACAATTTCCCACCTTGAAGAAGTGGTGGCGAGAGGCAGAAATCAGTGGAAATAATCTTTCATGCACATCACGCGAAAATCTCCGCACGCATGCGCCGCCGGGCCGAGCTGGCCGTGGAACATGCCGCCCGCCGTCTGGACCGGGCGGTTGACGGTATCGTGCGTTTTGAGCAGGATGGTCCGGTGAAACGAGTCGAGATCGTCTTGCACACCCCGCGAAAACCGGACATCGTCGCGCGCGGCGAGGCAAGGTACTATGGACCGGCAATGACTGTCGCTATCGACAAGCTGAGCGCACAGGTGCGAAAGCTCCGCCAGCTGAAGTTGAGCGACCGGAAGCGCAATGCGAGGAGCGTGCGAAAAGCCGGAGCGGCGCGGGAGCTGGTGGGAGCAGAAGGGTGACACGTTTCCTCACCGTTGGAATGTTTCTCGAGCGGAGCGGCGCGTCGCTCCAGCTGGAAGACCTCGGCGAAGGCCGGGGACTCGATCGCGTCATTTCCGGAGCGGACATATCGAGTCCCGGACTCGCTCTCGCCGGATACATCGACCGGTTTGTCGCCGAGCGGCTGCAGGTGCTCGGGGAAACCGAAGTGACGTACCTCGTGTCGCTGGCACCCGAAGACCGCCACCGCATTCTCACCAGCTTCTTTGATTTCCCGATGCCGGCGGTGATCGTGACAAAGGGACAGGACCTGCCGGAAGGGATGGCCAGCGTCGCCGCTAGAACTGAAGTGCCGCTTCTCAGGACACGCCTCAAGACGGCAGAGTTCTACCGGCGGGTGAAGCCGGTGCTCGAAGGCGAATTCGCGCCCACTGTCACACTTCACGGTTCTCTTGCCGACGTATTCGGCGTCGGACTCTTTTTCACCGGCCGAAGCGGAATAGGAAAATCAGAATGCGTTCTCGATCTCGTCGAGCGCGGCCACCGTCTCGTGGCGGACGACATCGTCATTACCTCGCGACGCGGCAATGACGTCCTGATTGGCAAGAGCCACGATCTGCAGCGCCACCATATGGAGATCCGCGGAGTCGGACTGATCGACATTCCATCGATCTTTGGCATCCGAGCAGTGCGGCAGCAGAAGCGAATCGAAGTCGTCGTCAAGCTCGACGACTGGGATCAGGAGGCGGTCGTCGATCGCACCGGGCTGGACACGATGACCACCACGATTCTCGACGTAAAAGTGCCACTCATCACCGTTCCGCTGAACCCGGGAAAGAACATCACCGTCATCGCCGAGGTGATTGCGCTCAATCACCTTCTCAGGTACTCGGGGATCAATCCGGCGGAGGCGTTCAACGATCGACTCATCGGTCACATGCGCCAGGCCGCCGCCGGCAATGTCAAGGAGTACCTCCAGGAAGATGACGAGTAACGACGCGGACGCGGACTCACCGTCGGTCGAGCCATCGCGGGCGCGCGCCATCGTCGCCGGCCACGGCACGTTCCCCGAAGGAATGGTGAGCGCCATCCAGCAGATCACCGGATTTGGAAATGTGTTTGTGCCGATGTCCAATTCGGGCCTGAGCGGCGAGGACATCGAGGCACGTCTGCGCACGCGGGCCGACGACCTGAACGTAAAAGTCTTCTTCACCGATCTGCCGGCTGGGAGCGCGACGATGGCCGTCCGGCGAATGATGCGCGACCGCGCAGGGATAGTCCTCGTGACCGGCGCCAATCTCGCGGCGCTTCTCGAGTTCCTTTTCTGCGAAGACGAGCATCCGGACGACGCTGCCCGCCTCGCCGTCGAGAAGGGGCGCACCGCCATGTCGGTGGAGGGCGGCGACTGAATGTCTGTCGAGCTGTATCGCATCGACGACCGCCTGATTCACGGTCAGGTCGTTGTGGGTTGGGGCCAACCACTCAATATCCGTCTGATCGTCCTCGTCGACGACGATGTCGCTCGCTCTGGCTGGGAGCAGGACCTGTATCGGATGGGCGTCCCGCCGGAGATGGAGCTTCGCTTTGCCGACGTCGCCACCGCAGTCCGCGACCACGCGTCGTACACAGCCGATCCGCGCCACTGCATCGTGCTCACGGCGAACGTCGCGACCATGCGGGCGCTTCTCAGCCAAATCAAGCCGGCGAAAGGCGTGAACATCGGCGGCATTCACCACCGTCCGGGCCGCTCGTCCCGGCTCCGTTACGTCTTTCTCACGCCCGATGAAGAAACGGAGCTCAGAGAGTTGACAGCCAGCGGCGTGAAGGTCACTGCTCAGGACGTGCCCTCGGCGCGGGCGGTACCACTCGAGGAGATTCTTCGCGACACTCCCAAACGGGAAGAAAGCGGGTGATTCTCATCGATGTTCTTCCCATCGCTTTGCTCGGTGCTCTTCTCGGGCTCGATGTCGTGACTTTTCCCCAGGCAATGATCTCGCGCCCTATCGTCGCGGCGACGGCCGCGGGAGCGTTCATCGGTCATCCAGTGGCGGGCCTTACCATCGGCGGGATTCTGGAGCTGATGGCGCTTGGAATGCTGCCATTTGGAGCCTCGAAGTATCCTGAGTGGGGCTCCGCCAGCGTGGTCGGAGGCGCGCTCTACGCGTCGCAGATGGGAGATCCCCCGGGCGCGCTCGCCGTGAGCGTGCTGGCCGGCCTCGTGACGGCCGTCGCGAGCGGATGGAGCATGGTGCGTCTCCGCCGCCTCATCGCCTCGCGCGCGGCGACAGAACGCGCGGCACTCGATGCCGGTTCGTCGTCGGCCATAATCGGCCTCCAGCTGTTCGGGCTCACCGCCGATTTCGTGCGCGGCGGAGCGGTGACTTTCATCGCCATGCTGCTCTTTCGGCCGGCGGTGGGCGCAGTGGTCGCGCGATGGACTTCGGACGCGACATTTTCCCGTGCGGTCGTGGTGACCGTTGGTGCAGCAGTCGCCGCCGGTGCCATCTGGAAAATCTTTCATAGCGTTCCACTCGCCCGGCTTCTCTTTCTCGGCGGCCTCGTTGCAGGCGTGACGCTGCTCGTGATGCGATGACCAGCGCATCGGTGAGCAACACTGGTGCGGGAGCGGCGACTCCCGGCCGACTGCCGTTTTCCACATGGATGCGGATATACCTCCGCCTGTTTGCGGTGCAGGGAGCGTGGAATTATGAGTCGCTTCTCGGCAACGGCATTGCCTTCTGCATGGAGCCGGCATTGCGACTGCTTCCCGGTGGACGCGGCGGTCAGCAGTACGCCCGGGCGTTGGCGCGACATGCGCGGTACTTCAACGCGCATCCGTATTTCGCCGGGTTTGCCGTGGGCGCGTTCGCGCGGGCGGAGCTTGACGGCGTGCCTCCAGATCTGATCGAGCGTTTTCGCACCGCTCTGGGCGGCCCGCTGGGCAGTGTCGGAGACCGGCTCGTGTGGGCGAGCTGGCTGCCTCTTTGTTCTCTCGTCGCGCTCACCGCCTTTGGACTCGATGCCCGGCCTTTATCGGTCGTGGCTATCTTTCTCGTGTTGTACAATTTCGGACATCTCTCACTCCGCGCATGGGGACTTCGAGTCGGATTCGAGAAGGGACTTCGCGTTGCCGACGCGCTTGGAAATCCGCTCCTCCGGCGCGGGCCGCAGTACGTCGGCGCTGTCGCGGCGGTACTCGCGGGCATCGCGATTCCGCTGGCGGCCGACCGCGTGATTGGAGCGGGCAGGGCGACAGCGGCGGAAGTCACTGTAATCGCGATTGTCGGCGGCGTTCTTCTCTCCCGTTTTGGCGAGCGGGCGGAAGGCTGGCGGCTGGCGCTGGCAATCCTCGCACTCTTCGTCATCTACTCGGTGGTCGGTTGATGCCTGAGCGTACAGTTACGATTGTCAACAGGCTCGGACTGCACGCCCGGCCCGCCGCCGAGATCGTGAAGACGGCCGCGAAGTTCAAGAGCCGCATCACCATCATCCGCGACGACCTGGAGGTCAACGGTAAGAGCATCATGGGTGTGATGATGCTCGCTGCCGAATGCGGATCGACAATACTGATTCGCGCCGAAGGCGATGACGCCGAGGCCGCCATCGACGCCCTCGCCGCGCTCGTGGCCGCCAAATTCGGAGAGTCGTGAGTCTCGACCGGATGGTCGCCGAAGGGCGAATCGTGGGGATGCCGGCGTCCCCGGGGATCGTGATAGGTCCGGTGCATCTGCTTTTGTGGGAGGTGCCCGACGTTCCGCATGTGATCCTTCACGACGAGGCGATTCCGTCCGAGATCGAGCGCTTTCACGCCGCAACCGCGCGCGCCAAGGAACGCCTGGCGCAGGTGCGGGCGCGCGCCGACAAACACGCCGGTCCGGAAGAAGCGGCGATCTTCGACGTCCAGATATCGATTCTCTCCGACGCCGAGCTCATCGATCGAGTCGAGGGTCTGATCTACCAGAACATTGCTGCGGAGAAGGCCTTCGATCTCGTCATGATCGAGTGGCGGCAGCATTTCTCCCGCCATGCTCAGCCAATGATTCGCGAGCGCGTGGGCGATCTGACCGACGTCCACATCCGGGTCCTCACGATTCTTCTCGGCCTTCCCGATCACGATCCGGTGGACGTGCCGAAGGGCACCAACGCGATTCTCGTCACGCACGACCTGACGCCGAGTCTCACGGTGCAGCTCGATCGCGAGGCGATCGCGGCAATTGCCACGGACGCCGGCACGCGCACGTCGCATGTCGCCATTCTTGCGCGCTCACTCGGCCTGCCGGCCGTTGTTGGACTTCGTGATGCCACCACCCGGCTGCGTTCGGGCGATCAGGTGATTCTCGACGGCTCGTCGGGCATGCTGCTGCCGAATCCGACGCAGGCGCAGATCGAGGCATACTCCGATCGCGCCGTGCGCGAAGCGGCGGACGAGGTCGAGCTGAGCCACCTGGCCACTGCGGAGCCGGTGACGCTCGACGGCGTGCGGATAACTCTCCGGGCAAACGTTGATCTGCCGGAGGACGCGGAGTTTGCCGCGCATTCCGGTGCGGAGGGCGTTGGGCTGATGCGCACGGAGTTCCTCGTCGTCGGACGTGCGACGATGCCGGACGAGGAGGAGCAGTATCGCGCGTACACGAAAGTCGTCAGCGCGTTCGACAATCACCCGGTGGTGATTCGCACGTTCGACATGGGCGGCGACAAGCTCCCGGTGGGCGGTTATCCAACCGAGGCCAATCCCTTCCTCGGGTGGCGCGCAATCCGGATGTGTCTCGATGAGTCGGAGCTGTTCAAGACTCAGCTTCGAGCGCTCCTCCGTGCGGCAATGCACGGCGACGTTCGAATCATGCTGCCGCTGATCGTCACCGTCGATGAAGTGCGGCAGGCCCGGCGGCTGCTCGAGGAGGCGGCGCGCGAGCTCGATGCGCGCGGCGTCGAATACCGCCATGACCTGCCGTTGGGAATCATGGTCGAGACACCTGCCGCGGCAGTGGCGGCGGATACGCTCGCGCACGACGTCGCCTTCTTCAGCATCGGCACCAACGATCTCGTGCAGTATACGCTGGCCGTGGATCGCGGAAACGCCAATCTGGCATCACGCTTCACGCCCCTGCATCCGGCAGTGCTCAGACTCATCCGCCGCATCGTGGAAGTGGGCGCCGAGCATGGGCTGGAGGTCAGTGTCTGCGGCGAGATGGCGTCTCAGCCCCTGATGGCGTTCGCGCTCATCGGGCTTGGCGTACGGCAGCTGAGCGTTGCGGCGCGCTCGGTGCCACTGGTAAAGCGCATCGTGCGCGGAGTGAGCGCACGCGTCGCGACCGACGCGGCAGACGCGGCGCTGGCCACACAGACAGCCCGGGAAGCCGGGGCCGCGCTGCGCAGCCGCCTGTTGTCAGCTTTCGGAGACGCACCATTCCTTCGCGACGGGTTGCCCGCGTACGTCGACGGGAATAGTTTTGAAGGCTACGGCGGACCCTAGTCCAATGACGGCACGAATCGTACGGCGTGCCGCCAGTTCGCCCTCCTCTTCGTCCCAACCCCTGAGGGATATCGTGCTCGATCGACATCTGTTCACCTCTGAGTCAGTTACCGAAGGTCACCCCGACAAGGTAGCTGACCAGATATCGGACGCCATTCTGGACGCAATCCTGACCGACGATCCGTTTGCTCGTGTTGCCTGCGAGACGCTCGTTACGACCGGCATGGCATGCATTGCCGGCGAGATAACCACTCACACTTACGTTCCTTTTGCGGATATCGTCCGCCGTACCATTGAACGCATTGGCTACACCGATGCCAGCTACGGCTTCGACTTCAAGACCTGCGCGGTGCTCAGCACCATCGGCCGCCAGTCACCCGACATCAAGCAGGGCGTGGATACCGGCGGCGCCGGTGACCAGGGAATGATGTTCGGCTACGCGTCCGACGAGACGGAAGAGCTGATGCCTCTCCCGATCGTCCTCGCCCATCGTCTCACCCGCCAGCTTGCCCACTGCCGGCGCAATGGCGGTGATGGATGGCTTCGCCCGGACGGAAAGTCGCAGGTCACGGTAGTCTACGAAGACGGCGTCCCCGTTTCCGTCGACACCGTTGTCATCTCGACGCAGCACAGCGATTCCATATCGAACAAGAAGCTGCACCAGGCAATAATCTCCGACGTGATCGAGCCATCGATTCCCAAGTCGCTCCGATCAAAGAACATCAAGTATCACATCAACCCCACCGGCCGATTCGTAGTTGGTGGTCCGCAGGGAGACGCCGGCCTCACCGGCCGCAAGATCATCGTCGACACCTATGGTGGCATGGGCCGTCACGGCGGCGGCGCGTTCAGCGGAAAGGATCCGTCCAAGGTCGATCGCAGCGGCGCGTACTTCAGCCGCTTTGTGGCGCGACAGGTGGTGCAGCGCGGCTTCGCCAAGCGCGCGGAAGTTCAGGTGGCGTACGCCATCGGTCGCGCGGAGCCGGTCTCCGTTCGGGTCGACACCTTCGGTACCGGAGACGCGAAGAAGGCAGAGGAGTTCGCCAAGACCTTTGATTTCCGTCCGGCGGCGATGATCGAGAAGCTGAAATTGCGGAGGCCGATCTACAAGCAGACGACGAATTATGGGCATTTTGGAAAGAAGGGATTGTCGTGGGAGGAGTGAGTCCCGCTGGCCCCGGGTAGTTCGGTTAGTCGGTCCGTC
>Ga0097691_1000790_pt1 | contig 25541 bp, 21 predicted proteins | sample NGESurdeep072012_8_FD_72858 | JGI IMG/M metagenome (GOLD analysis project Ga0097691, IMG submission 72858) | Arctic peat soil microbial communities from Barrow, Alaska - NGEE Surface sample 210-1 deep-072012 | ecosystem: Environmental > Terrestrial > Soil > Wetlands > Peat ... | reverse complement strand
TCGACACCATCGATGGCAGCCCCACCGCCATCGACTTGTGCGGTCCAACCGGCGTCGCGGTGGACCGGTCGGACAATCTGTATGTGGCGGATCAGGGCAACGGCCGGGTGCTCGAGTACAACACCGCGCTGACCAACGCCACCGCCGATACGGTCTTTGGCCAGGGCGGAAGCTTCACGTCGGCTGGTGGGTGCAATTACGACAGCGGTCTTTCCGGTACCGAAAGCACTGCCGACGACTTGTGCGATCCAGCCGGAGTTGCGGTGGACGGATTAGGCAACCTCTACGTCGCCGATGAAAGCAACAACCGCGTGCTCGAGTACAACACCCCGCTGACCAGCGGCGCCACCACCGCCGGCCGGGTGTTAGGGCAGGATGATTTCGCGCACAACGTGGCCAATCTGGTGGACGCTCAGGGGCTGAACTTCCCTGAAGCGGTGGCGATCGATTCGCACGCCACGCCGAATCGAGTTTACGTGGCCGATGCAGACAACAACCGGGTGCTGGCTTGGAGAGACGCGGGCTCGTTCGCCAACGGCGCTCCGGCCGACCTGGTGATCGGACAGCCCGATTTCCTCTCCTCTCTGTGCAACGCGGGCAGCGCTACGGTCAGCGCCAACAGCCTGTGCTATCCAGCGGGAGTCGCGGTGGACGGCGCGGGCAACCTCTACGTGGCCGATGAGTACAACAACCGGGTGCTGGAGTACCCCAATCCGTTTGCGGCCTGCTCGGGAGTATTCCCGTGTGTGGGCGGTCCGGCCAGTGTGGTCTTGGGCCAGGGCGGCAGCTTCACCTCGAATAGTTGCGATTACGACACAGGCGACGGCAACGTTTTCTCCGGCTCCAGCGCCATCGACCTGTGCTATCCGGCGGGAGTCGCGGTGGACGGCGCGGGCAACCTTTACGTGGCCGATGCAAGCAACAGCCGGGTGCTCGAGTACAACACCCCGCTGAGCACCGGCGCCACCGCTGCCCGAGTCTTTGGCCAGGGCGGGAGCTTCACGTCCAACGCCTGCAATTTCGACGGCGGCGCCGGTCTCCCCGCTCTCAGGCCGTCCTCCGCAATTGACCTCTGCGATCCATCTGGAGTCGCATTGGACGGCGCGGGCAACCTCTACGTGGCCGATGGAAGCAACAACAACCGGGTGCTCGAGTACAACACTCCGCTGACCACCGATGTCACTGCCGACATGGTCTTTGGCCAGGGCGGGAGCTTCACGTCGCATAAGTGCAACTACGAGGCCACCAGCTATCCGAGGCCCTCCACCGCCAACGACTTGTGCGATCCAACCGGCGCCGCGGTGGACGCGGCGGGCAACCTCTACGTGGCCGATAGCAGCAACGACCGGGTGCTCGAGTACAACACCCCGCTGACCACCGGCGCCACCGCCGACAGGGTCTTTGGCACCTGCGGCAGTTTCACGTCGGTTGCATGCACGGGGCTCAGCGCCAACAGCCTGAGCGACGCGAAAGGAGTCGGATTGGACGCCTCGGGCAACCTCTACGTGGCGGATTTCGGTAACAGCCGGGTGCTCGAGTACCACCAGCCGCTGCTGACGCTTCCCACCCCCACCCCAACCGCAACCTCGACTCCAACGGCGACTCCGACCGCCACACCGACCCCGGTGCGTGCGTCACTAACAGTGTCGCCCAAGACCCTGCACTTCCCGGCCTTCAAGCTGGGCAGCACCAGCAAGCCGCTCAAGGTGAAGCTCTTCAATCCGCGCAATAAAAAGCACAACTCGCCAATCCTCATCGAGGGCGCGGTGGCGACGCCGCCATTCAGCATCGATACTGCGCTCAACACCTGTCAGGTCGGGATGCAGTTGGCGCCCAAGCGCCACTGCTTCTTCTTCCTGACCTACGCTGCTAGCGCGCTGGGCAAGCAGACCGGGACCTTTACGATAACCGACAACTCGAACATCGCCAGTCAGACGATCGTCAAGCTCAACGGCAAGGGAAAGTGACCGAAGAAGTGAACAATTCGCCCTAAACCCTCCCGAACTTAACTGCCTTCCGCCGCAAGCGCGGTCCGTTCGTTAATGGCCGGAAAGTGTCAGGATTAGCGGATTTGACCGCTTCGTTACTTGATTATTACCGCTCAATGAACTATTTAAAGCATCTATTTGATTCTGAGTGGCGCAAATCCCACTATACATTACTCGGATTCGAGCGTCAGGATTTTCCAAGCTCGGCGATTGAAGATGGCAATCAGAAGCCTTAACGATAAAAAACACTCCAATGCACAGCGTCGCGCGGTCCTGCACCTGTTGACAGGGAGTGTATTCGGCGGCGCGGAGGAGCACGCACTGTCAATCCTGACCGCGATCAGCGCGTACGGATTCGAGCCATGTCTGGCGGCGCCGGTCGAGCTGATCGCGGCGATGGAGCCTGGCCTTTCGCAGGCCGGCGTCAAATGTCTGCCGCTTGAGTTTTCCTCGCGGCTTGACGTGGTGGCGGGCGCGCGCCTGCTGCGATTCATCCGCCGCGAAAATATCGCGCTTGTGCATTGCCATCTGTTCACTGCGAGTTTATTCGGCGCCGGGATCGCGCGGATGGCCGGTGTCGGCGCGGTGCTCGAGACCTGTCACGGCCCCGAGGTCTGGCGGATGGGAAAAGGCCTGCGCGGCCGCTTCTGGGTGGATCGGCAGGTGGGAAGGCTGGTGGACAAGTATATCGCCGTGTCGCACGCCGCGGCCCGCCATTTGATCGCCACCAAGGGCGTGCCCAAGAGCAAAGTCCGGGTGATTCACAACGGGCGCGACCTGGCCCGTTTCGCTCCAACGGATTCCCGGCGCCGCGCCGCGACCCGCGCCGCGCTGGGGCTCGGCGATGAACCGGCTTGCCTCACGCTGGCCCGCCTCGACGATCAAAAGGGCCATCGCCATCTGATCGATGCGCTGGCGATCCTCGCTCCGCGCCGGCCGAACCTTGTCACCTTGCTGGCCGGCGAGGGTCCGCTGGAGGATGCGTTGCGCGCGCAATGCGCAGCGCTGGGGCTGGCGGACCGCGTGCGATTCCTCGGCCACCGGCGCGACGTGCCGGAGCTGCTCGAGGCCGCCGACCTGGTGGTGCTGCCGTCGCTGTACGAGGGTCTCCCGCTGGTAGCGATCGAGGCGCTCGCGGCCCGACGCCCGATGGTCGCGACGGAAGTTGACGGCACTCCCGAGGTGGTGATCCACGAAAGAACCGGGCTGCTCGCGCCGCCCGCCAATCCGCCCGCGCTGGCGGCGGCGATCGAGCGGTTGCTTGACGATCCCGCGCTGGCATCGCGGCTCGCATCCGAGGGATGCAAATTCGTGCAGGAAAACTTTGCCTTGCAGCGGCAGATCGAACAAACCGCCGCGCTCTACTCCGAGCTGATCGAGCTTGGAAGAATTGGAAGAAAAGGAGAAGGGAAAGCCGCTTAGGGACCCGCGTCGGGGGACGCAAAAGTTTTGACGAGCTTGTTTTACATTTCAGCATTCATTCTGCTGTACGCGTACGTGCTGTATCCGGTGGTGTTGATCGCACTGTCGGCGTCGCAGCCGCGGCGCGCTGACGCCGATGACGACTGCGCCGGAGGTACGGCGGCGCCATCCCTGTCGGTAATCGTCGCGGCGTACAACGAGGAGCATTGCATCGCGCCCAAGATCGAAAATTTTCTCTCCTGCCAGTACTCAGGCGCGGCCGAGATGATCGTGGTGTCTGACGGATCGAGCGACCGCACCGCGGAAATAGCCGAATCGATGGCGGGCGAGCGGGTGCGCGTAATTCGCCAGCGCGAGCGCCGCGGCAAGGGAGTCGCGGTGAATGCAGGCGCGGAGGCCGCGCGCGGCGAGGTGCTGGTGTTCACCGATGCGAACGCGATGTTTGCCGCCGACGCGCTGGAGAAGGTGGCGCGCCCGATGCGCGACAAATCGATCGGATTGGTGACGGGAGTGTCGCGTTACCCGGGCGAGACGATTGGGTCGACGTATCAGCGCTACGAACAGATGCTGAAAGGGCTGGAGTCGCGGCTGGGCGTGGTGGCGGGAGCTGACGGAGCGCTTTACGCGATGCGCCGGGATCTGTTCAAGCCGCTGGACCCGGCGCTGATCAATGACTTCGTGCACCCCATTGTCGCCTCGCTGGCGGGTGCGCAATCGGTTATGGCGGGCGACGCTTTTGCGCTGGAGGAATTCTCGGAGGCGGGCGAATTCGCGCGGCAGGTTCGGATGGTCTCGCAGGCCGCGCTGGTGTATTTCCGGCTGCTGCCCGACCTCATCAAAAAGCGGCGCTGGCGTTCGATCCTGGTCTTAACCTCGCATAAAATGCTGCGCTGGCTGACGGCGCCGCTGCTCGGGATTGGAATAATCGCGACCGTGGCGCTGGCTGGGCGTAGGGGAATCTTCCGAGTCGTGCTGGGCATGGAGATATTGTTCGCGCTGGTCGCGGCAATCGGTATGGTCGCGAGCCGGCGCGGCACCGAAAGCAAGGCGACCATCGCGTATCAGTTCGTTGCGCTGAACTGTGCGCAGGCGGTCGGGCTGTGGCGATGTTTTTCCGGGGAAGTTCCGGTGGTCTGGAAACCGAGAAACCTTTAAGGCGGGGGATCAGAGTTGAGTGTTGTAGTTTGCAGCGAGAATCGGCGGGCGGATTGGGATGAACTGATCGCGCAGTGCGCTGACGCGACCTCGGGCCATCTTTGGCAATGGCGCGAGGTGGTCGGTTCGGCGTACGGATTCGATTCCTTTTACCTGCTCGCTCAGGACGGGCGCGGCCGCCCGATCGCCGCGGCGCCATTTATTTTCGTGCGCAGCTTTCTTTACGGCAGTGAACTCTCGTCGATGCCTTATATGGACTACGGCGGGGTGTGCCACGCCGACTGGCTGGATTGCGCAGAGCGCGACGCTGCGCAGGCCGAACTGATTGCCCATGCCCGCGAGCTGGCGGGAAAGCTGCGCGCCAAGCGGCTGCACATCCGAAGCTTGCACCAGTTGCCGCCGCCGTTTGAAGTCAGCACGGAGAAGGTGGCGCAGCATCTGGCGCTCGCATCGACGGTCGCTGAGCAGTTACGGCGGCTGCCCTCAGAGCGCCGCAATCGGCTCAAGCGGGTCGAAAAGCTTAAGCTCAACGTGGACGTGGGCGACCCGACCGATCCGGCGGCGCTGGCCGATTTGTGCGCGGTTTATTCGGAGAACATGCGCGATCTCGGATCGCCTACGCACGGCCGCCGGTTCTTCAGCCAACTCGTAAACGGCCTGCGCGATCGGCTTTCGCTGATTCGCGTTGGCAGCGGCGGCCGCGTGGTCGCGGCCGGGCTGGCAATGAACTTCCGCGGCTGGATGATGCTGCCGTGGACGGGCGCCACGGCCGAGGCGCGTCCGGTGTACGCCACCAACGCTCTGTACTGGGCGGGGATACGGCTTGGCATCGAGTCCGGTTGCCACACCTTCGATTTCGGGCGGTCAACCTTCGGCTCAGGCAACTTCGAATTCAAGCGCCAATGGGGCCCGACTCCGGTGCAGCCATATTGGAGCACACTGTACCTTTCGCCGCGGGCTGCGTCGCCGCGCCATCGCAAGAGCCTGCAGACCATCAGCCGTCTGTGGCGCTACATGCCGCTGGGAGTAGCCCGCACGGTGGGACCGGGGCTGCGACGGGGGATCTCAAATTGAGTTCACTGGTGGCGGCGCGATTTGGTATCGAGAAGGCGGCGGGCGAGCCCTCGCGCATCCGCCGCCAGGCGTATCGCTTCATCGGCGAGATCCACATTCCAGGACGGATTCGGCTTAACCACGTGTTCCGCGAGATTAAGGCGCTGGGTTTGCCGGAAATCGGCGTGCGTATGCTCGATGCCGGCACCGGCCGGGGTGACATCGCGCTGCACTGCGCGCGGCTCCATTCGGATTGGCGAGTGCATGGAATCGATCTGATCGATGAAAGAGTGGAGCGATGCCGCACTGCTGCAGGAAACCTGGCGCTGCGCAACGTCACCTTCAGCCGCGACAATCTGCTCAATCTATCGGCGATAGCGCAATACGACCTGATCACCAACACCGACGTGCTCGAACATATCGAGGATGATCGGGGCGCGATGGCCAACCTCGCGCGGGCATTGGCGCCCGGCGGCTACCTGCTGTTGACGTTTCCGTCGGTGCCGCAGCGCCGTCATCTGCGGCTGGTCAGGTGGCGCGAGCGCCGAATCGGATTCAAACCCGAGGACATCGGTCACGTGCGGCCGGGCTACTCGCCCGAGATGATAAACGCGCTCGCGCGCGAGGTGGGGCTCGAGCCGGTCAAGACCGTCTGGACGTACGGTCCGTTTGGCAATCTCGCGCACGACCTGTTTTTCGTACTCGGAGACAGCAAGCCGAATCCGATTGTGTTCGCAGCCTCGCTGCCGTTTCTGCTCGGCTTAAGTTTTCTCGAGAATCACATTCCGACGCGGCACGGCTCCGGGCTGCTCGCGATTGTGAGGAAACCGGTGAACCAATGAAGGCAAGCATCTTCGTATTGATCGATGCGCTGGGCTGGGAATGGATCAAAGAGCATCCGTTCCTGAAGGAGGTTGCGCCCTATCGCCGTCCGCTCGATTCCGTGCTTGGCTTCAGCACCGCCGCGATTCCATCGATTCTTACCGGGCGATTTCCGGATGAGCACGGACGGCTCTCCTTGTTCCATCGCGCCAATGGACACTCGCCGTTTGCGAAGCTGAAGCTCATCTGCGCGATGCCGCCGCGGATGGTCGAGAACCGTTACGCGCGCTTCGCGGTCAAGACGATTGCGCGCCGCATCAATCATCTGAGCGGCTACTTTCAGCTCTACGGCATACCGCTGAAATATCTGCCGAAGCTCGACGTCTGCGAGAAGCGCAACATCTACGAGCCGGGCGGAATTCCAGATTCGACTTCGATTTTCGACCTGCTCGAGAGCAACGGCACATCCTACAAGACCTACTGCTATCACGATGGCCCGGACGAGCAGCTGCTCGCGTCGATCGAAGCGGATTTGCGCGCGGGCGGGGCGAAATTTTATTTTCTCTACCTCGCGGAGCTCGATCATTTTCTGCATTTGCACGCCGACGATCGCGCCGCCGCGGCACAGGTGCTGGAAAAATATTCGACTGCGCTCGCGCGCCTGCACAAGATCGCGCTCGAGACCTACGGCGCGGCGGACATTCACGTCTTCGGCGATCACGGCATGGCGCCGACGCTGGCGACGGTCGATATCCAGGCCGCGCTGGCGGCGCTTCCGATTCGCGCGGCGGATTACCTGTGCCTGCTGGATTCCACGATGGCGCGCTTCTGGTTCTTTTCCGCCCGCGCCCGCGAATTGGTGACCAAAGCTTTGAAGGAGGTCGATGGCGGAAGATGGCTCGACACCGACGACCTCACCAAGCTCCATTCATATTTTCCAGACGGGAAGTACGGCGAACAGATTTTTCTGACCGAAGCAGGAACGGTAATCGCGCCGAGTCACATGGGTGCGCGGGCTCCGGCCGGGATGCACGGCTTTCACCCGTCCGCGCCGCACTCGCGGTCGGCATTCGTGTCGAGCGTCGATTATGGCGACAGCATCAATCAGATCACCGACCTATTCGGCGTGATGAAGGCGCACGTATGACACGGAGGAACGGGTGATGGCAATCGGCGCAGTATGCGAGGAAGGTTACGCCCGGCTGCGGGAAAAATTCAACCGCTGGCGCGTGCCGAGCGCGATTGTCGACGATCTCGTCGATTATCGAAACACGATCAGTTACCCGCGCGGCGCAATGGTATTTCTGGAAGGATCGCCGGGCGATCTGTTCGGCTGCGTGCTGGCGGGCTACGTAAAGGTGTACTGCAACGGGGCTGATGGCGCGCGGGTGCTGGCGCGGCTGTCGGGTCCGGGCGACATAATTGGCTACGCCGATTGCGAAGACGGCAAGGGACGGCGGTCGAAGATATTTGAGACGCAGGCGCTGACCAAGTGCTCGATTGCGCTCTTCACGCGAGAGCGGGCCGTGCGGCTGCTTCGCTCACTTGATCCCGATCAGGCTATCGAGCTCTACCAGACGTTAAATTCGTTCTGGTCGTCAACCCTGCATTGGTGGACAAGTTTTCTTGGCTTGCCGTTCCAGCAGCGCCTCGAAGTCGTGCTGGGCGATCTCGGTCGACGGGTCGGTGTGCACGACAACCGCGGCACGCTGATAATTCCCGAGCTTTCGCAAGCGGATCTGGCAGAGATGATCGCGAGTTCGCGACCGCTGGTAAGCCGGCTCTTGAACGAAATGGAGGAGCGCGGTCTGGTTCAGCGGCGTGGTAAACAGTATATTCTATTAAAGGGTTGGGACTCCCAGGAACACATATTCGCCCGGATGCAAAGCCCGCTCGGTGATGAGCCACGCTCTGCGTTGCCGGCTGTGCAGCAACGCTATGGCCGGCGTTCGGTCGTCGCCGAGTGGCCCAAGGGTGCGAGGGGCAAGACGACGCTGAAAGGTGCGGCTGGAAAGTAATTTGATGAAGATTGGCAATATTGAGTTCGCGCACGACTTTACGCGTGCGGGTGCGGCGCTGACCGGAACAATTTTGCTCGCGGTCGCAATTTCAATTTCGACGGCTGCATGCAGCTTGTTCAATTCTACGCCGGTGCGGGAAAAGGTTGTTGCCCGTCCGGCGGCGAAGGCCGCCGATCCCTACCGGATTGGCAGCGATGATGAGCTCGAGATCATTGTCTGGACCCAGCCGCAACTCAGCGGCAAGGTAATCGTCGCGTCTGACGGAACGATCGCGATGCCGCTGATAGGGAGGGTGCCCGCGGCCGGCCTTACGCCGGACCAGCTGAAAGCGGACCTTGAGAAGCGCTACGCGCGCTATGTTCACGGGGCGAATGCTACGGTGCGCGTGAGCGATCCGGCCAGCCACGTGTTCTATGTGCTTGGTGCGGTGACCAGGCCGGGCGTGTACAAGCTTCACTCCGGCGAGGTGCTTTCGCAGGCGCTGGCAGAGGCAGGTGGTCTGGGCGAATTCGCGGATGCGGGAAAGGTCCGGATTCTGCGCCGTAAGGAAAACGAGACGGTCGTGCTCACGGTCATCTACAACGTGGTGCGATCTGGTGGGGACTTATCAGCAGATGTTCCCGTAGAGCCCGGAGACACGGTGTCAGTGCCATGATCATGAAAACGAAAAATTATCTAGGTGCTCCACTTCTCGTCGCGCTATTCATATTTGCGCTTCCCGCCGCAGGGCATGCGGACGACCTGTTCCGCCTTTATGCTGAAGGGTCGTTAAGCGGATTTTATGGCGACAAGATCAACAATAAGGGGGGCGATTTCGCAGGCACACTGGTCGCCGGCTTTTACCTCGACTACACCTCCGCTGCCAGATACGCGTCGCTGCATTACGATACCTTCGCCCAGCTATTCGCGCATAATTCTCAGTACGATCGTGCCGGGGAAGGACAGTTTGTCCGCGCGACCGACGATGAAAACCTGTCGCCGACGACCCATCTGCGCCTGAATGAACTCTACTTCCGCGATTCGCCGACCGTGGCGGGCATAGTCACCAGCAATCAGGGCCCGGAGCTCAACGCCGTGGCGGCCGCGCTGTTGCTGGCGAACGACCGGGCGTCGGAAAATCAATTCGGTGTAGAGTTGTTGCACTCTTGGGGGCGCAACTGGTCCAGCGAGCTCAGCTTTCATCAGGAGATCTTTTGGAACAATGGCTCCAACAACAATAATATGAGCTACGGCGAAAGTATTGGCATCTCCACCGAATACCATTTCTCCGATCGCTTCTCTGTGGGGCCGGGATATCGATTTTATGATTCCGGCTCTACAGCCCCGGGACAACCTGGTGAAGAGACGCAGTGGCCGTTCGTGAAGGCTTCCTGGCAGGCGATGAGGAACCTTTACCTCGAAGGAATGGTGGGCGTCCTGATTTCCCATACCCAGGGGGACAGCCGGCAAGCCGTTAATCCGGGCGGCTGGGGATTGCTCGAATACAACCTCCAACGCGCGCGCCTGAAACTATACGGAGGTCAGGAACCGTTGATGACCTCCGGCCTTGGTGGTGCCGGGGGCATTACCCGGTCCGCGCGCGGCGCGATATTCTACGACTTCACGCAGCGGCTGACCGGAAACGCCGGCGCGGGATTTGATGAATTGCAGGCAAGCGGGCACGGAACCGGGGTTGACGCGCAACTCATTTCCTGGGGCTTCGGCCTGAGCGATCGCGTCAACAAATGGCTAGAAGTTTACGCCAGGTTCACTCAGCTTCGCCGCGAGGAGACCATCTCCCGTCAATTTCTTTCCACCGGCAGCGAATTTGGGCGTCAAGGAACGGGCAACTATATCGTGGTGGGATTCAATGTTTCGGTTGAAGCGTTTAGATGGAGTTGGCAATGAGTAATCAGACCTTCATTAGCATTGGACCTTATTGGGATATCATTCACCGCCATCGGGCGAGCTTCTTTTCGACCATCGCGGCGGGTCTGGTGCTCACGATGCTGGTGCTGGTTCTTGTTCCCAAGCAATACACTTCATCAGTGCTGCTGGCGGTCTGGCATTCCGATGTTCAGCCCGCTTTGATTGGGGCCGAAGCTCAAAATAACTTCTCTAGTCCTCATATTGAAACGCGTTTGGAGGCGCTCAGCGAGGAGACCATTGCACGCGGTCACCTTGAGGAATTGATATCGAAGCACGGATTGTATCTTCTCCGCGGCAAGCCGGCGCCCGGCGCGATAGGAGAAATGGCTGGCGAGATAACAATTACGCTTCCGGATTCAGTGTTGCAGTCAAAGACGCCGAGTCGTTGGCAGAGATTGCTTCCTCCGGACGCTGTCGAGATTTCGTTTCAGTACCCCGATCCGGCCAAAGCGCAGGCGGTGGCGAACGATTTGGGGAATATAATGATCGATGAGTACCGCAAGGAAATCGAGCGCCACAATGTGGAGACCATCAAACTGATTTCCAGCGAAGTGGATGAGACCCGAGGCAAGCTCGCCGAAAGCCAGCGCCAGATCAAGGTCCTGAAGGAGAAATATCGCGGGAGCATGCCGCAAGACCTCGATGACAACGTCAGGGCCTTGCAGGAGCTGCAAATGCAGGTCGGACGATCCGCGCAGGGCGCCAGCAAGACCGGCGCGTTGGATGCAGCTTTGCCGGATTCGCCAAAAGCAAACACGCCCGACGCGATGCTGGCAGCGCTGAAGACAAAGCTGGTTGCGCTCAGATCCCGGTATAGCGACGAGTATCCAGAGGTGATCGAGACCAAGTCGCAGATCGCCATTCTGGAGAAGGAGGTCGCAAACCTTGGCAAGCGGGCCGCCGCCGCGCCGGCCCCCGATTCGGCGGCGGGATTAATCCAGCAGCAAATTGCCGATTACCAGCGCGCGATCGCCGAGACCCCGGCGCATGAGGAAGTGATTGCGGCCGTGAACCGCGACTTTGCAATCCTGTCGAGCCGCTATCACGACCTGAACAATCTCTTGTTTGAAGCTCGCGCCGATCAGGAAGTGCTGGAACGTGGGCAGGGAGAGCGCTTGAAGGTGCTGCAGGCCGCCGGGCTGCCCATCAATCCGTCGTACCCCAATAGGGTTTCGCTGATAGGCGGCGGCGTTGCCGCGACGCTGCTCATCGCGCTGGCGATCCCCTTTGGGCTGTTCTACACGGATACTTCATTCAAGGATTCCGATGACGTCAGAGCCGAGTTCGCCGATGTCAACGCAATTATCATCTCGCGGGTGCCGGAAATCGAGCCCGGTCACGTCAATCGGGAGCCAGAATCAGCGCAGCCCCTGCTCGCACTGCCGGGAAATGGGGTGGCACACGGCTCCAACGGAATCGGAAATGGACAGTCCGCCAACGGCGGTCAAACTACGGCCGATGGCGAATCAGCACACCACAATGGCGCTAATGGAAATTTGCAGCCGCTCATGGGCCGCGCCGAAAGGTTTGCCCAGCGCTATCCGGCGCCGCCCTTGGTGGTGGCTGGAGAGGGGATGGTCAGCAGTGCGGCTGACGAGTTCCAGCTGCTCGCCTTCAAGCTGAAATCATGGGCGGCGCAACACGACGCCAAGGTCTTCGTCGTTGCGAGCGCCATCGGCGGCGAGGGGAAGAGCTTTGTCGCGCTGAATCTCGCAGCCGCGCTGGCAGTATCGGGTAGCGGCGCTCTCTTGATCGACGGCGATATCCGCGCGCCATTTCAGCACTATGCCTTTCCGGTGCCGAAAGTGGATGGACTGCTCGGATATCTGCAGGGAACCACGGAATTCGCTTCCACCATAGTGCCGACACCCGTGCCAGGGCTGAGCCTGTTGCCCGCGGGTGGAACAAGCAACCACGCGCCGGAATACCTCGCTTCCACCAAAATGGACGAGTTGATCGATACCGTGAAGCGCAGCAGCGCTTACCAATACATCATAATTGATACCCCGCCGGCATTGCTGGTTCCGGATGCCCAGATTCTCGCGAGGGCCGGAGATGGCACAGTCGTCGTGACCGCCGCCGACAGCACCTCACGCGCTGCGACCACCAAGACGTTTCTTATGTTCGATCCCGAGGCTCTGTTCGGCGTGGTGCTGAACCGCTTCAAGCCTTCGTATTCGACCTTGCGCAGCGAGCGTTATGGACGCTACGGACGCTACGGCCGATACGGGCGCTACGGGAAATACTCGAAGTACTCGAAGTACGCGGACCCTGAATTGAGAGAATGACTGACCGGGCGTTCAGCTTGAGCCCGCCAGGATCGTTCCCGCTTAGCGCTGATCCCGCGTTTGAAGACGAGGTGCGCCGTGAGCTGGACTTACTGCTCGAGCGCGTCCGTAACTGCGCCGCCGCGCCGAGCGTCGCCGGCGTCCTCCTGACCGGGAGCTTCGCGCGCGGCGAGGGAACCATAATCCCCAACCCTCGAACCAAAAGCCGGTGGCTGAGCGACGTCGAGTGCCTCGTGGTAGTTCGGGGCGGCATCGTTTCAAAGCGGGAAATTCAGCGGTCGATGCGGCAGGTCGAGCGGGACACCAACTCCGATTGCGCCAACGCCGAGCGCGGCATCAAGGTTGAATTGCGCGCGATTCTGACGCAGGGGATGACTCGGCTGCGGCCGGCTATCTTTACGCGGGAGCTGTGCGAGCACGCAAAGCTGCTTTGGGGCGATCCCGCCGCGATTCCGGTTCCGCGCGTGCCGTCGAGCGGAGAAGCAATATCCAAATATGATGCGTTTCGCTTGCTGAACAACCGGATAATCGAACAAATTGCAGTACGGAGTGAGTATGCGGACCGTGCCAGCGATAGTACTGCTATTGCCTACTCACTGGCCAAATTCTGGATTGATCTGGGAACGTCGCTGTCGGTTTTTTTGGGATGCTACCGGCCAGGATATCGGAGCAGGCAAAAGCCGGTTGAGGACGCGCTGCACGCGCACCAGGAGATTTTGGGAGCCGAGATGTCCAATCGGCTCATCTCCCGTTTCCGCAATGCGATGGCTCAAAAGCTCGGCAAGGCCGGGTTTCCGTCCGGAGATCCCGCCCATGAATTCAGCGAAGCCGTTGAGATTGCGCGCGCGACCTGGAACTGGGAAAGCGGGCAATTACTGGGCACGAGCACGGCGGTGGGCGATTGGCGCGGGATCTTCGCGCGACTGAGCAGTCTCGAGACGGCCGCGCAGCGCCTGCGTAGCTGGGCGCGAGTATTGCGGCAGCCTTCCGGATTGCGTCAATTGGGACCGCGCGCGATGCTCGCCGCGGCGCGGGTCGGTTCGCTCGCCACGCTGATTTACGGAACCGGATGCGTGATCGATTTCTTCTGGGACGAGATCGGATCGGGTAAAGGTCGGGGAACCGAGATGGTGGCCGAGCTTTGCCGCGCGCTTGCCGTTGAAGCGCAGGACGCATCGGAACGCCGGCGGCTGCTCACTCGCGCCACGCTCGGAGCCTGGGAGAGGCATTTGAGGTTCGCTGCCGCATGAGTCGCACGGTCACCATCTCGATTCTCACTTACAAGCGCCACCAGCACCTCAGGCGCGCGCTGGCATCGGCGCTTCCGTACGCGGACCAGGTGGCCGAGATCATCGTGGTCGATAACGCCGCTGAACCGGAGCTGAAGAGCCTTCTGGCGGCCGAGTATCCAAATGTGCGCTATATCGCCGCGCCATCCAACGCCGGATGCGAGGGCCGAAACGTCGGGCTGCGCGCAGCCGGTACTCCAATCGTAATTACCCTCGATGACGACGTCGAATTGTCCAGTCCCAATTGCATCGCGGAAGTGGAAACCGCATTTTCGCGCGACCCGCAGCTCGCGTGCCTGAACTTCACCGTCACCGGTGTAGACGGTAAGGTTCTGGAACGCGACTGGTGCCATCCCCGGCCAATCTCGCACGCATCTCGGGAGTTTGAAACTCACTTTATTCTAGAGGGTGCGTGCGCGCTCAGCCGCCAAAAGGTTCTGTCGGTGGGCGGCTACCCGGGCGAATTCTTCCTCGGCCACGAGGGCGTGGACCTCGGCTACCGATTAATCGGGATCGGCTGCCGCGTCGTGCATACACCCCGCGTCTCGACAACGCATCACGCGGCGCTCGAGCATCGTCCCGATTGGCGCGTCTATTATTATTACACTCGAAATGGAATTTGGGTCGCCTATCGATCCTTTCCACCGGTGATGGCCATTTCACGGGTGCTCGCCTATCTAGCCACGATGGGATTTTTTTCGTTGCGCGCGAGGCAAGTTCCGGCGTATCTCCGGGGATGCGTAGACGGGGTGCGCGGGTTGTCACGAATGGGGCGGCGCAATCTCGATGCTGACTCACTAAAGCATGTGCGCGAGATCCGGTCCGAGCGGGTGCGATTATTTGGAAGAATCCAGCGACGCTTCCGCGAGAGAATTCTGTAGCATTTGCAGAGGCCGGTCCGGATGTATCTCAAATTTTGAAGTCTTACAGCGGCACGCCAATGATCGCCAATTGATTCAGGGGACGGGCTCAGCGCGGTGACTCTTTACTTTCTTTTTCTGTTCCTCGTTCCGTTTCAGCAGCATCCGATTTTGGGAGCCCAGCTCTTCCACGTCGGGTCATTTCCCATTACGCCGGTTAAACTGGTGGGAATTCCGCTGGTCGCCGCCGCGCTTCTGCTTCCGCGGCCGCGCGACGCAGCGCCGCGGCCAAGCGCCGGAATTCTTTTGCTGTTTGCAGCGTTCGCACTGTTTCAGGTACTCGGGACCACCCTGTCTTCCTTGAGCTTTCCGGCCGCCGATGCATCGACGCTGTTTTCCTTCGCGATCTTGATGGTCGCGACAAATCTTCTCATCAGCACTCAACACAGAATGCAAATGACCATTCGCGTGATCGTGCTGGTCGAAACATTCGCGAGCACGTGGCTGTATAAGCAGTACTACATTTATCATTGGCCGCGGCCGCTTGGTCCGTCGGCGGATCCCAATTATGAAGCGCTCTCGTTGGTCATGACGGTACCGCTCGCAATCTGGCTGATCCGCTACGAACAACGCGATTTGTGGAAATGGGTTGGGCGGATTTGCAGCCCGATTCTCGCATTCGCGGTTTTCGTTTCGCAGTCGCGAGGGGGGTTGCTTGCGCTAATCGTGATGGCCGCGCTGGCGTGGCTGAATTCCCAGCATAAAACACGATTGGCGGTGGGATCCGCAGTCGCACTCGCCCTCATGCTCGCGATTGGTCCCGGCCAAATGATCAAGCGGCTCCAGCAGATTCAAATTGGGGGACAGGCGCAGAGTGGCGCTGAAATCTCGACGCGAGCCCGTATCGAGTTGGCGCGAGCCGGGCTCCGCATGATGGAGCATCATCCGGTCTTCGGCGTAGGGCTGGGCCAATTCCAGTCTTTCGAATTTCACTACAACCCGTTGCTGATTAGGCTTGAGGGACATCCGCACATCGCACACGACACTTACGTACAGCTGGGCGCCGAGGGAGGGATTCCCACGCTGGCGCTCTATTTGGCTATTCTGGCGGTGACCCTGGCTACTTGCCGGAGTGCCCAGAAGGCGCCGGGCGTGCCCGAAGATATTTCGGCGCTCGCACTGTCATTTCAGATCGGACTAATCGGCATTATGGTGGCGGAGTTCTTTCTCAGCGCTCAATACATAAAGGAGGTCTGGGTATTTATCTCGCTCATGCCCAATTTGTACGCGATTTCCCTTTATGCCGCGGCAATGAGCAGGAAGACCGCATCCGCTCAGACCGGGCCTGCGACGCCAATAGCCCTGAGGCCGCGCCTGCGCACCGGATGAGAATTCTGCTCATTTCAGAGATGATCCCGTGTCTGCCGAGTCACGACGGTTTTCGCCTGATACCCGCAAACCTGATTCGTAATCTCTTCGATCGTCACGAAATTCACCTGATTGCGCTGTCGCGTGAAGGAGAAGGCGAGGAGCAATCGGAGTGGCCGCGCGCCTACTGCCGATCCGTCTCGATATTTCATTCCGATCATGGAATTCGAGCCAAAGTGCGCGCGATAACCGGCGCCATTGATCCAGCGCTGGCGCGCTTCACCATCGATGCGGTGGCGAAAGTACGCCCGGACGTGCTCCATCTCGAAGGCGGAGGATTGGCTGCGCTGCTTCGCGCAACCACGCGAGGGTGGCCAGGAGTTCTCTGCGTGCATGACTCGAAGGCGCTGCGCTACCGGGAATTCGCCGGCTATGCCGCCCGGGCACGACAGCGGTTTCGTCTCAAGCTTCTCTCGGTTCTGGCTCGGCATCAGGAGCGCCGATGGTTTGGCTACGCGGACCGCGTCGTGGTTACCTCGCCCTCCGACGCACAAGCACTGTCCGCCGCTGTGAACGCGCAACGAATCGCCGTGATACCCAACGGCGTTGACCTCGAGTATTTCGCGTACCGGCCGGCGCCGGAGGCGGGCCGGATCGTCTTCACCGGCAATATGAGCTGGCCGCCAAATGAGGATGCGGCCGAACATTTTGCTCGCGATCTCATGCCGGCGATCCGAAGCCGGGTCCCGGCCGCCTCTTTCTGGATCGTAGGCGCGGATCCATCCGCGCGAGTTCAAAACCTGTCGAGCGTTCCCGGAGTTCACGTCACCGGGACCGTCGCCGATATCCGGCCGTGGATCTGGAGCGCGGCCGTTTACGCCAGTCCGCTGAGATTTGGACTCGGCGTGAAAAACAAGATTCTCGAGGCGATGGCTTCCGGCGCGCCCATAGTTGCAACCTCGCGAAGCCTCTCCGGCACGCCATTGATCGACGGGCGCCACGCGATGATCGCGGATGACGACGCAAAATTCGGCGATTCGGTCGCCCGGCTATTGGCCGACTCCGTGATGCGCGAATCGCTCTCGCGCGAAGCGCGGCGCAAAGTCGAGGCGGAGAACTCATGGGATTCGGTCGCGGCGGCGTATGAGGGCGTATATCGCGAGGCTTTGGCGGATCGCGACCGTCAGCCGAGCGGCGCGTTGACACTGGAGTCGCTATCGAATAAAAAACGCGTGCTTGGAAAATCAAAATGAAAATCCCGGACGATATACCGCTGAGGCGGCAAGGCATGGCACGATAAAATCGTGATGGCGGCAGGAACTACATCTCACCTTCGAGTGCGAGCCGGTATATGAAATTCCCGCAATCCACGTCAAAGCGATCGGCGCTCGGGCGCAACCTGGTCCAGTTACTGTCCCGGCCTGCCGTCGCGGCAACGTTGCTCGTGCTGGCGTTGAGCTATATGGCTCTTATGCTGGTGGGGCTTGAAAGCCGCGTCGCACAATTTGATTTCAGCGTGTTCTACGTGTGGTCGCTTGCGTTTCGCCGGGGGCTGGATCCCTATGCCGCCACGTTGCCTGTGTTGGCCGCGAGGCTGCATCTAAGCGCGGCCGATCTCCAACTTGGACTGCGTAATCCATCCACTCATGGATGGTGGAATTATGGGCTCAATCGGTACCCGCCGGCATTTCTGTTGCTCTTCGAACCTTTCACCTTGATGCGGCCGGCCGGCGCATACTGGACATGGATCGGTCTCAACGTGGTGCTCCTCGCGATCGCATTGGTTGTGCTTCTGCGTGAACTGCCGTGGGCGTATGCGGTTTCGATGGCGGCCTTGGGCCTCTTTTACCATCCGATCAAAGTTCACTTTTTTTTTGCACAACTCCAGATCGTGATTCTGGTGCTTTTGGCGTGCACCCTGCGTTCGCTTAAGTTCCGTCGCGACGCGGCTGCCGGAGCGAGCGTGGCGGCGGCAACGCTGATCAAGCTGGTCCCTGTGCTGCTGGCCGGCTATTTGGTGGTTGCGCGGCGCTGGAAGGCTCTATTGTGGTTGGGATTGTTTCTGGCGCTGGGAAGTCTCGTGACTTTCAGCATTTCCGGGCAACAATTATTTTTTGGCTTTCTCAGTTGGGCATGGAATGTTGCGCGTGAACAACGGCCAGGCGCCTATTTTCCGCACAGTTGGGCATTATCCGGCGCCATCTTGGCGTCCGCAGCCGTGGTCACATGGCTCGATAAGAATCATGCCAGCTTCGGTCTTTGGATCGCCGTCACGATCCTATTGACGCCTTCGCCGGCCACGCTTGATTACCTGCCGCTACTGCTTATTCCTTACTCGCAATTGGCTTCGGCGGGGTATGCGGGACGGGCGCCTCAGAGTGCAATCGTGCTTGGCATCGCCAGTTATCTATGCGGCGCGGGTTTGCCGTTGATCTTGCCGCGGGCCGTGCACTCGCCCGAGTCAGCGCTTCGCCTGATGACGGCGGCTTACGCGGCAAGCCTGGGGTTGGCTTTTCTCGCGTCGGCGTGCCTGGCTGTCTTAGGGGGCGAAGGCACGGCCTGCGCGGCTGACAGTTGAGCGCGAGCAGCAACGACGATTCCAGCGCGGCTAATCGGTGACCGTGCGCTGGACCGTGCCCGTCGCGTTGCGCGGAAGCTCCGCAACGAAGCGGATCACTTTTGGTATCTTGAAGTCGGCAAACCGATCGCAGCAACGCGCCCCAAATCCTCCGCCCCAATCTTCCTGCGGCGCCGGCCCCCCAGCAGTCCAAGCCGGATTATTTTCACTGCGGCGGCTTGCGGCAAAAACGCGACGAGCGCAAACCAGAGCGTGTGAAAGAGCCTGCTTCGAAGGTTGTATCCGGAGTTGCGCCAGGAGGACCTCATTCCCATGAGCATCAGGCGCATCGGCCGATCGTCCATCATCGGGTGATGGGTTGGATCGACACGCAACGAGGCCAGTCGATACTTCAGATGTGCCGGCTCACGCGCGGCCCAATTGCGTGGGATTGTGAACCCGGACCGGCTGGCGAACTCCGATAGCGCCCATTCGCGCTGAAGATCGATGACTATCTTGACGCGCAGCTTGCGCGGATCCAGCTCCTCGCCCAACATGCCGTGATTGGACTCGTGAATCCGGTAACAACCGAGAGTTTTTCTGATCGAAACGACGTCGCCCAGGAACGGCGCAAGAATTTCAAGCGACGTATCGGCTGCCTGATGCCACTGTGACTCGGGCAACGGCAGGAGGCGGTCAAGAACGGTTCGCGCGAACGCGTTCCCGCTGGTGGGAACTCCAATGTAGCCGCCTGCATCGAGTATCGAAGCCCTGATGTCCCCCTCCGGCATTTGCGCCGGCGAATATGGAACGATTCCTCCGAGTGCACGCCCATCCGCATCGATATGAGCCAAAACGAATTGCGCCTTCGCTACCCCGGGATGCCACGCCCGCACGACCTCCTCGACGGCATTCGGCAGCAGCACGTCATCCGCGTCGAGAAACATCACGATGCTGCCGTGACTCGCGCGAAATCCGGCGTTGAATGCGGATGCGTGGCCGCCATTGGGTTTGAAGATCGCAGATACTCTGTTGCCATAGCTCGAAATCACATCGCGGGAGTTGTCGGTCGAACCGTCATCGACGACTACGACTTCGACGGGCGCATAGCTCTGCGCAAGCGCGCTATCGATCGCCGCGCGGACAAAGCGCGCGTAATTGAAATTGTCGATTACGATGCTGACGAGCGGCGTTGCTTCTCGCGTCAAGCTGCTATCCAGCGACCGACCGAACGTCCGCGCTGCCATAGTCACATTTTTGTTGCGCGAGGGGTTTCCAGCGGGATAGGTCTCTCCCGGTGATTTGTTCGAGCTCCTCGGTTTCAGGAAGCATGATGGCGCGGATCTCGTCAGCCGATTCCTGGCTTAGCGGCGGGAACTCCTCGACGAAAGGCCGCCGGATTACTTTCCACAGCGCTGTACGCTGGCCGAGTTCGATCAATGGACGCGCGCCATGGCGAGAAACCCAATCGACGGTCTCGACCGTGCGCCGGGCAATCGCATTGGAGCGGGCGGCAGCAGGAGCCGAATATACCTTTGCGCTGCCGACCGTGGAGCGATCCAGCGCAATGCGGCGCGCTCCGATAAAATCACAGACCGCGTCCAGGTAGCCCGGCGGATTCGAACTTAGATCTTCGTAGAACAGCACCAGGACCCGCGACTTTCCAAATGTCGCTTGCCATCGCTTAAGGTGGGTCGCGTAGCTGCACAGATCCGCGCCGCAGTTGATCTGGAAGCGCCAATATCCGTCGAACGTATCATTGACGGGGCGGCGCTCCGCTCGGAGGAGCCGATACAGCGAATACAATCTTGCGGCCGGCTCGCGAAAAGTGACAATTATTTTGCAGTCCGGAATGTGTTGCTTGATTCTTTCCCGCGCGATCGCATTCGAGAAATAGGTGGGCCCCATCTCTCCGGCCGGAACATCGGCCGGGTAGTCGCCAAACAGATTGCAGTACCACTCGACGCCGCGATCATAGCGAACATCGAAAAATCGCGTTTCCTTTTCGCTCGGCAAGCCGATGTGGCCCATCAAGACCTCGTGCAACCAGGTTGTGCCGGTTCGAGGCGGCCCCACATGAACGAAACTGGGCAGTCGCAATTTTTTTCCGTTACTCATTTCCCCTGTTTGCAACTATCTGGCGCAATCGAAAACCATAGCGCACCGCGGATTGGAAGCCCAATCGCCTGCGAGAATCCATCAATCTATCTTATAAACGTGAGCCTGAAATGGAGCGTAAGTATCTTTGAATCGAGACCCGCCCTGGTCCGGACCGATTGAACGATTCTCGCCTTCCACTGACACCGCGCGCGCGGGCCGCCGCAGCGTGAAGTTTGTAGTGACGCTGTCACCGCTGTGATTGTACGAAATAAGGTAGCGGCTTCCACCCTTGAGGTCCTTCTCCTTGGTAATCACGGTGCCGGAAGCTGAATTTGCGGAGAGCACGGGGCTGTCCGGCGCGATCAGTACCGGCTCAAGCGCGCTGATTCCCTTGGTCACGTTGACCAACTCGTCGTAGCGCTGCTGGCGAAGCACCGGGTCCCGCTTGCCCCAGTCGAGTCCGCGCAGTCCGTATGACCAATAGAAGACTCCGCGCGCTCCTTCGGTGATCGCCATCCAGCTCATGTCATGGAGCTCCTGCTCGGTGGGGAAGTGCGATAGCCGGTTCTGCCAGAAAAACTGGATCACCGTCCAGACCGGTCGCGCACCATGAACCGCGCCTATAACCTTTCGGGTCAAATCGCCGACGTAGCTCTCAGGGAAGCGCGTGCCGAGAACGTACGGATCGACGCCGAGTACATCGACAATGTCGCGCCAGAATTGATATTCGTTGGGATAATTTTCCACCGCGAAGGTTATGCTGGCCGGGTCATTCTGTTTGATCAGGCCGTATTGATGGAATGTCCGCGGTTGCCTCTCGCTTGCGCACTCGTCACAAGTGTAATAGCCGACGACGCGCGAATCGCCGGCTAATCCTTTGGCGTATTGAGTGATCACCTGGTCTGGGGGAACGTTTCCCGCTCGCGCCCATCCCGGATACGCGCGCATCTCCGGAAAAAACGCGCTCACGGTGGCCAGGTAAAAGATGCCGAACGGCTCCATCGCCTCGGTGTAAGGATAGATCACATCCGCGCGGCCGTTGGCGATAAAATAATTTATCATCAGATTGATCGGCGCCTTGGCTATCGCCGTCAACCGCGGAGTATAGACTCGGGGCCGAAGCCCATAGCCGGTCGTATCGTAGAGGCCGATCACAAATCGGGGGCGCCCGCCCATGTGGATGATATTGTCCGAATCGATGTACGCCTTCATCGAGGCGCGCGTCCCGCTGCTGACCTTGGCGATCATGTAGGGCGATTGTGCGAGGATCCGCTTATTACTGGGTTCCTCCAGATATCCTTGCAGCCGATATCGTCCAGGCGGCAGGCTACCCATGTCCACGGTCGCGACCGTCGAGCCATTCGCCGGCGGCGACAGCCGATGGGTCGAAACCACCTTTCCGCCCGCATCCGTCACTTCGAGCACGACGTGAAGCTGCGCCAGGGTCGTGTTCGCAGGCGGATTAACATCGATCGCGACCCGCGCGACTTGGCTCTGGTCGCTGAACATCATTCCCCGATAGTTCGGGTACAGCAGAAAGGTTTCCAGAGGCGCGGGAAGCTCGCGCCGCAGCGAAAATTTTCTGAACCACGACGTTCCAGCAACGGGTCCCACGGTTTCCGCGCGGAAGGAACCGACGCTGCCATCGGCGACCTCGGCGTGCGCTTTCACCCATGGAGCCCAGTCGGCCGTACCTACAGCCGGCTTGGTCATCGTCCATCCCCTCGCAGGGGTTTCGATCAGACGGATTCGGGTTCCGCCGCGCCCTTTGGGCACGGTGATGTTCGTTTGAGTCTTTATTTCAGCCGAAATCGTGTAGAGACCGGGCGAACATTTCGAATCATTTTGGGCGAATGGGTACCGCTCGGCGCACGGTTCCTGCAGCCGCAGGCTGGCGTTGTCACCGCTCCCTTCGAGGCTGAAGCAAGAAGGGTTGAGCGTCCACCCTTGAAGTCCGGAGCGCAGATCTCCGTTGACCAGAAGATTCGGCCCCAAAGTGTACCCCGTTTCCGGCGCATCGAGGCCTCCGGTAACGATGCCATCACAATGTCCGGCGCCGGTCGGCGTGATCATCGAGAAGCAGACGACCACCAGTGCAATAGCCGCCCGCCTAGTCAGTCTCAGCATAAGCTGATAGTGCCGATGTATAGTTTAGAATACAATCATGGATCAGGATGCGGTGGTGGTTGCGATGAGGAAGAATCGCGCCTCGACGAGCGGCGAGCGTTCCGAGAACGGAATAAAGGCATCGAGTTCCGGACTACTCATCCAGAGATGATACCCAAGCCCGTCGAGCGAATCGGTTATGGATTTCACCGATCCGCCAAATTTTTCGAGTCCGCACCCAACATGCATTTCGAAGAAGCAATCCGGGCGATAACGCGAGAGCGTATCAGTCGCTCCCCGCAGCACTTTCGACTCGAATCCCTCGACGTCAACAAAGAGAACATCGGGAGGCCCATATCGCCGCGCAAGCTCATCGACGCTGACGCTGGGCACGGCGATTTTGCCCCAGGCACCGGTACCGTCATCGACCTGTCCGTTCGCGCGGCAATTGAATTCTATAGGGTCCGAGGTGTCGGACACCGCAGCATTGATCACCTCGACGTTGCTGGCATCATTCAGGCGGCAATTCCGGATTGCGGCCTGATAGTTATGCGGGCTGGCCTCGACCGCGATCACCTTTCCGGTCGCGCCAACAAATTTTGCCAGAATCATCGCGATGAGACATTGAAACGCGCCGCAATCGAACACAGTGGCGCCCCGACGCAGACGATGCTGCGCGAGGAACGACATTTCGAGCGGATTTTCGGGCGCATCGCGGTCGTACCAGTTCTTTGCCGTCGGATCTGAGATCCACAAGTCGAACTCATGGCCCGCCCTTGACCGGCGCACCTGGTAAGGCCGAAAACGCCGTAGCGCCCAACGATACCTCGCCACCCGGATTCGGTTCGCGACGGCCGGTGGAAGCATTAATTTGGCAGCGCCCCTAAGATTCATACCTGTTCTTGACACTGTCGCATTGGCTGGAAACCTCTGCAACCATAGCGAGGCTGCATCGGCGTGATTATTGCCTTGACGACTGGTTGCAAGCGGCTGTTTTCCCGTGCTTTGCCTAAGTGCCGGCCAGTGCGGGGACCCGAGTTCGGGTGAGACGTCGCGCGCCGGAAGGAATTTCAAGGATTTTGATGAGCGAGAATCATTCCGTTCGCGGGACCGCCTCGTCCCAAATGTGGCGATCGCTTGATCGATATTTGGGCCGCGGCTCGTACTATTGGCTCAAAGACCGGATTCATCCGCAGCGCGAATACACCCAGCTTACCTATGCGCGACTAATCGACGAGGTGCTGACTCCACAAACGCGGTGGCTCGACGCCGGCGGCGGCCATAAGATTCTGGAAGTCACGTCACCGGAAGGCGAACTCGCGATGGTGCGGCGGGTCCGGCTGGCCGTGTGCTGCGATCGCGTCCTCGATGCAATCGCGAAGCATCGCAGCATTCGCCTTGGCGTCGGAGCCACGCTTGACCGCCTTCCGTTTCGCGCTCAATCGCTCGACTTGATCACCCTCAATAACGTTGCCGAGCATCTCGAGCGGCCCCGCGAGGTGCTGTCGGAGTTCGCGCGCGTGCTCGCCCCGGGCGGCCGCGTGATCATTCACACCCCAAACGTCTCAAGCTACGCGGTGCGCATCGCGGAGCTGGGACGGCGCATTTTGCCCAAAGCTTTCATCATGAAGCTGATTCGTTTCATGGATTATCGCGAAGAAGAGGACGTGTTTCCGACCTACTATCGCGCCAACACCTGCGCGGATCTCGCCGCAGCCGCGGCGCAGGCCGGGCTCTCGAGCGAGAAAGTACTATTAGTGCCGGCGCGCCCGTTATTTTATTTCATCGCACCGTTGTGCGCCGCCGAACTGGCCGCAAGCCGGCTGCTGATCCGCCTGGGCGCGGAGCGCTTCGCCGCCAGCGTTATCCTTGGCGTCTACCGCAAGCCTATTGTGCGCGCGCAGTAAGCACCTCGACGATTTTTTCGACGCTCACCATACGTTCGATCTGATCTGGCGAGAATTGGCGACCGAACTCCTGTTCGAGACTGAGCACGATGTTCACTTGAGCCAGCGAATCCCACTCTTCGAGGTTGTCCGGCGAAGACTGCAAAGTGACGCGCTCGACCTCGACCTCGGTGATCTCCGCCACGATGTAGCGCACCCTCTCGCGGATTGCCTCGTTGGTCATCGCGCTGCGCTCCCTTCGTTTTTAAGCTTGACCCACTGCGGCCAAGTGAGTTCCTTGCTCAGGTCGTATTCGAACAGCGTCTGGCCCTCGCTTTGGCTTATCATCTTGAAACCGTGCTTCTGGTAAAAATCTTTGGACGGAGCGTTCTTTCGAGTAGGCAAATACCAGCCTCTCAGCCATCGCATGCCTTCGGACGCTGCCTGGCGCGCCACGTAAGACAGAAGGGCGGTCTCTACCGAGCGTCCGATTATCCGGCAGCTTAACAGGAAGCTGTCTATCTCGCAGACGTCGCCGCTTCGACTCGTAATCGCCACCCCAACCAATCCGTAATCGCCGAACCGATCGGCGGCCGACAGAGCATAGACGCGCCACCGCGCATCCGCCGCTTTGATTGCGATTTCCTGTTCACTATATCGGCGCGTCGTAAGGTTGAATTGGTTGGTTTTCAGGGTCAGTTGCGCGACCCGGGCGATC
>Ga0097691_1000789_pt1 | contig 25577 bp, 21 predicted proteins | sample NGESurdeep072012_8_FD_72858 | JGI IMG/M metagenome (GOLD analysis project Ga0097691, IMG submission 72858) | Arctic peat soil microbial communities from Barrow, Alaska - NGEE Surface sample 210-1 deep-072012 | ecosystem: Environmental > Terrestrial > Soil > Wetlands > Peat ... | reverse complement strand
TCCGGCACCCAGAGCAGAGCGCGCTTGATTTCGGAGTCCGGGAAAACCGATAGCGCATCGCTGGCCGCGGCCGAGAATTCCGACGCCCTCGAAATCGCGGCATCCACCGAACCGTAACGCTGCAGGACACCGAGTATCTGCTCGTGCGTGACGCTGCGGAACGCGCGCTCCTCGAGCACGGTTTCGACCCAGCGGCGCTCCTGCGGCGTGCAGCGCTCCAATGCGTGAATGATTGCCATCGTGCATTTGCCTTCGCGCAGATCGCTGCCCACCGGCTTGCCCAGGATGTCTTCGCTGGCGGTCAGGTCGAGCACGTCGTCCACGATTTGGAAGGCCATGCCGACATTGTGACCGTAAGCGCCCAGGCGGCTTTCTTCTTCCGGAGTCGCGCCCGCCACGATCGCACCCAACCGCATGCAGACCGAGAACAGGCACGCTGTCTTGCGATTGATAAGGTCAAAGTGCTCGTCCAGCGAGATGCAGCGGCCGAGCTTCTCTATCTGCAGCAACTCGCCCTCGACCATCATCTGCGTCAGATCAATGAGGACGTCGAGAACGCGGAAGTTACGTTCCTGCACCGCGATTTTGAATGCCTGCATGTAAAGCCAGTCGCCGGCGAGCACGCACTTGGAGTTTCCCCATTGGGTGTTGGCGGCGGCGCGCCCGCGGCGCGTCTGCGCCTCGTCGATGATGTCGTCGTGAACCAGCGTGGCGGTGTGGATGACTTCAACCACCGCGCCCAGGCGTATGGTGGAGCGGCCGTTTCTGCCCAGGAGCTTGGCCGAGAGCAACAGCAGGGCCGGTCGAATGCGCTTGCCGCCGCCGGCGCGCAGGTACTCGCCGATTTCGGTAATGACGCCTACGTTGGAAACCGTGCCGCGCCCGAATTCGCGCTCGATGGCGGCCAGGTCCTCGCGCAGCAGTTCGAAGAATTCGGAGGCGCGGATTGTGGCAGGCGTGGTCACAATGAACTTCAGGTATCAGGCGTTACATTCGGGAACATTCCCGCGGCTCACACCGTCCGAAAGTTAGTGAACTGCATGTCGATACCGAAATCGCTCTTGCGCAACAGCGCAATGATCTCCTGTAGCGTGTCGCGGTCCTTGGAACTCACCCGCACCAGGTCGCCCTGGATCGAGGCCTGCACCTTCTTCTTGGTTTCCTTGATCGCCTTGACGATTGCTCGCGCCTTCTCGATCGGGATACCTTGCTGGAGGGTGATCTTCTGGCGCACGGTGCTTCCCGCTGCCGGCTCGATCTTCCCGTAGGTAAGGCCTTTCAGTGGCACGCCGCGCTTGACCAGTTTGCCCTGGAACACATCGTTCACCGCCTTCAGTTTGTATTCATCCTGTGAGGTGAGAACGATGTCGTCGTGGCCCTCCATGACGATATTCGACTTCGAGTCCTTCAGGTCGAAACGGGTGTGGACCTCCTTCAGTGCCTGCTGCATGGCATTGGACACTTCCTGGAGGTCAATCTTGCTGACGACGTCGAAAGAATTCTCCGGCATAAACGCTTAAGTGTACCAGAGCGAGATTGCACAGATGCGAGGGCAGGAAAGGCTATTTGCCTTACGCTGGCGCCGAGGTCGCGATTGGTTCCGCTTCCCGGGCGGCGTGGGAAAAGGTGTCTTCCAAGGCCTGTTCGGTCGTGTAGCGGATCACGTGCGAATAATCGCTGCCGAGGAACGCGCGCAGGCGGCTGGTATCCATCAGGTAAGTGCCGATCATGTAGGGAAGCGCTTCGGGAGGCGCCGAGGAAATCCCCAGCTTCCACAACCAAGCGAGCACCCACCGGCAAACGCGCGGCGACGGCAGTTGTATGATTTTCTGGTTCGCGATGCGTGCCGCCATCTGAATGCTGACGGAATCGCCGCGTCCGGCGACGTTGAGGATGACTGATTCGCGGCCGCGGTCCGGACGATGCAGGATCCATGCCACCAGTCGCGCCATGTCGTCGACGTGAACGAACTGGAATCGTTTGACCAGGTACTCATCGCCGCGAGGAAGCAGCATGGGCAGACGTGTGCCGCGCGCGCGCAGCCAGTCGGCCATCTTGCTCTTTCCGCCCACGGTCCCACGTAGCGCCCCGATCAGGTAATTCTGCATGGTCGCGCCGGCAAAGATGTGCGGCCGGAGCACATACGTCGTGCACGCCCCCAGCGCGGACGCCCGCATCCTCACGACGTCGTCCGCCTCCTGCTTGTGTATCGCATAGGGAAGCGTATGCGCGCCGAGCGGGTAGTCTTCGGTAACCGGGAAGAGCAGCTCCGGACCGTACGCTGAAACGCTGCTGGGAAAAATGAACTTGGTGACGGTGCCGGCGCCGGCGCGGTTCACTTCCGTGATCGCTTCCATCACGCGCGCGGTGCCGGCGACATTGACCTGCCACATGCGTTCGACGTCGAGGATTCCGGTCCGCACCGGGTCAATGACGAATGCCAGATGCACCACCGCGACGGCGCGCGTCTCGCGCAGCAAGTCGATGAGCCGCTGGCACGAAGATTCCAGCGCCAGGTCGAATTTCTCAAATCGGGTCGGGTGCAACCCAGCGCCCGGTTCGTGGATATCGAGCCCCAGCACGGTGTAATCGTTCAGCAGCGGTAGCAGACGCTGGCCGAGGTTGCCTGCGATGCCGGTCACGACAACGGTGGGCCGCGCGCTCATGGTGTGTCTTCTATTTGGGCGTCTTGGGAGCGGGTGAGCTCTGGGGCGCCACTGCCGGTGCCTTGGACGCCGGCGTGGATTTCGGCGTTACAGTTTGCGGAGGCAACATCTGCGGAGGCTGCGGACGCACTCCTGCTGGATCGCCAAAGTACGCCTCGTTGTAGTCGAGCTTAACGGTTCCGATGAGCTTCTTCATCGCCGCCTGCGCGCGCTCCAGTTCCAGGGTCTTCTTGATGTCCGGCTCGACCTCGGGTTGGGTCAGCGTTTTCTTGGAGACTACCTTGTAGATGTAGATGCCGCCCGGTTCGTCGATCGCCTCCGACACCTCACCTGGATTCAAATCGAACGCCTTCGCCTGTCCCGGTGGGATGTTGTCGCGACGGACATCCTTCAAATCCGTGGGCGGCGGTGTGGCCGTGATCTTCAAGTCCCCATACGCCTGTTTCTGCAATTTGCCGAAATCCGCGTCCGGCGCCTTGGCTGCCGCGACCATCTTCGCGCCTTCGGCTTTCACCGCCGACTCGTCCACCTTCTCCTGCGCGTTGGGCGGCATCTTCGGAATAAAAACGCGTTGCAGCGTCGCCTGCGTGTACTGACCGGCGTGCTCGTTGTAGTACTTCCCGATATCCGCGGCAGGAATATTTGCCGCTTCGTCCTGAATCTCTCGTCCCAGCATTTGTGAGAGTGCCTGCATTCTCAGAAAGCGCAAAAACTCCTGCGTCTCGGGCTTCTTATCGATGCCCCTATCCTCCGCCAGCTTGCTCATGACCAGCATCTGCGCGTACCCGTTCGCCAACTCGCGCTTACGCGCTTCCGGGAGGCTGAGCGCCTTGGCCAGTTTCTCGAATTCCGCGCGCGACACTTCCGTCTTGCAGTCGGCGCCGGCCGCCGGCTTCCCCGGACAAAACCCATTCACTGTGATGACCGGAGCGGAAGGAGATACCTCGGCGGGTTTCTCCGCCGGCGCAGTAGCCGGCGCCTGCGGCGCGGGCGTCGCCTGGGGTTTGCTTGCGGTTTGTGCGAAGGTCAGAGAAGAAAGAAGAAGTACCGCGAAGACTGGTCGCATGAATGAAATCGTAGCACAGCGGAGAACGGAAACTCGCAAGCACGAGTTAGGGTGCCCCACACATCGCGCTTGGAAAACGTTGGAACCGTGACGCATTTCGAGCGCGACGTATGGGAGCGAAGCCCCAAGCCCAGAGCCTATCTTCGATTGTCCGTCACGGGCTCGGGATGAATCAGCACGCGGAACAGTTCCGGGGCCTCGTGTTTCAGGCGGATCTCGATTTCGGTTTGGATGTCGTGTACGCGCGATAGGGGCAGGGTATCAGGCAGTGTGCAGTGACAGGATAGATAGAGCTTGTCGCGCACCCGTTTTACCACGACCTCGTGGATATCGACTACATCGCTCACCTGGGCGGCGATCCGCTTCACGGTTTTTTCCAGGTTTTGATCGCGCGCCATCTCATCGCCGGATTCGATCGTCGCCGGTTCGCTCTCGATGTGGGTAAGGATCGACGAAATCTCCGGCAGCTCGCGGCGCATTTCGCTCTCCAGCACGGTCACCTGGTCGTGGGCTTGCTTCAGGCTCAAGCGCTCGTCGAGTTCCAGGTGCTGCTCCACGTGCAGACGTCCGCGCAGGTCCTGCACGCTGATATCGTGGACGTTGAAATTCGCCCGTGTGGCGACGGCGCGAATGCGATCGAAGATGTTCTCCCCGCCGCGCGCTCGCGGCGCCGTGTGCACCACGACATCGGCTTCGGGAAGCACGCGCCGGACCGCATCGCTGACCCGTTCGCCTAATTGTTCCGCCGTCTGGAAGGTGACGTTACGGTTCATGCCGATGCCCAGGTCGGCGAAGTAGCGGTTGCCCGCGCGCCGGATGCGCACCCGGTCCACTTCCAGGATGCCTTCCACGTGCGACACTTCATTGATGATGTGTGCGCGCACGCCGGCCGGCGCCGCATCGAGCAGGGCGTCAATCGTCTGGCGCCCCAGCCGCGAGCTGACGTACACGACGATAACAGCCACACAGAGCGCCGCGATCGGATCGGCTTCCTTCAACCATAACTTTCCGCTCCAGTCGGCATACCACACCAGCGCCAGACCGATGATCACGACTGAACTCGACCAGATGTCGGTGGAGAAGTGCAGGGCATCGGCCGCCAGCGCCTGGCTGTCGTACTTCACCGCGATGCGCCGCAATTTCCGCGAGCGCCACGTGTCGAGCACGATTGAGATTCCCATCACCGCGAATGCCGCAGCCGTCGCCTCCAAGTGCCCGACCTTATGGAAGTACAACCGCTTCACCGCCTCGTACACGATCCACACGCACGTCAGCAGCAGCAGGCCGGTTTCGATGAAGGCGGAGAAGTTCTCGACTTTGCCGTGCCCGTACTGGTGGTCGGCGTCGGCGGGCTTGTCCGATACGCGCACCGACATCAGCGTGATTACCGCCGCGACCAGGTCGAGGCCCGAGTGTGCCGCCTCGGAGAGGATGCCCAGCGATCCGGTGGTGATGCCGACCACGATCTTAAGCGCCGTGATGACCAAAGCGGCATAGACGGAGTTCGCCGCAACGTTGCGCTTCTCCGACCGCATCGCCTCCACGCTGTAGGGCACCGCAGGATTATCCCACGCTGGCAAGATCCCGCGATTGCCGAATCGGTATGCCGGAAGCGACAATCAACTCCAGCGAGGAGCCATCATGGTCACAGCATCTGCGCTTTGGACGGACGAGGAACGTTTCATCGGAACGGCGAGTAGCGGGCACGCCATTGTCGTGGACGCCGGCAAGGACAAGTCCGGCAACGGTCCGATGGAACTGGTTCTCATCGGTCTGTGCTGCTGCACAGCCACCGACGTCGTGAGCATCCTGCGCAAGAAACGCCAGCCGTTTGCAGGCGTCGAAGTCCGCGCCGAGGCCCAGCGAGCCACGGAAGCGCCCAATGTCTACACCAGCATCAAGCTGCTCTATCGCGTGTCCGGCAAAGTGGACCCCAAGGCGGTGGAGGACGCGGTCCGGCTGTCGAAGGAGAAGTACTGCTCCGTCTCCCAGATGCTCCAGAAGACGGCCAAGGTCACTTACGAGATCGAACTGATTCACTGAACCGCGAGTTGTCTTTCCCGGAACCCGGTGCCCGGTACTTCCTGCAACCTTTCCCGGCGGCGGTCATCCATTCCTTCCATGCCGAAGAAGGTCATCGTTTTCACGCAACCTGGCTGACCGCCGTGCCGGACGGTTAAGGCTTACCTCGAGGATCGAGGTATCGAGTTCGAAGAGCGCGACGTCACCGCCAGCGAGCGATACGTCTTTGAGCTGGTCCGCACCTACAACAGCCGCACCACGCCGACGCTGGTGATCGGCGAGGAAGTCATGGTCGGCTTTGATCCTGAACGCCTGGACGAGTTGCTCGCCCAGTAGGCCGCCGTTTCCCAATCTGGGACCAAGGGCGCAAGGGTGGATGGGTGTTAACCATCTAGTAACTTTGTGATGACCGCTGAAAAAATTTCAAAACCCGAATCTTTCGAATCAACAAGATAAGCCCAAGTAACTTGGGGATACTTGGAGCTGTTTCTGGCCTGCCTCGTCTGTGGGAGTGCACTCGCGAAGTGGCGCGCATTGGGCCGCAGATTCCCGGATAGGGAAGGCCGCGATTGTTACACTGCGCCGAGATGGAACGAACAAAAAACCAGCACCCGATCCGCGGGTACCTCTTCATCGCCGCCGCGACGCTGTGCTGGGGCATCTCCGCCACGCTCGGCCGGGCCGTGTTCACCGGACGCCTGATCGCCGGACACGCGCTCGATCCCATCAGCCCGCTCATCCTGGCGCAAAGCCGCACCACGCTTTCGTTGCTCGTTCTCGGGCCCATCCTGCTGGCCCGCCGCGGACGCGCCGGTATGCGCATGTCGCGCCGCGATGTGTTCGTGGCGCTGTTGATCGGCGTGCTCGGCGTCGCCGCTTCCAATTATTTCTACTACTACGCCATCCAGGTGACGAACGTCGCCACCGCCATCGTCCTGCAATACACCGCGCCGGTTTGGGTGCTGATGTACATGGTTGTCCGACGTCTGCAACGCGCAACCATGCAACGCCTGTTTGCCGTCGGACTGGCGTTGCTTGGGATTGCGCTCATCACCGGCATCGTCGGCGGACAACTTCGCATCAGCCTGATCGGAATTCTCGCCGCCGAAGCCGCCGCGCTGGCCTTCGCCTACTACAACGTCGCCATCCCGCCGCTGCTGGAGCGCCACGACCGCTGGAAAGTCCTCGTCTGGCTGCTTTTCGGCGCTGCACTCTTCTGGCTGGTCGTGAATCCGCCGTGGCGCTTTCCGCACCTGTCGGGCGAGCAGTGGGCGTTCCTCTGCCTCTTCGCCCTGACCTCTGTCTTGCTGCCGTTTTCGTTTTATATCGCCGGGCTTCAATATCTCGACGCAACCCGCGCCATTGTCACCAGTTGTCTCGAACCGGTCTTCTCGATCGTCATCGCCGCCATCTGGCTGGGCGAGAGGGTCACGCTCCTGCAGGTCGTCGGAGTGATGGTTGTGCTGGCCGCGACGGTACTGATTCAATTGCCGGATGCTGCCGGCAAGACCGCGACCGTCGAGCCAATGGAGTGAGACATTTGTGATTTAGTGATTTGTGATTTAGTGATTTCAAAACGGATTGGAGCTGCAATCGCTAAATCACAAATCACTAAATCACAAATTGTCCGGGTCGCCTCATTCCAGCGCTTTGCCCCGCGTCTCCGGCAGTTGGGTTGCGACGATGGCTGCCAACAGGAACGACGCGCCGCAGAGGAAGAATGCGGCCGTCAATCCCTTGGTCTGCCATATCCAGCCAATCGCAAACGGCGCCACCGAACTCAACATCCGTGCACCCGGATAGGTGAATCCCAAGGCTCGCGCCCGCAACGTGGTGGGAAAAATCTCGCTGCCTGTGATGCTCGAGCCGGAAAAGAATCCCGTGCCGAAGAACGCGACCACGATTCCCAGGAGCAGGATCAGCGCCGTGCCGCGCACCATCGCATAGATGGGCGTAAGGACCGCAGCGATCACGAGGTACAGCACAAATGATTTTCTTCGGCCCAGCTTATCGGCCACCCAGCCGAAACTCGCGTATCCGGGAAACATCCCTACCAGTTGCTGCACGACCAGCATGGTCGTCGTGCCGGCCAGCCCGAAGCCGCGTCCGCCCTGGCTTTCCGGCAACGACAGGAACGCCGGCGCCCACGTGAACAGTCCCCACCACCCGAACATGCCGAAGAAGTTCACGAACAGCAGCACGAACGTCGGCTTAATAAACTCGGGCGAAAACAAGCGCTTGAAACTCGATTCCTCATAGTGCTTCTGCGCCTCCGCTACGGGCTTCGACTCTTGAGCGAGGCGGTGATGCTCCTTCCACATCTCCGACTCGGGCACCTGCCGCCGGATCCACAGGATGACAAGAGCCGGCGCAATCCCAACAAAAAATACGGTGCGCCAGTTAGAGAACTTCAGCACCAACCCCGCGACCAATGCCGCCGCCGCGAACCCGATGGCGAACGAACTCTGCACCATCGCGAGCGCCTTCGCGCGCAATTCGGTCGGCCACGTCTCCGCTACCAGCGTCGCGCCGGTGTTCCATTCGCCGCCCATGCCGAGTCCGAGGATGAAGCGGAACACCGCCAGCATCGCGATCGAAGTCGAAAGTCCCGACGCGAACGAGCATACCGAGTAGGTCAGGATGCTCAGCATCAGGGCACGCTTGCGGCCGAGGCGGTCGGCGATGAAACCGAACATCAGCCCGCCCATGCCCGAGGCGATCAGGGTGAGTGTGTTCAGGAAGCCGGCCATGGGCTTGCTCATGCCGAGGTCGAGCATGACGTAGCTCACCACCGTGGCGTAGAGCATGACGTCGAACCCGTCCAGCATCCAGCCGAGCGCCGCCGCGATCAGTGTTCGCCGCTGTTGTGGGGTGACTTGCGACCAGGACATAAACAGTTTCAGTTTCGAGTTTCAGTTTCCGTTGTTGAGCCCGGCGATTAGAGCAGGGAGGCGGCGACGATAGCAAATAGAGCATGTCGGGAAAAAACAAAAGGTCCCTCGACTCGGACTTACGAGCACCCCATGACGCGCAAAACCGGCGCGTCATGGGACCCCACTTACGTCCTCGCTCGGGATGACAGATTCGCTATTGCGTGCGCGCCTTCGTTTCTCGTTCCAGATGTTTGAAGTATCGCCTCGCCTTGTGCACGTCCTTCGCGATCTGCTCGCGCAGCGCCTCCACCGCCGGAAACTTCCGCTCATCGCGGATCCGGTCGAAAAAACACAGCTCCACCTCGGTCTGCGCGGTCAGCGATATGGGATGGAAATTCAGCAGATGGCTTTCGATGGCAAACGAATCCTCGCCGAACGTCGGCCGGACGCCCACGTTGGTCACCGCGTCGAACACCTCGCCGTTTACCCGCGCGCGTGTGATGTAGACGCCGTTCCTGGGTACCAGCTCGTCATAGCGGCTCAGGTTGATGGTGGGCACGGTGTATTTATGCCCATAGCCGCGCCCGCGCCCGGGATTGGAGAACACGCTGAATACGCGCCCCAATAATGTGCGCGCCCTCGACACGTTTCCATCCGCGAGCAGCGCGCGAATCCTGCTGCTCGACACTACTTCGCCGCGAATGGTCAGCGCCGGATAACACTTGACCTCGAAGCCCAACTCGCGCCCGAACTCCGCCAGCCGGTCCACGTTGCCTTCGGCCTTGTGCCCGAAGTGGAAGTTGAATCCCTCGTGCACCTCGCGCGCGTGCAGTTTCTGCAACAAAACGATTTCCGCAAATTCGCGCGGCGACATCATGGATAGGTCGCGCGAGAAGGGAAGAACCAAGGCCGCGTCCAGCCCGGTTTGTTCCAGGAGCTTCAGCTTCACCGGCAGCGGGGTGATCAGCTTGGGGGCGACGTCGGGCCGCAGCACGCGGGTGGGGTGCGGGTCGAAGGTCACCGCGATGGATCGTCCGCCGATCTCACGCGCGCGCCGCACTACTTCCGCAACCACCGCCTGGTGCGCGCGGTGCACGGCGTCAAAGTTGCCGACCGTAACGATCGCGGGCCCGTGGTCGGCCGGAACTTCCTCAATGTGGCGGAATACTTGCATCACTCTCAGATTTCGAATTCCAGCTTCATGCCGTCGTAGGACAGGCGCACATGCGCCGGCAGTTTCGCATTCGTCGCTTCGTGCGCGAGGTCGTGACACATGTGGGTGAAGAAGGCGCGCTTCGGCTGCAAGCGCTCGATGATCGCCAGTGAATTCTCGACCGTCGAATGCGTGGGATGCGGCTTGTGCCGCAGCGCGTCGAGAAACAGTACGTCGAGTCCGCGCAACAATTCTTCCGACGCGGCGGGAATGTCGCTGAAGTCGGTCAGATAGGCTGCGCTGCCGACGCGGAATCCGCAGATTTCCGCGTTTCCATGCATGACCGGTACCGGATGAAACGTCGCGCCGAGCAGTTCCAGCGGGCCGTCAAATTCATTCAACTCCACCTGCGCCAGCCCGCCGAACTTGTAGTCGCCGGAAAAGATGTACTGGAACATCCGCCGGATCACCACCGCCGCCGCCGGTTGCGCGTAGAGCGGAATCTTGCCGTGACTGCGGAACGTTAACGGGCGCAGGTCGTCGAGCCCGAGAATGTGGTCGGCGTGCGCGTGCGTATAGATGACGGCATCGAGATGCTGAATGCCTTCGCGGATCGCCTGCTCGCGGAAGTCGGGACCGGAGTCGATCAGAACGCGGCGCCCATCGAAGTCCACCAGCACCGACGGCCGAGTGCGCCGGTCATGCGGATCGGAAGAGGTGCAAACATCGCAGCGGCAGCCGATCGTCGGCACCCCCATCGACGTCCCACTCCCCAGCACTGTCAGCGTTGCCTTCATTTTGTGAGTCGGCCTTGCAGGTAATCCGTAATCAGTAATCGGTAATTGGGATGTGTGCGATGCGCATGCGCCCGCCACTACTCTTCGTCTTCCAATTACCAATTACAAATTACCGATTACCAATTCATTTCTTTCCCGGCATTGGCGGCATGCCCGGCGCGCCACCCTGCGGCGGATGCGTCAGCATGTTGGTCACGTCCACGTATGCCATCCGCAATTCGTACAAACAATTCTGGAGCAGGTTCTCTTCGGTCGGGGTGAGATTCCCTTTGGTCTTGTCGGTGATCATGCCCAGCGTGTCGATCGTGTGCCGCGCGCCGATCAGGTCCACCTGCGGCTCCGCGCCCTGCTCGTGCACCAGCCCAAGCTGCACCAGCGCGCTCATGTAGAGCGACGCCGCGAAGCGCTCGAACGTGATCTCGAAATCCTTCGCCGTGCGTCCGGCGCCCATTTTTCCGGCCAGGGCGTCGTCGAGTTGCCTGGTCGACTGCTTGAACGCATCATGCTGCGCCTGGCGCTCTTCCGCGCTCGGCGGCGGTGGCACGACACGCTCCGTGCGCTCGTCTTCCTGGGGAGCGTCCGTCGGACTCGATGGTGGCGGCGTCTCCTGAGCCAGCTCTTCGGCCGGCTGCTCGGGCTGTGCGTTTGTTTCATCGCCGTCGGCGGTGAATCGCCTCTTGTCGGTCACTGTGAATTCAGATTTCTTGTTTTCCGCCATTTCTCGACCTGCTCTCCTTCAAGCCTAACGCTCAATGCCTAACGCCTGCTTGAACGGTGTTTCGCACACCGTCGCCGGCACTCCGTCGACGCTTACTTCTGTTCCCGGCGCCTGGGCTTCCGCCCGGATATACCCCAGCGCGAGCGTCAAATCCCGGTCTCCCGCTGGAACGCTCGTCGAGCTAGTGATCTCGCCCACATCTTTTCCATCGAACTGTATCTTGGCCCCGCTAGCCGGCGGCGGACCATTTACCACCAGTCCCGTCAGCCTGCGATGGAGCAGCGCGCGCGAGCGGATCCGCTCCACGATCTCCTGCCCGATATAGCACCCTTTGCTGAAGTTCAGCGCCGCATCCTGCGCGGTTTCCTGCGGCAGGTAACGCTCGGTGATGTCCTGACCAAAACGTGGGACGCCCGACGCCACGCGGAACATCTCCTGCGCCTGCCTGCCGACCGGCTTCGCTCCGCGCCCCAGCATCGCCTCCCAGAGCGCACCTGCGGCTCCCGGCGCCAGCCACATCTCGTATGCCCGGGTCACGTCGCTGCCCATGCGCGTGATCGACAGCCCCGCGTCGTTCCAGGTTATGTCCTGGACTTCCATGGGCTCGACATCGGCAAACTTCACTCCCGCATCCTGCAGAACTTCTTGCGCGCGCGGCCCCTGGACACCCACCGATGTCAGCTTCTCGCCGATGTCGGTGATCTCGACGTCGTCCATGATGATGAACTTGTCGAACGTCTCTTTCAGCTTCGGCACCTGCCACGCCGCGGTATCCATCAGGATGTAGTCGCCGCGGTTATACACATACAGGTCCCCGAGTATCCGTCCTTGCGCGTTCAGCAGAAAATTGTAGTTGCCACGATTCAACGCAAGATCACGGATGTTGTTGGTGATCATGCCGTTGAGCCAGCGCGCCCGGTCCGGCCCGGTGGCCACCATCTTGCCGCGCCACCCGAGGTCGTACACGCCGCAGCCGGTCAGCAGTTCGACGTACTCGCGCCGCGCCTCGCCAAACGAAGACGCCTCCTCGGCGCCGGGAGAATCGGTCATCTGCCCGCCGGCAGCTACGAGCTGTTGATATAGCGGAGTGCGCCCCATAAGCTGAATCATTGATTATACGGAGTGCCAAGTTCCGAGTGCTGAGTTCCGAGTTTCAATACGGGCAGCTCGGCACCCGGAACTCAGAACTCGGAACTTCCAGCCCATCTGTTACATTCTGCCCATGCAACGAAAGCGCATCGCCGTCGTTCCCGGCGACGGCATCGGCAAGGAAGTCATCCCGCAGGCGCTGATGGTCATTCAGGCCAGCGGCGCGCCGGTGGACTTCACTGAGTTCGACTGGTCCGCCGACCGCTACCTGAAAGACGGCACCACCATCCCGGCCGACGGATTCGCCATGCTCGCCCGCGACTTCGACGCCATCTTCGTTGGCGCGCTCGGCGACCCGAGGGTGAAAACCAACATTCACGCCAAGGAAATTCTGCTCGGCATGCGCTTCCAGATGGACCTCTACGCCAACGTGCGCCCGGTGAAGCTCTTCGACGCGTCGCTCTGCCCGCTGAAGAATGTGCGCGTCGAGGACCTCAATTTCACCGTCATCCGCGAGAACACCGAGGGCGTGTACATGGACATCGGCGGCGTCTTCAAGCAGGGCACGCCCGACGAGGTCGCCACCCAGGAAGATATCAACACGCGCAAAGGCGTGGAGCGCATCATCCGCTTTGCCTTCGACTACGCCCGAGCCAACCGTCGCAAGAAAGTCATGATGACCGACAAGTCCAACGTCATGACCTACGCCGGCGGGCTCTGGCAGCGCGTCTTCCAGGAAGTCGCGGCCGAATATTCCGAGATCACGCCGCAGCACATGTTCGTGGACGCGCTCTGCCTGCAAATGATTCGCGAGCCACAGTCGCTGGAAGTGATCGTCACCAACAATATGTTTGGCGACATCCTGACCGACCTCGCCGCCGCGCTTCAGGGCGGGCTCGGCATGGCCGCCAGCGGCAACATCCATCCTAGCCGAACCTCGATGTTCGAGCCCGTGCACGGATCGGCGCCACCGCTGGCCGGGAAGAACGTCGCCAACCCGATGGGCTCGATCCTGAGTGCCGCCATGATGCTGGCGCACCTCGAACTGCGCGGCGAAGCGGAGCGCATCGAATCCGCGGTGATCGACGCGGTGCGGGAAGGCCGTCGCACGCAGGACATTGGCGGCTCCATGGGTACCCGCGAAGTGGCGGAGTGGATCGCGAAACGAGTGACGGCATGAAAAATCAGCAATGGACAATCGTCAATCGACAATTGGAAATGGGTTGGTTCGCGCGGCTCACGATTGTCATCCTGCTTGCAATATGTGCTGCTGCGCAACAACCGCAGCCGACCCCTGCTCAACCGCAGCCGCAATCGGCAGCGCCGAAAGCCGCCGCCGAACACCGCATCTCGTCCGAAGAAGCCAAACAGCTCCTCGGCGCCGTCGATCAGGTACTCAAGTTCGACAGCCAGAACACCGGTCTGCCCATCAAGGCCGAAGTCAAGCGTCAGCTTATCGACCGCGACCAGGTGCAGGCTTACATCGAGAAACAGTTGCGCGAGGACGAAGACGCGCAGCGCCTGAAGAATGGGGAAGTCGTGCTCAAGAAATTCGGCCTGCTTCCGCGCGACTTCAGTGTGGACACCTTCCTCGTCCAACTCATGCGCGAGCAGGTTGCCGGCTATTACGATCCACAAACGAAATTTGTGAATCTGCTGAACTGGCTTCCGCCCGAGACGCAAATGCCGGTCCTCGCGCACGAGCTCACGCACGCTCTCCAGGACCAGAACTTCGGCATGGAGAAGTGGGTGCGCGGGCCAAACCATAAAAAGAAAATGTCGCCTGCCGAGACCATCGCCGACGACGAATCCACCGTCGCGCGACACGCCATCCTCGAAGGCCAGGCGATGGCGGTCATGATCGACTGGATGCTTGCACCCATCGGAAAGTCCCTGCTCGACGCCCCGCTCATCGTCGACGCGATGGAAGCCGGCATGTCGCAGGGTGGCGATTCGCCCGTCTTCAACCGCTCGCCGCTCTATCTCCAACGCATACTGGTTTTCCCGTACACCTACGGCCTCGACTTCGAACGCGCGTTGCTGAAGCAAGGGAAAGACGGAGCGTTCGCCGGCGTCTTCCAACGACCGCCCAAGAACACGCGCGAAGTGATGGAGCCCGCCGTCTATCTTGCGAACGAAAATCTGGCGCCGCTGAATCCGCCCGATCTTGCTGGTGTGTTGGGCAAAGAGTGGGAGCTGTACGACGTCGGCTCGATCGGCGAATTCGACGTCGCGGTGATGGCAGAACAGTTTGCCGAGGCCGCGACTTCCAAGAAGATTTATCCCAACTGGCGCGGGGGTTATTACTACGCACTGAAGAAGAAGGGCGCCGAGGTGAAGGGCCCCTCGGATATCAGCTTCGTATTCGTGACGCGATGGTCATCCGCAGACGCGGCCAAGCAGTTTCTCGATGTCTATCAGAGTTCAATTTCAAAACGGTATCCTGGCGTCTCCGGGGCGTTAGGTGCTGGTTTCGGCGCCACGTTCTCAACCGGCGAGGGCGATGTATTCGTGGGCCGCCCTGGAAGACTTGAAAGCGTTATCGCCATTGAGTCCTTCTCCCAACCGGAGCGTCAGAAACTGTACGAAGCCATCGCGAAAACTCTTCAGTAGGAATACACCAGAATCGGAAATGTATTTCGTCTCTCCTTTATAATCGCCCTTTTCACCCGGTACCCAGGAGCGCTCCTTGGCAGAAGCAGAAATTGGAATCATCGGCGGCAGCGGCCTGTACCAGATGCCCGGCCTCACCGACACGCGCGAGGTCAAACTCGACACTCCTTTCGGCGGTCCCTCCGACGTGTACGTCCTCGGCAAGCTGGAAGGGAAGCGCGTCGCCTTTCTCACGCGCCACGGCCGCGGGCACCGCATCCTGCCGCACGAACTCAACTTCCGCGCCAACATCTACGGGTTCAAGATGCTGGGCGCCGAGCGCATCCTTTCGCTCTCTGCCGTCGGTTCGCTCAAGCTGGAGCACAAGCCCACCGACTTCGTTATTCCCGACCAGTTCATCGACCGCACCAAGACGCGCATCTCGACCTTTTTCGGCAACGGCATCGTCGGACACATCGCCTTCGCCGATCCCGTCTGCCCCGAAGTCCAGACCGCGATGGAAGCGGCGTGCAAGAAAACGAAGGTCGTCGGCAAACGCGGCGGGACTTACATCTGCATCGAAGGCCCGCAGTTCTCGACCAAGGCGGAATCGAACCTCTACCGCTCGTGGGGCATGGACGTGGTCGGCATGACCAACTTGCAGGAAGCCAAGCTCGCGCGCGAAGCGGAGATCTGCTACGCCACGCTCGCCATGGTCACCGATTACGATTGCTGGTACCCGGATCACGACTCCGTCACCGTGGACCAGATCGTGGCCGTGCTGAACCAGAACGCGGCCAATGCCGGCGAGGTCGTGCGCAATGCCGTGGCCGCCATCCCGACGGAGCGCAAGTGCCACTGCGGCTCCGCGCTGAAATACGCCATCATGACCGACCCCAAGAAGATTCCCGCCGAAGCGCGCGAGCGCCTCAAGCTGCTGCTCGATAAATATCTCCCGCGGGAGGCGGGCGCCTAAATGTCGATCCTGGTTGTGGGTTCCGTCGCGTACGACACCATCAAGTCTCCCTCGGGTTCAGCAGAAAAAATCCTCGGCGGTGCGGCGACATATTTTTCTCTCGCCGCCAGCTACTTCACCGACGTCCGCATCATCGCCGTCGTCGGCGAAGATTTCGACCAGGACCACGTCCTGCGCGCGCGCAAGATCAATATCGAGGGCATCCAGCGCGCGCAGGGGAAGACCTTCCACTGGGGCGGCGAGTACGGCGAGAACCTGAACGAGGCCAAGACCAACTTCACCCACCTGAATGTCTTCCAGGATTTCAACCCGCAGATTCCCGCCGCTTATCGCGATTCCGAATTCCTTTTTCTCGCCAACATCGATCCCGTTCTCCAGCGCCAGGTACGCAGCCAAATGCCGGACGTGAAGCTGGTCGGCGGCGACACCATGAATTACTGGATCACCGGCCACCGCGAGAACCTGCTCGAAACCCTGCGCGGCATCGACATCCTGCTCATCAACGACACCGAGGCCAAGATGCTCGCCTCCGAACCGAACCTGCTGCGGGCGGCCAACAAGGTGCTCGGCCTCGGACCGAAAGCCCTGGTCATCAAGCACGGCGAATACGGCGCGACCATCTTCTTCCGCGAAGGCTGGATGGGACTCGGCGGCTCGCCCTTCCGCGCCCCGGCTCTTCCGCTTGACGAGGTAAAAGATCCTACCGGGGCGGGTGACTCTTTTGCCGGAGGCTTCATGGGCTACCTCGCGTCGCAAGGAGAAGTGAACAAGGAAGTGTTGAAGCGTGCCATGTTCTACGGCGGCGTGATGGGCTCGTTCGCCGTCGAACGCTTCGGCCCCGAGCGCCTGACCCAGCTCACTCGCGACGAGATCGACGCCCGCTTCCAACTCTTCCGTGAGCTAACGCACTTGAGCTAATCCGGGAACCTTCGTCTTCGCCTGCCCCGAAGTTGTCCGGATAGCCGACTACACGGAAAAGTGACCGGTGCCGCGTGGCCTCCGAGTGGTGCAACGGGCGGGTTTCGGCGAACAAAGAGCGCATGCTTGTGCTAAGTGGATTTATCAACAATTACACATGCCATACAGCCAATAAATTCGCAGAATCTCCACTCCTTAGTGGTCGGTGTACGCGCCGGTTCGTTGCATTTTGGACCGTTGAATGATGGACTCGCGCTCGCTAGAGTTTACGATCATTGGATGTAAGCACCCGAGTGCGCAGGCCGCAGTTGTGTTCAGCGGCCCCGGTGACGGATTGTGTGGCTCCATCGTGTGGGCGCGCAACGTCGACGCATTGGCCGACGCGATCCTAAGGTGCGACCACAACCGCGAAGACGCTTGGGAAATGGGCAGGCGTGGACGGAAAATCATTCATCGAAATTTCGCTGGCGCACTATGAGCAGCAGCAGATCGTGTTGTACAACGCACTCGCTCGTGGTTGGCGCCGCGTCCGGGTATCCATGACCGTCCGGAGATCCAATTTACTGCGCAAAGAGACCTACGTCATCAGGGCAGCGGCTGATTTGTGAGTAGGTAGTTGCCGGCATTTTCTTTAACGACGTGAAGTCTGGGTCGACCAACCAGGTCGTCCAGATGTTTCATCTCCGTACCGTAAACGAGCAGGTACGAACGCGAAGAACTGTTCCAGAGTGAAACGAAGCGATCGTCATTGATAAAGACGTCCGGTGCATTCGGGGCATACGACCCGTATTCGAGGTTGTTCACGCGGCCGTTCCACAGCAGGGCGGTGCGGTTCGTGTAGAAGAATACGGAGGAGAATGCATAGTACGCGTTGCCTTCAATCAATTGTCCCCGGGGATTCTGTTCGAGTGCCTGAGCGAGCGGGTACGAACCGAAATAGGCGTCCAAGCGGACCATAGCGATCCGAGCTGCCTGGACGAAGATGATCATCGCGGCAGCCGTCACCAGCGCTGCGCGCGTCACGCTGCGCGACCAGAATAATCCGAGTGCGCCGCCCGCGAACGCCAAAGCGGCCATAGCCAGCGGCAGCTTCAAATACGCAAACGACTTCACCGTCAGGTCGGTCATATGCCCAAGCGATAGCGTGTACATCTCGGGATTCTGCGACAGCGCCTCCGAGATATTGCCGGTCGCAGGTACCCTCCACACCATGGCCAGCAGCACGGCAATGACGACGAACAAAGCCGCAAATATTCCCAGAAGGATTCGCGTACCACGCCGCACCCATGGGCCTTCGGACGTCATTGCCGAGCCAATCAACAGCGCTACTGCCGGATAGATTGGCATCGAGTAGTATTCCTGCGTGGTCGAAAAGGTAAAGAACACCATGACCACGCCGATCCAGCACAAGGCCATCAGGCGAACGCGGCCCGCACGCGAATTCTGCGCGTAAGAAAGTTTGGCCGCTGCCGGCAGGTACACGCTCCACGGGAACAACCACACAAGGTTGAATAGCCAGAACCAGAGCCTCGGGACTGTGTTGTAGTCGCGCGGATATCGCAGGTTCAGGAACCGCAGCAGGTGCTCGTTGAAGAAGTAGAACCAGAAAAACCCGCGATATTCACCCGGCCCGCTATGCAACGAGAATGCAAAGTGCGGCGGATTGCGCACCGTCGCCAGCACATGCCAGGGCGCGGCAATCACGAGAGCGACGATTACGAACACAGCGGGCTGGAGACGCTTCCATGCGGCGCCGGAGAATAGTTGCCGCGTGATCGCCATGTAAACCAGCGCCGTCAAGACGGGGAACACGACTGCGATCAGTCCCTTCAGCAGCAGGCCACAGCCGAGACATGCACCCAGCAGCGTCGGCCATCGCCAATCGGGTCTTTCCCGCGGTTCCAGCAGGCGCAGCCATGCCCAAACGGCTCCGGTAATCGTTAGTGTCAACGTTGCATCGGGTATCAGAATGCGGGTGAAGAGGAACAGACCGACACAGCTTGCGAGCGCAAGACCGGAGAATGCACCCGCATCGTCGCTGTCGAATGCCCAACGCGCAAAGCGGTACGTCACCCAACAAAGCAGGATTACAGCCAGCGCCAACGGCAGACGTGCAGCCCAGTCCCGCACACCGAAGACGCGGTAGGAGGCGGCCATCATCCAGTAGATAAGTGGGGATTTTTCCAGGTACGCGACACCGTTTAGTCGCGCCGTAACCCAGTCGCTGGACGCCAGCATGTTGCGCGCGATCTGCGCCTGCACCGCATCAACGTCGTCCATCAGGCGCGGCGGACTGAGGATGTTTACAAGAAAGATGAGGCTAGCGGCAACGAGGACGACAATTCCGCCTCGACCAACACGCCTGCCCTCTGCGCCTCCAGCGACATTTCCGAGGGCCCCACCTCCACTTTCCACTTTCTCATCCAGACCAGCAAAACCATGAGTCCCCATAGGTGATATCCGAGATTAGCTTTTTTCTCTTGATGTGTGGCGATCAACTGTTCCACCGCCGACCAACGGAACAGGCCAGTGTCCGATACTGCGGCGGGCGACAACGTGTCGAGCAGGAACGAACGAAGCGCGCCCCGGAACCACCGGTGAATCGGAATATCGAACCCAATCTTCGGACGGTTCAGTATGCTGGACGGCAACTTGTCTTCCATAAGTCGCCGTAGCACGTATTTCGAGGTCGCGCCCCGTAGCTTCCATCGCGCCGGCAACGTTTCCGCAAAATCGACGATGCGCGAATCCAGAAACGGGGGCCGCGCCTCCAGCGAATGCGCCATACTCATCCGGTCGACCTTGTAAAGGATATCGTCGGGGAGGTAGTAACGCTGATCGAATTGCAGGTAGCGCTGGAGCCCGCGCGTGCCGTTCATAGTTGAGAGCACGCGCTCCAGGGCGCGCGCATCGGCGAACCGGAAAAGGTCGCGCTTTTCCGCCTCTGAAAACGTACCGTTCCAGAACACGTGTGCGGCTTCCGGAGTAAGCAGCGACCCCTGTAAGAAACGTTTCAGCTTGTAGTCGAACCCAATCTTTTCGTCGGACGCGGGCAGCCGGCCAGCCCAGCGCAATGCGGCTTCCCGCAGCAGCCTGGGGACGTGTTGTGCCATCGCGTTGTAGCGGTTTGCCCGGTAGGTGAGATACCCGGCGAACAACTCGTCGGCGCCTTCGCCTGTTAGCACCACGGCGACATCCTTGCGAGTCATCTGCGCCAGGAACCATACCGGAATCGCCCCGGCGTCGGCGCTGGGTTCATCCGAGTAGTAGGCGATCTCCTCGATTGCACTCTCCAGGTCGGCGGTCGTATCCAGGTTGAACTCCGAATGCCGTGTACCGTAACGGCTGACCATCGCGCTGATGTAGTCGCTTTCGTCGAATGACTCGCCGTCAAAGGTGATCGAGAAGGTACGCAACGGGGCACTGGCAGCATTCGCCGCGTAGTGAAGTATGGTTGAGGAATCCAGCCCGCCACTTAACCAAATTCCGACGGGGACATCGGCAACGAGTTCTTCCGCGATGGATTTCTTCAACAAGTCGTCCAGTTGCTCGCACGCTGCGTCGAGCGACCGCGGGGGCGCAGCAGTGACGCTCACCGGCACGTACGATCGAACCTCGCAGGCGCCACCGCACCATTCGAGCAGGTGTCCGGGCACGATTTTCAGAATGCCGTCGATCAGCGTGTAGGGACCGGGCACGTAATTCAGGCTCAAGAAACAGTTCAAGCCTTCTTTGCTGATGTGTCGCGGAACGCCCGGGTGCGCGAAGATGCACTTCAGCTCGGAGCCGAAGTAGATCTCGCCTTTGTGCAAGCGGTAGTACAGCGGCTTGATGCCCATGCGGTCGCGCGCAAGGATCAGGCGCCGCTCCGACTTAATCCAGATGGCGAGCGCGAACATTCCGCGCAACCGCGCGAAACCAGCCGTCCCCCAACGCAGGAATACATGCAATAGCACTTCCGTATCGCAGCGCGTCCGGAATACCTGGCCCTCCGCCTGCAATTCCTGCCGCAGTTCCTGGTGATTGAAAATTTCGCCATTGTAAATGAGGACCACATCGCCATCGGGGCTGACAAAGGGCTGGTCGCCGTTTTCCAGGTCCAGAATCGATAGGCGCACCGATCCCAGCGAGATGTAGGGCGACACGAACTCGTCCTGGTGATTGGGTCCGCGATGGCTCAGCGACGTCAGAGCGGAAGCAAGCACCCCCGCCGGCAATGGCGTCACAATGTGCGAATATCCCAGAATGCCGCACATTATGTCGGCTCCTGGATGGAGGAAAACGGAAAGGCTTGCAAGATGAACCGGAAGATATCAACGGCGGAACAGCACGTCAAGCTCACCTTGGTGGAGGTTGTTGACACAGCGGCAGTACGAACCAATTGGGGTTGGGAAAGTTATTCCGCCGCGAATGACGTTGGCTCTTGGGGAGACCTCGTCCTGTCTCTCGGCAGGTTCAGTCTCCGGCAGAGTGCTCCAATGCAACCGACACTCCGATGAGGCGGCGGCCCTGCTCGCGTTCCTGCGGCGCGAAGCCGTTCGCCAGGATGCGGAGCTGGCCCGACGAGGTGTCCACACGGAATTCCATTGCCAACTCACCGCTTTCCGCTGCCTGCGCCAGGGCAGTCCGGCAGCGCTCCCGGTCAGCGGGATGGACATGCAATAGCCAGCTTTCGATATGTTCGTACTTCCGCGATTTCAAAATGCCGTACGGGTCGGTCCATCGCCAGAGCTTGAGTCGGAAATCGAGTTCCCAGGTCCAGAATCGCTTAAACTGCTGGGCGGTAGATAAATAGTGCTCCAACTCTTGCCCCCTGCGCTCGACCAGACGTAAACGGCGCGACGCACGGTCTCTCGCCACGGCCAGCAGACACACTGTTCCGGCCACCAGTGCAAAGGCGGAAAGGACGATTCCATAGCCGATGGAACCGACGGGAAGAGCAAACAATCGTGGCGACAGAAATGCGATGGCTGCCAGTCTGCCACTACTCGCAACAACGCCGGCGCGCCACCCCCAAAGCCAGCACACGATCGCAGCCGCCGCGACGAGCAAGCTGAAGGCAGACAGATCGAATATCACTCCCGAATCGAACATGGCACCGGCCAGCAGTTGGGGATAGTCGATCAAGCCTCACCTCCGAACAGACACTGGTCGCCTTACTCTTCCGCCCAACCGAACCCATACGTTACAACTAAGTTCTTCGCCTGAACGTAAAGTTCGGTAAACATCAAAATCCTGGATTATCCGGAAGTTCATCCAACGAGGATGGCTGTGGATCAACCTTAGAGTTTCTGCAGATGGTTGTCCGTGCGGGAGTTAGCTTCTTCCACGCTGCGCAGGCAAGGCAATCCGGCAATGTTATATTTGGCCGTCTTCATGAAAATCTGTGCCGCAAGAACAACGGTAATCGCCCTGTTTCTGGCGCTCGTACTACCGACGATGGCGTTGGACCCATCGTTCCAGAGGCTTCTCACCGCCGGACGGGTCGACGAGCTGATTCGCGCCGCCGATGAGCGCATACTGCGGTCCCCTCGTGATACCGATTCTTACCTCGCATTGGGTCGTGCATACCTCGCCTTGCGAGACTGGGACAAAGCGGTCGCAGCCCTGGAACGCGCCGTGACACTTACGCCACAGAACAGCGCATTACACCTTTGGCTTGGCCGCGCCTACGGCGAGAAGGCCGCGCATGTGAATTTCTTGTCCGCCATCGGTTGGGCCAAGAAGTCACGCAGCGAGTTCGAGCGAGCAGTAGAGTTGGATACGACGAATGTAGGCGCACGCAGCGATCTCGCCGAATTCTGTATTGACGCGCCCGGCTTGATTGGTGGAGGCATAGACAAGGCACGCAAGCAAATCGACGTCATCCAGCAACAGGATGCCGCGTTAGCGCATTTCCTGAGAGCTCGTATTGCCGACAAGGAAAACGACCGAACGCGCGCAGAGCAGGAGCTTAATGCAGCGATTGCCGCAGGTCCCGACAAGGCTCGTTATTGGGTAAACCTCGCATCTTTTTATGAACGCTGGGGCCGCTATGACGACATGACGAAGGCCATTGCCAGTGCAGTGGCGGGACCGAGACTACGGTCCGACGTGCTCTACTACGCTGCCGAGCTACTGTTACGGAATAAGCGCGATGTGCGGCTAGCCGAAGATTTGTTGCGTCAGTATTTGGTGAACCCAACCGATGAGGTGCCGGCCTTCGAAGCCCATTATTTATTAGGCACGCTTTTGGAGGGCGAGCATAAGGTGGACGAAGCGACCCGCGAATATCTTGCCGCCACAAAGTTGGCTTCCAGACACGACAAGGCCAAGAGCGCGCTTCAGCGGTTGCAGTCGACCCGCGCTCGTTGAGGGGACGAGATTCCCGACGTCGCCAGAACTGGCTTTCCCGTCCTCTTATAGACGAGGCGGGTTCCGATGAATCGTCCAACTTGCCACCACGATGATGCCTCCGCCTGCCTCACGCGCCTCCCATCAGACGAGCTAACCACGTATCACCGACCACCTGGAGGAGAAACGGGCAAACCGGACATTAGACCGCTACGAATGTCAGGGAGAGTTTTATTACAGGCGCCAAGTAAGTGTCATCCACATCAACTTCGCGCACCGCGTCTTCGACTTCCAAAGTCTGCCCACCCTTCGCCAAAACCAGGCGAAAGGGCGGGGCGCGCGCCCGCTGCACTCGTGTAATGTTCGCGCCAGCGATCAAGCTCCGCTTTGTTCACAACGAGGCCGGGCCTTGGAGCGTTCGTTTGAGGTCGATTGGTTGCGCTCCGAGTAACAGATCGGTTGCATTCGTCCGGGTGCTTTGACACCCTATCCACAACTGGATGAAGACCACAGACAGAAGAACGCAGGCGGTTATCGGTTGCTTGCTGGGAACAGCCGTGGGGGATGCGCTTGGCTTGCCCTATGAAGGCTTGTCGAAGCAGCGGTTGATGCGGCTCTATCCGGAGATTCGTGGACACCGGTTTCTGTTCGGCCACGGGCTGGCGTCGGATGACACCGAACATACCTGCCTGGTTACGCAGGCCTTGATTGTTTCCGCCGGAGAGGTACGCGCGTTTTCAAGGAGTTTGTCGTGGCGGCTGCGCTTCTGGCTGCTGGGCTTGCCGGCAGGAATCGGTGTCGCAACGCTGAAAGCCCTCATCAAGCTGTGGATAGGTTTCCCCGCGCATCGGAGCGGGGTGTTCTCCGCCGGGAACGCGCCCGCGATGCGCGCCGCAGTGCTTGGGGTCTGCTACGGAGATGACGCCGAAAAGCTCCGGCTGCTGGTCCGCGCGGCCACGCGCATCACACACACGGATCCGAAGGCGGAATTCGGCGCCCTGGCCGTCGCCTTGGCGGCCTACCTGGCGAGCACGGAAGGCGGCGCGGGCCTCACGCCGCAGCGATATTGCCGAGAGTTGGCGATCCTGCTTGGCGACGAGGGCGAAGAGCTGCTCGGATTGATGCAACGGATGGCCGCCAGTGTGGCAGCCGGCGAGACGACGGAGGCCTTCGCGGCTGCGCTTGGCCTGGAGCGGGGGGTCAGCGGCTACGTCTACCACACGGTGCCAGTGGCGGTGCATGCGACTTTTCGGCATACCGGCGATTTCCGCTCGGCTGTTCTTAGTGTTATCCGTTGCGGAGGCGACACCGATACTCTGGCTGCGATTGCCGGAGCCATCGTCGGCGCTGCAGTCCTGGAGACGGGCATCCCCTCTGAGTGGCTGCGCGGGATGGTGGAGTGGCCGCGGACGCTCCGCTGGATGAGACAGTTAGGCGAGAGAGTTGCGGAAGTATCCCAGGAGCGGAAGGCACAGAGAGCGCTGTGGGTTTCGCCGATCAGTCTTCTGCTTCGGAATCTGGTTTTCCTGTTGGTTGTGTTGGTCCACGGCTTCCGCAGGATGTTGCCGCCCTACTAGGCGGGGCGCGTTGTCTCAGAGTGCACCTTGCATCTATCAGTGAAATTGGGGTGATTACGTGGTGTAGTGTAGGAAGAGAACAGGCGACGCACCAGGTCCAATATCATGACTACAAAAGGCGCAATCGGAATCCTCACCGGCGGCGGCGACGTGCCGGGTTTGAACCCGGCGATCCGTGCAATCACAATTCGGGCGCTGCGGGAGGGCTACCGGGTGATCGGCCTGCGGCGCGGATGGGCGGGCCTGATCGACATCATCCGCGAAAAGAACTGCGACAATAGCGACAATTTCCAGACCCTCTCCGAAGAGGTCGTCAATCGGGCAGGCCGGACCGGGGGAACCTTCCTGCATACGTCCCGTACGAATCCGAGTCAGGTAAAGAAATCTCATGTCCCCGCTCACTTGCAGGGCACGTACCAAGCCGAGAAGAACGACTTGACGCCGGAAGTGCTCAAGAACCTGGAGTGGCTCGGGATCGACTATTTGATCCCGATCGGCGGCGATGACACGCTGAGCTATGGGGTACGCCTGTATCAAGAAGGCGTGAACGTGGTAGGGATTCCCAAGACCATGGATAACGATGTTCCGGGAACCGATTACTGCATCGGGTTCAGCACCTGTGTGACGCGCACGATTCAGATGACCAACAGCCTGCGGACTTCCGCCGGTTCGCATGAACGTTTTCTGGTGGTCGAGGTGTTCGGCCGTTATGCCGGCTTCACGGTCATGCTGCCGACCATGGCGGGGGCAGCGAATCGGTGCGTCATCCCGGAGCATAAGTTCGATATCGAGCGGTT
>Ga0097691_1000788_pt1 | contig 25608 bp, 25 predicted proteins | sample NGESurdeep072012_8_FD_72858 | JGI IMG/M metagenome (GOLD analysis project Ga0097691, IMG submission 72858) | Arctic peat soil microbial communities from Barrow, Alaska - NGEE Surface sample 210-1 deep-072012 | ecosystem: Environmental > Terrestrial > Soil > Wetlands > Peat ... | reverse complement strand
GTTCGTCGCCACCAAGCTGCTGCCAATCCTGCCGCTGCCGTCGATCGTGGCGTCGCGGGCCGCCGGCAGCCGGGATCGCCTCGAGGTCGCGGCGATCGACCTCTACCAGCTGCATTGGCCGAACCCGATCGTGCCGGCCCGAACCCAGGCCGCGGGTCTCCGGCGCGTGCTCGACGCCGGGATCGCGCGCCACGTCGGGGTGAGCAACTACGGCCTCGGGCGCTGGCGAGCACTGGAGATGGCGCTGCGGCGGCCGATCATCTCGAACCAGGTCCGATTCAGCCTGGCCAACCCGTCGGCCCGCTGGGACCTGGTCCCGTACGCCGCCGAGCGGGGCCGGCTGGTCATCGCCTACAGCCCGCTCGCCCAGGGCCTTTTCGCCGCCGACGATCCGGCCGGGCGCCGCAGGGGCATCCGTCGTATGAACCCGCTCTTCCGGGACGCTGCCCTCCTTCGCGCGCGACCGCTCCTGGGGGCTGTGCGCGAGATCGCCGCGGCGCACGGTGCCACGCCCGCGCAGGTTGCCCTCGCGTGGGTGATCGCCCATCCGAACACCGCCGCGATCCCGGGCGCGCGCACGCTCGAGCAGCTGGAGCAGAACGCCGCGGCCGCGGACCTGGTCCTCACCCCCGACGAGCTGGTGTGGCTGACCGGCGAGGCCGAGCGTTTCGACGCGGCCCAGCGGCTCTGACGGGCAGGCCTCCTGGCCCGGCCATCGCGGCCCGGCCATCGTGGTGTCCGGCCATCGTGGGGCGATGCCCTCGTCGTGTCCGCAGAGCCCGGACGGGCCGCGTCCGCCACAATCCGCGCGTGACCACTGACCAGGCGCGCAACCTCGCCTCCGAGCTGATCGTCTGGGTCGCCCTGCTCGGCGCGTTCGGGATCCTGGCCGCCATCCACATCCTCGATGGGCGGCGCCGGCGACGGCGCGTCGGCGAGATCTGCGCGACCGGCGCGTACGGGCCGCGCGCAGAGGTCGTCCGGGGGATCGTGGCGCGGGCCGGGTTGCTGGAACCGGACGAGGCGGCGCGGTTGGATGCGGCCAGGCGCGCCGCCCTGAAGTACGACCCGCGGGCTCGGAAGGCTCCGGCCGCGGCACGACGTGCCCGTGACCGTGCGTTCGCGAACGAGCGCGACGTGGTTGCCCTCGCGGCCGCGAGCGGTGCGCGGGATGCCGCGCTGGCCGCACTTGTAACGCTCGCCGACCCGGCGCTCCGCCGACTCGCCGCGGAGTGCGCTGCCGAGACCGCCGCCGCCGTCGCCGCCGTCGACCGGATTCCGGCCGACGAGTTCCGGGCGCTCACGCGCGCGTGGCGCGAGGTGATCGGGCCGATCGCCGTCCGACCGCGCCGGGAAGCTTGACCGGGCCTACCATGAATGGGCCATAGCCCGCGACCCGGAGGGATCCCCGTGAACCAGGAGCATCAGGCCACCCAGGCGCTGGAGGCGGCGGCACAACGGCGGCGCGAGCTGCGAGACGCCCTCGTGGCGCTCGAACACGCGATCTCGTCGCCCAGCCAGGACGCCGAAACATGGCGAGAGGGTGTGGCGGCGCAACTCGCCGCGCTGGGCGACGCGTTCGCCGAGCACGTCGCGGAGACGGAAGGCGCCGGCGGTCTCTACGATGAGATGGAGGAGATCGCGCCCCACGTGCACGGCAAGGCGCGCCGGCTCCGCGAAGAACACCCGCCGCTGACGCAGGCCATCGTGGACGCGGCGGCGCGGTTCGCCGGGCCGTTCCCGGAGGGGACCGACCTCGACGTGCTGCGCGACGACGTGCAGCGGCTGATGGGCCGACTCATCCGCCATCGCTCGCACGGCGCGGACCTCGTCTGGGAAGCCTACGAGCTGGACATCGGCGGCGCGGGCTGAATGGACCCCACCCGGGCCGGCCACGGCCCGCCCGAGACCGACCCGTCAGCCGACGACCCGCTCGCGCCGCTCTTCGCGCGCCATGGTCTCGTCGTGCTCGATGGCGGCCTCGCGACGCAGCTCGAGGCCCAGGGGAATAGCCTGGCCGATCCGCTGTGGTCGGCTCGGTTGCTGCTGGAGAACCCGGGCGAGATCGTGCGCGCCCATCTCGCCTTCTACCGGGCCGGCGCCGCGATCGCGACGACCGCGAGCTACCAGGCCACGTTCGAGGGCTTCGCGGCTCGCGGGATCGACCACGCCGGCGCGATCGGCCTGTTGCAGCGGAGCGTCGCGCTCGCGTCGGAGGCGCGGGCCGCCTGGCGCGCTGAGCGCGCACCCGACGACACGGGCCGATTGTTCGTGGCGGCCTCGATCGGACCGTACGGCGCCTTCCTTGCCAACGGCGCGGAGTACACGGGCCGCTACGGCCGCACCGTCGCCGAGCTCCGGGCCTTCCACCGCGAGCGGCTCGAGGTCCTCGTCGCCACGGAAGCCGACCTGCTCGCCTGCGAGACGATCCCGGAGATCGAGGAGGGGCTGGCGCTGGTCGAGCTGCTCGAGGCGACGCCCGGTGCGCGGGGCTGGCTCAGCTTCTCCTGCGCCAATGGCGCTCGCCTGCGGAGTGGCGCGGCGGTGGAGGAGGCGTTCGCGCTCGCCGAGCGGTCGTCGCGCGTGCTGGCCGTCGGCGTCAACTGCACCGCGCCGGAGCACGTCGACGAGCTGCTCGCCCGCGCCCGGAGCGCAACGTCCAAGCCGCTGATCGTCTACCCGAACAGCGGCGAGGGCTGGGACGCGGTCGCCAGGCGCTGGATCGGGGGCGGCGGCCCGACCGTCGACGGGACCACCGCACGCCGGTGGATCGAGGCGGGCGCCACGATCGTGGGTGGCTGCTGTCGCGTCTCGCCGGGTCAGATCGAGGCGGTGGCGGGGGTGGTCACCCAGCTGGCACGCAGAACCGGGAGCGCTGGGATCGACGGCGCCGGGCCGCGCAGGAGGATGGACGCATGACGGACGCACCGGGAACAGCCGGCCAGTATCCCATCCGGACGGCGACGGCCGAGACGATGGAGTCGTTCGCGGCACCGCTCAACCTCGCGTTCGCGGAGATGCCCGACCCGGGTGACGAGGAGCGCCGCGTCTGGGAGCCGGAGCGGATCATCGCGGCGTTCGACGGCGAACAGCCGGTCGCGACGGCCGGTGCCCTGACGTTTCGCCTGAGCGTGCCCGGCGGGGAGGCGGCCGCGGCGGGCGTGACCCTGGTCGGGGTAAGTCCCGCCCACCGGCGGCGCGGCATTCTGCGCTCGATGATGCGCCACCAGCTCGACGACGTCCGCGGGCGCGGCGAGTCGCTCGCGATCCTGTGGGCCTCGGAGGGCGCCATCTACCAGCGCTTCGGGTACGGCCTCGCCACGCTCAACGGCAGCTTCGAGATCGCGCGCGACCGAGCCGTCTTCGCGCGGCCGGCTCCACCCGAGGGGACCGTCCGCCTCGTGGACCGCGACGCCGCCATGGACATCTTCCCGTCGCTCTACGACCGGGTCCGGGTCCAGACACCCGGGATGGTGGCGCGCAGCGAGACATGGTGGCGCTGGCTGACGCTCCACGACACGGACCAGGCCCGCGGCGCGAACGGCATGAAGTTCCTCGCCGTCTACGAGGCCGGCGGGGACGTGGAGGGGACCGCGATCTACCGCGTCAAGCCCGACTGGGATGACCGGGGCCCGAATGGCCGGCTGGTCGCGATGGAGGTCCTCGCGAGCACCCCGCGGGCGACCCGCGACCTCTGGAGCTGGCTCCTCAACGTGGACCTGGTGACGCAGGTTCGGGCCGTTCGAGCACCCGTTCCGCATCCGCTCCAGCTGCTTCTCGCGGAGCCGCGCCGGCTGGGATTCACGGTCGGCGACGCGATCTGGCTCCGCGTCGTGGACGTCCCGGCCGCGCTGGCGGCACGGACGTACGGGCGTCCGGGCACGCTCGTGCTCGAGGTCCGCGACTCGTTCTGCCCGTGGAACGCCGGTCGTTGGCGCCTCGCCGCCGGCGAGGACGGGCGGGGAGTCGTCGAGCCAACGACCGCCATGCCGGACGTGACGCTGGATGCGGGCGATCTCGGCGCGACCTACCTCGGCACGTTCCGGTTCTCGGACCTTGCGCGGGTCGGGCGCATCGTCGAGGGCACCGCCGGGGCGCTCCTCCGCGCCGACGCTCTCTTCGCGGCTCCGCGCGCACCCTGGTGCAGCACGATGTTCTGAGGCCGGTGAAGCCGGCGTTGCGTCGCGACTGCGTCAGGCCGTCGGGCTCAGGCGGACCTCGGTCAGCTCCATCCGCAATCGCTCGAGGGCCGACGCGGGCGCGCCCAGCCGGTCGAGCCCCAGCAGCGCCGCCCCGGCGACGGGCGGGACGCCGAGCCGCGCGACCTGCGCGCGGGGCACCCCGGCCCGGATCCGCTCCCGGAGCCGTGCGTGGAAGGTCGCGTCATCGGTCCGGAAGACGCCCCCTGACAGGATCACGGGCACAGCGGCGCGGACGAGCCGCAGCCGCCGGATCGTGGCAACGGCGGCGCCCGCCAGCTCGTCAGCCTGGCGGTCCGCGATTCCGCGGGCCTCCGCGTCGCCGGACCGGGCGACCGCGAACACGAGCGGTGCCAGCTCGCCGAGCCGCCCCTCCGCGAGTCGGCCCCCGTAGATCGCGTACGTGACGTCGAGCGGCCGACGCAGCCCGAAGTGCGCCGGTACGGCCTGCTCGAGGGCGGTCCGCGGTCCACGGCCGTCGCGCCCGCGGAGGGCGGCCGCAAGCGCGGCCATCCCCAGCCCGTGTCCGCCGCCCCAGTCGCCGGAGGTCGTGCCGAGCGCCGGGAAGCGGACGCTCCGCCCGTCCGGGTGGACGCCGAGGCAGTTGAACCCCTCGCCGCACACCAGCACGACCCCCCACCCATCGGGCGCGCCGGCGCGGAGCCCGGCGTCGGTGTCATTGCGGACGAGCACGTCGGCGACCAGGCCGCGTCGACCGATCGCTCGCGTCAGCCGGCGGACGTCCCGCGGCGTGTCGGCGCCGGCGAGGCAGAAGGCGCCGACACGCGCGATCGGCGCGGCGGGCGCAGGCCGGTCCCCGGCCGCCAGTGTCGCGGGCCGGTCGCCGGCCGCCGCGGCCGCACGCGCGGCCAGCTCGACGAGCCGATCGAGACCCCGCTCCAGGCCCACCGCCTGGTGCGATGCGGTCGGGCCGCGCACGGCGCCGATGAGCGTGCCGTCGGCGGCGACGAGCACGAGATCGGTCTTCCGATTGCCGACATCGACAGCGAGCACGGCCGCCGGGAGCGGCGCGGCGTCCCGGGTCGGCGCGTCCGGGCCCGCCGGCGCCGATCGAGCCTGCCCCGGCCCGGTCACGCGAGCCACCTTGGGCCGGTGGTCGGGAGCCGATCGAGCGCGTGGATCCGAGCGAGGTTCGCTCCCGCGTCACGCAGGCGTGCCACGATCCCCGGGACCGCCCCGAGGGTTCGGTCCGGCCACGCGTGGAGGAGCACCACGGCACCGTCGCCGTGGGCGGCCGCGCCGGCCGTCACGTCGGCCTCCACCTGCTCCGGCGTGCGTCGCGGGTCCCAGTCCTCCGCCATGACGTCCCAGCCGACGTTCGCGTAGCCGAGGCGATCGAGCGCGGCCAGCACGCGCACGTCGTCTTCGCCTTCGCCGAACGGACAGCGGAACCACGGTCGCGGATCCACGCCTACGATCTCGCGCAGGACCCGCTCCGCCTCCCCGACATCGACATCGAGGCCCACGTCGGAGAGGAGGGCCATCCGGGCGTGGTAGAACGAGTGGCTCCCGACGGCGTGGCCGGCCTGGGCGATCCGCCGCGCCGTCGCCGGGTACGCCTCGGCCCACCGCCCCTGGACGAAGAAGGACGCCGGGACCGCCAGACGGTCGAGCAGCTCGAGGAGGCGCTCCGCGGCGCCGGTCGACGTGGGACGGTCGGGATGCTCGGCGTCGAAGGTCAGGGCAACCCGCCCGGCTGGCGTCGCGCCGTTCATCTCCTCGCCTTCTCGTGATCCCAGCCGATGATCGTGGCGCCGTGCGCCGCCAGCGTGACGGCCGTGGCGCCCGGCTCGAACGGCAGGGCCGCCGACCCATCCGCGCCGAAGCGTCGCACCGCCGCGGCGTCCCCCGGAAGCCGGATCGTCGCATGGATGGCTTCGGGCCCGTGGTTCGTCAGCGCGAGGAGCGCGCCCACCGGCCCTGCCAGGAGGCCGCTCGTGACGTCCGGATGGATTGCCGCGGCGGGTTCCGCGGTGCCCGTCGCGGCCGCGAGGCCGGCGTAGAGCCCCCAGCTCCGGTCGCCCGGCCCATGCGCGTCGGGCTGCCGCGCCATCAGGAGCTCGACCGGGTGCGCACAGACGACCGACCGACCGGCGCCGCGCTCCGCCACGACGAGGGCCGGCGCGCCGCTCGCGTCCACGGCAATGACGCTCGAACCCGCTGCCGGCGCAAGGAGGACGCTCCTGGACTCAAGCGACCCGTCGCCCGGCGGCAGCGCCAGCTCGTCGCCGGGAGCGAACGGGCCCCATGGCAGGACGAAGCGCAGCACCGGGGGCAGGTTCGCCGGAGCCCGGTCTGCGATTCGCGCTCCGAGGAGCGTCGCCATCTCCGGGATCGCCACGTCCGCCGAGCAGGACACGTAGACGCTTCCGCCGCGCGCGAAGTGGTCGGAGGCGCCCGACCACCAGCTGGTCCGGACGTGGTGGAGCGATGACGCCGTGGCGGCGAGCGGCGCCGGCAGGAGCACGAGCCGGACGTCCGGCCAGCGCCCGTCAAGGCGCTCGCGCGGGAATGTCGCCGTCAGCCCGGCCCGCGCCGCCAGCACGAACGCATTGAGCCAGCCGGCCACGAGCGGACGTGGATCGCGGGTCGGGGTCCAGGCGCGCTCCGCGGGCACGTACGGCCCCGCCGGTGCGTCGTCGAGCCCGAAGGCCGCGGGGTCGTACGGGCGGACGAACTCGTGCGGGACCGGGATCGCGACGCTCGCCACCGGCCCGTCGCCGGCGAGCGCGTCGAGCGGCAGGCCGCGGACCGTGGCCGCCAGCTCGGCGAGGACACGGCCGCGCGGCCGAAGCGTCCCGTCCCACTCCGTGACGCCGAACTGCGTTTCATGGGCCTGGCGCACGTACGGAGCGCGCCCGAAGGCGGCCGGCTCCGCGTCGGTCCAGCACCAGGCGAAGAACCCGATCGCGCCGCGTCCCAGGCTGGACCACGCGAGCAGGCGGTCATAGGCCGCGATCCGCTCGGGGTCGAACTGTGCCGACGAGGCACCGTACTCGTGGAGCATGACGGGTCGCCCGGCCCCGGCGGCAAGCGCCGTCTCGAACGCGGCGGCATGCGTCATGCGGGTCCCGAGGAGGCTGTCCGGATAGAGCTCCGGGCTGTAGATGGGGTAGGGGTGGACGCACGCGACATCGAGCGCGTCGGCCACGACGTCCGCCCGGAACGGGCCCCAGCCGATCTCCTGGCTGGCCGTCCCCATCGTGATGAGATGGCCCGGATCGGCGGAGCGGAGCGCGGCCGCCAGCTCCGCCGTCCATGCCCGGGCGTCGTCGTCGGTCGTGTCCCGGAAGAGCCAGAGGGGTGGCTCGTCGGCAAGATCCCAGGCGAGCAGCGCCGGATCGTCGCGCCAGCGCCGCCCGAGCATCGCCGCGTGGGCCGCCTGGAGGCGGCGCATCTCGGGATCCGCGTGCGGGTGTCGCCCCGCCCGCCACGGCACGTCCCAGTACGCGTCGCCCACCTCACCACCGGTGAAGAGCGTCGGATGGAGGCGGATCCCATGCCGGCGGGCGTGGTTGAGCACGCGGTCCAGCACGCGCAAATGCGCCTCATCGAACTCGCCGGCCGCGGGTTCGAGCGCGGCCCAGAGCAGGTCGATCCGTGCCGTGTCCAGGCCGGCGGCGGCCATCTCCGCGAATGTGCGCTCGAACGCCTCGGGCCCCACCCGCCAGGGCCAGTCCGGACCCGCCGGCGGCACGACGTGCGCACCCACCGGGAGCGTCGCGCGGCCGTCGACGCTCAGGTAGTGACGTCCGCGCCCCACGAGCCCGCTCATTCGCGCGTCGTGACCTTCGCGGCACGGACGAAGACGCCCGGCCGGCGGCCAGCCCGCACCGCGAGCCGGTGGGCAAGGAGCTGGAGCGGCGCGAGGGCGAGCGCCGGCGCCAGAAGCGGATCCACGGCCGGGATCGGAACGGTAGTGACACCGACCGGGATCGGGATCGCGGCCACGCCCGTCGGCGCCGAGGTGACGGCTCCGCCCGGCACGGCAGTGGCCATGCCGGGCGACACGGCGGTCGGACCGATAAGCATGAGGCCGCCGCCGGCCGCCGCGATCTCGGCGCCGAGGGCCGCGTCCAGCGGCGCCGTGGCCGGGTCCAGCGCAACGATCACGACGCCGAGTTGCGGCCCTGCCAGCTCCAGCGGGCCGTGCCGGAACGCGGCCGGGTCCTGCGACTCGCAGCCGAACGCGGCCGCCTCCTTGAGCGTGAGAGCGCCGACGTCCGCCGCCGCGCGCGCGGTGCCCCGGCCCAGGATCACCCGGTGCGCCCGGCCGGCCAGCGCGGCGTCGAGGGCTGCGGCGGTGTCGTGCGCAGACGCGAGCACAGCCTCCAGCGCACGCGCTGCGGCGCCCGCGAGCACCTGGACCTGGGCCGCGACCGCCACCGCGTCCGCCCCCGGCCCGCCCCCGAGCGCGCGAACGATCCCGGCCAGCGTCACGAGCGTCGCCGCGAACGTGCCGCTCGACGGCCCGACCTCCGCGCCGGCGGCCGTGTCGAACGAGAGGTCCGCCCGACGCGCCAGCGGGTTGGTGTCGCCGTTCGTGACCCCAACCACGAACGGCCGCTTCGGCGACGACGCGAGCGCGTCGAGCAGCCGGAGGAGCTCGGCGCCCGCCCCGGACTGGCTGATGATCACGAGCGTCCCGCCCGCCGCCAGGGCCGGCAGCCGGAAGTGGAGGAGCTCGGCCGTCTCGATCGGCGTCGCGAGCAGGCCCGCACCCCCGAGGACCGTCGCGGCGGCGCCACAGGCGGCCGCCGAGCTCCCCATCCCGGTCAGCACGATGTGGCCGCCCGGCCGACATACGGCAGCCAGGTCGGCCAGCAGATCCGCCCGGGCGACGAGCGCAGTTGCGGCACGCTCCATCGCGGCCGGCTGGCCGAGGATCTCGGCGAGCCAGGCGTCGGGCCGCGGGTCCGCCGGCGTCACCCGACGTCCTTGACGGATCCCGCCGTCAGCCCCTCGATGAACCGGCGCTGGAGGATCAGGAACATCACGATGAGCGGCGCGGCCGTGAGCACCGTCCCGGCCATCGTGTCGCCCCAGTTCGAGGCGTTCTTGCGCGCCAGCAGGGCGAGGCCTACCGGCATCGTCCGCATCTCGTCCGAGTTCGTGACGATCAGCGGCCACAGGAAGTCGTTCCAGGCGCCGAGGAACGTGAAGATCGCGAGCGTCGCCATGCCGGGCAGCGCGATCGGGAAGACGATCGAGCGCAGGATTCGCAACTCGGACGCGCCATCCATCCGGGCCGACTCCAGGATCTCATCCGGGATTGCGCGCAGGAACTGGCGCATCAGGAAGATCCCGAAGACCTGGATCGCGCCGGGAGCCACGATCCCGAAGTAGGTGTCGGCGCCGATCGCCGGGATCGCCTTGTGGAGCTCCACCATGATCTTGTAGAGCGGGATCAGGTTGACCTGGAAGGGGACCATGAGCGTCAGCAGGAGCAGGAAGAAGATCGCATTGCGGCCGGGGAACCGGAGCTTCGCAAACGCGTAGGCCGCCGCCGTCCCGAACAGCACGTTGAGCAACACGACCGAGCCCGTGACGATCACGCTGTTCAGGAAGTAGCGGCCAAACGTCAGCTTCGTGAAGACATCGATGTAGTTCTGGAACGTGACCGGATCGGGGAGCAGCGTCGGCGGATAGGCGAAGACATCGCCCGGCTGCTTGAGCGACGTGGAGATGCTCCACAGGAACGGCGCGATCATGAGCAGCGCCGCCGCGACGAGGAATGCGTACGTCACGCCGCGAGCGAGAGGGCGGGGCTTCACGGCGTCCGCTCCATCAGTCCCGCTCCTCGCCGATCCGGAGCTGGACGTAGCTCAGGACCGCGAGGAAGACCACGAGGATGTAGGCGACGGCTGAGGCCCCGCCCAGGTCGAGCCGGTTGAACCGGTCCACCAGGTCGAAGACGATCGTCCGGGTCGCCTGGATCGGCCCGCCGTTCGTCATCACGAAGATCTGGTCGTAGGTCTGGAAGCTGCCGATGATCCCGATCACGTAGACGAACAGGATCGTGGGGCGCAGGCCGGGCAGGGTCACCCAGCGGAACTTCGCCCAGCGGCCGGCCCCGTCGATCGACGCCGCCTCGTAGTAGTTGCGCGGGATCGACTGGAGCGCAGCCAGGAAGACGACCGTCTCGAACCCGAAGCCCTGCCAGATCGAGGTGACCACGACCGCGGGGAGCGCCGTCGTCGTGTCCGAGAGCCAGTTGACGCCGGGCAGCCCGAAGAGGCCGAGCACGGCGTTGATGATCCCGGCGTCGCTGTAGAGGAACTTCCAGATGGTCGCCACGACCACCAGCGAGGTCATGGTCGGGAGGAAGAACGCGGACCGGAAGAGCCCGCGCAGGCGCAGCGCGCGATCGAGCAGCAGCGCGGAGCCAAGCCCCAGCGCCGGGCCGATCCCCATCCCCAGGATCACGAAGGCGATCGTGTTCTCGAACGCCTTCTGGAAGCGCGCGTTGCCCAGGACGTCGAGGTAGTTCTGGAGCCCGACGAACTCGGGTGGCTTGATCCCGTTGTAGTGGGTCAGGCTCCAGTAGGCGGAGATGACCATCGGGATGACGAGGAAAAGGACGGTCGCCGCCAGGGCGGGTGCGATCAGCAGGTAGCCCGCCGATGCCCCGCGGAAGCGGCGCCGCCACGTCATCCGGCCGTCTCCTCAGGCGATGCGAACCGGGATCACTTCGCGAGCGCGGCGTCCGTCTGGGACGCGGCGTCGTCGAGCGCCGCCTTCGCCGTCGCCTTGCCGAGCAGCGCCGATTGGAGCGACTCGGTGATGAACGTGTCGATCTCCGACCATGCCCCGACGTACGGGAAGTGGCTCGAGGTCGCCATCGTGTCGAGGAAGACCTTGAATGGGCTCTGGCCGCCGAAGTACGGATCGGCCTTCGTGAGCTCCGGGCTCTCGAGCGCGGCGGTAGTGGCGGGCGCCGCGCCGGCGTACGTGAAGACGCCCACCTGCTGCTCGGGCCGGAGCATGTACTGGATGAAGAGCCAGGCGGCATCTTTGTGCTTCGCCTGGACGGGGATCCCGAGGCCCGTGCCGCCCAGGTAGCTGCCGGGCTGCTTCACGGACGGGTTGAGCGCGATCTTCCACTTGCCGGCCTGCGCCGGGACGCCGGTCTTGAGGAGGCCCATGTAATACGGGCCGTCCGAGAACATGGCGACCTGCCCGGAGGTGATGGCCGGGGTCAGGTCGTTGTTGGCGTCCGGCCAGTAGAGACCGGAACCGTCGTCGAGGATCGCCTTCTGGATGTCGACCGCGGCAACGCCCGCATCGGAGTTGAACGCGGCCTTCGAGTTATCCGCGTTGAGAATCGTGCCGCCGTCCTCGAAGAGGAACTGCGAGAAGTGGAACGTGTTCGGCCGGATGGCGTAGAGGTACCGATCCGGCTTGCCGCTCCCCTTGGAGCTCTCGGCGAGCTTCTTTGCCGCGGCGCGGAGCTCATCCCACGTCGTCGGGACCGCGATCCCCTTCTTCTCGAGCAGGTCGGCGCGGTAGTAGAGCGCGTACGTGTCGAAGTCGAAGAGCATCGTCACGAAGGTGCCGCCGAACGTCATCGCGTCGAGCGCGCCCTTCGTGTACTGGTCCGCGATCGGCTTCCCGTTCAGCTGGCCCCCCGACATCGCGGTCAGGTCCTCGAGCGCGCCGTTGGCGGCGAGGGTCGGGATCCAGGTCATGTCGAGGGTCGCCACGTCCGGCGCCTCACCCGAGGAGACACCGACCGTGAACTTCTGGTTCATGGAGTCCCAGTCGAGGGCCTGGTAGTCCACCGTGATCCACGGATATTCCTTCTGGAACCCCGCGAGCGCCGGCTTCACCGGCGTCGACTCGCCGTAGTAGTCCCAGACCGTGATCGTGACCGGCGTCGTGTCGATGCTCGGCGCGGGCGACGCCGAGGCCGCCTCGCTCGGCGCGGCGCTGGCCTGGTCCGTGGCGGGAGGAGCGCTGGGGGCGGGGCTGGGCGCGGTGGTCGCGGCACCGCCGCACGCTCCGACGAGGATTGCCATGGCCGCCGCGATCGCAGCGAGCCGTCGTGCTCGGATCATCTTCCTGGTTCCTCCCTGCTGCTCCGCCCGGATCCCATGCGTCCTCACGCGCGGGATGCCGGCTTGCCGTGGTTGCGGAGGACGGGCTCGAGCAAGCGCGCCCGCATCCCCGCGGTTTCGACGTAGTACCGGGCTCGTTCGCTGGAGACGACCGTCCGGCCGTATTCCAGCGGGTCGTCATCGCGGGCGTAGGCGGTCCCCTCCAGGGACAGCACCGGTCGCCGCGTCACGAGCCCCAGGAGGCGGGCCTCGCGCGCGGTCGGCACTGCAGCGTCAATCGTCTCTCGGGTCCGCGCGACCGGCAGGCCGTACCGGGTCGCCAGGACCTCGTACAACGACCGCACCGTGAAGTCCTCGTCCAGAAGCCCGGGAAAGCGGTCGACGGGCAGGTAGGCATGCTCCAGGAGGAGCGGCACCCCGTCGGCGCCGCGAACCCGCTCCAGCGAGTGGACCGGGGTGCCCACCGTGCGGCGCAGCGCCGCCGCCACGGCGGGAGACGCGGGCTCATGGCCCGTCGAGACGATGGTGGCGAACGGCAATAGGCCGCGTGCCCGCATCTCGTCCGCGAACCCGGCGCGCGCCGCGATGTCCCGCACGATCGGCGGCTCGGTCACGAATGTCCCGCGGCCCGGCGATCGTTCGAGACGGCCCTCGCGGGCGAGCTCGTCGAGCGCGCGGCGGACGGTGATCAGGCTGCAGCCGTAGCTGCCCGCGAGCTCCCGCTCGGCCGGGAGGCGATCCCCGGTCCGCCACTCGCCGGCCGCGAACGCCTCGTGCAGGTCGAGATAGACCTGATGATGGAGCGGCACCGGCCCGGATTCGAGGCGAAAGCGTGCCATCGTGTCCCCGCGGCGAGCGGGCGTGACGACGACCCGCTCATAATGTTATAAGCAGAGTGCACGGCGCGACCGGGCGCTGTCAAGGGGCGGAGCAGCGAATGCCACCGATCTGGCGGGCGGCCAGCACCTACATCGTCTACTTCGTCGCCGTGGGGGCGGCCTTCCCCTACCTGCCGGTTCACTACCGCGCGCTCGGCCTGGACCTGGGCACGATCGGGCTGTTGGCGGCGCTCTCCGCGGCTACCCAGCTGGTGGCGGCCCCGGCCTGGGGCGCCATCGCGGACCAGTTCGGACGCTCGCGCTTGACGCTGCCTGCCGCCTCGATCGTCGCCGCGAGCGGCGCGCTCGCGCTGGCCGTTGCCCGGGAGCCGATCGCGGTGACGGCCGCCGTCGTCGCCCTCTCGGTCGGGCTGGCGGGAATCAGCCCCGTCCTTGATGCCCGCACAATGGAGCTGCTCGGGACGGACCGGGCGCGCTACGGTCGCGTGCGCGCCTGGGGGTCCGTCTCGTTCGTCGTCTCGGCCGCGCTCTGCGGGCCGCTCATCGATGCCCGGGGCACCGGCGCGCTCTTCCTCGTCTACGTCCCCTGCCTCGCGCTGACCGCGCTCATCGCGCTCAGCGTGCCGCGGCGCGCCACCCAGCGGCATGCGGGCCTGCGCCTCGGCACATCCCAGCTCATCCGGCAGCCGCGGATGGGGCGCTTCCTCGTCGGTTCGCTGATGGTCTGGGCGGCCCTGGCCGCCGTCAATGGGTTCTACTCGATCCAGATCGTCGCGCTCGGCGGCGGCGCGTCGCTCGTCGGACTGGCATGGGTCGTGGGGGCACTTTTCGAGATCCCGATCATGTGGACGTTCCCGCGCCTGTCCGCGCGGTTCAGCGCCGAGCGGCTCCTGGTGACAGGTAGCGCAATCTTTGCCGTGCGCAACTTCCTGGCGGCCCTCGCCCCGAACGGAGCCGTTCTCGTGGCGATCGCCCCGCTGGAGGGGGCCGCGTTCGGCCTCTTTTTCGTCGGTGGGGTCGGCTTCGTCGCCGCCCGGGCGCCGGCCGGCCTCGCCGGCACCGCCCAGGGGATCTTCTCCGCCACCACCGGCCTGGCCACGATCCTGGGCACCGGCGCGGCCGGCCTGATCGCCTCCGCGCTCACGATCCCGGGCCTGTTCGCGGTTGCCAGCGTCGTCGGCGTGGTCGCCACGATCGTCGTTGCCGACGCCGTCCGGGGCACGGTGCCCCCGACAGGCGCCATGGCCGGCCCCGTCCACGCTCACGTTCCCATCGTCGCCCCCGCGAGCGAGGCCGTCCCCGTTCCGATCACCGGCCCCGTTACCGTCGCCGTCCATCCGCCGGCCGCCTCGCCGCCGGCATCCGCCGAGGAGGTGCAGCCATGCGCGATCTCGTGACCGAGGCTCCCCGTGGCGCGGCCGTGCGGCCGGCCACGCTCGCAGCGCTGGCCCGATATGCCGGTGCGCTCGACGGCCAGGCGACGCTCGTCACCGGTGCCGGCTCCGGGATCGGCCGGGCGATCGCGGTCGCGTTCGCGGCGGCCGGCGCGGATGTCGCGCTCGTCGGACGCCAGGCGGCATCCCTGCGGGAGACCGCCGCGCTCGTGCGCACGGCGGGACGGCGGGCCGTGGAGATCCCGGCGGACGTCACCGACGCCGCTGCGCTCGACGCGGCCGTCACCCGCGCGACCGCCGAGCTCGGGGCACTCGCGATCGCTGTCGCGGCCGCCGGCATCAATGCCTGGGCGACCATCGATGCGCTGGAACCGGCGGCGCTTGCCGCCGCGCTCGCGACGAACGTCGCCGGGGTGGCCCACCTGGCCCGGGCGGTCGTGCCCGGGATGAGGGCCCGTCGCGCCGGCAAGCTCATCGTGATCGCCTCGGACAATGGGCGCCGGCCAGAGGCGGGCGGCGGCGCCTACGTCGCCTCCAAGTTCGGGGCGGTCGGCTTTGCGCTCTCGATCGCCCAGGAGCTCCACGCCGACGGCGTCAACGTGCACGTCGTGGAGCCCGGCTGCGTCGACACGCCGTGGTATCCGCCGGAAGAGGAGGCGCCTCGCGAGCGGATGCTCGCGCCGGAGGACGTCGCCCTCGGCGTGGTCTTCCTCGCCACGCTGCCCGGCCACATCGTCCTCGAGGAGCTGCTCCTCGTCCCGCGCGACCTGCTGGTGGAACCATGGGCCTGAAGATCGCCGTCGTCGGCGGCGGCAGCACCTACACCCCGGAGCTCGTGGAGGGCTTCGCATCGCGGGCCGCCCGCCTGCCCGTCGACGAGCTGGTCCTCCTCGACATCGACGCGGAGCGGCTCGGGATCGTGGCCGGGCTGGCCGGCCGGATCCTCGCCCGGCGCGGATGGTCGGGCCGGCTCACGCCGACCCTGGATCGGGCGGCCGCTCTCGACGGCGCCGACTTCGTCGTGGTCCAGCTCCGGGTCGGCGGCCAGGCAGCCCGCTTCCGGGATGAGACGATCCCGCCGCGGTTCGGCTGCGTGGGCCAGGAGACGACCGGGCCCGGCGGATTCGCCAAGGCCCTCCGGACCGTCCCGATCGTGCTGGAGATCGCCGAGGAAGCCGCGCGCCGGGCGAACCCGGGGGCCTGGGTGGTCAACTTCACGAACCCGGTCGGGATCGTCACGCAGGCGCTCCTGGACGACGGGCACCACGCGCTGGGCCTGTGCAACGTGGCGATCGGGTTCCAGCGCCGATTCGCGCGCCACTTTGGCGTGGAGCCCGATCGAGTCGCGCTGGAGCACGTGGGCCTCAACCACCTGACCTGGGAGCGGGCCCTCCGGGTCGACGGCGTCGACCGCCTGCCGGAGCTCCTGGAGCACGACGGCCAGGCCGTCGCCGACGACGTGGGCCTGCCGGTGGAGCTGATCCGGACGCTGGGCGCCATCCCCTCCTACTACCTCCACTATTACTACGCGACGGCCGACGTGATCGCCGAGCAGCGCGATGGCCAGACGCGCGCCGAAGCGGTGATGGCGATCGAGCGCGAGCTCCTGGAGCTCTACCGCGACCCGACCCTCGCGGAGAAGCCCGCCCTCCTGGAGCAACGGGGCGGCGCCTACTACAGCGAGGCCGCGGCGCAGCTCATCGCGTCGCTCCACGATGGGGCCGGCGACGTCCAGGTCGTCGACGTGCGCAATGGGGGCGCGCTGCCCGGGATCCCGGACGCGGCCGTGGTCGAGGTTCCGGCCGTCATCGACCGCGATGGGGCCCACCCGGGAGCACTGGCGCCACTCGCCCCGGAGATGCGCGGCCTCGTGGAGCACGCGCGCGGGTACGAGGAGCTGGCAGTGCGAGCGGCGATCAGCGGCGATCGGCGGGTCGCGCTCCGGGCACTCCTGGCGAACCCGCTCGTGCCGGACTACCGGACCGCCCAAGGGCTGCTCGACGCGCTCCTGGAGGGCAACCGCGCGCAGCTGCCGCGCTTCTTCCCGGCCTGAGGCACGTGACCGGCGGCGGTGCCGGGCGTCGCCCGTCGGCGAGCCTGGGCTACGTCCAGATCGTCGGCGGGCGGATCGATGCGCCGACGGACGCCGCCAGGCGCTCCAGGAGCGCCCACCAGTCGAATCGGCTTGTCACCTCCGAGGCGCGGAGCGTGACAAGCCGTTCCGACGCCACGAGCGTCGGCAGGACGCGATCGAGGATCGCCTCCACTTCGTCGCGGAACGCGTCGTTCGTGCTCCGGACTCCGTCCGCCTGGAGCTCGATGTCGGGGAGCAGCCGGACGACCAGGTCGTACGTGCCGGACCAGCTCCGGACCAGCGCCTCCACGGCGTAGCGGTCGGCCCCGCCGCAGGCTCGCAGGTAGTAGGCGAAGTTGTCCATCACGCCCCGGTCCGTCACGAGGACGTCGGCTTTGCGTGCCAGCTCCAGCTCCTGCCGGATCTGCGAGACGAGGACCCAGAGCTGCGCCTCGCCGGTGGCGCCCTCATTGATCCCGAGCGGGTTGTCGCGCACGACTTCGCGCGCCAGCTCCGCGGAGCAGCCCGCCCGCTGCACCGTGGCCGCGAACGCGAGCACGGCGCTCGTCTTGCGGATCCCATGGGAGCCGATGAAGGCGACCTTCGCGGAACGCGGCCAGCGCGACGGCGCCCCCGGGACGGGCACGGGCGAGGCGGCGGGCTGGCGGGCGGTCCTGGCTCGGGGCATCGCCGCCAAGGGTAGGCCGCCGGGCGGTGTCGTGCGTCTGCGCAGCCGCGGGCCCTACGGCAGCGGCCGCCGGACCGTGCGGCGTGCCTCGCGAACCACCCGCACGAAGCTCGCCACGTGCGCGAGTGGCCGGATGCGGCTGGGCTCGCCGGCATAGATCGTCCGGATCGGCACCCAAGCCATCGGCCACCCGCCGCGGATGCAGGTGGTGATCATCTCCACTTCGAACGCGAATCCGGTCTCGCGGCTGGCCAGGAGCGCAACCATCAGCCGTCGGTCGATCAGCCGATAGCCGGACTGGTTGTCGGGGATGTCGCGGCCGACGGCCCACGAGAACGCGCGGCCGCCGAGCGAGTTCGCCAGGCGCCGCGCCGGGGGCATCCGGCGGAAGTCGCGGCAGCCGATCACGAGCGCGTCGCCGGCGACCGCCCGGGCGGCCAGGAAGGCCGGGATCGTGGCCGGATCGTGCTGGCCGTCGCCATCCAGGGTGACGACCGCGTCGAAGCCCCGCTCGAGCGCCCAGCGGAAGCCGGCCCGCAGGGCCGCGCCCTTCCCCTGGTTCGGGCGCTGGATCAGCACGCTTGCGCCGGCGGCTTCGGCCTCGGCAGCGGTGGCATCTGACGACCCATCGTCGACGACGAGGACCGGCAGGTGGGCGCGCGCCTCCCGCACCACTTCTCCGATCCGCGCTGCCTCGTTGAAGGCCGCAACCAGGGCGAGAACGCGGCCACCGGGCTGGCCCCCGCCAACCACGAGCGTGTCGATGTTCCGCACGACGGACCCCCTGCGTCTCGACGCCGACGGGACGCGCCGACCGTCGGGGCGTCAGGGTACCGCGAACGGCGCGGCGCATCCACCGGAGACTCGCGACCGAACGCGACGCCGCTGACCGAACGCGACGCGGCCGACCGTCCCGAGTGGGGCGGCCGGCCACAGTTCGTGCGGGGCGTTCGCGGCCCCTGCCCGGGGCTACATCAGGCCGACGACGTGGCCCTCCGGATCGGCGAAGAGCGCGATGGTCGTGCCAGGCGCGATCTCGGTGAGCGGCATGAGGACGCGCCCACCCAGCTCCTCCACGTGGCGGAGCGTCGCCGCGGCATCGTCCGCGTGGACGTAGAACGTGACGTGCCCCGGGCCGCCGTCGTTCGAGGCGCCGATGCCGCCTCCGACGCCCTCCCCGCCGCCATCGAACATCCCGTACCCGCCGGGGTTGTCCGTGTTGAGCTTCCACCCGAACACGTCCCCGTAGAACCGCTGGAGCGCGGGGCCGTCCTTGCCGAGCACCTCGACGTGGATCACGTGGCTTGCCATGCTGGAACCTCCGGATCGCTGTGACGGGTCCCTGTCCCCCGTTCACCAGGACGACGTCCGGCCACGCCCGGAATCGACAGCCCGGCAGCGTGCGTTTGTCACTCGGGGATCGACGTCCGAGCGGCCCCGTCGTAGGATCTCGGGAACGGTGCTTGCCGGCCGGGAACGCGGTCGGGAACGCGACCGCGACCGGACCCGGCCATGACCGGCGTCCGGCAGCAAGGGGGGTTGCCTGATGGGCGAAGTCGACAACGTGCGCGCCGTGGAGCGCCTGGTGACGGGCCTCAACGCCAAGGACGTCGAGGTCATGAACGAAGTGTTCGTCGACGACTCGATCCTCTCCTGGCCCCAGTCCGGCGAGATCATCCGCGGCAGGGAGAACCGCCAGGGCGTCTACCGGGCATTCCCCTCGCTCCCGACGATCACGCCGTATCGCACCGTCTCGTCGGGCGACCTCGTGATCTCCGAGGCCGAGCTCGACTACGGCACCGAGACGTACCAGGTGGTCTTCATCTTCGAGTGCCGCGACGGCAAGATCGTCCGCGAGACGGCCTACTGGGCGAAGCCGTTCCCGGCCCCCGAGTGGCGGGCGAAATGGGTCGGGCGCGCCTGACCGTCGCGTCCCTCGAACGTCGTGAGGCACATGAGAGGGGTGGATCCCCGTGCTCACCAAGTGTCGCGTCTACACGACCTTCCGGACGCCGATCTCGAGCTCGCCCGGGCCTCCTACGAGGGCGTCCTGGGGTTCGCGCCGGCGTCGATCACGCCCGGCGGCGTCTTCGAGACGTACGACTTCCCCGGCTTTCGATGCCGCGACCTCCATGGCCTGACCGGTCCGGTTGCGTCGGCCTGGTTCCGCGACAGCGAGAGCAATCTCCTCGGGCTCGCCCAGGTTGACGCGGGATAGTCGCGGGCCAGGCCGGGCGTGACATGCCGGAGGACCGATGACACCGGCGAATCCGTGGACGTTGACATCCGGCCGCCCTCCATGCGCGTAGGTTGGGATGATGGCTGATGTGAGCGACGGGAACGCGACCGGCCCGGCGCCGGTTCGGCTGCACCGTGCCCTGAACAGGATATGGCGCCCGGCGGTCGCCGGCGCGCTCGCCGCGGGCGTCGCAATGGCCGCAGCCGAGCTCGTCGCGGGCCTGGTCCGGGGCGCGCCATCGCTGATCACCGCGATCGGATCGCTCGTGATCAGCCTGCAGCCGCCGGGCGCGAAGGACCTGATGATCCGCCTGTTCGGCACGAACGACAAGGTCGCCCTGAACGTGAGCGTGGTCGTCATCGCCCTGGTCGTCGCCGCGGCCGCCGGTGTCCTGGCCGCGCACCGCCGCTGGCTCGGGGTCGCCGTGTTCGTCGCGTTCGGGCTCCTCGCGGCCACGGCCGCACTGCGCGACCCGCTCGCGTCGCAGGCGCTCGCGGTGGGCAACGCCGGCGTTGCCGTCGCGGCGGGCCTCGTCGTCCTGCTGGGCCTCCTCCGGCTTGCCTCCCCGGCCTCGACGGCTGGCGACGGCCCGGTCGAGTCATCCGCCGAGGGCGACTGGGTCGCGGATCTGCGCACACCCGAGTGGACCCGCCGCCGGTTTCTGATCGCGAGCGCGGGGACGCTCGGCGGCGTGATCGTCGCGGGTGGTATCGGCCGTACCCTCCTCGACGAGCAGCACGCGGACGCGATCGTGAGCTCGACGAAGATCCCCGCCCCGCTCCTCGCGGTGCCAGCGCTCGCCGCCGACCAGGCACTCACGGCCCCGGGCCTTACGCCTCTCGTCGTGCCGAATGCCGACTTCTACAAGATCGACACCGCGCTCCTCGTCCCGCGGGTGGACCCGGCCACCTGGAAGCTGGACGTCACCGGCATGGTCGCGCATCCCCTCACGTTCACCTATGACGAGCTCCTCGCGATGCCGCTCTACGAGCAGTACGTCACGATCGCGTGCGTCAGCAACCTGGTGGGTGACCACCTCGTGGGGAATGCGCTCTGGACCGGCGTGCGCCTCAAGGACGTGCTGGAGGCGGCCGGCGTCCAGCCGGGGGCGACCCAGATCGTCGGCCGCTCGGTCGACGACTTCTCGGTCGGGTTCCCGACAGCCTGGGCGATGGCGCCCGAGCGGGAACCGATGATCGCGGTCGGCATGAACCGCGAGCCGCTGCCGGCCAATCACGGCTTCCCCGCCCGTCTCATCGTGCCCGGCCTCTACGGCTACGTCTCGGCGACGAAATGGCTCGCCTCCATCGAGCTGACAACCCGCGAGGCGGTGGATGGCTACTGGGTGCCGCTGGGCTGGGCCAAGGACGGTCCGATCCTCACGCAATCGCGGATCGACGTGCCAACGAGCGGCGCCACCGTGCCACCGGGCGCCGTCGAGATCGGGGGCGTGGCCTGGGCGCCGGATCGCGGGATCACCCGGGTTGAGGTCCGGATCGACGACGGAGCCTGGCAGGCCGCCCGCATCAGCCGCCCGATCTCGAAGGCCACCTGGGTCCAGTGGGCGTTGGCGTGGACCGCCACGACCGGGCCGCACAGCCTGGAGGCCCGCGCGACGGACGGCACGGGCGACGTCCAGACGGACCAGCGCTCCGATCCCGCCCCGGACGGCGCCCGAGGCCACCACCGGATCTCCGTCACCGTCGGCTGACGACGGGGCCGATCCCCCGGATCCCGCCCCGAGCTTCGTCCCGCGCAACTTCGCTCAGTCAGCCACCGGTCGACCCGACTGCGCGCCAGGTGCGGCCCCCGTCGCGGGTCATCAGGAGGCTCGCCGTCCCGTTCGCGGAAGCGGTGATCACCACACCCTGCGTCGCAGTGGTGAAGCCCAGGTCCGCGATCGCGACGGCCCCGAGATGCGCGACGACGGCCCACGTTCGCCCGCCGTCGAACGTCGCGACGAGCACCGCGCCCGTCGCGTCGCTGCCGCCGACCACGATCACGGACTGCGACGCCGAGGCGACCTGGGCGGCCATCTGCAATGGCACCGCGGCCCCCGACTCGACGAACGTGGACCCGCCGTCGTGCGACAGGTACAGGTGGTCGCCTGTCGAGGTGCCCCAGAGGCCGACGTCGCAGGCCGCCGCGAGCTCGGTCGAGCTGGACGCCGCGAGGAATGCCGGGCCAACGACATCGGCGCAGGGCGGCTGCCAGGCAACCCAGGCGCCGTTGACGAGGCGCGCGCCGCCGACGACCGTCCGGTCGTTCTCGATCATCCAGCCGGCCGCGCCCGAAAGGACCAGCTGCACAGCCGGGACGGGCCCGGCCCCCACCGCCACGCGGACCGGACCGAGGCGGAAGTCGTCCGCGCCGACGGGGCTCGACGCGACGCGGTAATCCTGGCCGTCGAGCACGACCGCGTGAACCGTCCCGTGGGCGGATGCGAGGGCGAAGATCGCGGCATCCGCGGGGAGGCCCGGGATCGTCAGCCGGGCCCAGGTGGCCCCGCCGTCATGGGTGGCCCACAGGTCCGGTCCGAAGGCCCACCCGTTGCGCGCGTCCGCGAAGCGGAGCCCGCTGATTCCCGGCGCCCCCTGGCCACCGCCGGGGACGATCGAAGCGTGGGGTGCCGAGACCTTGGCCCACGTGCGCCCGCCGTCGGCGGTCCGTGCGATCGCCGCGCACGGGGCGCTCGAGCACGTGCCCGTCCCCAGGACCCAGCCGTCATCGGGCGACACGAACGTCACCGACGCGGGGCTGAGCCCAAGGAGCGACGTCGACGCGCTCGGCGTCGCGGGCGGCGCGGGTGACGTCGAGGCGGCAGGCGGGGTGGCCGACGGCGCGGCGATCGCGGCCGACGGCGCGGTGGCCGACGACGCGGCGGAGGCGGTCGGTGTCGCTGCGGAGGCGCCCGGCGTCGCCACGCTCCCGGATCCGGTCGGCTGCCCGCCGGCCGGGAGGTTCCCGCCGTTGCGGCTCACGATGAGCGCCGCGACGGCGATGACCACCACCGCGGCTGCCGCCAGGTTCACCGCGAGCCGGGCGACGCTGCGCAGCCCCCGGACGCCGGCGCGGGGCGATGGCTCCCGGGACGGGATCGCGCCGATCCGCGCCAGCAGCTCGTCCGGCGCCGGCCCCGCCGCGGAAGCGCGGAGCGAAGCGCGCACCTCTCGCTCGAACGACTCGTCGCTCTTCATGGCCTGGATCTCCCCTCGTCTTCGGCATCGACGGCCGCGCGAAGGTGGCGCAGCGCGTAATGGAGGCGGGACTTGACGGTGCCGGCACCGACCCCGGTTCGGGCCGCCACCTGCTCGACGGTCAGGTCGGCATAGAACCGCAGCACGACGACCTCGCGGTGGTCGGCGCTGAGCGACCGAATGGCGACCGCGAGAGCGTCGCGACGGGCAAGCCCGTCGTTCGCATCGGGACTGGACAGCTCGGGATCCAGCTCGACGTGGACCGGCCGACGACGCCGGGCGCGGAGGCGGTCACGACAGGCGTTGACCACGATTCTCCCGAACCACGCCTGGAACTTCGCGGGATCGCGCAGCTCCCCGAGGTGGCGCCACGCGGTCAGCGCCGCGTCGTGCGTGGCGTCCTCCGCGTCCGCGCGGTCGCCGAGGATCAGCGTCGCATAGCGATAGGCGTTGTCGAGCACGCGCCGATCCATCAGCTCGGCGAACGTCTGCGTTCGCGGGTCGTCCGTGCGCCCGATGTCGGGGTTCTGCGCCTTCACCACCGCGAGTCGCTCCAATCCGGTCACGTTCACCAGACGACCGGCGCCGGCGAAACGTTCAATCGCGGGACAGCATGACCGAGGAACGCCGCCACTGGCGCGGGCGGCGACCGCGGGCGGCGACCGCGGTGGGTGGCAGCGTGGCGCATCATGCTGGACGTCGCCTCGCGGCGACTTGACGGAAGGCGAGGTACCGGGATGGGGTTCGGGCGGACAACCGCGATCGTCGGGCTGGCTCTGCTCCTGGCGGCGTGTCAGGGGACGACACCGCCAGGCAGCCCTGCTTCCTCGGCCGTCCCGGTCAATGCCAACTCAACTGCCGGGCCATCGTCCACGCCCGCTGCCGGCTCCGACGCGGTGCGGTCGCCCACGTTCACCCCCGGGCCCAGGCCGTCGTTCACGCCGACGGCAGGGATCTCCCACGTGGTGGTCGTCTGGATGGAGAACCGGGAAGCGTCGGCGGTCACCGCGTCCACGATGCCATACCTCTACGGCCTCTCGCAGACCTATGGGCGGGCCGACCAGTTCTATGCGGTCACCCATCCGTCGCTGCCGAACTACCTCGCCTTCTGGTCGGGCTCGACGCAGGGGGTGACGGACGACGCGGATCACAACCTGGCGGCCGCGAGCCTGTCCAACCAGCTGGCCGCCGCGGGCAAGTCCTGGCGAACGTACGCCCAGGACTACCCGGCCGGGGGTTGCAACACCGGAAGCGCGTACTCGAGTGGCATGGACGGCGCCGGCGTCGCGGGGACGTACGCTCGCAAGCACAACCCGGCGATGAGCTTCACGTTCGTCTCCGGCAGCAGTCAGTGCGCCAATGTCCAGCCGCTCGCGAGCTTCGATCCAGGCGTGAACTTCGCCTTCGTGGCGCCGAACCTGTGCAACGACATGCACGACTGCTCGCCGGCGCAGGGTGACGCCTTCCTCAGGGACTTCCTGCCCAGGGTGTTCACGGCGCCGGAGTGGGCACACACGCTCCTGGTCGTGTCGTTCGACGAGGGCACCACGAACGTGCATGGCGGGGGCAGGGTCTTCACGATGGTCGCCCGCCAGGGGCTCGACGGCGTCTCCTCCTCGACCATGCACGACCACTACGGATTGCTGCGAACCATCGAGGACATCTTCGGGCTTCCGTGCCTGGGCGCCTCGTGTGGCGCGACGCCCCTCGCCGAGTTCCTGCCATGAGCTCGTTGGCCATCGCGCACGCCGACCGCCTCCTCGCGAATGCTTCGTGGCCGCGGGCGCCACGCTCCCTCCCAGCCCGCAGCTCCCGACGCCCTTAGAATACGGTCACGTCCGGAGCAGGTGCGTCGCCCCGGCACACGGAGGCAGGCGATGGAATACCGCAGGTTCGGGAAGACCGGCCACGAGGTGAGCGCGATCGGGTTCGGCTCCTGGGCGATCGGTGGGTCGTGGGGCGAGGTGGACGACGAGGTCAGCCTCCGGGCGCTCCACGCCGCGGCCGACGCCGGCGTCACCCTCATCGACACGGCCGACGTCTACGGCGACGGCCGGAGTGAGCGCCTCATCGGCCGGTTCCTTCGCGAGCGCGCCGGCGAGCGCTTCGTCGTCGCCACGAAGATGGGCCGGAGCGTGCCCCAGCTGGCCGCGAACTACAACCCGGAGGCGTTCCGGCGCTGGGTGGACGGCAGCCGTGAGCGGCTCGGCGTCGACCGCCTCGACCTGGTCCAGCTCCACTGCCCGCCGATCGAGGTCTACTACCGCCCGGACATCTTTGCCGCCCTCGACGAGCTGGTGGCCGACGGGTCCATCGCCGCGTACGGCGTCAGCGTTGAGCGCGTCGAGGAGGCGCTCAAGGCGATCGAGTACCCGGGCGTCGCGAGCGTCCAGATCATCTACAACCTGGTCCGCCAGCGCCCGGCCGACCGCTTCCTGGCCGAGGCCGCCCGCCGCGACGTCGGCGTCCTTGCCCGGGTCCCGCTCGCGTCGGGCCTCCTGACCGGCTCGCTCACCCGCCAGACGGCGTTCGATCCCGGCGACCACCGCGCGTTCAACCGCCATGGCGAATCCTTCGACGTCGGGGAGACGTTTGCCGGCCTCGACTACGAGACGGGGCTGGAGCTCGTCGAGGAGCTGCGCACGCTCGTGCCGGACGGCGCCACGCTCGCCCAGCTGGCACTGCGCTGGATCCTCATGGCCGACGAGGTGACGGCCGCCATCCCCGGCGCGAAGACGCCCGACCAGGCCCGTGCGAACGCGGCCGCGGCGGATATGGCACCACTCCCGGTGGTGACGATGGACCGGATCCGCGAGCTCTACGAGAAGCGCGCGAAGCCGCTCGTCCACCAGCGGTGGTAGGGAGTCGGGCGCCCGACTTGGCGCCCGACCTGGCGCCCG
>Ga0097691_1000787_pt1 | contig 25614 bp, 19 predicted proteins | sample NGESurdeep072012_8_FD_72858 | JGI IMG/M metagenome (GOLD analysis project Ga0097691, IMG submission 72858) | Arctic peat soil microbial communities from Barrow, Alaska - NGEE Surface sample 210-1 deep-072012 | ecosystem: Environmental > Terrestrial > Soil > Wetlands > Peat ... | reverse complement strand
TGCACTTGGAGCCAGTCTTCGGCAACTTCCGAGCCGCGAACGTCAGACCACGCGACCTCAAACAGTACCAGAACGACCGCAAGAAACAGGGTGCATCTAACGGCACGATCAACCGCGAACTCGCTGCGTTGAAGAGAATGTTTTCGATTGGTCTGGACGATGAAAAGATCGTAGGGATGCCCAAATTCCCGAAAGAGCTTGACGAGGACGCGAACATCCGCAAGGGCTTCCTCGAAGACTCTCAGTACGACAAACTGGCGACATCCTGTGCGAAGATCGGCCTTTGGCTTCGAGCGATGTTCGAGGTCGGCTACCGCTTCGGCTGGCGCGTCGGCGAACTATTGAATTTGCGCGTCCATCAAGTCGATCTCGCAGAACGCACGATCCGGCTCGAAGTCGGCGAAACCAAGAACCGCGAGGCTCGCGAAGCCTATATGCCGCAACTGATGTATTTGCTGATCCAGCAGTGCATCCGTGGCAAGCAGGGAAACGACTTCGTTTTCACGCGCAACCAAAAAGGGGGACCTGCTCCCATCAAGGACTTTCGCGGCGTGTGGGCGAAAGCAACTGCTGAAGCGGGTGTGCCTGATCTGCTGTTTCACGATCTCCGGCGAACCGCTGCTCGTAATCTTGTGCGTTCAGGCGTCTCGGAACGAGTAGCGATGGAGATCACCGGCCATAAGACGAGGTCGGTTTTCGATCGCTACAACATCACGGCTGCAAACGACAAGAAGCTGGCCGCGCAGCGAATGGATGAACGCGATGAACGCGAGGCACAAGGCGAGTTCGAGCATTGTTTGAGCATTATTTCGCCCTTTGAGCCGGTTGCGAACCTCGCGGAGCCGAATTAGACTGTACAAGTCGTTGATTCTCTTACCTCTCGATTTTGGCCGGGATGGCGGAACTGGCAGACGCAGCGGACTCAAAATCCGCCGGAGCGAAAGCTTCTTGGGGGTTCGACTCCCCCTCCCGGCACCAGCTTAACCAGAAAAGCAAATACGACCGTCAAAAGGCGGAAGCTCCGCGTTTTTGTTTTCCTTTGGACGTGCCGTGCCGGATCCAGACACCGATCCGGCGCTCCTCCGCGCAATCTAACCCGAAGCGACTGCGGGACCGCGCTTTAGCGGTCCCGGACCAATTGGTGCGCGGCGTGCAATCACTCTGGCTGGGCCTGAGCAGAGGACGATATGAGCACACTAAAAATTGGAGTTCACTTGCTTCCGTTGGAAACCGGCAACGCACCGCGGAGTGGTTGCGAGGAGACAGTCGGCGTCATCCTCGACTCCAGCGACGCAATGATGATTGAAGCGGAGCTGCTCGACATCAGTCCGCGATTATGCCGGCTGCGTATCGCGCGCGACCGGTTCTGCGTCGATCCGCAAGAGACCCGCATTCAGTTTGCCTGGACTCCGATCGTGGCGCGCGTCATCTGGACCAACACCTCCGACGACTTCATCGAACTCGGGCTGGTAATGCCGAGCGCGGACGGCGCCTGCTGATTGCCCCCCATTCTTATCCGGAAGTGGGACAGTCCTGATTGTGGAATGCGAATCCAGTTTCGGCCCTGAAATGCGAGAACGGCCCCGCCGGTTCGGTATACCGTGATTCTTGGCGAGGATTTATGCCGCACCTGGATTCAGTACTCATCGTTGACGACGAAGTCGAGTTGCGCGAAGCGATCTGCGAATACCTGCACGCCTGCAACTACGAAGTCGCCGGCGCCGGCACCTGCGCGGCCGCCCTGGACATCTTCCGCCGCACCCGCCCCGATGCCGTCGTCATCGACTACGCCCTGCCCGACGGTAACGCGCTGGAATTCATGGAACGATTGCGGACCGTGGACCCGGTCGTCCCCTGCATCGTGCTCACCGGCCACGGCTCCATCGACCTGGCGGTGAAAGCCATCAAGAACGGCGCTGAGCAATTCCTCACCAAGCCGGTGGAACTGTCGGCCCTGCGCGTGGTCCTGGAGCGGGCCATCGACATCCACCGCACCCGCAAGAAGGAACTGGCCGGAAAATCGCGCCAGTCGAGGGAGAGCGTAAATCCTTTCCAGGGATCCAGCGAGGTCATCCGGCAGCTTGAGGCGCAGGTGGAGAAGGTCGCCCGCACCGACTGCCCCATCCTGATCCTCGGCGAAACCGGGTCGGGGAAGGGGATCCTGGCGCGCTGGATCCACGAGCACAGCAACCGCGCCCGCGAAGCGTTCGTCGACATGAACTGTGCCGGGTTCGCCCTCGAATTGCTCGAGACGGAGTTGTTCGGCCACGAAAAAGGCGCGTTCACGGGCGCCATCAGCAGCAAGATCGGGCTCTTTGAAGTCGCGCACCGCGGGACCATCTTTCTCGACGAAGTGGGCGACATGGACTTGCGGCTCCAACCGAAGCTCCTCAAAGTTCTGGAAGAACACCGCTTCCGGCGCCTGGGCGACGTCAAGGACCGGGACGTGGATACGCGCATGATCGCCGCCACGCACCACGACCTGAGCGCGCAGGTGCGCGATCAGAAGTTTCGCGCCGATCTCTATTTCCGCATCAACATGGTCTCGCTGCACGTGCCCGCCTTGCGCGACCGCCGCCAGGACATCCCCGAACTGGCGCAATGCATTCTCAGCCGCACCGCGATCGAATTGGCGCGGCCCGACCTGGCGCTGGAAAACGATGCCGTCGAAGCGTTGACGGCGTATGCGTGGCCCGGCAACGCGCGCGAACTGCGCAACGTGCTGGAGCGCGCGGCGCTTTTGTGCGATGGCAACCGCATCCTGCGGCGGCACCTGCAATTCGAGCCGATGACCGCTTCCGCCGAATCGGCCGACTTCGACAATCTGACACTCGACGAAATGGAGCGGCTGCACATCCAACGCGCGCTCAGCCTGGAGAACGGCCACGTGCCGCGTGCCGCGATGCGGCTGGGCATCCCGCGCAGTACGCTCTACCACAAGCTGAAAGCGTTCTCGATGGCGGCCGCGGTGGAAAAGGCCGGCATCGAATCCGGGCTGGTGCACTGACCACTCTGGTTTCTCATTTTTCGTGCACGGGCGCACAATAGCCGGTTCTCGATACTTCGAGTTCCACAGAGGCTACCGTGCGTACACCACGTTTGCAGTGGTTCGCTCTTTTATTTGCGTTCCTATTCGCTTCCTTCGCCATCGCTCAGCAAACGGCGTCCAAGCCCGCGCAAACTCCACCGCTGAAAAAGGCTGCGCCCGTTACCGCGGCCGAAAAGTCCGGCATCCCGCTGCCCTACACGCCGGTGCTCGACCCGTCGGCGATGGACCGCTCGGTCAACCCCTGCGAGGACTTCTACCTGTACTCGTGCGGCGGGTGGAAGAAGAACAATCCGATCCCGGCGGACCAGTCGTCGTGGAGCACGTACTCGAAGATGCAGGACGAAAACCGCGAACTGCTGCGGCATATTCTGGAAGCCTCGGCCAAGCCCGACGCCAAGCGCACGCCGGCGAACCAGAAGATCGGCGACTTTTACGGTACCTGCGTGGACGAGTCGGCCGCCGATAAAGCGGGGACCGCCGTGCTCAAGGCCGATCTCGATCGCATCGCCGCGCTCAAGTCGAAGGCGGACCTGGCCGGCTATCTCGCCGTTTTCCATCCGCAGGACATCGGCATTTACTTCGGCAACTCGGCGCTCTTCCGCTTCGGCTCCACGCAGGACGCAAAGAACTCGAACGAAGTGACCGCCGAAGTGGACCAGGGCGGCCTCAGCCTGCCCGACCGCGATTACTACCTGAAGGACGATGCGCGGTCTAAGGGCATCCGCGAGAAGTATGTCGCGCACGTGCAGGCGATGTTGCAGTTGATCGGCGAAACTCCGGAACAGGCCAAGTCGGATGCTGACGCCGTTCTGCGCATCGAAACCGCGCTGGCCAAGGGCGCGATGGACCGCGTCACACGCCGCGATCCTCATGCGACGTATCATCGCCTGCCCGCCGCCGAACTCAAGCAACTGGCGCCGTCGTTCGATTGGGACCGTTACTTCGATGCCTACAAGGCCGGCAAGTTCGCGACGCTGAATATCGCCGTCCCCGACTATTTCAAGGCGATGGAAGCCACGCTCAAGGCCGAAGAGCTCGCGGCGTGGCAGGCGTACTTGCGCTGGCATCTCGTCCACGCGCAGGCGCGCTGGCTGAGCACGCCCATCGTCAACGAGGACTTCAATTTCTATAGTAAGTCTCTCCAGGGACAACGCGAAATCCAGCCGCGCTGGAAGCGCTGCGTCCGATTTACTGACCGCGCGTTGGGCGATGCGCTGGGACAGGCGTACGTCGAGATCACGTTTGGTCCCCGGGCCAAAGCCAAGGCGCTCGACATGGTGAAGCGCATCGAGCTTGCCATGGACAAGGACGTCCACTCGCTCGACTGGATGAGCGAACCCACCAGGGAGCAGGCGCTCACCAAGCTGCACGCGGTGGTTAACAAGATCGGATATCCCGACCATTGGCGCGATTACTCGGCGCTCAAGGTTGTGCGCGGCGACCTGCTCGGCAACGGCGAGCGCGCCAATACTTTCGAGTTCCAGCGCCAGGTACACAAGATCGGCCGTCCGCCGGACCGCATGGAGTGGTACCTGACGCCGCCGACCGTTAACGCCAATTACGACGCGCAGAACAACTCGGTGAACTTTCCCGCCGGGCAGCTCCAGCCGCCGGCGTTCGACATGAAGAGCGACGCCGCGCCCAACTATGGCAATACCGGCGGCACCATCGGGCATGAGTTGACGCACGGCTTCGACGACGAAGGCCGCCAATTCGATGCCAAGGGCGACCTGATCGACTGGTGGCAGCCGAAGGACGCCGAGGAATTCAAGCAGCGCACGCAGTGCATCGTGGACCAGTACGCGCAATATCCGGTGGTTGCGGACGTGAAGATCAACAGCAAGCTGACGGTTGGTGAAGATATCGCCGATCTCGGCGGGGTAATCCTCGCGTACATGGCGTGGAAGGACGAAACCGCCAGCCAGAAGCTGGATTCGATCGACGGCCTTACGCCGGAGCAGCGTTTCTTTGTCGGCTACGGGCAGAGCTGGTGCGGAAACCAGCGTCCGGAGATGATGCGCATGAGGGCCATGACCGATCCGCACTCGCCGGGCGAGTGGCGGACGAACGGCGTCGTCATCAACATGCCTGAATTCCAGCAGGCGTTTCAGTGCAAGACGGGGCAGCCGATGGCGCCGGAGAAGAGATGCAGGGTGTGGTGAGAAATCGGTGATCAGTAATCGGTAATCGGTAATTGGGAAGAACATTCGAAACCAACTCCTGATTACCGATTTCTGATTACCGATTACTTTTCGCCTGCGAATTTCGCGCGGATCGTTACCGTCTTATCCAACTCATCCACCGCCTGCAAAATCTTCAGGCGCGTGTCGGGTTCGATCTGCGCGGTATCGAGATAATGATGGACGATGTCGGCCGACGCCTTTGATTGCTGGCCGCCAATGAAGGCGTTGAGCCATGAAACGAGGAAGAAAATCTTGCGCTGCACTTTGATCTGGGGCAGGGCGGTGAGCGCGGGCTCAAGGTACGGCTGCGTCAGGGCTGACTGGTTCCAATAGTTGAATGCGCCCAAACTCGACTCGACCCAATCTTCGGGCCGCTCGCGGTTGTTCTTGTAATCGTCGAAATATTTCTTCTTGTTGGCCGCGTCGGGCCGCGCGGCTTCCGCCACGTAGGCGTACTTCAGGCCGTCTCCGGAGTGGTCGCGCTCTTTCTCTTTCGCTAATACTTTGTCGGCATCGGGATCGTTGAGTGCAACGAGGGTCGTGACTAGGTTCCAGCGGTCGAGTGGGCGCAGCGTGATTCCCGGCACGGTGAGCGAGCCGTCGAGCAACTGCTTCAGGCGGGTGCGCGACGCTTCGCTCTCCGACAGCGAGCGTAGTCCTCGGAACCAGACGATGCGCAAGCCCTGCGCGTCGGATTGCTGCATCTTGCTGGCGGCAAGTTCGTCGAGCGGCGGGCTGAGCCGGTGGCGGTCGGAGTCGGAAAGATAGCGGTGCAGAGCGCCGGCAGTGCGGCCGACCACTCCGGCGAGGAGGGTTTCATCGTATTCGTCCGGCAGAGACTTCGCCGCGAGGGAAATATAGGCAGTCGGAGCAAGAGTGGCGGTGCGAACGCCTTCCCATAAAGATCCCCAAAGAAGGGAGCGAAGGAATACGTCTTGCACAGGGCGAACGCTGTTCATCGCATAGTAGAGTGCGATGTCAGCCATTGCACCGGAACGGCTTCTGTCGTCGAGCAAGAACCTGCCGTACGCATAATCCTTTGAGTTCGCGAAAACATAGTCGGGACATGGCTTGCCGATGGCATCGCGCACTCCGATGGACTGACCATCGAAGGAGACTCTTATCTCCTGGGATAAATCCGCGCCATGGGCGAGTAATACCTCTGTTGCGATCGGCCACACCCCGCCTTCGCCGAGCACGTCTTTCTGCGTGAGAGTAAGGCTGGTCACCTTTTTACTGGCGCAACTCCATTGCGCATCCACTTGGGGCATGCCGCGGCGCTTGATGTAGGCATCGGCGAACTTGGTGAGCGAGCGTCCGGAGGCGCCCTCAAATGCTTTCACCAAGTCACTCCACTCGGCGTTGGCGTAGGCGTGGTCTTTCAAGTAGGCGCGGAGGCCGTCACGAAACTTGTCGTCGCCGACCACGAAGTTGAGCTGCTTGATTACGCCCGGTGCTTTGGAATAAACGATTGCGCCGTAGGCACTCTTCGCGTCCTTCAGGTTGGGAATGTCCTGATAGATGGGCGTGGTGCCCCTGGTCTCGTCGATGCCATAGGCGCCCGGCTTGATGGATTCGTAGAAGCGCTTCCAGACGTTGTCGTCGGGCTTCAGCTCCGACAGCGCGCGGTAAGCCATGAACTGTGCGAAGCCCTCTTTGAGCCAGAGGTCGTCGAACCAGCGCATGGTGGTCAGGTCGCCGAACCACTGGTGGGTGAGCTCGTGCAAGGTGAGGATGTCGCGCCCGAGGATGTCGGAGTGCGTGGTGGCGGTGCGGAAGAGGACTGCTTCCTCGCGGAGGAAGGTCGCGCCCGCGTGCTCCATGCCTCCATAGGCCATGCCCGGCAGCAGGACCATCTCGTACTTGGGGAAGGGAAATGGTTGCGCGAAGTAGTCGGATAGGAACTTGATGCCGCGCGCGGTGATCTCTTGTAGTTCCGGCACTTCCTGCGCGGCGCGCGCGGCCTGTGACTTGCGGAAGTACACGGTCGGCATGCCGGGCTTTTCGATCTTTTGAAACGGTCCGGCGGCAAAGGCGAGGAGATAGGTGCTTATGGGGTGGGTCTCGGCAAAGAAGGATTCTGTATTCCCCGTGCGGAACGCGCCTTCTCGGGCCGTGTTCGAGACAACGACCCAATCCTCAGGTGCAGTGATTCGTAGAGCAAAGCGACCTTTCAGGTCTGGCTGGTCGAAGCAGGGAAAGGCCATGCTCGCGTCCATCGGTACGAAGAGCGTGTAAATGTATTCGGAGCCGTCGTCTTTATCTTCGTAGCGGATGATCGGCTTGCCGGCGGGAGCAACGTGCGAGGTGAACTCGACTTTCACCGTGTTGCCGCCAGCGACAAGCAAGAAGGCGGGAAGAACGATGTGTCCGTTGTCCGTCTTCGCTTCCGCGGTCTTGCTGTTGATCGTGACGCTCTTCACCGATCCATCGCGATAATCCAGAAGCGTGTCCTTCGCTTCCTTAAGCGCGAATGTCATCTCGACGGTTCCGGGAACGTCCGGCGATTTCGGTGTGAGCGCGAACGACAACTTGTAGCGCACATCCGAGATGTTGGCGGCGCGCTCTCGGGCAAGCTGGCGCGGAATTCCTTCGGGAGCTTGAGCGCAAGCAACGGCAGCAACGGCGAGACAGAAGAGAACAATTCGGCGGATCATCGCGGGCGAGGATACAACAAACGTCGTATGCGAGGGCGAGAAGCCCCCACGACTGCCGGCTGGAAGCCAGCGCTACGCTGGGCGCTGGGGACGCCGCGGGAACAAAATCACTGGCTCCGGCGTATATATAAGTGACAGGCCTGATAGGGCGAACGATCAGAGGCAATCGTAAACGCGATTGAGATGTTCGCCCCTCCTCCCTCCCAGCCGTCCGTACCCTCTCCTGAAACTCAACGCAAGAACAACGCGTCCGCGCGTTCTGAGGACAGCGCGGCGAAATGAGGGAGAGAGAAATGCAAGCAAGTACGTTGGCAAGAAAACCCATCAAGAAGCGTAGCGCGGTCCTGTGGCTGATGTTGGTTGCCATGGCGGTGCTGATGATCGCGGCGATTGCGACGCCGAACCTACTGCGGTCGCGGATAGCCGCCGACCAGGCATCGCAATACGCCAGGCAGCAGAGCCTCGTAGCCGAAGGAAAGAGCTTCCAGGATTCCCTGGCGATGGCCGATGCGCGCCAGGTGATCCGCATGGCGGAGATGTCGTTGCTGGTGGACGATCCCGCCAAGCGCATGGAGGAAGTGACTGCCGTCGCCGCACGGCTCGGGGGATTCGTGGAAACCTCGCAGATCTGGCGCGCGGAGAACGGCGGATCGGCACAGATGACGCTGCGCGTGCCTGCGGACCGACTGCAAGAAGCGCGCGCGGCAATACGCGGGCTGGCGAAGAAGGTCGAGTCGGAGAAGACCGGCGCGACCGATGTCACGGCGCAAGCGGTGGACCTGGATGCGACTCTGCGCAATTACCGCGCCGAGGAGCAGCAGTACCTGGCGATCATGCAGCGCGCCGGAACGGTAAAGGACACGCTCGACGTGGCGCAACGGCTGAGTGACGTGCGCGGACGAATCGAACGCACCGAGGCACAACTCAAGCTGCTCTCGCGGCAAGTGGCGATGGCGACGATCACGGTGTCGCTGCGGGCGGAAACATTGACGCAGGTGCAGTGGATGCCGAACATTCGCCAGGCTTGGAACGGTGCCGCGGAGTCGATGGCAGCGTACGTCGCGTCGATGATGTCGCTGCTGCTCTATGCGCCGGTCGCGCTGGCGTGGTTCTTCACCGTGGTGGCGCTGCTGGCGCTGGCATGGAAGACGCTGCGCTGGCTGTGGACGCGGTGGTTCGCGGTGCCGCAGGTTTCGCGGGCCTAATGTACGGCTGGAATCCGCCGAGATTCAAAGATGGTTACCACGTGATTACTTCGGTGACATTTACAGGGACCAGCCCCAGCCTTACGATTTGCTGGTTGGAAGGCAGTTCTGGGGGAGGGCTGCCGTGGCGCCCCGGCCGAAAGGTCGGGGCTCTGCATTTGGACAGATATTCTTCAGTGGCTGGAACCCCCATCCGGTGCAGTTCCGTCCGTTAGGTGCGACCGTTCTCCGTTTCCGGCATCCAATCATTTAGTATGAAGGGCTGCGTCCCCACCCGTTCCAAAGCCGGTCAGGGTGGGACATCCGCAGGGGCATATCTGGAGGCGGAATGGCAACGAGCACGATCTTCGAGGTAACGGACGCGAACTTTGACCAGGCGGTGCTGAAGTCGGAGCAGCCGGTACTGGTGGATTTCTGGGCAGCCTGGTGCGGCCCGTGCCGCGCAATGGCGCCGATTGTGGATGAAATTGCGAGCGCGTACACCGGGCGCGCGGTGGTCGGCAAGATGGACGTGGACCGCAACGCGGTGACACCGCAGCGCTACGGAATCCGCGGCATTCCCACGCTGCTCATCTTCAAGGGCGGCCAAGTGAAAGAGCAAATCGTCGGGTACGTGCCCAAGGAAACGATCGAGAAGGCGCTGGAGAAGCACATCGGGTAGGCTTAAGACGCAAGGCGTACGGAATAAGGCTCGGTGAAGAACCGGGCCTTTTACTTCGAGTGCGAAGTGCTCAGTGCTAAGTCTGCTTCCAGCAATTCATACCTAGTACTTGCGCAGCACGCCGATGACGCGGCCCTGGACCTGGACCTGGGATGCGGGGACGATAATGGGCTGCATGGTGGCGTTGGAAGGCTGGAGGCGGGTGTTGTCGCCATCGCGATAAATGCGCTTCAGGGTCGCATCCGCGCCGCCGACCAGCGCGACCACGATTTCGCCGTTGCGGGCAGTTTGCGTTTTTTCCACCAATACATAATCACGGTCGAGGATGGCTTCGTCCTGCATGGAATCGCCGCGCACCTGGAGTACGAAGACGTCCTTGGAGCCGGTGAAGTCGCCGAGCGAAATGGTCTCGGGGTTTTCGACCGCCTCAATGGGCTGGCCGGCGGCGATGCGTCCCATGAGCGGCAGAGTGAGAGGCGCGCTCATGGTCTGCTTCATGCGGCCCTTGGGCGGCAACAAGTCGATGGAACGCGAGCGATTGTAGTCGCGCTTGAGCAGGCCTTTCTTCTCCAGATTGGTGATGTGCTTGTGCACGGTGGCGAGCGAACTCAGGCCCATACCGTTGCCGATCTCCTCGAAAGACGGGGAGTAGCCGTGCGATTGCACGAAGGCGGCGATGAAGTCGTACACCTGTCGTTGGCGTCGGGTGAGTGCCATGGCCGCATTGTGGGCGAAGAGGCGGCGAAAGTCAATAACGCAGTTTCAAGTTTCGGGTTTCAAGTTTCAAGTTGAACGACAGTAGCTAACCCGTGGCCACTGCGCGGGAGGTGAGTATCTCCTCGACGGCGTTGATAGCAACTTCAAGCTCATGGTCGTCGTTGTAGAAATGCGGCGACATGCGGACGCCGGCCTTGGGGCGATAGTCCACCAGGATGTCGCGCTTGATGAGTTCGGCGCAGACTTCCTGCGCGTGCGGCATGTCGATGGAGACAGTGCCGCCACGGCGTTCGGGATCGAGCGGAGTGTTGATCTTCCAGCCATTCTGGTCAGCGAGTTCGATCAGGCGCGCGACCTGGCGCTTGGACTTGGCGCGAATCTTCTCAATTCCGACTTCGCGGACGATGTTCAACCCCGGGCGGGCGGCGTAGAGCGCGGGGACGTTGGGCGTGCCGTTCATGAACTTGTATTGCCCACCGGTAAACTGCTGCGGCCCGATTTCGAAGGCGAAGGGGTTCTGGTGAGCGATCCAGCCGGTTAACTTGGGGTCCAGTTTCGCTGACAAGTCGGGACGTATATAAAGATAGGCCGTTCCCGGTCCGCCACAGAGCCATTTCAGGACACCGCCGCAGGCAAAATCTGTGTTCAGCGCCGCAACGTCCACGGGAACGGTGCCCAGCGATTGAAAAGTGTCGAGCAGGACCATGGCACCGACTTGGTGGGCGCGGTCGATGATCGCCTTGGCGTCATTGATGTAGGCGCTGCGGAAGATGACGTGCGAGATGGGGACGATAAGGGTCTGCTCGTCGATGGCGTCGAGCATTTTTTCGCTCGAAACGTGGACACCGTCGGTGGCGACCATCTCGATGCGGGCGCCGCGCTCACGCTGGGCGTTCCAGAAGTACATCACCGACGGGAAGTTCAGGTCGGAGTAAACGACCTTGTTGCGTTTGCCGCTGAAGTCGAGGCAGGAGGCGACGATGGCCTGAATCATGGTGACGTTCTGATGGCAGGAAACCGATCCGGCGGGGGCGTTCATCAGGGCGCCAATCTCGTCGCCGACCTCGGCCGCCAGCATCCACCACTTTTCCTCCCAGGCGCGGACGCCGCGCTCCGCCCATGTGCCGGTGTAGGCGAGCATGGCGTCGAAGACGCCGCGGGGCATGGCGCCCAGGGAGTTGGAGATCAGGTAGGTGGTGCGATCGAGGATGGGGAACTCGGCGCGGTAGCGGAGAAGCTCGTCCTGCATGGGTACGATTTTAGCGAGTAATAAGTAATAAGTAATGAGGAATGCGCCGGATAAGCGCGGGACCGGCTGAGGGCAGCCGGTGCCACAGGAGAATCGGGGCGAATCGGCAATTGCTCGGAGAAGCGCTTCTGCATACAATTGACGGCGCTAACCGGGACATCTCTGCACTTGTGGCCCGTGCCGGTAGTTTTGTTCGCAGCCGCTCCCCATGCCTGATTTCAGTAAGCGCCTGGAAAAAGCCGATAAGTACCTCCAAAAGGGGCGTCAAGCCGACGCGCTCGACGAGTATTTGGAGGTGCTCCAGGAAGACCCGAACCAGGACGGCGTCCGCCAGTCGGCGGCCGACCTGTCGATGGCGCTGGGGAAGAACGCGGAAGCGGCAGAGCACCTGACGCGGCTGTTCGACCGCCAGACAAGCGTGGGTGACGCGGGCAAGGCGGTAGCGAACTACAGGAAGTTGGCTCGCATTTCGACGCCGAGCGTGGACCACACTTTCCGCTACGGGCAACTGATGGAAAAATCCAGCCGCCGCGACGCGCTGGAAGCCTACACGACATCGGAGCAGGGATTCACCGCGGCGGGACGGAAGGCGGACGCGCTGGCAGTGCTGAAGCGCGTGGTCGCGCTCGATCCGACCGAAGCCAATTTCAAGCGCGAAGCGGAACTCGCGGCGGAACTCGGCGATGGTAAGACGGCAGCTGCGGGGTTCCTGAAGGTCGGCGAGCTGCAAGCCCAGGCGGGAGCCGATCCGATTGCCTGGTACGAGCGGGCCCACCAGTTGGATGTGCAGTCGGCGGACGCGGCGCTGCTGTATGGCCGCTGCCTGCTGGCTGCCGGACGAGCCCCGGAAGCGATTGACGTGCTGGCTCCGCTGGGTACGCAGCCGACGGCGCGAATCGAGGACCGCGAAGCTTACAGCAAAGCGCTGCTTGCGGCGGGCAAGCTGACCGAGGCCGAGCCGTTCATCTGGGCGCTCTACGAGGCCGATCCCAAGCAGGAAGATGAAGTTGCCAACCTGATCGGCGCGCTACTGGATGCCGACCATCATGAGCACGCCGTCGACTTGGCGCACAAACTGGAGGTCACGCAGCTCAAGGCGGGGAACCAGCGCGAATTTGTCGCGCGGATGAAGGAGATCGCCGACCAGCACCGCCCGAGCGTGGATTTCCTGGAGTACATGGTGGAGGTGTTCAATTCCGCCAACCGCGAACACGATTATTGCGACACCCTGCTGAAGCTATTCGAGCTTTATTACGCGGGCGGGAATTTCATCAAGGCGGCGGATTGCCTGGACCGGTCGGCGGAGGTGGACCCGTACGAACCGGGGCACGAGCGCAGGCTCGACATGCTGCGCGGCAAAGTGGACACCAACCACTTCAATGCCATCGCGAGCCGCTTCAACGCGGTGCTGAAGATGGAGGACAAGGACAACAAGGAACAAGCGGAGACGGCGGAGGGCGAGTCGACGGTGCTGGAGGACCTGGTCCTGCAGGCGGAAATCTTTATCCAGTATTCGATGCGCAGCAAGGCTGTGGAACGGCTGGAACGCATCCATAAGCTGTTCCCGCACGAAGAAGAGAAGAACGAAAAGCTGCGCACGCTGTTCAATAACGCGGGGTTCACTCCGCACTACGCGCCGGGATCGGCGCCCGCCGCTCCGCCTGCCGCAACTGGCCCAGCGGAGGCGCGGCCGGCTGCTCCGGCTGCGCATCCGTCGGCACAGGCGAACGAAAACGCGGTGGACAACTTCGCGCGAGTTACGGAGATCACGCGCAACGTCTATCGCCAGGGCAGCGTGAAAGGCGTGCTCTTCACGGCGGTCAACGAGATTGGGCGGCATTGGAACGCGAGCCGTTGCGTGGCCGCGCTGATCACTCCGGGCAAACCTCCGTCGGCGGCGCTGGAGTATTGCGCGCCGGGAGTGACGGCGTCGGACGTGATGTCCCTGGTAAAAGTCGTGCAGATCAGCCTGAGCCTGGTGGTGAGCAACGGAACGGTGATGTCGGTCAACGTGCCCGAAGATCCAGGGTTCGACGAGGCGCGCGAAACTGTGACCGGTCTCAACATCGAATCGCTGCTGGCGGTGCCGCTGATGGACGGCGACGAACACTCCGGCATACTGATCCTGCAGCAGACGGGTGCGCCGAGGAATTGGCGTCCGACGGACGAGGTAGTGCTGAATACGATCGCCGAGCAAATGGTGCTGGCGGTCAACAACGCGCGCTTGCGCAGCCTGGTCAAGACGCTGGCCGTGACGGAAGAGAAGAGTGGGCTGCTGAAACGGTCGTCGTACCTGGATGTGCTGCTGTCGGAGACGAAGCGCTCGATCGAACAGGAGACGCCGCTCTCGGTGATGCTGCTGCACTTTGGCAAGACCGGGACGATGATCCGCGAATACGGCGAAGCCGCGGTCGACGGGATGATGCAGCAGGTGGGCCAGGTCCTCTCCTCACATATCCGGCAGACCGACGTGGCCGTACGCTACGACCTGACGACCATCGTGCTGGTGCTGGCCGATACGGGCGAGAAGAACGCGTTTTTCGTCGTGGACAAAATGCGGAAGGTGCTCAACGCCATCCACCTGCCGGGCAAGAGCATGCCGGTTGGGGTGACGGTCGGAATCGCCGAGGCGGTGCTGCAATCGAGGTACGATCCCGTCGATATCGTGACCGAAGTGATCAACCGGGCGGAGGGCGCCCTGGAAGCCGCCAAAGCCGAGGGCACAAATGCCGCGAAATCGCTGGCAGCGCCCATCCTCGAGGGCGCGGCGGCAGCGGGCGACTAAAAAAATTAAGAATGAAGAAGTCAGAATGAAGAATCAGCACCGGAGAGAAAGCTCCGGCCATTCTTATTTCTTCATTCTGACTTCTTCATTCTCGCAGTTGTACGGTACTGTTCCCGCTGATATCCTGAGCGGTTCTTTCGCACGTTCTGAGCATTCCTATGTTGAAGCCAACCGATATTGCCATCGTCAGCGGGGCGCGCACGCCCATGGGCCGTTATTGCGAGAAGTTGCGCGACTTCACCGCCCTGGAACTGGGCGCAATCGCCGGCAAAGCGGCCATCGAGCGTTCCGGACTCGGCCCCAAGGAATTCGACCACGCCGTTTTCGGCAATGCACTGCAGACGTCAGCCGACGCGCTGTATGGCGCGCGTCATGTGGCGCTGCGCGCCGGGCTGCCGATCGAAACGCCGGCGCTGACCGTGAACCGGCTGTGCGGGTCGGGCATGCAGGCGATTGTCAGCGCAGCGCAGATGATCCAGTTGGGCGAAGCGACGCGGGTGCTGGCGGGCGGTATGGAATCCATGAGCCAGGCGCCGCACGTGATTCGCGGGGCGCGCTGGGGCATCGGCCTGGGCGAGAGCAAACTGGAAGATTCGCTCATGGTCGCGCTGCTCGATTCTTATTGCGGGCTGCAAATGGCGAATACGGCGGAGTTGTACGGCGAGCAGCAGGGGATCACGCGCGAAATGATGGACCAGTTCGCCCTGGAGTCGCAGCAAAAGGCCGGGGCGGCGCAAAAAGAATGCCGGCTGGCGGAAGAAATCGTTCCGGTGGCGCTGAAGAACCGCAAGGGCGAGCCCTCGGGAGAGATGTTCGAGAAGGACGATCACGTGCGTCCGAACACGACATTGGAAAATCTGGCGAAGCTGCGTCCGGCGTTCGGTAAGAACGGCACGGTTACGGCCGGCAATGCAAGCGGGATTGTGGATGGCGGCGCGGCGGTGACGATGATGTCGCTGGACGAGGCGCAAAAACGCGGACTCAAGCCGCTGGGACGGATCGTGAGTTGGGGCATTGCGGGCGTGGAGCCGAAGATCATGGGCTCGGGCCCGGTGCCGGCGACGAGGATCGCGCTGCAAAAAGCCGGGCTGAAGCTGGAAGACATGGATTTGATCGAGGTCAACGAAGCATTCGCGGCGCAATACCTGGGGGTCGAAAAAGAGTTGGGTCTGGATCGCAGCAGAGTCAACGTCAACGGCGGAGCGATTGCTCTGGGGCATCCGCTGGGCGCGACGGGCACGCGGCTGGTGATTACGGTGCTGTACGAGTTGCGGAGACGGAAGAAGCGATATGGATTGACCACAGCTTGTATCGGTGGAGGCCAAGGGATAGCAATGATTGTTGAGAGCCTGAATTGAGGATTTTAGTTTTTCTGGTAGTAGGCATCGCGCTCACGTTGGTAGGCTTTAAGTTCGCGTCACATGTGCTACACGCCCCCGTATGGGTAGCAAGTTGGGTGATTGCGCATGTCTCGCCTCACGCTCCCAACGCGATGCAAAACCTGTCTTATTTGACTACTAATATCTTGAGCTGGGCGGTTGTTGCGTATATCGCGATGAGCGTTGCCGGTAGGCGGAAAGAGAGAAATCATGGAAATCCGTAAAGTTGGCGTTCTCGGTTGTGGGTTGATGGGTTCCGGCATCGCGCAGACGGCGGCGACGGCGGGATTTGATGTCGTGGTGCTCGAAGCCGAGCAGAGGTTCATCGACAAAGGTTTCGCAGGCATCGAGAAGTCACTGGCCAAGTTTGCCGAGAAGGGCAAGCTGATGGAGATGGCTGAGGCGATCCGCGGGCGGCTGAAGGGCACGCTGAAAAAAGAAGACCTGGCCGATTGCGACATCGTGATTGAAGCCATCATCGAGAACGTCGAAGAGAAAAAGAAGATGTACGCCGCGCTCGACGCGATCGTGAAGAGAGACGCGATCTTCGCCTCGAACACTTCGTCCATCTCGATTACCGAGTTGGCGGCGGCGACCAAGCGGGCGGAGCGCTTCATCGGGCTGCACTTCTTCAATCCGGTGCCGTTGATGCAACTGGTCGAAGTGGTGCGGACGATCACCACCGCGCCCGAGGTCTTCGAAACCGCTTACGCGTTTGCCAAGAAGCTGGGCAAGACGCCGGTACGCACGAGCGACAAGACCGGATTCATCGTGAACCGGCTGCTGGTTCCGTACATTTTGGACGCGATCCGCGCCTATGAAGAGGGCGTGGGCTCGATTACCGACATCGATACGGCGATGAAGCTGGGTTGCGGTTACCCGATGGGTCCGTTCACGCTGCTGGATTTCGTCGGGCTGGACACGACCTACTACATCACGCACGTTATGTTCGACGAGTTCAAGGAGCGGCGGTTCGCGTCGCCCGCGCTGTTGAAGCGGCTGGTGATGGCCGGGTGGTACGGCAAGAAGTCCGGCAAGGGCTTCTACGACTGGACCAGCGGCGAGCCAAAGCCGCAGGACGCGGCGCTACGTGGGCTTGTCGAGAAGGCAAGTGGCGCGGCTGAATAAGATTTGAAATTTGAGATTTTCAAATTTGAAATTTCAAATTGGAGGTTTTATGGCGTCATCCGCAGTCAATTTGACATTCGAAAACATTAACTACGAGAAGATGGGCGCGCTAGCCTTCGTGACCGTGAACCGGCCGAAGGTGCTCAACGCGCTCAACATGGCGACCATGGAAGAACTGCGCACCGCGTTTCACGCGATCAAGAGCGATGCGGAGGTGCGTGTCGTTATCCTGACCGGCGCGGGCGAAAAGGCGTTCGTGGCGGGCGCCGACATCGGCGAGCTGGCGAAGCACGACGCAGTCAGCGGCAAGGAGTACACGCACAAAGGCCAGAGTGTCCTCAACCTGATCGAGAACCTGGGCAAGCCGGTGATCGCGTGCATCAATGGATTCGCGCTGGGCGGCGGCTGCGAGCTGGCGATGGCGTGCACCATGCGCCTGGCGAGCGAAAACGCGAAGCTCGGCCAGCCCGAGGTGAAGCTGGGCATTATCCCGGGATACGGCGGGACGCAACGGCTATCACGGCTGGTGGGCAAGGGCATCGCGATGCAACTGCTGCTGTCGGGCGAGATGATTTCGGCGCAGGAGGCGTACCGCATCGGGCTGGTGAACGAAGTGGTGCCGCAGCCGGAGCTGATTGCGCGTGCGGAAGCAATCGCGCACAAGATCATCGCCAACGCGCCGCTAGCGGTGCAGTACGCGATGGAAGCCGTCCATAAGGGCATGGAGATGACGCTCCAGGAGGGCCTGTACCTGGAGGCGACGCTGTTCGGCGTGTGCTGCGCGACGGAAGACAAGAAGGAAGGGACGACGGCGTTCCTGGAAAAGCGCCCGGCGAATTTCAAAGGAAAATAGTTCCGAGTGCTGAGTTCCGAGTTTCGAGTCCAACAACTCAGCACTCAGCACTCGACACTCAGCACTCTCATGATCAAGTCATTCCATAAGTTAATCGTCCCCAAGCGCGAGAAGGACTACGCGGCTTTGGTGAAGTTCTTTTCCGCGCTGGGTCTGGCGCGCGGTGAGGCGTGGGATGGGCGGCGCAGCAAGGGCGTGAAGTTCGACGCGCGCGAGGCCGGCGTGGAGATCGGATTCGGAGAGGGATTCCCGAAGGCCGACCTGGTGATTGAAGTCGATTCCGCCGACGTTGCTTACGACGCGGCGAAGAAGCGCGGATTCAAGTTTGCCGACGCGATTGCGGATGCCGACTGGGGCGCGCGCATCTTCACGCTGGAGATGCCGGCCGGCGCAGGGCGTTTGTGTGTCTTCTCCTACAACGAAGACTGGCGGGCAAAGACCACGGCGGAAGGCAAGCTAAACGCCGCCGGGCTGCGCTTCGCCATCGTCGTTGCGCGTTTCAATGCGTTCATTACCGAGCGTCTGCTGACGGGTGCGCAGGATGCACTGCAGCGGCTGGGCGCGGAAGCGAAGTACATCAAGGTGGTGCGCGTGCCGGGGGCGTTTGAAATTCCATCGGCGGCAAGAGCGCTCGCGGAGACGGGGAAGTACGACGCGATCCTTTGTATCGGCTGCCTGCTGCGTGGCGACACGGCGCATTATGACGTCATCGTGAACGAGTGCACGCGGGGAATTGGACAGTCAGCGCAGGACACTGGAGTGCCGCACGCGTTCGGCGTCCTGACTTGCGACACGCTGGAGCAGGCCATCGACCGCGCCGGGCTGAAGATGGGCAACAAAGGCTTTGAAGCGGCGATGGCGGCGGTGGAAATGGCGCAACTGAAGTCGTCGGTCGCCAGTCGTCAATCGACGGTCAGGAACAAGAAACCATCGAAAGCATCACCGGGAGCGAGAACAGGTCGTTAAGCGGCCTTGCACCATCAACTTTCAACTTGTAACTTCCAACTTGCAGTTGCTGACGACTGAAGACTGACGACCGAAGACTTTCATGGGTACTCGTAGAAAATCGCGCGAACTGACGTTGCAGATGCTGTTTCAGTCGGACATGGGGAAGCAGTCGTCCGAGCAGGTGCGGAAGAGTTTTTGGGCCGAGCGCAAGAACATTGAAGACGATGTTCGCGGATTCGCCGACGACCTGTTTCGCATCGCACAGGAGCGCAACCAGGACATCGACCGGATGATCGAGGCGCACGCCGAGCACTGGCGCATGGACCGCATGGCCGCGGTGGACCGCAACCTGTTGCGGGAGGCGGTGGCGGAGTTTCTCGCGTATCCCGCGACGCCGAAGGCCGTGGTCATCAACGAAGCGCTGGAGATCGCGCGAAAGTTCTCCTCGCCCGAGTCGGTAACGTTTATCAATGGAGTGCTCGATAGTATCGCGAAGGAGCTGGGGAGGAAGTAGGCTGGGGCCAGCCCTGGGCGGACCGAAGTTCAGGAATCAAGAGATGAATTGGTCAGACGAAGCGACGGAAATTGTAGGAGAACTGTTGCACGAGTTGCCTGCGCCGGAGCGTACGGCAGTGCAGGAGGCGGCCAGCGCGCGCGCCGAATCGCTCACGGCCGATGCTGGGGAAGATGAGATCTCGATGGAGACAGCCGTGCGAGCGTTCATTGAATCCACTCCGGAAGACCTGCGCAACCGCCTTCGCCGCGCGCTCACCTACCACGGCATCGATCCGGAAGATTACAACGAGGCGTTCGGAAGCTAAGCCGAAACAGGCGCAAGACTCAAGGCATAAGGCGTAAGGCAAAAGCCCCCGAATACTCCGAGGGCTTTTATGTTTGTTTCGCCTTGAGCCTTATGCCTTGGGCCTTGCGCCTACTTCGGCCTTACCGCAACCAGGTTCGGCGTGAAGCTGACGCTGATCTGCTGGGCGTCGGTCCCGGCGGTGGTATCGATGCGGTGGACATTGTTATCGCTGCCGCCGACGTAGAGTTGCGTGCCGTCCTGTGTCGCCGAGGCCGCCAGACCGGAAGCTCCGTTGGCCAGCGCAATTGCCGAAGGGGTGCCGGCGTTCACGTTGTAGACGAGGACTGCGGGAAGATTGCTGACGATGTACGCCTTGGCACCGTCGGTGGTGACCACCATCTGGTTCGCAGTGTAGGCGCCCCGGCCCAAGTTCACGCTGCTGACGGCCGCTGACAGCGGTGGCGGGCAACCGGGCTGCGCCAGCGAGCTGCGGGTCACGATATCGATGCCGGGCGAATCCGTGGCCAGGATCTTGCTGGCATCGGGCGTGACGCCGAGCTTGGTGGGTGCTCCGGGAGTGTTGAACGTTCCGGCGGCGGAGGAATCGCAGGTGGCGCGGGCGACGATCGAATTCGGCGCACCGTTGGCGATGAACGCGAAAGCCGCCGAGGGTACAACAACCACGTCATTCGCGGCCGCGGAGAGGGAAATAACGCCGAAGCCGCTGGAATTCGGGGAGAACAGGTAAAGGGTATTGCCGGCAACGATGTAAGCGCGGGTGCTGTCGGGCAGGAAGGCAGCCGCGGTCGCGCCGGATATCGCAAGAGAACTGGTGGCGCCGCCCGCGCCGAAATTCTGGACGTACACCGAGTTCGTATCGGCGATCAGGACGTTGTTCGAGTCCGGCGACACGGCCAGAACCCTGCCGGGAAGCGCGGTGTTCTGGGTGACGGCATTGGCGGTGGCGTCCAGGGTAATCAGACCGCCGCTGCTGCCAAGAAAGGCGAGCCCGGCCAAAGGAATGAAGACGATGGAATTCGGTTGCGAAGGGAGAGTAATCGCGGTGCCGGCGGTATTCGTCCCCGTGTCGATGGGAATCAATTGCGTCGTACCGGTGCCGGTGACGTAAACGGTTGTAGCGTTCGTGCCGCTCACGGTGGCGACCGCGACGTCGCTGTACACGGGCGACAGGCTGAAGTTGCAGGTGATGGCGCACTCCGCCAGAACACTGGTGGTCCCCGGCGTGACCGCTGTCACCAGGCCGGAGGTACTCACGGTCGCGATTCCGGGACCGTTGCTCACCCAGGTCAGGGCGGGAGTGATCGTGTTCCCGGCGGTGTCGATCACGTCGGCAGCCAACTGCTGGGAAGCGCCGATGGTGCCGAGTGTGAAGGAAGTATTGGCCGCACTGGCCGCGTGCACGTGAATGCTTTGCACGCTGCAGGTCGTGTACGTAGTCAAAACGCTCGCCACGTTGGAGACGCTGGCGAACAACGAACTGGTGCCCGGGGCCTGAGCGGTCAGTAAACCGTTGGAATCAATGGTGGCGACTTGCGTGTTGTTGGATACCCAGTTAAACGGGCCGACGGTAGAAGTGATATTCACGCCATTGTTGAAGGCTGAGGCTGTGAGCTGCAGTGTCTGGCCGACGGACTTGCACACGCCGGTCGGAGTGGCAATCACGACCCGGTCCACTTTTTGGTGGACATACACAGTGGCGGTGGCGGTCAGCAAGCCGCTGGTCGCCGTGATTGTGGCGGTGCCGACCGGCGCGGGGGAACAGACGATGAAATTCGCATCCCAGACGCCGGCGCAAACGGAGCCGGTGGTCGAATTGACCGTTGCCAGCGCCGGATTGCTGGTGGTGTATGTCACCGCTTTCGCATTGCTGGCCACAGCGCCGTTCGCATCCAGCACGATGGCGGTAAAACCCAGCACATCGCCCTGGTTGAGGGAGAGCGTTGCCGGACCCAACTGGACGCTCCCCGGGTTCGAAGTCGATGAACTACTACTGCCGCCGCCGCCGCAGCCGGTTAGGACCGTGAATACCGCGACCACCACCAGAATAAGGACTGCCTGACGCATGTACCCTCCCCGCCGCGCACCGTCTCGCGACGGAAGAATTGAAGAATGCCGGAAACTTTGAGTGTAGAAGTTGCGCGATGTTTCGGCAACCCTCTGCCAGCCGGCCCCCGGGTTGAATGGCCCGCTGGTATTAAATCGGATTCCGGGTAGAAGTTGCGCGTCCGGGTGTCCGGCGGAGAATCCAATCCGGCACCTGCCAAAGAGGGTCAACGCAGAGGTTGACGCTCCCGGTCTGAGTTGTTATATTTGATGGGTTCTGCGAGTTGCTTTAGCTTGCCTTGTAGCAGCTGAGCTGTAGAAGTAGAAGCCCGAGGACGAGCCCGTGCAAGTCCGATAGAAGGGTACCCTCGCTGAAACGATCCTGCGCTGCCTCACCGTCTGGGTGGGGGTATGCAGGACGCGGAAGACGAAACGGAATACCTCCGCTACCCGGCACGGTGTCACCGTCGTTTTCCACTCAAGGAAACTGAAATTTCCCGCGGCTTTTTGTGTTCGCGGGAATTATGGCGGCCCCAGGCCGGCCAGCCCCAACCGGGGGACAAGGAAGAGCGCGCCGCACCGTGCCCGTGTGCCGGTGTATGCGCTCAAGGAGCGGCAAGAGTGCCTACGTTTAATCAACTGGTGCGGAAAGGGCGTACGGCGCCCAAATACAAGACGGCCAGCCCTGCACTGCAGGCCTGCCCGCAAAAGCGCGGGGTTTGCACCCGCGTGTACACGCAGACACCGAAGAAGCCGAACTCGGCGCTGCGCAAGGTCGCCCGCGTGCGCTTGACCAACGGCATCGAGGTGACGACCTACATTCCCGGCGTCGGCCACAACCTGCAGGAGCACTCCATCGTGCTCATCCGCGGGGGCCGCGTGAAAGACCTGCCGGGCGTGCGTTACCACGTGGTCCGCGGCACGCTGGATGCAACCGGCGTGACCGGCCGCAAGCAGAGCCGTTCGAAATATGGCGCCAAGCGCCCGAAAGCTTAAGCAGAGAGATCAGCGATGCCTAGAAAAGGTCATTTAAGCAAACGCGAAGTCCTTGCCGATCCGATCTACGGATCGACCCTGGTCACCAAGTTCATCAACTCGATGATGTGGGGCGGCAAGAAGTCCACCGCCGAGGGAATCTTCTACCAGGCGATGAAGAACATGCAGGAAAAGGGCGGCGACGACGCCCTCAAGCTGTTCAAGAAGGCGGTCGAAAACGCCAAGCCGGTGCTGGAAGTGAAGACCCGGCGCGTCGGCGGCGCCAACTACCAGGTGCCGGTGGAAGTGAACCCGGACCGGCGCACGTCGCTGGCGATCCGCTGGCTGGTGAGCTATTCGCGCGGGCGCGCCGAAAAGGGCATGACCGACAAACTCAGCAACGAATTGCTCGACGCCGCCAACAATCGCGGCGCCGCAATCAAGAAGAAAGAAGATGTCCACCGCATGGCGGAAGCCAACAAGGCGTTCGCGCACTACCGGTGGTAAGGGAAATTTCAAATTTGAAATTTGCAAATTTGAAATTGTCAAAGTAAGCGGCGCATCCGTTGCGCCCGGCAAGTTTAGAGAGAAGAGAGTTCAAGTGCCCCGACTGGTTCCATTAGATCGTTGCCGAAACATCGGCATCATGGCCCACATCGACGCCGGTAAGACGACGACGACGGAGCGCGTGCTGTTCTATACCGGACGCACGCACCGCATCGGTGAAGTCCATGAAGGCACGGCGACCATGGACTGGATGGAGCAGGAGCAGGAGCGCGGCATCACGATCACGTCCGCGGCCACCACCTGCGTCTGGAACGACGTTCGCGTCAACATCATCGATACTCCCGGGCACGTGGACTTTACCGCCGAAGTAGAGCGCTCGCTGCGCGTGCTGGACGGCGCCTGCGCCGTGTTCGACGCCGTACATGGCGTGGAACCGCAGTCGGAAACCGTGTGGCGCCAGGCCGACAAGTACGGCGTTCCGCGGATTTGCTTCATTAACAAGATGGACAAGACCGGCGCCGACTTCGAGCACGCCATCGATACCATTCGCAAGCGCCTCAACGCCCGCCCCGTAGCCATCCAGATCCCGATCGGCCAGGAATCCAATTTCAAAGGCGTCATCGACCTGATCGAGATGAAGTCGATTATCTGGAACGACGAGACCCTGGGCGCCGAGTACGTCACCGCAGAGATTCCCGAGAACCTGAAGAAGAAGGCGGAAGCTTTCCACGCGCAGTTGGTGGAGACCGTCGCCGAGCACGATGACGAATTGCTGCACAAATTCCTGGAAGGCGAGAACATCACCGCCGCAGAACTGAAGAGAGGCCTGCGCCAGGCGACCATCAAGCTGCAGTTGTTCCCGGTCCTGTGCGGCACGGCTTTCAAGAACAAGGGCGTGCAGCCGCTGCTGGATGCGGTGGTGGATTACCTGCCGTCTCCGCTCGACGTTCCCCCGATTGAAGGCACGAACCCTGACACCGGTAACCAGGAACCACGCCGTCCCGACGACAAGGAGCCGTTTTCGGCCCTGGCGTTCAAGATCATGAGCGATCCGTTCGTCGGCCAGTTGACGTTTATCCGCGTTTACTCCGGCCACCTCAAGACCGGCGACAGCGTGATCAACCCCGGCAGGGGAAGGAGCGAGCGCATCGGCCGCCTGCTCATGATGCACGCCAACAAGCGCGAAGAGATCAGCGAGATTTACGCCGGCGACATCTGCGCCTGCGTCGGCCTGCGCAACATCACGACCGGCGACACGATCTCCGACGAGAGGCACCCGATCGTGCTCGAGTCCATCGAGTTCCCGGACCCGGTGATCTCGGTAGCGGTGGAGCCGAAAACGAAAAGCGACCAGGAAAAGATGGGCGTCGCGCTGGGCAAGCTGGCGCAGGAAGATCCGACCTTCCGCGTGCATACCGACGAGGACAGCGGCCAGACCATCATCGAAGGCATGGGTGAGCTCCACCTGGAGATCATCATCGACCGCATGATGCGCGAGTTCAAAGTGGACGCCAACGTGGGCAAACCGCAGGTGGCTTACCGCGAGACCATCCGCAAGAACGCGGAGGCGGAAGGCAAGTTCATCCGTCAGAGCGGCGGCCGCGGCCAGTACGGCCACGTCAAGCTCAAGATTGAACCCAACCCGGGGAAGGGCTACGAGTTCGTCAACGACGTCAGCGGCGGTTCGATTCCAAAGGAATTCATCAAGCCGGTGGACGAAGGCATTAAGGAAGCGCTCGAGGGCGGCGTGCTCGCCGGCTTCCAGATGGTAGACGTGAAGGCCATCCTGTACGACGGCAGCTATCACGATGTCGATTCGAACGAAATGGCGTTCAAGATCGCGGGCTCGATGGCGGTGAAAGAAGCCGCCCGCCGGGCCAGCCCGGTGCTGCTGGAGCCGGTCATGTCGGTCGAGGTCGTGGTGCCGGAAGAGTTTATGGGCACCATCATCGGCGACTTGAACGCGCGCCGCGGACGCATCGAGGGCATGGAACACCGCGCCGGATCGCAGGTGATCAAGGCGATGGTGCCGCTCAGCGATATGTTCGGCTACGCCACCCAGATGCGCTCCAACACCCAGGGCCGCGCGACCTTCTCCATGCACTTCGCGCGCTACGAAGAGGCGCCACGCTCGGTGTCGGAGGAGATCATCGCCCGGGTGCAGGGCAAGCCGGTGAATAGGTGAGCGCGTTTGCGTGGCGTCTGAGCCACGCGCGCTCATCCTGAGCGGCGAAGCCGTGAAGGATCTGTAACGAAGTTTGAGACTGGCGCGAAAGCGCCGGGAGAGTTAACGGTTTAGAACGAGGTCCCGCAAGGGACGACTGACGGAGCAATCATGGCGAAGGAAAAGTTTGATCGCACCAAGCCGCACGTGAACGTAGGGACGATCGGGCACATCGATCACGGCAAGACGACGTTGACGGCGGCGATCACCAAGGTATTGGGCAAGAAC
>Ga0097691_1000786_pt1 | contig 25641 bp, 18 predicted proteins | sample NGESurdeep072012_8_FD_72858 | JGI IMG/M metagenome (GOLD analysis project Ga0097691, IMG submission 72858) | Arctic peat soil microbial communities from Barrow, Alaska - NGEE Surface sample 210-1 deep-072012 | ecosystem: Environmental > Terrestrial > Soil > Wetlands > Peat ... | reverse complement strand
AAGAAAGTAACTGATAGAACTACTAGCCATCTGACTAACCCAGCAAACGACGCTGGGTAAGTCATTGGTTATAGCTGCCGGGCTGCCCCCGGCGAAGTTGACTTTGATGTTGGGTTACGCTACGTTAAACCCAACCTACATCCTTTCGCGGGCATGGCCCGCTCCTACATCCGGCATCATCCCCAGCCATTGGGTAGAATACCCCCCATGACTACCCTGAAAATCGCCACCTACAATATCCACAAGGGCCTCTCCTATTTCAATCGCCGCGTCGTGCTGCACGAGTTGCGCGAGCGGCTGCGCGAGCTGGATGCCGACATCGTGTTCCTGCAGGAGGTGCAGGGTGAGCATACGCTGCATGGCGAGCGTTATCACAACTATCCGGAAGGCTCTCAGCACGATTTCATAGCGGGAGAGGTTTGGCCGCATTCCGTTTATGGCAAGAACTCGGTATATGAGGCGGGGCATCATGGCAACGCGATACTGAGCCGTTTTCCGATCTTGCAGTCCTTGAACACCGATGTTTCCGCTCATCGATTTGAAAGCCGCGGGCTGTTGCATTGCGAGATCGATCTGCCCGGGCAGCAGGGCGTGCATTGTCTGTGTGCGCATTTCGGTTTGTTCGCCAGGGGACGCCGTGCTCAAACCGTCGCGTTGATCGAATATGTGCGCCATGAGATCCCGCCGGATGCGCCGCTGATCATCGCGGGTGATTTCAATGATTGGCGCAACCAGTTGAGCAAGACTTTGGCAAGCGAGCTGCATATTCACGATGTGTTCCATCTGCATGGCGGAAAACCGGCGCGCAGTTTTCCATCCAGACTGCCGCTGCTGCGTCTGGATCGCATCTATGTGCGCGGATTTAACGTGCTGCAAAGCAGCGTGCATACCGGAGGAGCCTGGCAACGCCTGTCGGACCATGCGGCACTTTCCGCGCAACTGACCAGACTATGAGCAACGTTCATCGGGTGGCCAAGAACCAATTGATGCTGCTGAAAAACGGCGCGGCGTATTTTTCGCAATTGTGCGCGGGTATCGATGCCGCGCAGCATTCGATCTATCTGGAAACCTATATTTTTGCCGTAGACGAGACCGGACTCAAGGTCGCCGATGCATTGCGCCGCGCCGCTACGCGCGGGGTGGTGGTGCGCGTGATGCTGGATGGTTACGGCTCTGCAGAATTGCCGCTGCCCTGGCTGGATGAGTTGCGTGCGGCGAAGATACAGGTGCAATGGTTCCGGCGCGAAATCTCCCCTTTCACATTGCGCCGCAGCCGGATGAGACGCTTGCGACGCATGCATCGCAAGCTGGTGGTGATGGATGGCGAGGTGGCTTTTGTCGGGGGCATCAATATCATCAACGATGTTTCCGTCCGCGATGGTTTCAGTTCCCCCCGTCTTGATTACGCGGTGCGCGTGCAGGGTGTGATGGCTGGCGAGATCCAGGCGACGACGCGGCGTTTGTGGGGTATGGTGTCATGGGCAAATTTTCGCCGGCGCGGCAAGGAAATCCGGCGATTTGTTCTGGAGCGGGACAAGCAAGTGGTCGCTCCCGGCATCACTCTGGTATTGCGTGATAATTTGCGCCATCGGCATGATATCGAAGGCGCCTACCTTCAGGCTATTGCCGGTGCACAACGCGAAATCATCATTGCCAACGCTTATTTTTTGCCCGGACGCGATTTTCGCCTGGCCCTGATACAAGCCGTGCAACGCGGTGTCCGTGTCGTGTTGCTGTTGCAAGGCAGGGTTGAATACCGCGTGCAGCACTACGCGACGCATGCACTCTATGATCAATTGCTGGCTGGGAAGGTAGAGATCCACGAGTATCAGCCCAGCTATCTGCACGCCAAAGTGGCGGTGGTCGACGGACAGTGGGCGACGGTGGGCTCCTCCAACATCGACCCGTTCAGTTTGATGCTGGCACTTGAGGCAAATCTGGCGGTGCAGGACGCGGGATTCGCCGAAGAGTTGCGCGCAAGTCTGCTTGCCGCGATTACCAACGATGCGGTTCGTGTCGGCGATGGATATGGCGTGAAGCGTAACTGGATCGACAGGCTGATCGCGCGCATCAGTTACGGAATTGTGCGCTTGTTGATCGGGCTGCTGGGTTATGGCAGATCGATCTGATGGAAAAAATGATCCAAGGTCATGGGCTATGCGTTTGCCGACCGTGGTGATCAATGGCATGCACGGGCATGCTGATAAATAGGTATACATTAAATTATTTCGTCGAATGATTTCGACGCTCGGCAAATTAACAAGCAATTTGATCATTGAGGCGCGCTGTGAAAGATTTATTTGGGTTCATCAGGAAAATTACATTGGGCAGGCTGCTGGTGTCGCTGTCGGTTTTTTCTGTGCTCCTGGCTTTTGTCCTGATTTTTGTTTTAGCTGACGTGGTGCGCGATCACGCGGTGCAAGATCTGGCGCGTGCGGATGCGCGGCAGACCTCCAAGCTGGTGTTCGAGAGTTTGTATTCGGCGATGCGCAAGGGCTGGAACAAGAAGGAGATCAAACAAGTCATCCTGCACTTGAACAAAGCCATGCCCGGCCTCAGGATCAATGTATACCGCGGCGAGATAGTTGAGCGCCAGTTCGGCGCGATGGCCGGCGAAAGCTCCGTCATCGCCGCTGACCCTTTGTTGGCAAAAGCCCTGCGCGACGGCAAGGATGCACTGATGGTTGCCGAGGGCGGGAAGTCCATACGCTACCTTTACCCGGTGCAGGCTTCCGCGGAATGTCTGGTCTGCCACTCCCGGTCTTTTGTGGGCGCGGTACATGGCGTGATCGATATCACCTATCCTATTGAAGAGATCAAGATGTCTTTCGCCTACGTGATCAATTTCATCGTGGCCTATAGCCTGCTGATCCTGGCCGTGGTGTTTGTTGCTCTGTTTTTCAAGTTGCGCTCCCTGTTAGCGATGCCTATCGCCAGCCTGGTTGACCTGATGCGGAAAATCACCCACGAAATGGATGTTAGCCAACGTGTGAGCCATCGCCACTGGATTTCCGAGCTGCCTCACCTGCCGGATCACTTCAACCAGTTGTTGAACACGGTCCAGGAATATAACAGCCAGCTGCAGAAGCTATCGGTGCGCGACCCGCTCACCAATTTATACAACCGCCGCAAGTTCAACGAGTTCATGCAGCATGAAATAATCCGGGCGATGCGTCATCAGCGGGGATTTTCGGTGATCATGATCGGCCTGGATAACTTCAAATATATCAACGACACCTTTGGCCATCCGATCGGCGACATGGTGCTCAAGGAGTTTGCTGCAATGCTTGCCGCCGAGTTGCGCACAGGCGATGTGCCGGCGCGTATCGGCGGAGACGAGTTCGCTATCATCTTGCCCGAAACCGACAGCGCCAGCGGTTTTCTGGTTGCCAACAAATTGCATCAGACACTGGCGGAAAAAGAGTTCGAATTGCCGGTCGGCAAGATACGCAGTACCGCCAGTTTCAGCCTGGTGAGTTTCCCGGAGGATGGCAAGACCGAAGATCAAATATATGCGGCGATGGACGCGGTGTTGTACAAGGCCAAGACCCACGGCAAGAACCAGGTGATGACTGCGGAATCGACGGAAGATCTCAGCATGACGACGATCTTCAAGCAGGGAGACTTCTTGCGCAAGGCGATGCGTGAAGACCGTATCGAGGCGTACTTGCAGCCCATCGTCGATGTGCAAACCGGTAAGGTGATCGCTTTTGAGGCGTTGCTGCGGATACGCGATGGCGAGGTGATCATTCCCGCCGGCGAGTTCATCGAAGTCGCCGAACAGCTGGGCATGGCAAAAATGCTGGATCGCGAGGTGTTCCGAAAAAGTCTGGCACATTATGCGAAGGTTGCCGCAAAGCATCCGCAGGCCATTTTCTTTTTCAATCTTTTTCCACGCAGCTTCAACGATCTTGAATGGGTGCGCGGGATTCCGGGTATGGTGCGAAATGCCGGTGTCCCTTGTGAAAAAATCGTGCTGGAGATCACCGAGCGTGAAGCGTTGCCGAACCTGACCCAGGTCAGGGCGGTGATCGAAGAATTGCGCGCCAACAGGATCGCCGTCGCGCTGGACGATTTTGGCAGCGGATTCTCGTCGTTCCTGTACCTGAAATACCTGGCTATCGACTACGTGAAGATCGAGGGCAGCTTTGTGCGGCATATGGTTGCCGATGGGCGCGACCGCATCATCGTCGAGCAGATCAACACGATGGCGCACCGGTTCGGTCTCAAGACCGTGGCCGAATTCGTCGAAGATGAAGCGACAGCGAAAATGCTCGCCGAGATCGGGGTGGATTATGCGCAAGGCTATTACTTCGGACATCCCGCGCTGCCGGAGTGATGCAGAGCCGGATTGAACAAAATCATCGGCGATACCGATAACCAATGGCTTGGATGTCGTTAACCAATGACTTGCTGGCGTAGTTTGCCAGCTTATAACCAAACACTTTGCCACCGTTCTTTGGTGGCTTAGTGGATTGGCTAGTTGTTTCATCAGTCAGATGGCTATGCAAAGCTTTTTGGACAGCCTAGCCAGATGGCTAGCAGTTTTATCAGTTGTCACATCAATCGCCCTAAGTGTGTCTATACTAACCAGTACCTGGGCAATCGGTAGCAACCAGATACCGCGCCCGCGTTATAATTCGAATCTATTATTTTAATCATCCCGATATGCGCCCTTCCACGATTCAACCATCAAGCAACAACAACCGCGCCGACTGGCAGACCCTGCGTTCCCTGTTGCCGTATCTGATGGAATTCAAGTGGCGCGTATTTGTCGCGATGAGTTTGCTGATATTTTCCAAACTGGCCAATGTGTCCGTTCCGCTGGTGCTCAAGGAGATCATCGATGCGATGGACAAGACCAAGTCGGTGCTGGTCATTCCGGTGTTCCTGATCGTCGGCTACGGGGTGCTGCGCTTGATCAGCACGCTGTTCGGCGAATTGCGCGATGCGGTGTTCGCCAACGTGACACAGCGCGCCATCCGGCGGGTGGCTTTGCAAGTGTTCGAGCATCTGCACAGTCTGAGTTTGCGCTTTCATCTGGACAGGCAAACCGGCGGTGTGTCGCGCGACATCGAGCGCGGCACGCGCGGGATCGGTTTTCTGCTGAATTTCACGCTGTTCAATATCTTGCCGACGCTGCTGGAGATCGGGCTGGTGGCGGCGATCCTGCTCAAAAAATACAACGTGTGGTTCGCCATCATCACGTTCATCACGCTGGTGATCTATATCGCTTTCACCCTGTTCATCACCGAGTGGCGCATGGTGGTGCGGCGCACCATGAACGACCTGGATTCCAAGGCCAATACACGCGCCATCGACAGCCTGCTGAATTACGAAACGGTGAAGTATTTCGGCAACGAGCAATACGAAGCGAACCGCTATGACCACCACATGGAACACTGGGAAACCGCCGCGGTGCGCAATCAGACTTCGCTGGCGCTGCTCAATTCCGTGCAGAGCGTCGTCATCGCCATCGGTATCACCGCGCTGATGTTGCTGGCCGCCGATCAGGTGGTGAAGGGCAAGATGACTGTGGGGGATCTGGTGCTGGTCAACGTGTTCATGATCCAGCTCTATATGCCGCTGCATTTTCTCGGTTTCGTGTATCGCGAGATACGCCACGCCCTGGCGGATATGGAGAAGATGTTCAGCCTGTTGCATGAAGATCGCGAGATCGCGGACGCGCCGAATGCGACAACCTTGCAGGTGGGCAACGCGGCGGTGCAGTTCGAGCAGGTAAGCTTCGCCTATGCGCCCGACCGGCAGATTTTGTTCGACGTGAGTTTTGCCATTCCGGCAGGGCACAAAGTCGCTGTGGTGGGGGCGAGCGGGGCGGGCAAGTCCACGCTGTCGCGCCTGCTGTTCCGCTTCTATGATGTGCAGCAGGGACGCATCCTGATCAATGGCCAGGATATCCGCGGGGTGACTCAAACCAGCCTGCGCGCGGCGATCGGCATCGTGCCGCAGGACACTGTGCTGTTCAACGACACGATCTATTACAACATCGCTTATGGCCGTCCGGGGGCGACGCGCGAAGAAATCATCACGGCAGCACAGGCTGCCCACATTCACGATTTTATCGGGTCGCTGCCGCAAGGTTATGACAGCATGGTGGGCGAGCGCGGCTTGAAGCTGTCCGGCGGCGAGAAGCAGCGCGTCGCGATTGCACGCGCGATCCTGAAGAATCCGGCGATATTGATTTTCGATGAAGCGACTTCCGCGCTCGATTCAAAATCGGAAAAAGCGATCCAGGCCGAGCTGCGCACGATCGCGCAAAACCGCACCACGCTGGTGATCGCACACCGTTTGTCCACCGTGGTGGATGCCGACCAGATACTGGTGATGGATAAGGGACGTATCGCCGAGCGTGGCACGCATCGTGAGTTGCTGGCACAGAACCGGCTTTATGCGCAAATGTGGAATCTTCAGAAACAGGAAGAGCATGCGCTGCCTGCTTATTGATTTTTATTGAGTTTACGGTATGCTTCGCCGTGTGAAGTCGTTGCGGGGCAGGAAAAATAATGAAAAAAAGAATATGGATGTTGGCATTGCTCGGTCATGCGCTGGCAGCACAGGCAGCCTATGCCGGGACTCATCGCCATCAAGTCAATCCGGATAATGCGCTTACGCACACCAAGCGGCATAAGGCTTTGTCGCTCAAGGTGCAATCCCATATCGCATTGATTTTCGACGAGCAAACCCAGCTTCCGTTGTACAACAAAAATTCCGAAACGGTCGTGCCGATCGCCTCCATTACCAAGCTGATGACCGCGATGGTCATGCTGGATGCGCGGTTGCCTATGGACGAAGCAGTGAATGTGGCAGAGGACGAACTGAACAAGTTAAGAAGGGCACGTTCGAAATTGCGCGTGGGCATGACGCTCACCCGCAGTGAAATGCTCAAGCTGGCGTTGATGGCCTCAGAGAACCGCGCTGCGCTGGCCCTGGCGAGAAGTTATCCGGGTGGGGCGATGGCCATGGTGGCGGCGATGAATACCAAGGCGCACGTCCTGGGTATGCAGAACACCAAGTTTTTCGACCCAACCGGATTGGACAGCGACAACGTTTCCACCGCGCAGGATCTGGTCAAGATGGTTGCCGCCGCACGCAACTATGCCTTGATCCATCAATACACTACCAGCACATCACATTCTGTGGAGGGTTTAAAAGGGCGCACCATGCGTTTCAGCAATACTAATCCGCTGGTAAGGAACGCATCGTGGGATATAGGCCTGAGCAAGACCGGTTACATCAGCGAGGCGGGACTCTGTCTGGTGATGGAAGCAAACATAAACCAACGTCCGGTCATCATCGTGTTGCTCGATTCGTGGGGAAAACGCACCCGTGTCGGCGATGCCAACCGCATCAAGAAATGGATGGAAAGCTCAAACGGTCGAGAATCGAAGCGCAGCTGAACATCAATCACTATCGACCGGGGGGCACAAGCCCCCCCGAATTTTTATAGGACCTGAAAATGGGCGAATCACTATTACTCATCACCATCATTACCCTGGTTGTTCTGACGATACGCCGGGCGAGGCCGGTGGTATTGGAGAACCCGGTCATCATCCAGCGCCCCGGGCAATACCACATCACCCTCGCGCCGCAACTCAACCGTGCCCAAACCTTCATCGAACAAATCGCCAGGCAATTCTCCGAGTCGCATCCTCCGTCAGGCGATCTTCCCGGCCAGTATTTTGAAGTGCGCGATCCCAGGGTGTTTTCCAAGGGCGCGAGTTCTTACTTGTTGGCGATCGCATTGCGCGGCGGGGTGTTGTATTTTCAGGCGGTCAATCCCAAGCCTCTACTACATGATGCGGACAGTGACTATAAAACCGTGCGCGAATTTTCCGAGTTGGTGCTGCAGCACCATCCACTCTCGGAACCCGTGGATGAACAATGGGCTGAGAAGCTACGCCTCGCTGTCGATACGATCGCAGGGCAGTTGCAGATAGCCGTGAAAATTTTGCCGCAACCGGACTGATGCTGGCTCCAAGTATTGTGCCGGAGACTGATAAGCGCCAATACGTGTTCGCCTGGAAAACACCCGCTGTTCTTTGCTGGTTATGGGAGCGTCATGCTGGCAAAAAACCAAGCTGCTTTAGATTTGAAGCCTTTCCCGCGGTAATGGCGGTAGTCCCCAATGAAGCGTGCCAACCTTGCATATGTGCGTGACACGATCGTTCCCTTCCATGCCGGAATCGGCGTAATTCGGATAAATTGAGAAGGTTTTATTAGGACACCTCCCAAAAGCGGTTTTGCTTCACCAGTGCTTGGACGGCTTGCATAAACAGGAGAAGTCGTGGTTTGCATGTTATTTCCTTTCGACGATTGATGTGGCGTGTCAGTTAAGTGTCTGGCAGCCAAGTTATCTTGGACACCTTTATATATATTGCATCAATGATCATATTTCCTCTGTACGGTACCGCACATGTCAATACAAAATCTCCGGTTCTGTCGAATTAGCCCACCTCAATCGAGACTCGACTATGCTGGTGGTCTATGAGCTGATGGGCAAGACAAGTTGGGGAAGATGACCAACCGCAAGTCAGGTTCTGAATGTCTGTTGTTGGCAACAGCAAATGTTTGCAACGGATTGAAATGAGCCATCTCCTTCTATTGCGCGAAAGACAAAACAATAATCGCCGCAATCAGTCTTGTTGTTCGATGTTGGGAATGCGTAACCCCTTCAGACTCATTTTATATTCGAAGATGCTGCGTCTTGACGAAGTACACTTTCCCTATCACACTTGGTCCATATGAGAGAGTTGTTCCTCACTTCCTTCGGCGTCATACAATACGGGATCTGGAAGGACGAGATCCTGTCCGTCAGGGATCTCGATTCTTTGCACCGGATACCCCTCAGCCCCGCCTGCATCGCGGGGATTATGATCGACGACGGACGGACCGTGACTCTGGCTGACCTCCCCGTGTGCATGGGCTATGAGCCCTCCCAAGGAACAGGACAGGGCTGCATTCTCCTGATGGCGGAGGGTGAAAAGGTCACGGGGTTCTTGGTAAGCGGCGAGATGCGAACGCAGTCCGTTCCCACTGACTTGATTTTTCCGCTTCCCGATTATCTTAAGACGCCGGTTTTCGATTCTTGTGCAATCCAAGACGGCATTCCCATTCCCATTATCAATATCGCGGAGCTTTACTCGCGGGTACTGAAGGCCGGTGAGGAGCCTTCAGTGGACTCGCACCGGATTACCGCTGTTCAACCCTTGGAAATTTCCGGAACGGATCGGATCAGGTTTATTGCCTCTGGAGGAGAACTCTACGCCGCGTCCGCAGCGGGCATGGAGGATAAGACTGTCAAACCGGAACCGATCACGCCGTTACCGAACACGCCCCGGTATGTGAAGGGCGTAACCTTCCGGGAGGGGCGCCTGCTGCCCGTCATCGACTTGTCGCAGCGCATCAAACGGCAGAGCGGGGCGCCGGATTCCATGATGCTGATAGCCGAGATCAGTGGCGTCGCATTCGGCCTTCTCGTTGATGGCGACGAGGGGACGTTGCCCGCCAATAAAGTCACGATCAAACCGGTACCGTTGATCGTCCAGACTCGATGGCTGAAGGCCGTGGTGGTGCGCGAGGGAGAGCTCATCCCGCTTATCGATCTCGCCATGGCGTTGTCCTCAGGCTCAGTCGCGGCGGATGAAAAACCGCTCTGGCAGCGCTATACACCGGGTTCATTGTTCCCTGATCTTTTTTTCAAGCACGATGTCGAGGTGGTGGAGTTCTCGCTTCTGGGCGAGCGCCACGCGTTGCCCAAACAGGAAGTGGAGGATGTCATTGCCTTCAAGCCTTGCCGTGCGTTCCCCGATGCGCCGCCCATCGTGATCGGCGTGGCCGAGCATAATGGAGAGATTCTCCCCGTGGTGGATCTGGCGATGATGTTCGGCAGACGGTCACTCACTACGTCCGCGTGGCGCATGTTGCTTGTGAACAACGGAGATTTCCGGGCGCTGGTTATAACCGAGGCCGTATTCGGTGAACGGCGGCTTGCGCTTGATATCCATCGCGCAGTGCCGATCCATCTGCCGCACAACCTGATGTACGGGTGCTATCCCGATGCGGAAGCGGTAAGGCTTATCTTGAACGTCGAGGCCATCTCGGTGCATTTCGAGAAGTCCCTGATAAAGAAATTCCTGCCGGCGTTCTCGCATGAGATGAAAATGATGTCGACGGAGGCAGAACCGGCTCACAGGGTTGCGTCAGCGGCTATACTTTCCCCTGTAGAGCCTGAAGCCCTTGCAGTGCGGGAGCAGGCGAGCGGGAACCAATGGGACGATGAACCGGTATCGTGTATTCAACAGCAAGCAGCAGAGGAAGACGTCGAATTGATCCAGATGCAAGAGGCGGAAATCGCTCCTCCCGCAATTGCTCCAGAGCCGGAACAGATGAATGTTGATCTTGCGGCGGCACCTTCAACAAGCACACAGGAATCCCTATCGACAGAGGACGAGTGGAGCGACGAAGAAGCAATTGATCACTATCATGTTCCGCCCGCTGCAGAGGTGTCGGAAGAATCGATCATTCCGGAAACAATTACGGCAACAGCAAAGACACTGGAAGATGCTGGTCTACTGCATAGTGTTTCAACGCGAGAGCCTTCTGGTGAAGGCAGCAGGGCGCCTGAGCCTGTAGCCATGAGTGAGCCTCAGGACGAGAAATTGATAGCGCCAGCACAGGCAGTTTCGGCTACAGGGTCTTCGCGAGCAGCACCTGTCCAGGAATTGGCGAAGGAAAAATCGGAGTCTCTCTTGGCCAGAGGTACTATCGTTTCAGCGTCTGATGATAGGCGACCATCGGTACCAATACGTGCTGCGGCAGGCACCAAGCCCGGCGCGCCTTATCGCATATATCAGGAAGAGCACACGGTCAGGGCCTGGAAAGGCGGAATCGTCTATGGCGTCATAGGCGCGGCGCTGGTTGCTGTCCTGTATGTCGTGGGGGCGTCCCGTCAGCCGGATGTCGAAAAATCAATGAAAGAAACTGAGCCGGCGAAAATAAAGCATGATAATGCGACGACAGTTCAGGGTATGGTGCAGACCGATTCAACCAAAACGCAGATTGAGCCAGCTAAGCCAAAACCCGGACCGGTTAAGGATAAGGCTGAACCAGCCAAAACAAAGACAGAGCCGGTTATGGCGCAGGCGGAACCGCCTCGTCTCGCGGAAAATCTTCGTGCGCCCCTCGAGCTTGATATACCCGCAACCATGCCTGTTGATATTGATGTGTATGTGGTGAAGAAAGATGACACGCTCTGGAACATTTCAGAACGCTTCACAGGAAATCCTTTCAACTATCCGCGCATCGCCGGAGAGAACAGGATCGCCGACCCCGATCTTATCTTCCCGGGGCAGAGGATACGTCTTATAAAGTAAATTGGTCTTGTTGTTCTACAACGGGCGTTGTGGCTACGGCATAACTTGCTGGGCATGTGAGCCTGCGCAGCAATATGGATTTGTTGCTTCACAACAAAACCAGATTGTCCCTATGGATGATTTCTGTATCGCCGCCATAACCCAGCAGAGTTTCGATTTCCTTGCTGGGATGTTGTGCGATCAGCCGCGCTTCTGCGGCGTTGTAATTGGTCAGGCCGCGCGCGATGTCACTGCCATCTTCACCGATGCATGCAACGACCGCGCCGCGTTCGAATTCGCCGAACACACTCTTGACACCGATCGGCAGCAAACTCTTGCCTTCGGAACGCAATGCCTTGATCGCGCCGGCATCCAGCACCAGTTTGCCGGCGACCTGCAGATGATCGGCCAGCCATTGCTTGCGTGCCGCGAGGGTGAGAGTGGGAGCGGTGAGCAGCGTGCCGATGGATTCGCCCTGCAGCAGACGCAACAGCACATCTCGTTCGTGCCCCGAGGCGATGATGGTATGCGCACCGCTGCGTGCTGCACGTTTTGCCGCAAGTATCTTGGTGAGCATGCCGCCGCGTCCGATGGAACTGCCCGCACCGCCAGCCATGCTTTCCAGTTGCACATCACCAGCCAGCGCTTCACTGACCAGTGTGGCACTTGGGTCTTTGCGCGGATCGGCAGTATAGAGGCCGCTCTGGTCGGTGAGGATGACCAGCACATCCGCATCGATCAGGTTGGTGACCAGCGCGCCCAGTGTGTCGTTGTCGCCGAATTTGATTTCGTCGGTGACGACGGTATCGTTCTCGTTGATGATGGGAATGACGCGCAAGGACAGCAGCGTGGTCAGCGTGGCGCGCGCATTCAGGTAACGCTCGCGGTCGGCCAGGTCGGCGTGGGTAAGCAGCACCTGTGCGGCATGCAGATCATGTCGGCGGAAGCAGCTTTCATAGGCTTGCACCAGACCCATTTGACCGACTGCCGCAGCGGCCTGCAAAGCGTGTATCGAAGTAGGGCGTGTGCTCCAGCCGAGGCGTTGCATGCCCTCCGCGATCGCGCCGGAAGATACCAGCACGACTTCGCGGCCGTCGGCGGTGAGCGCGGCGATCTGGCGCGCCCAGTTGCCCAGCGCGTTGAGGTCCAGTCCCGTACCTTGATTCGTCACCAGGCTGCTGCCCACTTTGACGACGATGCGCTTGCATTGGGTCAATACGGTTTTCATGGACTAATCAGATAGAGCTTGCGTCGGATTCCTGGGCGCTGTCTGCAGCAGCCTGTTGTTCCAGTTCGTTCATCGCGAGCAGATGATCCATGATCGCGTAAGTCAGTTCCTTGCAGCCCTCGCCGTTGATCGCCGAGATGACGAAATAGCGGTCAAAATCTGTGAACTCTTTGAGGAAGGCCGCCACTTTTTCATCGCGGTCTTCCAGCAGGTCGACTTTGTTCAGCAGCAACCAGCGCGGTTTCTGATACAAAGCCGGATCGTATTTCTTGAGCTCGTTGAGTATCGCGCGCGCCTCGTGTACCGGATCGATGCCCTCATACATCGGCGCGATGTCCACCAGGTGCAGCAACACCCGGGTGCGCGCCAGGTGGCGCAAGAACTGGTGTCCCAGTCCGGCACCTTCCGCCGCGCCCTCGATCAGCCCCGGGACGTCGGCGATGACGAAACTTTTTTCAGGCGATACGCGCACCACGCCGAGATTCGGATGCAGGGTCGTGAACGGATAATCGGCGACCTTGGGACGAGCGGCAGAAACCGAGCGGATGAAAGTAGACTTGCCCGCGTTCGGCATACCGAGCAATCCGACATCGGCGAGCACTTTCATCTCAAGCTGCAATTCGCGTGTCTCACCTTCGGTGCCGACCGTGCATTGGCGCGGTGCGCGGTTGGTGCTGGACTTGAAATGGATATTGCCCAGGCCGCCTATGCCGCCTTGGGCGAGCAGGACTTTTTCGCCGTCGTGGGTGAGGTCGGCGATGACTTCGCCGCTGTTGATGTCGGTGATTACCGTGCCGACCGGCATACGCAGCACGATGTCATCCGCGCCCTTGCCATAACAATCCGAGCCGCGTCCCGATTCGCCGTTTTTGGCGCGGTGCATCCGGGCGAAGCGATAGTCCACCAGCGTATTGATGTTGCGGTCAGCCTGCGCGTACACGCTGCCGCCGCGCCCGCCATCGCCGCCGTCAGGGCCGCCATTCTCGATGTACTTTTCACGGCGGAAGCTGGCGATGCCATTGCCTCCCTTGCCCGCGAAGATTTCGATTTTGGATTCGTCAATAAATTTCATGAGCCTAAGCCGGACGAGCCGGAACCAAAATGTAGGTCGGGCTGCGCCCGACATGGTGGGCGTAACCCACCCTACGCTACAAACAAAAAAGCCCTACCTTGCGATAGGGCTGGTTTGTTCCAACGAGTGCTGTTAAGCGGCTACGATGGAAACTGTCCTGCGCTGTTGCGCGCCCTTGATGGCGAATACGACTTTGCCGGTGATCTTGGCAAACAGCGTGTGATCCTTGCCCATGCCGACATTATCGCCGGGGTGGAATTCAGTGCCGCGCTGGCGCACGATGATGCTGCCCGCGCTGATCAGTTCGCCGCCGTAGCTCTTCACGCCCAGGCGTTTTGAGTGTGAGTCGCGTCCGTTACTGGTACTGCCGCCGCCTTTTTTTGATGCCATGCTATATGCTCCTTACAGAATTACGCCCAGATTTATGCCCAGAATTACGCAGAGATGCCGTCGATGCGGATCTCGGTGTAGTTTTGACGATGACCTTGATTCTTCTGGTAGTGCTTACGGCGGCGCATCTTGAAGATGCGTACCTTGTCGCCGCGACCATGCGCAACGATCGTTGCCTTCACGGTAGCGCCAATCAGCAAAGGCTTGCCCACGGACAGCTTGTCGCCATTGGAGACCATCAGCACCTTGTCCAGCACGATGGCACTGCCCACGTCGCCGGGAAGGATTTCAACTTTTAAAGTTTCACCGGAAGTGACGCGATATTGCTTACCACCGGTTTTAATGACTGCGTACATAACAACCTCGATCTATTGCGGTTTTTGCGAAGGCGCGGATTATACCTAATTATCCGCAGCCGTCAAAACCATTTTTTATGGGTATTTATTACCGCCAGACTATAACCAATGACTTGCCAGCAACTTTATGCTGGCTTATAACCAGCCACTAGGTTGTCGTCTTTTGACAACCTAGTGGAATGGCTAGTAGTTTTACCAGCCAGATAGCTAGATGTTCTACCAGGCGCAAGAGACAACACGCGGCAAAACCGCATGTTGTCGAGCGCAACAACGTTTGGCGACGAAATATCGGGTTTTAACGGCGCATGGAGTCGAAGAACTCGGCGTTGTTCTTGGTCGCCTTGATCTTGTCGAGCAGGAATTCCATCGCTTCCAGTTCGTCCATCGGGTAGAGCAGCTTGCGCAACAGCCAGATCCTTTGCAGGATATCCGGCTTGATCAGCAATTCTTCCTTGCGCGTGCCGGAGCGGTTCACGTTGATCGCCGGGTAGATGCGTTTTTCGGCCATGCGCCTGTCCAGGTGGATCTCCATGTTGCCGGTGCCCTTGAATTCTTCATAGATCACATCGTCCATGCGCGAGCCGGTGTCCACCAGCGCGGTGGCGATGATGGTCAGCGAGCCGCCCTCTTCGATGTTGCGCGCCGCGCCGAAGAAACGTTTGGGGCGATGCAGCGCATTGGCGTCCACACCGCCGGTCAACACCTTGCCGGAAGAGGGCACCACGGTGTTGTAAGCGCGCGCCAGACGGGTGATGGAATCGAGCAGGATCACCACGTCCTTTTTGTGCTCGACCAGGCGTTTGGCCTTTTCCAGCACCATTTCCGCGACCTGCACATGGCGGCTGGCCGGTTCGTCGAAGGTGGATGCAACCACTTCACCGCGCACAGTGCGCGTCATCTCGGTCACTTCTTCGGGGCGTTCGTCGATCAACAACACGATCAGGGTCGCATCGGGATTGTTCGAGGAGATGGAATGAGCGATATGTTGCAGCATCACGGTCTTGCCGGATTTCGGCGAGGCCACCAGCAGGCCGCGCTGGCCTTTGCCGATGGGCGCGACGATATCGATGATGCGGCCGGTGATGTTCTCTTCGGCCTTGATGTCGCGCTCAAGGATCAAAGGCACTGTCGGGAATAGTGGCGTGAGGTTCTCGAACAGGATCTTGTTCTTCGCATTCTCGGGCGGTTCGCCGTTGACCTTGTCCACTTTCACCAGCGCGACATAACGTTCGCCGTCTTTGGGGGTGCGTATCTCGCCATCGATCGAATCGCCAGTGTGCAGGTTGAAGCGGCGAATCTGGCTGGGGCTCACATAAATGTCATCCGGGCCTGCCAGGTATGAGGTGTCCGGCGAACGCAGGAAGCCGAAACCATCCGGGAGGATTTCCAGCGTGCCATCGCCGAAGATGCTTTCGCCTTTTTTAGCATGGCTTTTCAGCAGCGCGAACATCACATCCTGCTTGCGCATCCGGTTGGCGTTTTCTATTTCATTGGCCGTAGCCATTTCAACGAGTTCAGTGACGTGTTTGGTTTTTAGGTCGGATAGGTGCATAGCGATGCGAGAGTGGTGATTGAAAGAAAGGTGATTGGAAAATACTGAATGAAAGGGGTTGAGTCGGGTGAAAGATGTTCACCCGCATGGCCTGGAGCGTGTTCGCTTTTATGTTTTAGTTGTTGGGGCGAAGCTGGAGAGGCGATGCGGGTGAGACAGTAAACGGATTAAATGTGGCTGTCAATAAAAGCTGTTAATTGGGATTTCGACAATGCGCCGACCTTGGTGGCGGCAATATCGCCATTTTTGAACAACATCAGGGTCGGAATGCCGCGTATGCCAAACTTTGCGGGGGTTTGCTGGTTCTCGTCCACATTCAGTTTGGCCACCGTCAGTCGGCCGGCATATTCCTTGGAAACTTCTTCCAGAATAGGCGCGATCATGCGGCAGGGACCGCACCACTCTGCCCAGTAATCCACCAGCACCGGCAGGGGCGCCTGCACGACTTCGGCATCAAAAGTGGCATCGGAAACGTAATGTATATGTTCGCTCATGGTTTGTTCTCGCTATTGTGAGGGTTGTTTTTTAGAATGCAACGGGCGACAGGTTGGGATGGGTCGCTGTATTTCATGTACATCCTAACCAAAAACGGCTTTGCTGTGAAGTGAATTAATTATTACCAGCTCTGTTAAAATGCCACGTTGTTGATAAATGGAGTTCCACCATGACCTACGTTGTTTCCGAATCTTGCATCAAATGTAAATACACCGACTGTGTGGATGTGTGCCCAGTGGACTGTTTCCATGCCGGACCGAATTTCCTGGTGATCGATCCCGATGAGTGCATCGATTGTACCTTGTGTGTGGCGGAATGCCCGGTAGAGGCGATCTATGCCGAGGATGATCTGCCTGCTGACCAGCACCATTTCATTGCGCTGAATGCCGAGTTGTCCAAAGTCTGGAAAGTCATCGTCGAAAAGGTCGACGCCCCCGCCGATGCCGATGAGTGGGCCAAGGTTAAGGATAAGCTGAAACTCCTTGAACGCTGAGAGACCTTTTCACAACTACGGCGTTCGTGACGTTGTGCAGGGGTTTCATTGAGTTCTGCTTTTTATAAAAAAGTAGCAAACCATATTCTGTCCTGCCAAGTGCAGGACTTGCCCGATCTGCGCGGGGCAACGATCCTGTTGCCCAATTACCATGTTGCCCAGCCGCTGGCGCAAGCGTTAATGCAAGCAGCAAAGTTGAGCCAATTTCAATGCGAAGGCGAGACAAGGCGGCAACAAGCGAATGACGCTGACAGTGCAAGTAGCACGGCGATAACCAGCGACTTGCCCGCTTGCGGGCTTAGTCGAATGGCTAGTGGTTCCATCAGGAGTGAGCGAGGAAGCCAACGCAGTATCACCGAAGCAGTGGAATTGGGTGCGTTGTTGCTGCCGCAGATGGTCACGCTTAGCGACTGGGCGCTATCCATCCCGCTAGCCACCCCTATCCAACCCGACACCCAGCGCATCACCGCCTTGTATCAGGCGTTGCGCGAGCGGCGCTGGTTTGCCGATGCCGATCTGTGGAGTCTGTCGCGGGAATTGCTGGGTTTGATGGATGACCTGACCCGTCACCATGTCGCATTGCCGGAATCCGAAACCGAGTTTTCCGAGCAGCTTGCCAAGGCTTATCAGGCGCGCAGCGGACAGGCGATGCAGTTCGAGGCACGCGTGGTGCATGAGCTATGGTACGCGATGGCGGCGGGCAACGAACTGGACAGCGTGCGCGCATATCAGCAGCGGCTGGCCCGGTTGGCGCAGCAGGTGGATAGGCCGCTGTACGCGCTGTTGACCTCGGATATGTCCGCACCGGAAGCGCACTTTCTTGACTCCTGCAGTGCGCGCGTTCCTGTCACGGTTTTTGATCTGCGCGAGATGGTGGTCGATGCGCCGGACTGCGCGCTGCTGTCCCGCTCATTGCAACACGCTGCGGAAAGTGCCGATCTGCGCAGCGATGCCGCAATGCTGCAAAATCAACCCGATGCCGCACTGTCCCGGCGCCTGCGCCTGTTCGGCGCGCACAGCCTGGAACAGGAGGCGCGTGCCGCCGAGGTGCAGGTGCGGCGCTGGCTGCTGGCGGGCAAGCAGAACATCGCCCTCGTCGCGCAAGACCGTCTGGTGGCGCGCCGCGTGCGCGCCCTGCTGGAACGCGCCGGGGTGCTGGTGCGCGACGAGACCGGCTGGACGTTTTCCACGCTGGCGGTAAGCACGGTACTGATGCGCTGGCTGGATGCGCTGCAAAGTGATTTTTATTATCAGGATCTGCTCGATCTGCTCAAGTCTCCGTTCATCTTTGCCGACCAGGAGGCGAGTACGCGCAAGCAGGCGGTATATCAGCTCGAACAACTGGTGCGCAAACACGGAGTGGCTTCGCACCTCGATGCATTTCTTGATCTGGCGCACGGTGAGAACGAAGTGCAGGTGGCGCTGGCGCGAGTGCGGCAGGCGGCGGATACCTTGCGCAGAAACAGCGACACACTGGGCGGTTGGCTGCGCGCGCTGGACGACAGCTTGTCTATCCTCGGCGTGTTGCAAGGTCTGGCGGCGGATGAGGCGGGTGCGCAGTTGTTGCAGGCGCTGCAAACCTGGCGGCAGGAACTGGCGTCGGTCAGCACACGATTCAGCCGCGCCGAATGGCGCCACTGGCTGGCGCAACAACTCGATGCGAATACCTTCCGCGATAGCAGCATCGACAGCCCGGTGATGATCACGCACTTGGCCGCCACGCGCTGGCGCAGTTTCGACGCGGTGCTGCTGCTCGGCAGCGATTCCGCGCATTTGCCGAGTACCGACAACGGGAGTGTGTGGTTCAACGACGCGGTGCGCAACACGCTCGGTCTGCCGACACGCGAAACTCATCTGGCACAGCAGCGCGACGACCTGCTCGCGCTGCTGGCCATGAACGACACCGTGCTGGCCACGTGGCAGGCCAGCAAAAGCGGCGAGAAAAATCTGCTGAGCCCTCATTTCGAAATGCTGCGCGCGCTGCATGAGCTGGCTTACGGCGATGATCTGGCGGAGCGCGAGTTGGGTGTGCTGCTGGAAGGTGCACAGCTACGCGCCGCCGATATGCCCTTGCCGGACGAGGCGGCCATGCCCGCGCCAGCTGTGCCGCACAGCCTGATCCCAAGCCGCATTTCAGCCAGCGGTTACAACAGTCTCGTTGCCTGCCCGTACCAGTTCTATGCGCGCCATATCCTGCGCCTCAACGAACTGGACGAGGTGCGCGAGGGCGTGGAGAAGCGCGATTACGGCGAGTGGGCGCATGAAATCTTGCATCGCTTCCATCAGCAGTTTCCGGTACTGGTCGAACACACACGCGGGGATTTGGAAGAAGCGTTGCAACACATCAGCAGCGAGGTGTTTGCGCCGACGGTGGAACGCGACTATCTGGCGCGCGCCTGGCTGCTGCGCTGGCAACAGGCGATCCCCGCCTATCTGGATGCACAGCTAAAAAGTGAAGCGGAGGGTTGGCGCTACCAAAATGGCGAAGTGCCGTTTGAATTGCCGTTGACCGGCGAGTTGACCCTGCACGGACGCATAGACCGCGTGGATGTGCAGACTCAGGCAGAAGGCGCGGTGAAGGTGCTGGACTACAAGATGATGGATGCGACCCGGCTGCGCAACAAGCTCAAGGAGCCGGGCGAGGATGTGCAACTGGCCTGCTATGCCCACGTGTACGAGGCCGACGAGGCAGCCTTCATCAGCATCGAAAAAGACAGGGTGATTGCGGTTGCGCTGCAGCAGGATTTGCCGGAACTGGCGCAGGCCAACATCGAGCGGCTGCTGGTAGTGTTCGCGCAGATGCGTGCTGGTGCTGCCATGCCTGCGCACGGCGTGGATGAGGCTTGTTTGTATTGCGAGATGCGCGGCTTGTGCCGCAAGAGTGACTGGAGCGCCGGGTGATGGATAATCGCATCGCCCTCGATCCCCAGAACAGCGTCGTCGTGGAAGCCTGTGCGGGCAGCGGCAAGACCTGGCTGCTGGTGTCGCGCATCGTGCGCCTGCTGCTCGCTGGCGTGAAGCCCGGCGAGATACTCGCGATCACCTTCACGCGCAAGGCCGCGCAGGAGATGCAGGCGCGCTTGCACGAGTGGCTGCACCTGCTTGCGGTGCAGGACGACGATGCCGTGCGCCAATTCCTGCGCGAACGCGCCCTCGATGATATCGACGATGCTTTGCTGGCAAAATCGCGCGGCCTGTACCGCGACGCACTGCTGGCGCAACCGGCCATCACGATCAACACCTTTCACGGCTGGTTCATGCAGATCATTCAGCGCGCACCGCTGAACGCCGGGGTGCCGGTCGGCATGCAACTGCTGGAGCGCACTTCGGCGTTGCGCGATGAGGCGTGGCAGGCGTTTGCCGACAGCCTGCGCGCCGCGCCCGATGGCGAAACCGCGCAGTACATGCAGTGGCTGTTCACCGAATACGGCCTGTATAGCACTCGCGCGCTGCTGGAAAATTTTGTGCACAAGCGCGCCGAGTGGTGGGCATACACTCAGGGCCAGAAAGATGCAGTGGAGTGGGCAACGGAACAGTTGTGCAATGAACTTGAAGTGGATTTGGATGCTGACCCGATTGCCGACGCTTGTGCCGATTTGGCTCTGCAAGCCTCCGTGCAAGCCTTTGCGCAAGCGCTGGCGACGGGCACGGAGACACAGTGCGGCCAAGCCGACAAGTTGCAAGCTGCCTGGGAACTGGCTGATCCCCAGCAGCGCTTTGCAGCATTGTCGCTTGCGCTATACACCCAGGCTGACGAACCGCGCAGTTTCAAACCGACCAAAAAACAGAATGCGGAAACTTTTCTGTTTGCGCGCGACGTGTTGTTCGACAAGCTGCAAGCCGTGCGCGATGCCTTGACCGAACTCGAAGCGTTGCGCATGAACCAGGCCGCGCTGCATTGCGGCGCGGCACTGCTGGAGCACTACCAGGAATTGAAGCTGCGCTCACAGCAGATGGATTTTACCGATCTGGAATGGCAGGTGTGCCGCATGCTCAATCAGGGCGATTGCGCCGAGTACATGCAGTACAAGCTGGACAGCCGCTATCGGCACGTGCTGCTGGACGAGTTTCAGGACACCAACCCGTTGCAGTGGCAGATATTGCAAGCGTGGTTCGCCGCGTCGGCGGCCGTGGACTCGCGGCCCACCGTGTTTGTGGTGGGCGACCCCAAACAATCGATCTACCGCTTCCGCCGCGCCGATGCGCGCCTGTTCGGCGAGGTGCGCGGATTTCTGCAGCGCGAATTCGGCGCGCATCACCTCACGCAGAACGAGACGCGACGCAACGCTCCGGCGGTGCTGGCTGTGGTGAACGGCGTGTTTTCAGAACATCCTGACGGCTTCGTGGATTTCGACGAGCACGTTGCTCATCACCAAGACTTGTCCGGCTACGTCGAAGTGCTACCTCTCGCTACGGTGGAAAAGTTGGAGGCAGAAGTGCTACCGGATGGGCCGCTGAATTTGCGCAATCCGCTCACCGTGCCGCGTGCAGAAGAACAAAGTGGCGCGCGCGAAATCGAGGCGGAGCAATTCGCCGCGCACATCGCCGACATCGTTGCGAACTGGAGCGTGCAGGACGAAAAGCTTTTGATGGAACCACTAGCCATTCGACTAAGCGAGCAAACAACGCTCGCTAAGTCGCTGGTTATGTCCGGGCACCCGGACGATGGAAAGCTGCGCCGCGCCGAGTACCGCGACATCATGGTGCTGGTGCGCAAGCGCACGCACCTGCGCGTGTACGAACACGCCTTGCGTGCACGCCACATTCCATTTTTAACCTCGCGGCGCGGCGGCCTGCTCGACACGCTGGAAGCGGAAGACATCCAGGCGCTGCTGACTTTCCTGATCACACCATTCGCCGATCTCGAACTGGCGCAAGCGTTGCGCTCGCCACTGTTCGCGTGTTCGGATGAGGATTTGATGTCAATAGCAGGAGCGGGGAACCGGGATCAAGGATTCGGGATCAAGGATTCGGGATCAAGGAGCGAGGAGGTTTTACCTAAATCCTTAATCCCGCATCCTGAATCCTGGTGGCATCGCCTGCAACACCTCGCTGAACCATCGCCTGCGCTGCAACGCGCCCATCGCCTGCTGCGCGACTGGCTGGCACTTGCCGACAAACTGCCGGTGCATGACCTGCTCGACCGCATCTATTTTGAAGGCGACCTGCTGCATCGTTATGCGGCGGCGCTGCCTGCCGAGCTGCACGAGACAGTGCGCGCCAACCTGCAAGCCTTCATGGAAATCGCGCTCAATGTGGATGCCGGGCGCTATCCCAGCCTGCCGCGCTTCCTCGCCGAGCTGCGCGAATTGCGCGCGGCGGAAAACGAATCGCCGGACGAGGGCAAAGTGGGCGAGGTCGGCAACGCGCTGCGCATCTACACCGTGCATGAGGCCAAAGGCCTGGAAGCGCCGATCGTCTGGCTGCTGGATGCCAACGACACACAGCAAAAAGCCGACAGCTACAGCGTGCTGCTCGACTGGCAACCCAACGAACCGCGCCCGGCGCATTTCTCCCTGTTCAGCGACAAACGCGGACGCGGCGCGAAACGCGCGCCTTACTTCGATGCGGACGAGGCTTATGCGCGTCGGGAGGAAATGAATCTGCTGTACGTCGCGATGACGCGCGCCAAACAGGCGCTGCTGGTGAGCGGCAACGGCGAAGCGGCAGAGACATCCTGGTATGGAAGGATCGCGCAGGTTGTGGCGCAGGGCGGCAATCCCTTGCTGGCTGCGGCGCGCAGCGTTGCAGCTGTGCAGGAAAAATCGTCAGTGAAGGTGGATGCCGCATTGCTGCGCCCGCTGCCGACCGGACAATTTGTGCCACGTACGACGGCAGAACAGCGTCGTGGCACCTGGCTGCACGCGCTGCTGCAACACCTGACCCCCTCATCTGATTCCCCTCGCCCGCTTGCGGGAGAGGGGCTGGGGGAGAGGGAGCGGCTACAACAAAGTTGCGGCATCCCGCCCGGCGAAATGGACGCCCTTTGGCAACAAGCGCAGGCCTTGCTTGTACAAGTCTCGCTACAACGTTTCTTCGATCCGCAGCACTATCTCACTGCCAGCAACGAAATGCCCTACGTCAATGCGAGCGGCGAGTTGAAGCGCATAGACCGGCTGGTGGAATTCGACGACGAAGTGTGGGTGCTGGATTACAAGACCGGCGCAAGCGCCGACCCGGCACCGCACCGCGCGCAGATTCAGGAATATCGTACCGCGATGCAAACGGTGTATGCGGGCAAGACGGTGCGCTGTGTGCTAGTGTTTGCGGATGGAGCGGTGAGCGAAATTTAACGCGGTGTGTCGAGGTGATGCCATGTCAGAAAAGATAGTCGAGTTTTTGAGGAAGAAGGACTTCGTTCTAAAACGTGAGCTTGGGAGCGGTGCTTGTGGACGTACGGTCCTGTTATACGACGACGTGATTGATGAACAATTTGTATGCAAGAAATTTGCACCAATTCATGAGAGTTTTAAAGCAGAATTATTTGGGAATTTTGTCCGGGAAATAAAATTACTGCACCTCCTAAATCACCAAAATGTGGTGAGGGTATTTAATTACTACCTTTACCCTGAGCTGCTTACCGGATACATACTGATGGAATATGTGTGCGGCTCTGATATTGAGGATTTCCTGTCAAAGCGCCCTGAAGATATTAATGAGGTATTTGTTCAGGTTATTGATGGATTTGCACATCTTGAGAAGAACAAAATTCTACATCGTGATATCAGGCCACAAAACGTGATGGTGTCAGAAGATGGTGCTGTGAAAATTATTGATTTTGGTTTCGGAAAGCAAACTTTCAATTCTGATGATTATGGGAAAAGCATTACTCTTAACTGGTGGTGTGATCCCCCGCCAGAATTTAAAGATGCCAAATACGACTTTAGGACAGAAGTTTATTTTGTCGGAAAACTTTTTGAAAAAATTATCATTGATAGCAACATAGAGCACTTTAAGCACATGAACTTGCTTGGGCGCATGTGCGTTGCACAGCCGACTAATCGAGTGGCTTCCTTTTTTGAGGTTAGAAAGGAACTGCTCTCCGAAAAGTTTTTGGACATCGGTTTTGAGGATTGGGAACTTGAGGCATACCGGGAATTCTCGAGTTCCCTTTATGGGGCAGCATCAAAAATTGAGGAAAGCACAAAGTATTACGACGATATTGTGGAAATCCAGACGAAACTTGAAGATTGCTACAAGAAGGTCATGCTTGAAGAGTATGTCCCTAATAGCGCTGTTGTACTCAAGTGCTTTATCAATGGGTCGTATTACTACAACACACACCATTCATTTCAGGTTGAAGTTTTAAGAAAATTCTTAGATTTCTTTAGGTCATGTTCTAGAGAGAAGAAAAATATTGTCATCGGAAATATTCAGACAAAGCTGGACGCGGTTAAACGATACGCTGTGAAAGTTAACTTCGATGATGACATTCCCTTTTAACCTATTGGTAGTCGTGAGAAGAAGTGAAGCATGAAGTAGCAAAAGGCCGTGGCGCCACATTGCAGATCGAGGGACGCTTCGAGAGCGTGTCGCGCGAGCGTGTCGACGATGGCTGGGGCACGGCGGACGAAGAGGTGCCGCCGTTCAAAACCACGGTGACGGTAGATTCGGCGAAGAGTGTGATCCAGCGCAACGATTCGCCGGACCTGCCGTTCTCTCTATCGCTGAATGCCTATCGCGGCTGTGAGCATGGCTGCATCTATTGCTACGCGCGGCCTTCGCACGCCTACCTGAATCTTTCGCCGGGGCTGGATTTCGAGACCAAGCTGTTTGCCAAGCCGGATGCGGCGAAGCTGTTGCGCGCGGAATTGGCCAAGCCTTCCTACCAATGTTCGCCGATCGCGCTCGGCTCCAACACCGATCCCTACCAGCCGATCGAGCGCGAGTGGAAGATCACGCGGCAGATACTGGAAGTGCTGGCGGAGCACAAGCATCCGGTGTCCATCGTCACCAAGTCCGCGCTGGTCGAGCGCGACCTCGATTTACTAATACAACTCACGCGCGACGACCTGGTGCAGGTGTTCATCTCCGTCACCACGCTGGATGCGGAACTGGCGCGCAACATGGAGCCGCGTGCATCCTCGCCGCGCCGCAGGCTGCAAGCCATCGAGACGCTGAACGAGGCAGGCGTGCCGTGCGGGGTGATGGTCGCGCCGGTGATCCCTTTCCTCACCGATGCGGAACTGGAACATGTGCTGCAAACCGCGCATCAACACGGCGCGCGCAGCGCGGGCTATGCCTTGCTGCGCCTGCCTTACGAGGTGAAGGACTTGTTCAAGGACTGGCTCGTTACCCACTATCCGCTGAAGGCGGAACACGTGATGAGCCGGATGCGCGAGATGCGCGGCGGGCGCGAGAACGATCCCGAATTTGGTTCGCGCTTCCGCGGCAACGGCCTGTTCGCCGAGCTGCTGGAGCAGCGCTTCAGCAGGGCTTGCGAGCGGATGGGTTTTAACCTTGAGGACAGGTCGCTCGATACGAAACTCTTCAAACCGCCGTCGCGGAATGGGCAGATGGATCTGTTCTGATTCAAGCGGGAAAAACCGGAACTCAATGTGGGTCGGGCTTAACCAGCGGCTTACGTCACCGTTTTTTGGTGACTTAGCCGAATGGCTATGCAAAGCTAACCAGCGGCTTACGTCACCGTTTTTTGGTGACTTAGCCGAATGGCTATGCAAAG
>Ga0097691_1000783_pt1 | contig 25739 bp, 20 predicted proteins | sample NGESurdeep072012_8_FD_72858 | JGI IMG/M metagenome (GOLD analysis project Ga0097691, IMG submission 72858) | Arctic peat soil microbial communities from Barrow, Alaska - NGEE Surface sample 210-1 deep-072012 | ecosystem: Environmental > Terrestrial > Soil > Wetlands > Peat ... | reverse complement strand
CGAAAGAATAGTTGGCGAAAGTGGCGGACGAAAGGGGTGGGGGGAAAGTGGTCGAGGCAGGCGGAAAATGGGTGGCGTGGAGGCGGGTTGGCTCGGACGTTACGCTCAGAATGCGCTGCACAAACGATGCCGGGTTCCCCTGCTTGGCGACAGAAATTCTAGTTTCAACGGCTACGGGTGTCAATCGCTATGACACACAATACGCACCGCAGATGCCAGCATGACCGCACAATCACCGCCGACATTGATTCAAATCAATATTGCTGTCCTACCTTCGGCGAGAATCGGCAATGGCTGAAGGGGAGCAGGCTACGCAAATGGGCGCGGAGGAACTGAACCGCCTGCGCTGGCAATGCCGCCGCGGGCCGCTTGAACTGGACCTGGTGCTGGAACGCTTTCTGGAGCGGCACGGCGAGCACTTGGCTTCGTTCAAAACACCGTTGGAATATGCTGACAACGATTTGTTGGAGTTGATCCATGCGCGCGTCGAATGCACCGATGTGCGACTCACCGAAGTTTCGGGATGGATGCGCGAGTGCTGAGTTCAGTGAGACACCCCCCGGCTTTGCCGGGAGACTGCAAAAGGTTTGACCTATGCGGTGGGCGAAGATGGGATTGAGCCGGTGCGCGATTTGGTTGAGCATATGTACTCGGCGTGTTTGTTCGAAAATGAGACCAAGCTTAAATGTTTTTGCGGCTTCTCTGCCGCGAAGCGACTAACGCTCTTGAGTCCCCTTTGGGGGTTTCCCCAATAAACTCCCAACCTTGCTCGGGGGGCGTCTAATTTAACCGCAGCACGTAATAGGAGATGAGGCACATGACACAGTTAAAAGACAAGTTGTCGGAAAAGATTCAGGCTCAGCGTCCACGCACCGCCAAACTCGCCAAAGAATATGCAGACGTTGTCATCGACAAAGTCGATATCGGACAGTGTCTCGGTGGAGCACGTGACATCAGGTGTCTAGTCACCGATATCTCCTACCTCGATCCGCAGGAAGGGATTCGCTTCAGGGGCAAGACCATCCCGGAAACGTTTGCAGCCCTGCCCAAGGCTGCCGGCTCTGTCTATCCCACCGTCGAGTCCTTCTGGTACTTTCTCCTGACCGGCGACGTTCCCACCCAGACCCAGGTGGACGAAGTCGTTGCCCAGTGGAAAACGCGCCAGGAAGTTCCAAAGTACGCGTTTGACGTGATCCGCGCCCTGCCGCGGGACAGTCATCCGATGGTAATGCTCTCCACCGCTATCCTGGCTTTGCAGAAGGATTCCAAGTTTGCCGCTCACTACAACTCGGGCAAGTTCAACAAGATGAACGCCTGGGAATCGCTGTACGAGGACGCCAGCGACCTCGTGGCGCGCATCCCCGTCATCGCCGCCTTCATCTACAACCTGAAGTACAAGGGCGACAAGCAGACCGCCATCGATCCCAAGCTGGACATGGGCGCCAATTTCGCCCATATGATCGGCCAGAGCGAGCAGTATAAAGACGTGGCCCGCATGTACTTCATCCTCCACTCCGACCACGAATCCGGCAACGTTTCAGCCCACACCACCCACCTTGTGCACTCGGCATTGTCCGACCCCTACTATGCGTACTCTGCCGGCCTGAATGGCCTGGCAGGCCCGCTTCACGGCCTTGCCAACCAGGAAGTGCTCGGCTGGACCATGAAGTTCCAGGAAAAGTACTGCAAAGGCGTTGAGCCCACTAAGGAACTGATCACCAAAGCCCTCTGGGATACCCTCAATTCCGGCCAGGTCATTCCGGGCTACGGCCATGCCGTACTCCGGAAGACCGATCCGCGCTATATGTCGCAGCGTGAATTCTGCCTCAGGACTCCCGGTCTCAAGGACGATCCGCTGTTCAAACTGGTCTCCATGATTTTCGAAGTTGCACCCGGCGTGCTTAGCGAGCACGGCCACACCAAGAACCCCTGGCCTAACGTCGATGCGCAATCTGGCGTCATCCAGTGGTACTACGGCCTCAAGAACTGGGAGTTCTATACCGTCCTTTTCGGCGTGGGTCGCGCCCTAGGCTGCATGGCCAATATCACCTGGGACCGCGCTTTGGGCTATGCCCTCGAGCGTCCCAAGTCCGTCACCACCGACATGCTCGAGAAGTGGGCTGCCGAAGGCGGTAGGAAGTAGCTGCGGCTCAGTTTGTTAGGGCAGGGTTGGGGGTTTCTCGTTGAGTAGAGCCCCCTCCGGTTGAGGATATTTACGCCACCGCGAGCAGCCTCCAGGGTGGAAGGCGAGCTGCGCGGTGAATACGCAGACCCGGATCACCCTGCCTGTAGCCTGTATAATCGGTTGGTTCTTTGATGTAGGTGATAGGGGCTGAACGGTGACGACGGGTCGAACAGATGATTCCTCCCAGGCGATGCCCGACTACAGGGAAGGGATCAAGAAGGATGTTGCCGAGATCAAGTTCCTCATTCACGACCTTCGTGTCGAGGGCTTTTTCAACGAGATCCTTCATTACCACGTCACCCTGAACACTGACCTCGAGATCTACAACATCGAGCAGGCGCAGGTTCTGCACGCGGCGGATGTTCAGGAGCTGAAGTCCAAGCTCGGCGCTGCGCGTAGAGCGTTCCAGGACTATTCGAACGCGGTGAAGAGCTTCTCGCCGGACCGAACGGTCTTGCTCCTTGGCCGCCGCTATGTGGACGCCATCCACGAGACCTGCCATCTCATTCTCAGCCCGCTGTGGGGGCGGTCGGATCAGGTGCTTTCCTTCTTGCCTAAAGAGGCGCGCTCGGTACGCTCGCGGCGCCACTACCGCAACTGCATCAGCTGGCTTTACGGCGTGCACCTGCGCATTGCGGCCTTTCGCGAGGAGGCCAATGACGCGGGCGTCAAGGAGGAGTTCGATATCGCCGAGGACATCCGCGATTTCACGCAGGATGTCGTCCGCGGGTATGTAGTCGAGAAGTCCGAGGCTCGCGTGGAGCTGCAGCTCGAACGGATGGACCCGGCGGTCATTGCCGGCAGACGCCAGCGTTTCCGCCGCATGTACTTCAACCTGGTCATGAATGCTGTCGACGCCATGAGCGGGCGCAAGGCGGGTGCGGTCCACGTGAGTACCGTCATCGAAGGCGACCGCGTGGCGCTGCGCGTGCGCGACGACGGCGTGGGCATGCCCCCGGAGAAGATCGGGCAGCTACTCTCTGACCGCCAGACGCTGGATGGCGAGGTCCACTCGCTCGGTTTCGTGTTTGTGCGCCAGACGGTCGCCGAGTTCGGCGGCGAACTGGCGATAGATAGCACGATAGGCAAGGGCACGACCATGACGCTGCGCCTGCCTTACCTGAAGGACAAGATTTTGCAGCCGGATCCGTCATACCGGAGCAAGTATCGCCTGCCGGAGAAATACCGGTCCTTCCCGATGGAGCCCGACACAGAGCGAGCTTTACCAGTGAATGCGACGACGGCAAGTGCAGCCACAGCGGCGCCAACCCCGCCGCAGGAGGCGCCGGCCAGCGGGGGCGACGATGAGGAGCGCGCCTGCGGCAGACTCCTCTTTGAAGCCTACCAGAAGTCCAGGGCCCAGTTCCCCGGGTGCATTTTCGCCATGGCCGTCACCGAGAACGATCGGGTCGAGATGTTCACGCACAAGCCCTACGAGCGCGAATGGAACATCTCGCACGAGGATCTTTCGCCCATGTACTACCAGGCGACCTATCGTGGACGCATCGAGGAGGATGAATTAAAACGCCCCATTGTGATACTCAAGCCGCCCCAGAGCGCCGGAGAGTACTTTGACTTCAAGGAGCTGGTCGAGGCCGACCGTGACCCCGAGCGATTCACGCGCATGGTCCGAGACGAGGGCATTCGAATCGCGCGCAAGCTCATCGCGACGGGACTCGACCCGCAGATCCAGGTCCACCTGGCGAGCGCGCAACAGTTCTTCGCCGCTTCCCCGCAGTTCCATGGGACCGAGCCGTTTCCGCTCGAGCTGCTGGCGCGCCAGCTGCTGTCCGCGGAAGAAAGGTAGCGGCGTCAAACCATCGACTACCATTCGGGCATCGTGCAGAAGGCGCTCGGCGTCCCGGTGGTTCACCGGCATCTTCTCGCTTGCGCGGACGGTGGGATGGATCGCGCAGTGGCAGGAAATGATCACCGATCCGGAGTACAAGATCGGGCGCCCGCGCCAGCTCTACAACGGCCCCACCAAGCGCGACGTCAAGCCTATCGACAAACGCTGAGAAGACTGAGAAGATAGATCCCCGCCGCGAAGGGCACGGGGGAGGGCCGGGTAAGCCGGCTCTCCTTCGTGACCTTCGCGTCTTTTGTGGTTCCGGATTCTGGCTATTTGCGAGCGAGCGGCCCGTATGCTGAAACAATTCCAGAGCAACTCCTACCTGTTCGGCGGCAACGCCCCGTACATCGAGGACCTGTATGAGTCCTACCTCGACAATCCGGGCTCGGTGCCGGGCCAGTGGCGTGAGTATTTCGATCAGATGCAGCTTGTGCCCGGCCCAGGCAAGGGCGCCGAGGACCGCGACGTGGCGCATGCGCCCATCATCGAATCCTTTGCCATGCGCGCCAAGCAAGGCACGCTGCGTCCGGCGGCTACCCAGACCGACCTGACCGTTGCACGAAAGCAAGTCTATGTGCAGCAGTTGATCGCCGCTTATCGCGTGCTCGGTTCGCGCTGGGCCCAGCTCGACCCGCTCAAGCGCCAGGAGCGTCCGCAGATTCCCGAACTGGAGCCGGCGTTCTACGATCTGACCGAAACCGACATGGATACGCAGTTCGACGCCGCCAGCCTGTACTTCGGCCAGGAGCGCATGACCCTGCGCGCGATCATCAAGGGCCTGCGCGAGACCTACTGCGGCTCGGTCGGGATCGAATACATGTACATCAGCGACCCGGCGCAAAAGCGCTGGTTGCAGCAGCGCTTCGAGTCGATTCGCTCCGTGCCCACGTTCTCGGCCGAGACCAAGAAACACATTCTGGACCGGCTTACCGCCGCCGAGACCCTGGAAAAGTACCTGCATACCCGGTACGTCGGACAGAAGCGGTTCTCGCTCGAGGGCGGGGAGAGCGTCATTCCCTGCGTGGACGAGTTGATCCAGCGCTGCGGTAGCCAGGGCGTGCAGGAGATAGTCGTCGGCATGGCGCACCGCGGCCGGCTCAATCTTCTCGTCAACGTGCTGGGCAAGATGCCCAAGGACCTGTTTGCCGAGTTCGAAGGCATACACGGCGACGATCTGCATTCGGGCGACGTCAAATACCACAAGGGCTTTTCTTCCGATGTGTCCACGCCGGGCGGCCCGGTGCACCTGTCGCTCGCTTTCAATCCCTCGCACCTGGAAATCGTCAATCCGGTGGTGGAAGGCTCGGTGCGTGCGCGTCAGCGCCGCCGCGGCGACAAGGACGGAACCCAGGTCATGTCGATCCTGCTGCACGGCGATGCCGCGTTCGCCGGCCAGGGCGTGGTGATGGAAACCCTGAATCTGTCGAACACCCGCGGCTACGGCACCGGAGGCACGGTGCACGTGGTGGTCAACAACCAGATCGGCTTTACCACCTCCGACCCGCGCGATTCGCGCTCGACGCTGTATTGCACCGACGTGGCCAAGATGGTGGAGGCGCCGATTTTCCATGTCAACGGCGACGATCCCGAGGCGGTGGTGCTGGTGACCCAGCTCGCGCTCGATTACCGCATGGAGTTCCACCGCGACGTCGTGGTGGACATCGTCTGCTTCCGCAAACTGGGCCACAACGAACAGGATACGCCTTCGGTAACCCAGCCGCTGATGTACAAGAGAATCGCCGCGCACCCCGGCACGCGCAAACTCTACGCCGACAAGCTGGCAGCGCAGGGCGTGATCGCGGACCAGGACGCCGAGGAGTTGATCAAGAGCATGCGCACCGCGCTCGATGCCGGACAGCATAGCGCCGACCCGGTGATCTCCAATTTCAAGAGCCAGTATGCTGTCGACTGGGTACCCTTTCTCGACCGCAAGTGGACCGATGCCGCCGATACCGCGGTGCCGCTGGCCGAACTGCAGCGCATGGCGCAGCGCATCACCTACGTTCCGGCCGACTTCAAGTTGCATCCGCTGGTGGGGAAGGTCATTGCCGATCGCAATGCGATGGGCGAGGGCCGGCTGCCGGTCGATTGGGGCATGGCCGAGCACTTCGCCTACGCCACGCTGGTGGCGAGCGGCTATGCGGTGCGCCTCTCCGGCCAGGACTCCGGCCGCGGCACCTTCGGCCACCGCCACGCCGTGCTTCATGACCAGAACCGCGAAAAGTGGGATTCGGGCACGTTCATCCCGCTGCAGCACGTCACCGATAAGCAGGCGCCGTTCACCGTGATCGATTCGGTCCTGTCCGAGGAGGCGGTGCTGGGTTTCGAGTATGGCTATTCCACGGCCGAGCCCAACGAACTGGTTATCTGGGAAGCGCAGTTCGGCGACTTCGCCAACGGCGCTCAGGTGGTGATCGACCAGTTTATTTCATCCGGTGAAACCAAATGGAGCCGGGTCTGCGGCCTGGTGATGATGCTGCCGCACGGTTTCGAGGGGCAGGGACCGGAGCACTCCTCGGCGCGTCTGGAGCGCTATCTGCAGCTTTGCGCCGAGCACAACATGCAAGTGGTGGTGCCTTCGAACGCCGCGCAAATATTCCACCTGCTGCGGCGGCAGATGATACGGCTGTTCCGCAAGCCGCTTATCATCATGACTCCCAAATCGCTGCTGCGCAACAAGGAAGCGATGTCGCCGCTGTCGGAGTTCGTCAAGGGCCAGTTTCACACCGTCATTGGCGAGGTCGAGCACGTCGACCCGGATTCGGTGAAACGCGTCATCTGCTGCAGCGGCAAGGTCTACTACGATCTGGTGGCGGAGCGCCGCGAGCGCGATATCAAGGGCGCGGCCATCATCCGCATCGAGCAACTCTATCCCTTCCCGCACAAGGCATTCGTCGCGGAGATGAAGCGCTACCCGAACGCGACCCATGTGGTCTGGTGCCAGGAAGAGCCGCAGAACCAGGGCGCTTGGTACCAGACGCGGCACTATTTCGGCGAGAACATGCGCGAGGAGCAGAAGCTGCTGTACGCCGGGCGGCCGTCTTCGGCCTCTCCCGCGGTCGGATATTACGCCAAGCACCAGGAACAGCAGAAGGCGCTGGTCGCGGCGGCGTTGGGCAAGTTCAAGGCGTCGGCGCCATCGAAGTAGCAAGTTCGACCGCAGACGACGCAGAGTACGCAGAGGAAGAAAAAAATGGCTCTTTGTTGTCCTCCGCGTCCTCTGCGACCTCTGCGGTAACCAGTTTTCTGTAGTATCTTGATCCTCGGCGCAGACGCAAGCGTCAGGCGAAAAGGGCAATAACCGGGCGCGAAGCGCGCACTTGTTTTTGCGGTACGCCGCCGAAGGGATACCCGACGGCAGCGAAAAAACTGAACGGAGCCGTCATGTTGGTCGAAGTGAAAGTACCGCAGCTGTCCGAATCGGTGGCCGAGGCAACGCTGCTCAGCTGGCACAAGAAAGTGGGCGACGCCGTCGCCCGCGACGAAAACCTCATCGATATCGAGACCGACAAGGTGGTGCTGGAGCTTCCGGCCCCCGCGGGCGGCGTCATCACCCAGATCGTCAAAGCGGACGGCGGCACCGTCGTCTCGGGCGAGGTCATCGCCATGATCGATACCGCGGCGCACTCGGCCGCGGCTGTGGCCAAGGCGGCCGAGCGGCCCGCGGCGCCGGTGGCGCAAGCGGCAAAACAGGTCTCGGACCAGAGCAACCTGATGCCGGCGGCACGCAAGATGGTCGAGGACCACAAGCTCGACCCCAAGTCGATCGCCGGCAGCGGCCGCGACGGCCGCGTTACCAAGGCCGATGTCATCGCCCACATGGAGGGCGGCGCCGCGGCTCGGCCCGCCGCGGCAGTGCCGGCGGCAGCGCCTGCGGCCGCCAGACCCGCGCTGCCCGGAGTGCCGGCGCCGATCAATGTCGACCAGCTGCTCGCCGGCCGGCCCGAGCAGCGCGTGCCGATGTCGCGCTTGCGCGCACGCGTGGCCGAGCGCCTGCTGCAGTCCCAGGCCACCGCCGCGATCCTCACCACCTTCAACGAAATCAACATGCAGCCGGTGATGGACCTGCGCGCGAAGCACAAAGACAAGTTCGAGAAAGAACATGGCGTGAAGCTCGGTTTCATGTCCTTTTTCGTCAAGGCCGCAGTGTACGCGCTGAAGAAATACCCGATAGTGAACGCCTCGGTGGACGGCAACGAAATCGTCTATCACGGCTATTTCGATATCGGCGTCGCGGTGGGCAGCCCGCGCGGGCTGGTGGTGCCGGTGCTGCGCGACGCCGACCAGATGAGTTTCGCCCAGATCGAGAAGGCCATTGCCGATCTGGGCAAACGCGCCGCAGAGGGCAAGCTCTCCATGGAAGAGCTCACCGGCGGCACTTTCTCCATTTCGAACGGCGGCGTGTTCGGCTCGATGCTGTCGACGCCCATCATCAACCCGCCACAATCGGCCATCCTCGGCATCCACGCCACCAAGGAGCGGGCGGTGGTGGAGGGCGGACAGATTGTGATCCGGCCGATGAACTATTTCGCCCTGTCCTACGACCACCGCATCATCGACGGCCGCGAGGCGGTGCTGTCGCTGGTGGCGATGAAGGACGCGCTGGAAGACCCGATGCGCCTCCTGCTGGAGCTTTGATTTTTACCGCGGAGGACGCACAGGGCGCAGAGGAAAAGCAACCCCAGTCCCCTGCGTGCCCTCTGCGCGTTTTTACTGCGGCTAACCGGAAGCCTCAACCATGCTCAAGTCATTCGAAGTAGTCGTCATCGGCGCCGGCCCGGCCGGCTACATCGCCGCGATACGCTGCGCCCAACTCGGTTTTTCCACCGCCGTCATCGACGAGTGGAAAAACGACAAGGGCGAAGCCAAACTCGGCGGCACCTGCCTCAATGTCGGCTGCATTCCCTCCAAAGCGCTGCTGGAATCATCGGAAAACTACGAGCGCGTGGCCTATAAATTCGGCAATCACGGTATTTCCGTCACCGGAGCGAAAATAGATGTCGCCAAAATGCAGGCGCGCAAGGACAGGATCGTGTCCCAGCTCACCGGCGGCATCGAGATGCTGTTCAGGAAGAACAAGATCACCTGGCTCAAGGGCCATGGCAAGTTCGCGGGCAGCGGCGAGAAATACATGGTCGAAGTCGCCGATGGCGGGTCCTCCGAGATCGTCGAGGCGAACCACGTCATCCTCGCTACCGGCTCCACCGCGCGCCATTTGCCGGGGTTGGAGGTGGACAACGAGACCCTATGCGACAACATCGGCGCACTTGCTTTCAACGCAGTGCCGGAAAAGCTCGGCGTCATCGGCGCAGGCGTGATCGGGCTGGAACTCGGAAGCGTGTGGCGGCGGCTGGGGGCGAAAGTCACCGTTCTCGAGGCCTTGCCCAATTTTCTTGCCGCCGCCGACGATGCGGTGGCGAAGGAAGCGTGGAAGGTGTTCGTCAAGGAGCAGGGGCTGGAGATCAAGCTCGGCGTGAAAATCGGCAACGTCAGCCGCGGCAAGCGCGGAGTCACGGTCGAGTACGAAACCAGCGAAGGCAAGCAGGCGTTGGACTGCAGCAAGCTGGTGGTGTCGGTCGGGCGCGTGCCCAATACCCACAACCTTGGCGCCGAGACGGTCGGGCTGAAAATCAACGAGCGCGGCTTGATCGAGGTGGATGAACATTGCCGCACCAGTCTGCCCAACGTGTACGCGGTCGGCGACGTGGTGCGCGGCCCGATGCTCGCGCACAAGGGCATGGACGAGGGTGTGATGGTGGCGGAACGCATCGCCGGCCAGGCAGGTTACGTCAATCTCGACACTATCCCCTGGGTCATTTATACGGCGCCGGAAATCGCCTGGGTGGGCAGGGCCGAGCAGCAGTTGAAGGCCGAGGGCGTGGCCTATCGCGTCGGCCAAGTGCCGTTCTCGCACAACGGCCGCGCCTTGGGCCAGGACGAGACCGCCGGGTTCGTGAAAATCCTTGCCGACGCCAAGACCGATCGCGTCCTGGGCGTTCACATCATCGGATCCCACGCCTCGGAGATGATCGCCGAGGCGGTGATGGCAATGGAATTCGGCGCCAGCGCGGAGGACATCGCGCGCATCTGCCACGCGCATCCCTCGTTGTCCGAGGTGATGCACGAGGCGGCGCTCGCCGTGGATAAACGTGCATTGCATATGTAGCGGCGCTTAGGGCCGGTATTTCTCCGGTCTCGGGCTTTCAGTCTTCGCATTCAAACAGAAAGGCGTTCCAGCATGGACAAGTTCAAGGCATTCCGCATCAACGAGGTGGACAAGAAGACCGTCGCCGCATTTGTCGACATGACACTCGATGAGCTCGACCCTGGCGAGGTAGTGATACGGGTCGCCTATTCGGGCGTCAATTACAAGGACGCGCTCGCCGCCACCGGCGCGGGCAAGATCATCCGCCGCTTCCCCTGCGTCGGCGGTATCGACCTGTCGGGTACCGTGGTCGAATCGGGCGACGCGCGGTTCAAGAAAGGCGATGCCGTGATCGCAACCAGCTACGACATCGGCGTGGCGCACCACGGCGGTTACGCGGAATATGCGCGCGTGCCGGCCGACTGGGTGGTGCCGATGCCCCGCGGCCTGAACCTGTTCGAGGCCATGGCGCTGGGTACGGCGGGTTATACCGCCGCGCTGGGCGTGGTGCGCATGCAGGCAAACGGCCTCGCGCCGGCCAACGGGCCGGTGATCGTCTCCGGCGCCAGCGGCGGGGTCGGCTCGATCGCGGTGGATATCCTCGCCGGCCTGGGTTATCACGTGGTCGCGCTGACCGGCAAGGAGGGCGAAACCGATTACCTCAAGGGCCTGGGCGCGAAGGAAGTGAAGTTGCGTCAAAGCCTGGATCTGGCTAAAATCCGGCCGCTGGACAAGGCGCTGTGGGCGGGCGCGGTGGATAGCCTCGGGGGCGAAGTCCTTGCCTGGATCGCGAGCACCATGCTGCAGGGCGGCACCATCGCCAGCATCGGCCTCGCAGCGAGCCCCACGCTCAACACCACTGTGCTGCCTTTCATCCTGCGCGGGGCCTGCCTGCTCGGCATCGATTCCGGCTCCACGCCCATGCCATTGCGGCAGCAGGTATGGCAGCACCTCGCCACCGACATGAAGCCCAGGCACCTCGCCGGCATGACCCGCACCATCGCCTTCGAGCACTTGCCCGGGGTGTTCGACGACTTCATCAAAGGCAAGGCCAAGGGGCGCATCGTGGTGGACCTGGCGGCCTAACCATTCCTCTCCCTCGGGGGGGTAAGAGCAAGGAGGAGGAAACGATGACCACTTACAAGGAATTCCACCAGCGCTCGATCAGCGATCCGGAAGGATTCTGGGGCGAACAGGCCAGGCTGATCCACTGGCAGAAGCCCTTTGGCAAGGTGCTGGATTACAGCCGGCCGCCGTTTGCCAAGTGGTTCATCGGCGGCGAGACCAATCTTTGCTATAACGCGGTCGACCGCCACCTCAAGGACCGGCCGGACCAGAATGCGCTGATTTTCATTTCCACCGAAACCGATACCGAGAAGGCCTACAGCTTCAGAGAACTGCATGCCGAGGTCAATCGGTGCGCGGCGATGATGCAAGGCTTGGGCGTGGGCAAGGGCGATCGCGTGCTGATCTACATGCCGATGATCCCCGAGGCCTGTTTTGCGATCCTCGCCTGCGCGCGCATCGGCGCCATCCATTCGGTGGTGTTCGGCGGTTTTGCTTCGCACAGCCTGGCGAGCCGCATCGACGACGCCAGTCCAAAGCTCGTCATCAGTGCCGACGCAGGCTCGCGTGCGGGCAAAGTCGTGGCATACAAGCCGCTGCTGGACGAGGCGATCCGCCTGGCGAAGTTCCCGCCGCAGAAGGTGATTCTGTTCAACCGCGGTCTCGATCCGGATATGGCGCGCGTTGCGGGGCGCGATCTCGACTGGGCCGAACTGCGCGCGCAATACATGAACGCGCAAGTGCCTTGCGTCTGGCTGGAGTCGAACGAGCCCTCTTACATTCTTTACACTTCAGGCACTACCGGCCATCCGAAGGGGGTGCAGCGCGACGTCGGCGGGCATGCGGTCGCGCTTGCCGCATCGATGAAACACATCTATTGCGGCAACGCCGGCGAGACCTATTTCTGCACCTCGGACATCGGCTGGGTGGTGGGGCATTCCTACATCATCTACGGGCCGCTGATCGCCGGCATGGCCACTATCATGTACGAGGGCACGCCGGTCCGTCCCGATGCCGGCATCCTGTGGAAAATCGTGGAAAAGTACAAGGTCACGGTCATGTTCAGCGCGCCGACCGCCATCCGCGTGCTGAAAAAACAGGATCAGGCCTACCTGAAAAAATACGACCTGTCTTCGCTGCGGTACTTGTTCCTTGCAGGCGAGCCGCTGGACGAGCCGACTCACCGCTGGATCACCGAGGGCTTGGGCCGACCGGTGATCGACCATTACTGGCAGACCGAAACCGGGTGGCCACTGCTGACCTCGGTGCCGGGCGTGGAGCAAACGCCGATCAAGTTCGGCAGCCCTTCCTTCCCCGCCTATGGCTACAACGTGAAGCTATTGCACGAAACCACGTCTGAGGAATTAGGTACCGGCGAGAAAGGGGTAGTGGTGATCGTGCCGCCGCTGCCGCCGGGCTGCATGAGCACGGTGTGGGGCGACGACGAGCGCTTCGTCAAGACCTATTTCGAAACCATTCCCGGCAAGCTGGTGTATTCGACCTTCGACTGGGGCATACGCGACAAGGACGGCTATTACTTCATCCTCGGCCGCACCGACGACGTGATCAATGTCGCCGGGCACCGCCTGGGCACGCGCGAGATCGAGGAAGCGATCAGTTCGCACCCTGCCATCGCCGAAGTCGCGGTGATCGGCGCCGCGGACCAGTTGAAGGGGCAGGTGCCGGTCGCGTTTGCCGTGCTCAAGGACCCGAGCCAGATTGCGACCAGCGAAGGGCGCATGAAACTCGAAGGCGACATCATGAAGACGGTGGACCAGCAGCTCGGCGCGATCGGACGGCCGGCGCGGGTGCATTTCGTGACTTTGCTGCCCAAGACGCGCTCGGGCAAGGTGCTGCGCCGCTCGATTCAGGCGATCTGCGACGGGCGCGATCCGGGCGACCTCACCACGATCGAGGACCCGGGCGCGCTGCAGCAGGTGCGCGATGCAGTAGCGGGAAAAGCGTGAGGAGCAGGCCGGTGTCGTTTCGGGCTGCTGTCGTTTCGGACTGAAATTCCGCCTCATATTATCAAAAACAAAAGCACTAACTTACTTGGAATCCCATGAAAACCAAACCCTGCCTGACCCTGGACGACTGCAAGAAAATGATAGCGGCCTGCGAGGCCGAGGCGCGCAAGAACAACTGGAACGTCGCCATCGCCATCCTCGATGACGGCGGCCACCTGCTGACGCTTCAGCGCATGGACGGCGCCAGCCCGGCGAATGCCGAGATTGCCACGCAGAAAGGACACACCGCCGCGATCTCGCGCCGTTCGACCAAAATGTGGGAAGATCGGATCAAGGATGGACGTTTGTCGGTGCTGAAAATGCCCGTGTTGCCGGTACAGGGCGGAATCCCGGTCATGTACCAGGGCGAATGCGTCGGCGGCATCGGCGTCTCCGGCGTGCAGTCGCACGAGGACGAGCAGGTTGCCCAAGCGGGCGCGAACGCGCTCGCTTCGTAGAATCGGTCGGGCGCGGACGCGCTCGCTTCGTAGCATCGGTCGGGCGCGGACGCGCTCGCTTCGTAAAGTCGGCCGGGCGCGAACGCGCTCGCTTGGTAGCATCGGTAGGACGCGAATATCTTGGCCGCATAGCGGCGGCAGGGAGCACGCATTGTCACCGCAGCAGATACAAACCATCGCGCGTGAATTACTGGACGCGCACGACCACGCCAGGCTGATTGCGTCTTTCGCCGCCCGCGAGGCAGGCTTCGATCTGGATGCCGCTTATCAGGTCGCGGCGGAACTGATGCGAGTGCGCCGCAGCCGCGGCAGCCGCCCGGTCGGGCGCAAGATCGGATTCACCAACCGCAGCATCTGGGCGCTGTACGGCGTCGATGCACCCATGTGGGCTCACGTGTATGACGACACGGTGAGCTACGCCCAGGGTGGCAGGGCGCAGGTTTCTCTCGCCGGGACGGTGTCGCCGCGCATGGAGCCGGAGATTGCATTCAAGCTGCGCGCTCCGATTCCCGTGGGCTGCAATGACGCGGAGCAACTCCTGCGCTCGACCGAATGGTACGCACACAGCGTCGAAATCGTGCACAGCCATTTTGACTGGAAATTCAAGCTCGCCGACGCCACCGCCGACTGGGCCTGCCATGCGCGCCTGGTCATCGGCGAGCCGCAGGCGATTCGCGACGAGGACGTTCCGGCATTGGCGCGGGCGCTGCCCGGGATCAGGGCGGCGCTGCTCAAAGGCGGGGTCAGGCAAATCGAAGGCGTCGGCGCCAATGTGCTCGGCAGCCCGGCCTACGCGCTGGGTTTCCTCGCCGATCTGCTCGCCAAACAGCCGTTCATGCAGCCGCTTGCCGCGGGCGAGGTGATCAGCACCGGCACCATCACCGACGCGCTGCCGGTCAAACCGGGCGAAACCTGGTCGACCGAGATCACCGGCCTCCCGCTGCAGAATCTGACCATTTCCTATACCGGCTGATTTCCCGATGATCGGGCTGTTGCAGCGCGTCGCTGAGGCAAAAGTCGAGGTCGACGGAGCGAGCGTCGGCAAAATCGGTCCTGGCATGATGGTGCTCGTCTGCGCCGAGCGCGGCGACAGCGAAGCCGAAGCCGATCGGCTGCTCGAGCGCTTACTGGGCTACCGGGTGTTTGCCGACGCCGACGGCAAAATGAACCTGAGCCTGCGCGATGTGCGGGGCGGCCTGCTGCTGGTGCCGCAGTTCACGCTCGCCGCAGACACGCATAAGGGCATGCGCCCCAGTTTCACGCCGGCTGCATCGCCTGCGGACGGCGAGCGGCTGTTCGATTACTTCGTTTCCAGGGCGCGGGCGTCGTATCCCGCGGTCGAAACCGGGCGTTTCGGCGCGCACATGCAAGTGAGCCTCACCAACGACGGACCGGTGACCATCTGGCTCAGGGTCGAACCGGCGTAGGGTGCGCTTGCGCGCTGCGCGCGCCAACCGTGTATTTGGTACGGATGAAAAGCGCATCCGCACCAAATACACGGTTATGGATAAAATCAATGGCAGTGCTGGGGTTTTGTTCAAGATCGTAACTCTGCAACAACGGCGGGGCGCGATTTAAGTCGCCGCCTATAGGAGCGAATCATGACGGCATATCGTATCGAACGCGACACTTTCGGCCCGATCGAAGTCCCGGCCGCGCACCTGTGGGGCGCGCAGACCCAGCGCTCGCTCGCGCATTTCCGCATTTCCTGCGAGCGCATGCCGCGCGAGCTGATCCTGGCGCTGGCGCTGGTCAAGCGCGCCTGCGCGACGGTGAACGCGGAACTGGGCACGCTCCCCGCCGCCAAGGCCGAGGCCATTGTCGCGGCGGCGGACGAGGTGCTCGCGGGCAAGTGGGACGGCGAGTTTCCGCTGGTCGTGTGGCAGACCGGCTCGGGCACCCAGACCAACATGAACCTGAACGAGGTGCTCGCGAACCGCGCCTCCGAGCTGATGGGCGGCGAGCGCGGCGAATCGCGCCTGGTCCATCCCAACGACGACGTGAACCGGGGCCAGTCCTCGAACGACGTTTTTCCGACTGCCATGCACGTGGCGGCGGTGCAGGCGGTAAGCGGCGCGCTGGTGCCGGCATTGCGCCGGCTGCGCGATACGCTGGCGGCGAAGTCGGCCGCATTTGCGGACATCGTCAAAATCGGGCGCACCCACCTGCAGGACGCCACGCCGCTGACGCTGGGACAGGAATTCTCCGGCTACGTCGCGCAGTTGGAGCACGGCATTGCGCACGCGCAGGCGGCGCAAACGCATTTGTGCGAGCTCGCGCTGGGTGGCACCGCGGTCGGCACCGGATTGAACGCGCATCCGGAATTCGGCCAGCGCGTGGCCAAGGAGCTCGCCCGCCGCACCGGATTGCCGTTCGTGACGGCGCGCAATAAATTCGAGGCCCTGGCCGCGCACGACGCGCTGGTGCATGCGCACGGCACGCTCAAGACCCTCGCTGCTTCACTCACCAAGATCGCCAACGACGTGCGCTGGCTTGCTTCGGGACCGCGCTGCGGCATCGGCGAGATCGCTCTTCCCGAGAACGAGCCGGGCAGCTCGATCATGCCGGGCAAGGTCAATCCGACCCAGGCGGAAGCGCTCACCATGCTTTGCGCCCAGGTCATGGGCAATGATGTCGCGATCAACATCGGCGGGGCCTCGGGCAACTTCGAGCTCAATGTGTTCAAGCCGCTGATCATCCACAATTTCCTGCAAAGCGCGCGCTTGCTGGCCGACGGCGCGTCCAGCTTCGACGAGCATTGCGCGGCGGGCATCGAGCCCAGGCGCGAGCGCATTGCGGCGCTGCTCGCGAACTCGCTCATGCTGGTGACCGCCCTCAACCCGCATATCGGTTATGACAAGGCGGCGCAGATCGCCAAGCGGGCCCACCAGAAAGGCGAGACGCTGCGGGAAGCGGCGCTGGCGCTGGGCCATGTCACGGCGGAGCAGTTCGATGCCTGGGTGCGGCCGGAGGCCATGACGGGGAAAAAATAGGCCGGCAACTTGCTACAATGCCGGTCTATGATCCATACACCCCCAGGCAGCAAGCCGGAACCCGGCCCCGAATACCTGCAGAGCACGCGTTTTCTCGATTCGGACAGCGACGCCGTGCGCCGCTTCGCGCTGCAGGCGGCGGGCTCCGAAACGAGCGACATCGGGCGCGCGGTCAAGCTGTTCTACGCGGTGCGCGACGGTATCCGTTATGATCCTTTCGCCATTAGTCTCGAGCCCGAGACTTACGTCGCCAGCCACGTTCTGGCGACAAAGTCGGCTTATTGCATTCCCAAGGCCATCCTGCTTGCCGCAGCGGCGCGCGCGCTGGGCATTCCCTGCGCCATCGGCCTCTCCGATGTGGTCAATCATCTGACCACGGAAAAGCTCAAGGCGCGTATGGGTGGCAAGACCTATTTCATGCACCATGGCTATGCGGTGATGTATCTGGAGGGCCAGTGGGTGAAAGCGGCGCCGGCGTTCAATATTGAACTGTGCACCCGTTTCGGCGTGGTCCCGACCGAGTTCGACGGTCGTTCGGATGCGATTTTTCAGCCTTACGACGCGCACCAGCGCCGCCACATGGAGTATGTCAAAGACCACGGCATTTGGACCGATTTTCCGTTGGATAAAGTGGCTGCGGACTTCCGCGCGTTCTACCCACCGAGCGGTTACGACAGGGACGATCCCGGCGAGAAATTCGAGGACGGCGTGCGGGTCGGCTAAGCGAGCGCCTCGGCACCGCCGTCTCGCAGCATGCAGCAGTCCCTCCCGCAGCCCCTGCTGGTGTCCGAACAAGAAGAGCTTGCGCTGAGCATCGCGCAGGTGATGCTGCGGGGATTCAACAAGCACTACCGCAGGCAGGCGACACAGCAGCGTATCGCCGCGGAGCAGATGCAGGACGTGTTTCCCTATGCCGAAGCGCTGCACTTCGGCAACCTGTTCGGCCCGCACTGAACGCGGCGGCCGGACAAGCTACCAGTTTCTGTTGCGGGCGGCCCGCACCGCGCGATCCCAGGCGTCGTTTCTGATAGGGCGGCGCGCAATATCCGGCGCGATCTGCCGCGGCCCGATATTTTGCTTGCGTTCCTTGGCGGCGCGGTAAAACCAGTATCCCGCGAATGCGCAGATGGCGCCCGAGAGCAGAACGATCAGAAAAAGCAGCGGTATTTCCATGGCAAGCTCCTCGTATGAAAATGGACTTCCGTGCGTCGATTAAACTCGACTTGGATTGCCAAAGCCAATGGTATTACGAAGAGTTGCAGTCTTTACAATTCGATACAAAAATTGCGGGAAAACTTGCAGGCAGATGTGAAGTAGTTCACGTTGCTTGGGGGTTAACCTTGCACGAGGCCCTAAGGCCGATCGATTGTGGGAGCGAGCTTGCTCGCGAATGATGGAATTCGCGGATCGATTGTGGGAGCGAGCTTGCTCGCGAATGATGGAATTCGCGAGCAAGCTCGCTCCCAACGAAGGTTCCTATTCCTCTTCACGCGCCGCCTTGTGCTGCGACATGAGCTGCTGCTGCGTCTGCGCCGGCACCTGAGCATAATGGCTGAACTCGAGCGAGTAGGTACCCTGTCCGCCGGTGAGCGAGCGCAGCCGGTTCTGGAAGTCGGTTAGTTCCGCCAGCGGCACCTGACCCGTGGTGCTGATGATATCGGCCGAGCGCTGCTGCGTGCCGGTGATCTGGCCGCGTTTGGAAGCGATTTCGGCAGTCATATCGCCGACGTATGCTTCCGGCGCATCGATATCGATGTCGACTATCGGCTCGAGCAAAATCGGTCCGGCCTTGGCGAACGCGTCGATCACCGCCTTGCGGGCGGCGGACACGAAAGCCACTTCCTTCGAATCCACCGGGTGGCTCTTGCCGTCATACACGATGACGCGCAGATCCTCGACCGGGTAGCCTGCGATCACGCCCGCATCGAGCGCCATGCGCACGCCTTTTTCCACCGCCGGGATGAACACGCTCGGAATCACGCCGCCTTTTACCTGGTCGACGAACTCGTAGCCCGCGCCGCGCGGCAGCGGCTCGATTTTGAGGAACACCTCGCCAAACTGTCCGGCGCCGCCGGTCTGCTTCTTGTGGCGGCAGTGGCCCTCGGCCTTGCGGCTGATGGTCTCACGGTAGGGAATGCGCGGCGGCTTCGTGACCAAGTCCAGCTTGTACTGTTGGGTCAGCTTCTCCAGCTTGGTCCGCAGGTGCAGATCGCCGAGCGCGCGAATCACGGTCTCATTGGTGCTGGGATGGCGTTCCATGCGAAAGCAAGGATCCTCCAGCTCCAGTTTGTGCAGCACGTCGAACAGCCGCTGCTCGTCGCCTTTCTTCTTCGGCTCGACGGCGAGGCCATGCATGGGGGCGGGAAACTCGAGCGGTCGCAGACGGATGTGGTCCTCGTCATGCGAGTCGTGCAGGACCGCATCGAACTCGATCTCTTCCACCTTCGCCACCGCGCCGATGTCGCCCGGCACCAGCGCGTCGGTCTCGACGTATTCCTTGCCATGCAGCAGATACAGGTGCGCGACCTTGAACGGGCGGTTGCTGTCGCCGATAAACAGCTGCGAATCGCGCTTTACCGTGCCTTGGTGCACGCGGAATACGCCGAGCTTGCCGACATAGGGGTCGATGATGATCTTGAACACATGGGCGAGCACGTGTTTCGCCGCGTCGGGCTCGGCATGGAACTCCACCGCGTCCGCGCCTTCACCCTTGAGAAAGGGGGGCGCGTTGCCCTCCTTGGGGTTGGGTGCGAGCTTCGCGAATACGTCGAGCAGCTCCGTGACGCCGGTTCCGTTTCTGGCCGAAACGAAGCACACCGGTATCAAGTGCCTTTCGCGCAATGCTTTCTCGAACGGCGCGTGCAGCTGCTCGGCGCTGATCTCGCCCTGCTCGAGGTAGAGGGCCATCAGCGCCTCATCGACCTCCACCACCTGGTCGACCAACGCCGCATGCGCTGCCTTGACCGAGGAGAAATCGGACTCGCCCTCCGGGGTGAAGAAGCAGTCGACGATGTCCTTGCCCGCATGTGCGGGCAGATTGATCGGCAGGCATTCCTTGCCGAAGGCGCGCTGGATATCCGCGAGCAGCGCGGGCAAATCGACATTGTCGGCGTCGATTTTGTTGACCACGATCATGCAGCAAAGCTTGCGCGCCTGCGCCCATTTCATCATGCGCTGCGTGGCGAACTCGATGCCGGTCTGGGCGTTGATGACGATGACCGCGGTCTCCACCGCGGCGAGCGCGCCTATTGCCTGGCCGGCGAAATCGGGATAGCCGGGGGTATCGATCAGGTGAATGTGGATGTCACGCCAGGCAAAATTGACCAGCGCGGCGCCGAGCGAGTGGCCATAGGATTTCTCCAGGGGATCGTAGTCGCAGACGGTATTGCCGCGCTCCACGCTGCCGGGCGACTTGATCGCGCCGGCCCGTGCGAGCAGCGCTTCCGCCAGGGTGGTCTTGCCGGCCGCGCCATGGCCCACTAAGGCGACGGTACGGATGGCTTCGGTGGTGTAGTTCGGCATAGCGCTCCTTTGCCTCGCGGCAATGACAGCAGGGCGATCTCCTTTGCAGGATTTGATTTTAGCATCGCCGGCCGATGCTTGCGCTCTGCGCCGTCAGCGATTGCGCTCCGCTTGCGGGTCGTCCAGCACCGGCTCGAGATGGCCGATCTCACCCCAGCTCTCCAGTTGCCACGCGCCCAGCCGGTGGCGGAAGCGATTGATGCCGGTGTTGTGCAAAGGGAAGTCGCGTGGCGCCGCGAGAGGCATCGCCTTGGCGTGGCGGTAGAGCATCGCGAGCACGCCGCCGTGGGTGACTGTTGCCAGCGTCAGTCCGGCATGGCGAGTGGCAAGCTCGGTGAAACAGGCGACGCTGCGCTCGAACAATTGGCGCGTGCTTTCCCCCTCCGGAATGACGTAATCGGGGTCGCGGGTCCTGAAGCGGGCGTATTCGTCGGGGTAGCGTGCTTGCACTTCGGCCGGGGTCAGGCCCTGAAAAATCCCCATGCGCCGTTCGCGCAGGCGCGGCTCGACCACGATTTCGTGGCCGGTGCGCATGGCAATCGCGCTCGCGGTCTGCAGCGCCCGGCCCAGATCGCTGCAGAGCAGCAGATCGAAGCGCTCTTGGGCGAGGCGCTCGCCCAGGGCTTCGGCCTGCGCCCGGCCTTCCCGGTTGAGCACGCTGTTGAGATGCCCCTGGAAGCGGCCTTGGCTGTTCCATTCGGTTTCGCCATGGCGAATGGCGAGCAGATGGGTATCCGGCGTTTGTCCCATGCGCGCTCAGACCTTGTTTGAATATGAGGGGGTAGCCCCCCTCATACTCCCCTAGATCGGTCCGTTGCAAAGGAAATCATTTTGCACCGGATTCTCAGTGTTTCGCCGTGCCGAGCGCGATCACCGCCCCGACCACGATGAGCGCGCCCACGATCTGCCGCGGTGCGACGCTCTGGCCGAGAATGGGCCAGGCGAGGAACAGCACCGCGATCGGTTCGAAATTCAGCGCCGCCGAGTTGTTCAACGCATCGAGGCGCGGCAGCAGCACGAACAAGGCAGTGAACGCGGTGCCGTAGAAAAGCATGAGCAGGCTGAGCCCGAGCCATCCGCCGGGGTTCGCCGGAAGCGCCAGATCGCCGGTGAGCGCGCCTGCCGCCAGCAGCAGCACTGTGACCGTGCTCATGGTGAGGAGAGTGCGCAGCCTGCCATCCACCTCCTTCAGCCAGCGCGAAGTGAGGAACAGCGCCGCGGCGAACGACACCGCTGCGCCCAGAGCAAAGCCGACGCCGGCGCCGATCTCGGCCCAGCGGCCGGCGACGTCGCCGCTCGCGCCGAACACATCGAGCGCGAGCGCGAGCCCGCACAGCGCGACGGGCATCGCGATCAGGGCGCGCCGTGCCGGACGCTCGCTGCCCGCGGCCCAGGACAGGAGAGAGAACATCATGGGGAAGGTGTTGAAGGCGAGCAGCGCGAGCGCCACCGGGATGCGCGCCACCGCCGAGTAGATGCAATAGCTTTGCACCGCGATGAGCGCGCCGACCGCGATCGCGCGCCAGCGCGTCGCAGCCGGAAGGGCGAGTGGGACGCGGCTGACGACCAGCAGCACCCCCACGAACAGCGCCGCGCCGATCGAGCGCGCCGCGACCGCCGTGGTGACGTTGACGCCGTGATCGAAGGCGATGCGCGCGGCGATGTGGTTGCCGCCGAAGACCGTAGCGATGACGAGCAGTATCGCAATGCTCAGCCAGCGGGGAATCGCTTTGCCGTGCAACGCTATTCCATTGCCCGGGGAGAAGTGAAAAACGTCACGCGACCGCCACCGGAATCTTGAATTCCCTGATTCTCTTTTCCCACTCCGCCGGTCCGGTGTTGTGGACCGATGCGCCGCTTGAGTCCACGGCCACGGTGACGGGCATGTCCTTCACCTCGAACTCGTAAATCGCTTCCATGCCCAAGTCGCCGAACGCGAGCACGCGCGACTTCTTGATCGCCTTGGCGACGAGGTAGGCGGCGCCGCCCACGGCCATGAGGTAGGCGGCCTTGTGTTTTCTGATCGCTTCGATGGCCACCGGGCCGCGCTCCGATTTCCCGATCATGCCGATCAGCCCCGTCTTAGCCAGCATCATCTCGGTGAACTTGTCCATGCGCGAGGAGGTGGTGGGGCCGGCCGGGCCGACCACTTCGCCCTTCACCGGATCGACCGGGCCGACGTAGTAGATCACGCGGTTGGTGAAATCCACCGGCAGCTTCTCGCCCTTGCCCAGCATGTCCTGGATGCGCTGGTGCGCGGCGTCGCGGCCGGTGAGCATCTTGCCCGACAGGAGCAGGATGTCGCCTTGCTTCCAGCCTGCGATTTCGGCCGGCGTGAGCGTATCGAGATTGACGCGCTTCGCCCCGGCGGCGGGCGCCCAGGTGACCTTGGGCCAGTCCTCGAGCGAGGGCGGATCGAGAGAGACTGCGCCGGAACCGTCGAGCACGAAATGGGCGTGGCGCGTGGCGGCGCAGTTGGGGATCATCGCGATCGGCTTGTTGGCGGCGTGGGTCGGGTAGTCGCTGATCTTGACGTCGAGCACCGTCGACAGGCCACCCAGGCCCTGGGCGCCTATCCCCAGCGCGTTGATCCTGGTGTAGAGCTCGATGCGCAGTTCCTCCAGCTTCGATTTCGGCCCGCGCGCGAGCAGTTCGTGCATGTCGAGCGGCTGCATCAGCACTTCCTTGGCCATCATCATCGCTTTCTCCGCGGTGCCGCCGACACCGATGCCGAGCAGCCCGGGCGGACACCAGCCCGCGCCCATGGTGGGCACGGTCTTCAGCACCCAGTCCACCACCGAATCGGAAGGATTGAGCATGGCGAACTTCGATTTCGCCTCCGAGCCGCCGCCCTTGGCCGCGACCGTGACCGCGAGCGTGTTGCCCGGGACCACTTCCATGTGCACCACCGCCGGAGTGTTGTCCTTGGTGTTCTTGCGGGTGAACAGCGGATCGGCCAGCACCGAGCTGCGCAGCGGGTTTTCCGGGTTGGTGTAGGCGCGGCGCACGCCCTCATTTACCGCGTCGGCGATCGAGCCTTTGAAGCCGTCCCAGCGCACGTCCATGCCGATCTTGAGGTACACGTTGACGATGCCGGTGTCCTGGCAGATCGGGCGATGGCCTTCGGCGCACATGCGCGAGTTGGTGAGGATCTGCGCGATCGCATCCTTGGCCGCGGGCGCCTGCTCGCGTTCGTAGGCGCGACCCAGGTGGGCGAGGTAGTCCTTCGGATGGTAGTAGCTGATGAATTGCAGCGCGTCGGCAATGCTTTGGGTCAGGTCTTCCTGTTTGATGGCGGTCATGTTGGTCTCGTTGATTGGAGTGGGAATGTGGATTGCAGTAGCAATGTGGATTGCAGTGGCAATGCGCGCCGGGGGGCCGGTATTGGCGCAATCGCTTACCGGGCCGAGGACCGCGCGACTGTAGATCGCCCGATCCGCAGTCGCGAAATTTTACCACCTTTGGAGCGCGGGAAATCGCGGGCGTGGCGGCCGCTTGCGTTAGATCAAACCGTCGGCACGCAGCGCCTCGATTTCAGGCTTGCTGTAACCGATCCAGGCGAGCACGCCGTCGGTGTGCTCGCCCAGCGCGGGTATGTCCCCCATCGCCGGCGAGTAGGCATCGCTGAGCGGCGGCGGCAGCAGAGCGGGTAGCGTCCCTGCGGGGGAGGCCACTTCGGTCCAGCGCGCTCGCGCGCGCAATTGCGGGTGCTCGCGCAGGCCCTCGACGGTGTTGACCGAGGCGTTGGCGATGCTCGCTGCATCGAGCAGCGCGATCAGGTCGGTTGCGCGCAACTGCGCCAGCCGTTGGTGCAGAATCGGCGCGAGTTGCTGCCGGTTGCTGCTGCGCGTGGCGTTGGAATCGAAGCGCGGATCGTGCGTCAGTTGTGGCGCGCCCAGCACCTTGTCGCAGAACAGTGCCCATTCGCGTTCGTTCTGAATGGCGATCATGACGGTCTTCCCGTCCCCGGCCTGGAACGGCCCGTAGGGATAGATGGTCGCGTGCATGGCGCCGGTGCGCGCCGGTGGCGCCGCGCCGTCCGACGCGTAGTAGAGCGGATAGCCCATCCACTCTGCGAGACAGTCGAGCAGAGACACTTCAATGTTGCAGCCTTTCCCGGTGCGCTGGCGCAACAGGAGCGCATTGAGAATGCCGCTGTAGGCGTACATGCCGCCTGCGATGTCGGCGATCGAGATGCCCGATTTCGCCATTTCGCCATCGCTGCCGGTAATTGAGAGGAGTCCGGCCTCGGCCTGGATCAGGAGATCGTAGGCCTTCTTGTCGCGGTAGGGCCCGCCCTCGCCGTAGCCGGAAACGCCGCAGACGATGGCGCGCGGGTTGATGCGGTGTATCGACGCGGCATCCAGTCCCAGGCGATCGGCTGCGCCCGGAGCCAGGTTCTGCACGAACACGTCGGCGCGTTCGAGCAAACGCTGCAGCACCGGCATCGCCTGCGCGTGTTTCAGATCCAGCGTGACGCTTTCCTTGCCGCGATTGGTCCAGACGAAATGCGAGGCGAGGCCGCGCACGCGCTGGTCGTAGGCACGCGCAAAATCGCCGCTTCCGGGGCGCTCGATCTTGATCACGCGCGCGCCGTTGTCGGCCAGATGCCGGGTCGCGAGCGGCGCGGCGACTGCGTGCTCCAGGGCGAGGACGACGATGCCGTCCAGTGGGCGTTTCATTTCGATTCGGGGAACGAGGGGGAGCCGGGCATGGTCAAGGGCTGCTGCGTCGCATCAGGCGCGGTGGAAGTTACCATCATTGCGCGAGCCGCGTCAACGCGACAGGGCAGGGTGTGCAAATGATGCAACCTCTGCGCCCGGGGCGGTTGGCTTTACAAAATGCCGGATTAATGTTTTGATTTGCGCGGTGCGGCCCAGCCGTAAGGGTGGCGTAAGGCTGGCTGCTCATAATTTCAATCATCGCCGCGCAACTCGCCGCGATTTAATCCCTGTTTATCGAGCCTAGGCAAAGAGGAGACCGTTGTCATGTCTGCGCAGATCGAATCGGTACTGAACGAAACCCGGGTTTTTCCGCCTTCTGCAGAGATGGTCAAGCAAGCCAATGTACCCGGCATGGCCGCTTACCAGGCCTTGTGCAACGAAGCGGAGCGCGATTTCGAGGGATTCTGGGGACGGCTGGCGAAGGACAACCTGCTCTGGCACAAAGCGTTCAGCAAAGTGCTCGACGAATCCAACGCGCCTTTCTTCAAATGGTTCCACGACGGTGAGCTCAATGCCTCCTACAACTGCCTCGATCGTCACCTGAAAACCCAACCGGACAAGATCGCCATCATCTTCGAGGCAGACGACGGCAAGGTCACGCGAGTCAGCTACAAGGAGCTGTACCACAAGGTGTGCCAGCTCGCGAATGCGCTGAAGGCGCACGGCATTCGCAAGGGCGACCGTGTCCTCATCTACATGCCGATGTCGATCGAGGTGGTGGTCGCGATGCAGGCGTGCGCGCGCATCGGCGCGACCCATTCCGTCGTGTTCGGCGGATTCTCCGCGAAG